>OGJQ01000355.1_pt1 | contig 38653 bp, 42 predicted proteins | sample 1572261 | NCBI WGS metagenome assembly OGJQ01 (sample SAMEA2582138, study PRJEB24529) | metagenome | biome: Human gut stool | place: China | collected 2011
GCGCGTCGAAATCGCTGGTGGTTTTCTGGTTCTCTTTTGACATCAAAAGAGAACAATAGCCCCAATGCAAAAGCGCTCTGCCCCGCGCACAGGCGCGAGAACCATTTCTGGTTTTCTTTTGGTGCGCAAAAGAGAACTTAGCCTAGCGTAAAAGCGCTCTAACCCTGCGCCACCGGCGCGCGAAGCCGTTTACAAATCCACTACGCTTCCGACTTCCGCCGGCGTCGCCGGCACCGGTCCGAGGCGGACTGCGTCGGCATCCCGGCGCACCACGAACTCCACCGGCTGTCCGGCGGCAAAGGCGGGGCGATAGCTCAGCTCCAGCGTCTCCCAATCCTCCGGGACAGCACAGAAGCAGTGGAGCATCGCGCCCCACCCGGCGGCGAGGTTGAGCGTAAAGGCCGAGGCATCGGCGGCGTTCTCCGCGTAGAGCGGTGCCGCAAAGCTGCCGCAGGGGACGCTCTCGCCCCCGCAGCGGGCGGTCACGCCGCTGTCCAGACTGTAAAGCTCCTTCAGGGTCGAGACATCCCGGCTGTGGAGGTAGCTTGCGCCCACCGGCAGGGTGCGGGCCGAGAGGTTCTCCACCGAGAGGTAGACCAACACGCCGCCCAGCCCGGGTGCGGGCGCATAGCCCAGCAGCTCCACCGCCGCCTTGCCGTCCAGCAGGGCGGGCTGGCCCATCACGCGGGGCTGTGCCGCAGCCGCCGAAACGCCTGTGAGCAGAGCTGCGGCCAGACTGACCGCGCCCGAACCGGCGCATTTCAGGAACGACCGGCGGGAAAGAGACTGAGACATCGGGGACCCCTCCTTGCAGCGAGAAAAATCATTCACTTTATAGAGTATCGGTTTCTTTGCCCCCTGTCAAGGGTTTGAAAGCGTTCTGCCGCAGGTTTTGCGTTTTCTTTGCCGATTTTGTACCAAAAGAGTACAAAAATGCCGCCCGGCGGCAAAAATCGCAGGGCGGCAGAGCGTTCTTTCTTATTCGAATGCCTCGTTCTCCTCGGCTTCGGCCTGACCCCGCAGGGTGTCGGCATAGCCGAAGGGGACGATGTCGATGGCCTCCACCAGACGGTCGCGCATCCAGAGCTGAACGTCGGTCTGGACGGTGTAGCCGCAGCCGGGGTCGGCCATCCACTGCTCGGGATGGCGGGAGGGGAGGGCGCGCTGGCTCAGCATACTCATGATGACGCCGCCGTGGGTCACGCAGGCGGCCTCGGTGACGTCCATCCGGATCATATACTCGAACAGCTTGAGCAGCGTCTCCGAGCAGCGGGCGTGGAACTGCTCCGTGGGCTCTGCCCCCTCCGGCACAAAGCCGGAGCCCGGGGTGATCCACTTCTTGAAGTCCTCGTTCTTCACCAGCTCCTTGACGGGATGGTTCTCAAAGACGCCGAAGCCGGCCTCCCGCAGGTCATGCACCGAGAACTGGTGGGCCGCATTGGGGAACAGGATGTTGGCTGTCTCCACGGCGCGCATGAGCGGGGAAGAGAAGACGGTATCCACCTGCGGATACTCGAACCGCTCTTTCAGCTCGGCCAGCTGGGTGCGGCCCTCGTCACACAGGGGGATGTCCGTGCCGCTGCCGATGTAAAGGCCCTGTAAGTTGCCGGAAGTCAGGCCGTGGCGGATGAGATGGAGCTTAAAGGTTTTCATGCAAAAACACCTCTTATGAGCTATCTGTTCCTGTGCTGATTCGCACAAATCTTGCTTTTCTGCTGATTTTTCCGGCACCATCAGACACTAAATATATGCCGGTAAGGTTTATTTTAACATAGATATGGTAGAAAGAGCAACCCCTTTGACAAAAACACCGAAATTCCGGCGGAAAAACCGTCACTTTTTCGCTTTACAAGTCGTTTTCCATTGTGTATAATCAACGTGCTGTAAACCAAAAATCAAGGAAGTTCTATTTTTATCTGAGGAGCCAAACATCATGGAGTTCAATCGCATCATCAAACTGCTGCGCAAGGAGCGCGGCATCACCCAGAAACAGGCGGCAGAGGATCTGGGCGTTTCGCAGGCCCTGCTTTCCCACTACGAAAAAGGAATCCGGGAGTGCGGCCTGGATTTTGTGGTACGGGTGGCAGACTATTACAATGTCTCCTGCGACTATCTGCTGGGCCGTTCGGCAGAGCGCAACGGCATGATGCTCTCGGCAGAGGACATCCCCAACCCCGACAAGATGAAGGACAACATCTACCACGGCAGCGTCCTGCCCACGATGAACAAAAAGCTCATCTCCAACAGCCTGAACGTGCTCTACGCCAAGATAGGCGATTGCCACAGCAAGGCCCTGACCACCGAGGTGAGCGCCTACCTGATGACCGCCGTGGCCAAGATGTTCCGTCTGCTCTACTCCGCCGAGTCCCACAATGCCTCCAGCATGTTCAGCGTGGACGCCCGGCGCTGGCCCGGCTACTCCGACGCTGTGATGCACTCGGCTCAGGCCAATGTGGAGGCCCTGCTGGCCGGCGAAGCGCTGCCCGGCGGCGAGGGCGTGGCCGACCCGTCCTGCCTCGCCATGACCACCGAGAGCCTGACCCGGGAATACCCGCTGTATACTCCCAGCCTGCTCAATCTGGTCAAGACCAGCGAGACCCGCGCCCGGGAGCTGACCGGAGAGGACCGCACTTAAGTCTCTGTGAAACTAGTGTAAATTCTGCCGTTTTTTGCTTGCATCTGCGTGCAAAAGATGTTATAAACAAAGCAGAGCATTTTCATCGCACTTCATCATAAAGCGAATTCAAGGAGGGACACATCCATGTCCAATAAAATTTCCCGCCGCACCTTCCTCAAGTGTACCGGTGCCTCCGCAGCGGCTCTGGGCGCTGCTGCCATGCTGGGCGGCTGCGGCTCCAGCACCAGCAACGCCATCGAAGTCAAGGTCGGCGACAAGGTCAGCAACTGGAACAATCTGGGCGTCCAGCTCACCAGCGTCTTTACCATGGCCAACACCCCCGACCTGCCCAATCACGAGTATGTCGCCGTGCTCGTCACCGCTGTGAACCGCTCCGGCGCGACTACCTTCAACATCGGCGCACAGAACCTCGCCGAACTGGATGCCGCCTATCCGCTGAATGATGAGGCCACCAAGCTCGATGTCGCCCGTCAGTACTTCCACGCTCTGGCTGCCTCCACCACCGATTTCACCGCTGTCTGCGACGGCGCTGAGGCCGAGGTCGGCGCTTATATCCAGCTCTATGATGCCGCCGCTCAGAGCTTCTCCGAGTCCACCAATCTGCCCCCGCAGGGCGCAGGCTACATCCAGCTGATCTGCTGCGTCCCCACCGGCTGGCAGAAGCTGAGCGTCACCTTCACCCCGACCTTCGCGGCAAACAAGAGCCTCACCTTCTCTCTGAACTCTTCTGACCTGACGCAGGCCTGAGGCATTTTTCCGAGACGAAATTCCGTCATAAAGGGCAGAGCTTCCCCACAAAATTTTTGTGAAAAGCATTGACATCTGTTGATTTTTCGCCTATTGTATAGGCAAGACGCCCTTCGGGGGCAGTACAATGAATTTATCTGTTTCTGCATAAAGGAGGAACGATCATGTCCTTAGAATTCAACCGCCGCTCTTTCCTGAAGTACAGCGCCGCCGCTGCCGTGGCTGTGGCTGGTTCCAGCCTGCTCGTTGGCTGTGGTGAGGATGAGTACCAGAAGACCGGCAAAATCGGCAGCACCCTGAAGCTGATGGGTACCTTCAGGATGTACGATAACCCGGCTCCCACGTTCGCTCTCGATACCGGTAGCACCACTAATGGTACTTTTACATGCAAGCTGAACATCAAGTGTACCACCAAAAAGGTTCCTCTGTATGTTGCAGCCGGCTGCTTCCAGCTCACTGTCATCCACGACGGCAAGAAAACGAATTATGCCGACTCGGGTTATGTTACGGTCGATAAGCCCAACTTTAAGCTGGCTGAGAAAGATGACGCAGAGGATTTCACCATTACCGTCAAGGGTAATGCGAGCAATCCCCTTAATATCGTTGCCGGTGACAAGGTCGAGTTCATGTACTGGCCCCGCATTCAGGCCAGCAGCGGCAACAGCGGCTACACCCGTGCTTTCTGCACTTGGAAGATGGTTGCCAAGCCCGGTACTCCCAGCGGCATCGTCCTTGAATAATCTTTTTCTGCACTCTGCGCCCAAGGCTCACGCCCTGGGCGTTTTTGTCTGCCCCCTCTCCGTCATTCTGCCAAAACGCAAGCGAAGATTTTTAGTGGTTTTGTGTCTTGTGCATAAGGTGCTTTTCCTGCTACAATAAGAGCATCCCAACCGGGGGAGCGCAGCGGCCGGACAGATGTGCCGCCGCGCGGTTTTGTTTTTCGGGATGGGCGTCCTGCCTGATTTCACAAGAACAGGAGTGTGCAGTTATGATCAATATGGTAAAGCTTCCCACCAACAAGAGCAGTCTGTTCCTGCGCGTGGCAAAGGGCCACTTCGCCACCAGCCACAGCCACATCAACTACTACATCGACGTCACCACCCAGAAAGCCCGCCTCTCGGAGGCGAAGGCTGTCGCCAAGGAGCTGGTGGCCGCCTATCAGCACAGCACCATCGTGGACACCGTGCTCTGTCTGGACGGCACACAGGTCATCGGCACCTGTCTGGCCAACGAGCTGACCAAAGACGGCTTTTCCAACATGAATGCCCACCAGACCATCTACGTCATCACCCCCGAGTACACCAGCGGCAGCCAGATCATCCTCCGCGACAATCTCGCCCCGATGGTCAGGGGCAAGCACGTCCTCATCCTGTCGGCCTCCATCACCACCGGCTACACCGTGCAGGCGGCCATCGAGGCGGTCAACTACTACGGCGGCACCGTGGCGGGCCTGTCGGCCATCTTCGCCACCACCCACGAGTGTCTGGGCATCCCGGTCACCTCCATCTTCGACCCCTCCAGCCTGCCCGACTACGCCAGCTTCGACAGCCGCGACTGCCCCATGTGCAAGGCCGGCCAGCACATCGACGCGCTGGTGAACAGCTTCGGCTATTCGGCCCTCTGAATCTGAAATTCTCCTCCCTCTTTCTCCCCGCCGCGCAGCTGCATGGCGGGGAGTTCTATTATAAAAAAGAGCCGTCAAAGGCATTTTATTGCCCTTGACAGCCATTTAAAAAATGATTATACTACAAATAAGAAAGGCGCTGGCCTGCAAACGGCTTGCTCCTTACCTTAGTGGATCAAGAAAAAAATGACCGCACAGATGTAGAGAGTCAGGCGGTCATTTTTTCTTGTCTTTATCATTACTGTGAGAAACAGTCCATGTGATTTGAAACGTCACAAAAATTGCTCCACCGAGAAGTGAAAGCAATAATACGACCTGTTCAAACGTCATGGTGCATCCCCCCTTTCCGCCCTTGAGCGTGCAGGGGAGCGAGAATCCAAGAAAATCGCCTTGCCCGGCGCACTCAGGTGCCGGTAAGGAGAAAGCCGCCTGCGTTTGTGGCACAGCGCCCCACCGCCAAAAGCGGCAGTTTCATGATAACATATTTTCTGACAAAAAACAACAAGGCTTTGCGAACGCAAGGCCTCGTTGTTTTTATTTTTTCATCTTCGGAAACACGAAGGGATCATGCCGGTATGCGATAAGCAGCTCTATGGTCATGAAGCACCAGATGACCGGCTCGCAGAGGATGACCGCGTTATACTCAAAGCGGGGGATGAAGAGCAGGACGAAGACGATCTTGCCCAGAAACTCGATGACGCTGGACAGCAGGGGCAGCACCTTCTCGCCCATGCTCTGCAGCGCGTAGCGGGTGGAGAGCAGCATTCCCAGCACGGCGTAGAAGGGTGCGTTCCAGACCAGATACCGCGCGCCGTTTTCCAGCACCACCGGCTCCGAAGAGCCGGACACCAGCTTTACCATCCACTCCGCACCTGCCGCCATGAGCAGGACAGCAGCCACGGCCGCCACGACACTGTAGAGATAGATGTCCCGCATTCCGCGGCGGACGCGGTCGGGATGGTTCGCGCCGTAGTTCTGGGAGACGTAGGTCGAGCAGGCAGAGGCCATCGCCGACAGGGGCATATCCGTGAACGCGAAGAGCTTTCGGGCCGCGGTGTGGCCCGCGATGACCAGCGTACCGAGACCGTTGATGCCGTACTGCAAAACGACGGAGCCCGCCGAGACGATGCTGCTCATGAGGCCCATGGAGATGCTCTGGCTGAACAGCTCCCAATAGAGGCGGCTCTCCACATGGAAGTGCTTTTTCCCGGGCAGGAGCAGCCGGGCGCTGCGGAAGACATACAGGATGCAGAGCGCCACCGACACGCCCTGAGAGATGACCGTCGCCACACCGGCACCGGCCACGCCCATGCCCAGCACGGCGATGAACCAGAGGTCGAGGATGACGTTGAGCACCGACGAGAGGACGAGGAAGACCAGCGGCATGAAGCTGTTGCCGATGGCCCGCAGCAGGCCGGCGCAGAGGTTATAGGCAAACATGACGATGACGCCGAGGTCGATGATGATGATATAGCCGTAGGCGTCCTCTAAAATTTCCGCCGGGGTGTCCAGCAGTTCCAGCAGCGGATACAGGCCCGCCGCGCCCGCCAGCGTGATGACCGCCGACGCGATGATGCCGATGACGATGGAACCCGCCACGGTCTGTTTGAGCTGATCCTCGTCTCCGGCCCCGTAGGCGCGCGCTGCGACGATGGCGAGGCCGTTGCCGATACCGATACCAAATCCGACCAGAAGCTCGTAGATGGCCCCGCAGGCGCCAATGGCGGCAAGGGCGGTGTCGCCCAGCACATTGCCGACGATCATGGTGTCCACGGTATTATAGAGCTGCTGGAAGAGGCACGACACCAGAATGGGCAGCATAAAGACGAACAGGCTCCTGAAGATGGGGCCGTTCATCAAATCGACGTTCCGGTTGAAGAATGATTTTTTCGCGGGGGACTGGGTCATAAGCGTCTCCTTTTTTGCCCATAAAAGGGAGCTGTTGCACACAACAGCTCCCTTTAAGCATTTCATCTGATTTTACAGCTCCTGCGTCTCGAAGCCGTTGACGGTCAGCACTTCCACACTCTTGAAGCCTGCGGCCTTGACGGCGGCAGCAGCCTCGTCGAAGCCGAAGGTCAGGCTGCCCACATCGTGGGCGTCGGAGGTGATGATGACCTTGCCGCCCATCTTCTGCCACTCGCCCAGCAGCCATGCGCCGGGGTAGAAGTCCTTGCGGTAGCCGCGGTAGACACCGCCGGTGTTCACTTCCAGCAGGCAGCCGTGCTCTTTGGCAGCATTCAGCGCCTTGAGGGCTGCGGCCTTATAGCGGGGCGACTCCTCGTCGAAGAACTCACCGGCAGCGTTCAGCTTCTTGATGAGGTCGATGTGGGCGAGGATGTCGGGGCCCATGGCCGCCACCTTCTCCACCTCGGCGAAGTATGCCTCCACAGCGGCCAGCGGGTCGCCGTCGAAGTCGTCGTAGATGCAGTCGTGGAGGTCCTGAGGACGGAAGTCGATCTCGTAGTACTTGCCGGTGTTCTTGCCGTAGAGGTGGTGCGCAGAGCCGATCCAGTAGTCGTAGCCGGTGCGCTTGTCCTCGCTCAGCAGGTCCCACTCGATGCCGCAGAGGATGTCCACCTTGCCCTTGTACTCGGTCTTGAGCTTGGCGATGGTGGCCTTGTACTGGGCCGTGCGGCTGGGGCTCATGCAGTATTCACGGTCGCGCTGGGTATAGCTATGGCCCGTGAAGCCCAGTGTGGTCAGCCCCTTCGCACACGCAGCGGAGGCCATCTCCTGCAAGGTGTTTTTGCCGTCGCACATCGTCGAGTGACAATGGACACTGGACTTCTTATAATCTGCCATAGTGAATCACTGCATCCTTTCCTGTTTGACCTTGTGGTCGATAACGTGTCGTTTTTCCAGCTCGCGGGTGATGTCCTCCACCGTGATGCCGGCCTGCACCATCAGCACCAGCACATGGTATGCCAGATCGCTGATCTCGTAGACCGTCTCGGCCTTGTCTTCCTTTTCGCCCGCGATGATGACCTCAGTACACTCCTCGCCCACCTTCTTGAGGATCTTTTCTTTGCCCTTCTCGAAGAGATAGGTGGTGTAGCTGCCCTCTTTGGGGCTGGTCTTGCGGCCCTTGATGAGGTCATACAGCCCCTGCCAGCTGAACTGCTTCAGCTCCGGGGAAACATACACTTCGTTGAAAAAGCAGCTCTCGGCACCGGTGTGGCAGGCGGGGCCGCTCTTGACGACCTCCACCACCAGCGCGTCGGCGTCGCAGTCGGCGGTGATGGACACCACACGCTGGACGTTGCCGCTGGTCTCGCCCTTGCGCCAGATCTCCTGACGGCTGCGGCTCCAGAACACCGTCCGGCCCTCCGCGATGGTCAGCGCCAGCGTCTCGGCGTTCATGTAGGCGAGGGTCGGCACCTCTTTGGTGTAGTGGTCCTGCACGATGGCAGGGATGAGGCCCTTTTCGTCAAATTTCAGGTCTATAATGTTTCTCCTTCCCCGCAGGGGGACAGCTATAGTTTAGCGTATTCGGCGGGCAAACGCAAGGGCTCAGAGCTGCATTTCCACGCCATTTTCGTTTAAGTATTCCTTTAGCTCCCGGATGGTGAGCAGCTTCTGGTGGAAGATGCCCGCCGCAAGGCCCGCGTCGATGCCTTTATGATGGAACAGCTCGAGGAAGTCTTCCTTTTTGCCCGCCGCGGCCCCTGCGCCCCGCCTTTTCCCGGGCGCTTTTGTCTTATGATAAGGTCATTTTACTTTATCTAGGTAAAGTTGTAAAGCGTGAAAGTGACCGTGTTTTCATTTTTATGATACGATTTTTCTGTGCGTTTGTACAGAAAGGCGAAATGATTTCACGAAAGCCTGCTTTGAGATGATGGGAGCGCAAAAAAGGAGCCGCCGCACAGCGTTTTCCGTGCAGCGGCTCCTCGCCGTTTTATTCTCAGCCCAGCAGTTCCAGCACGCCGCTCTTGGGACGTGCGCCGACGGCCTGACGAACCAGCTTACCGTTCTCGAGCAGCAGCAGGGTGGGGATGCTCATGACGCCGAACTCGGCGGCCAGCTCGGGCTGCTCGTCCACATTGACCTTGCCCACCTTGACGTCGGTGCGCTCCTCGGCCACCTCGTCCACGACGGGGCTCAGCATCCGACAGGGGCCGCACCAGCTGGCCCAGAAATCGAGCAGGACGGGCTGAGCGCTCTTCAGCACCTCGGCCTCAAAGTTTTCTTTCGTGATGGTGATGACTGCCATATCGTTTCCCTCCATAAAGAGCGTTTTTTCATCTGACAGGGACAGTATACCCCAAACTCCGGCGTTTTTCCGTGAGCAAGTCACATAAAAAGCCCGGGGCAGGCATTTTCTGCTCCGGGCTCTGGAAATTATTTTGCGATTTCAGGCTCAGATGTCCTTCAGGGCGTTCTTGCCGGCGACATAGCCGTAGTACATGGCCATGGAGTGGCTGACGCCCTTCAAGCCGATGGGGTACTCGGTGGCAAAGCGGTTGCCCTGGATGTTGCCGGCAACGTACAGGCCGGGGATGCCCTATTCCACACCGGTCTGGCGGATGGTGGAAAACTACGAATCGGTCTACGCCGAGCTTCTGGCCGGGCGGGGGATGTTCCTCTGCCCGATGATATACCCGGCCTTCCCTGCCGGGTGGCACATCCCGCTGCATCTGTCCCTCCCGGACACCCGCCTGCTGACCCTGCGGGATGACCCCCGCCCCGAGATCTGCACCCTGCGCAGGGTCTTCGCCGAGGTGTACGCCGAGAGGGAAAAGCTGATAAAAGCTCTGTGAGATGCAAAAACGCCGCCGTGCAATATCCGGGTGGTCATAAAACAGTAAATCCTCCGTATGGTTCAGATCATACGGAGGATTTGTTTATGTCTAATCTTCAAACTTGCTGGCGGTAAACGGTTTGCCAAAACCGTTTACGGACGACAAGTCCACAGGGGATAGCCGCTTTAGCGGCGCAAGGGGGTGTAGCCACCTTGACGGAACGAAGTAACGCAACCATTCTCGGTCAAGCAGTTTTCTCCTGCTGACGGAGAATGAAGCTCCGCAGGACGCACTTCTATACTCTCGATCGAGAGTATAGAAGTGCGTCCTTTCGTTCCTAAAGGGATTTTTCGTTTGCTTCTCTCTTCGACAAACTTGAAGTTGTCAATCAGATTTGAATTTGAAATTCTCCGAACTCAAACAGTCCGTTTCCTTGTTTGAGTTGTCCGTTTCTCTCCAATTGCGCAAATCCAGCTTCGATTGTGTTTATCAATGAAACAGGAATATTCAGCTCGTGATGACCAGGCATAATCCTTTCTATTTTGAATTTCTGCACCTGCTTTACAGACTGATAGAAAAGCTGCGGGTCGGTGGTTGGATAAAAGGCATAAAGGCATCCCTTGTAGACCAAATCGCCGGAATACAGGTATTTTCGTCCCTGCTCGTAAAAACAACAGTGTCCGGGAGAGTGGCCCGGCGTGTGAATTACCTGAATAACTCGTCCACCTAAATCCAATAAATCGCCATCGTGCAGAATTTTTTGCGGCTCTCCCTGAAAAACCTGATAAGCGTTAATATCAAACTCTGGCGGAAAATTACAAGGAATTTTTGCCAGATTATCCTTAACAACCTGCATCGGTATGGGAAACCTGACGGATAGCCAATTCTTTTCCTTTTCATGTACGGCGATATTATCAAAATATTTATGCCCGCCGATGTGATCCCAGTGAATATGGGTTGTAACCACCATAACAGGCAACTTCGTTAAGCTGTCTACGATTTCTCTAATATTTGAAACACCCAACCCGGTATCAATGAGAACTGCACTTTCCTCACCACATAACAGATAGCAGTGTGTTTCTTCCCAGTGCTTATACTCACTAATCGCAAATGTTTGGGAATCAATTTTTTCGACGGTAAACCATTCACTCATATACTATGCTCGCTTCTGTAAATTCCGATTTGTCTCGTGCTTTTTCAATAAATTAAAATTATGAAGAAATCTACCGTTAGGATAAGACCGCCCGAATATGTTTGGCTCGGGCGGTCTCGGTATCAATCATAAATCAATTCAAACTTCACGATAGCTTCTGCCTGCGCCGTGCAAGCGTTCGTCTGCCGTACCCATTCCATTTGGTTTTCGGCTTTCAGCTGTTCGGTCACGCCGTTTCGCTTCGCCAGCTCCGGCACGATCAGCTCCATGCGGTTTCGTGCCGCTTTGTTGATTTCAGCACAATACTGTCTTACGCACACCTGCCAATGCACAGCGGCGTTCGTTATTTCAGAGAGAGCTTACCTGCCCAGCATTTCCTTTGCGGTCTTGCAGATGGTGGCAGCGTCCAGACCGTACTCCTTCAGCAGGTCCCAGGCGGGGCCGGAGCAGCCGAACTTGTCCTGCACGCCGACGCGGCGGACAGGGGTGGGCAGCTTCTCGCTGAGCAGGGAGCAGACAGCCTCGCCCAGACCGCCGATGACGTTGTGCTCCTCGGCGGTGACGATCTTGCCGCACTCCCTGGCAGCCTTGAGGATGATGTCCTCATCCAGAGGCTTGATGGTGTGGATGTTGATGACGCGGGCGTGGATGCCCTCGGCGGCCAGAGTCTCAGCGGCCTTGCGGGCCTCGTTGACCATCAGGCCGGTGGCCACGATGGCAATATCACTGCCCTCGGTGAGCTGCTCGCCCTTGCCGATCTCGAAGTGATAGTTGGCCTCGTCGTGGAACACGGGGACAGCCAGACGGCCAAAGCGAAGGTAGACAGGACCCTGCATCTCGTAGGCGGCGCGGACAGCAGCGCGTGCTTCCACGTCGTCGGCGGGGCAGATGATGGTCATGCCGGGCAGGCTGCGCATGAGGGCGAAGTCTTCGCAGCACTGGTGGGAAGCGCCGTCCTCACCGACGGAGATACCGCCGTGGGTAGCGCCGATCTTCACGTTCAGGTGGGGGTAGGCCACGGAGTTGCGGATCTGCTCAAAGGCACGGCCCGCAGCGAACATCGCAAAGCTGGACACGAAGGGAACATAGCCCATGGTGGACAGGCCGGCGGCGACGCCCATCATGTTGGCCTCGGCGATGCCGCAGTCGAAGTGGCGGTCCGGGTAAGCCTTCCGGAACACACCGGTCTTGGTAGCGGCAGCGAGGTCGGCGTCCAGGACCACCAGGTCGTCGTGGCCCTCAGCGGCCAGTGCTTTCAGAGTATTGCCGTAGCTCTCGCGGGTAGCGATCATTTTCACATCTGCCATCTTACTTGTCCTCCTGTTCCAGCGCGGCGTAGGCTGCGTTCAGCTCCTGCATGGCCGCAGCGTACTCCTCGTCGTTGGGGCCTTTGCCGTGCCAATCCACAGAGTTGGTCATAAAGGAGACGCCCGTACCCTTGACGGTGTCCAGAATGATGCAGGTGGGCTTGTCGTTCTCGGCGTGGAACGCCTTGATGGCGGACTCGATCTGGTCGTAGTCGTGGCCGTTGATGGTCAGGACGTTGAAGTTGAACGCCTTGAGCTTTTCTTCCAGCGGAGCGCTGTTCATGACCGTCTCGGTGGTGCCGTCGATCTGGAGGTGGTTGCGGTCCAGCATGACGCAGAGGTTGGAGAGCTTATAGTGGGCGGCGAACATGAAAGCCTCCCAGCACTCGCCCTCTTCCACCTCACCGTCACCGAGGATGGTGTAGACATTGATGGGCTTGCCGCTGTGCTTTGCGCCCAGAGCCATGCCGCAGGCGGCAGACACGCCCTGACCCAGACTGCCGGTGGACATATCCACGCCCGGAGTCTCATTCATGTTGGGGTGGCCCTGCAGGTAGCTGCCGATCTTGCGCAGGGTCTTGAGGTCTTCCACCGGGAAGAACCCGCGCTCGGCCAGCGTGGCGTAAAGTGCAGGAGCCGCATGGCCCTTGGACAGCACGAAGCGGTCGCGGTCCGGTTTTTTCGGCTCCCTGGGGTCGATGTTCATATCCACGAAGTAGAGATAAGACAGCACCTCGGCGATGTCCAGACTGCCGCCCGGATGGCCGCACTTGGCGCTGTGAGTTCCCTCGATCACGCCCATGCGGATGTGACAGGCGTGCTTGGCAAGGGTAAGCTTTTCTGCATTTGTCATGATGGTCCTCCCGTATGAACCTCAGAAGTTGCAAGTATACAGCCGCGCAAGGCACAGCTCCCGCCGCCCCATTGCGCTATAATTCAAGTTTATATTATCTATTCTGTGCAAAAAGGTCAAGCTTCTTACAGCAAAATGTACACAGGCGGTCAAAAACTGCTCCAAACGCCTTCTTTTTTGGTCAATTTGCAGCCTGTCCGGGGGCGGTCTTGACAAATCCTGCGGCACTCTGCTATAATTTTCACGATTTCCGGCAGGAAGCCGGGCCTGCGGGCCGAAGCCCGCCTTACACTATTTTCAGCCGCCGCATTTTTGAAACAGACGCCATGAAGGGGTCTGCCGTTGGCTTGCAAGCCGACTGGCAGGCCCCTTTTTCTGTTTTTCTGCGGCGCAGTCACAGGAGGAAACAGATGAAAACCAAAAACTCTTCTCCGGCCCGCAATGTCGTGCTGGCCGCACTCTTTCTGGCGCTGGCCTTCGTGCTGCCCATGGTGACGGGCCATCTGCCGCAGGTAGGCAATATGCTCTGCCCGATGCATTTCCCCATCCTGCTCTGCGGCTTCGTGCTGGGCGGGCCGTGGGGTCTGGCTGTGGGCTTTGCGGCCCCGCTGCTCCGCTCGGTGCTCTTCGGGATGCCCCCGATGTTCCCCATCGCCATTTCGATGGCTTTTGAGCTGGCAGCTTACGGCGCCGTGTCCGGCTGGCTCTACCGCCGGGTGAAGCACACCCTGCCCATGACCTACGCCACCCTCGCGGCGGCCATGGTGGCCGGCCGCCTCGTCTGGGGCGCGGTCCGCTTCGTGCTGGCAGGCCTGTCCGGCTCCAGCTTCCCGTTCTCGGCCTTCCTGTCCGGCGCGCTCTTCACCGCTGTGCCGGGCATCATCGCACAGCTGGTGCTCATCCCCCTCATCATCACCGCTCTGCAGAAAGCAAGGCTCATGGACTGAGCTTATACAGAAAAATGGCTGGGGCCTCGCGGCCCCAGCCATTTTGTTTTGCATATTACTTACGGAGGAAAGCCGGCAGGGGCTTGCCCTGCTTGAGCCACTGATGATACTCGGCGGTAGCGGCGAACTCCACGTCGCCGGCGGAGTTCAGCGCAGTCTCCACAGAGTCCTGGATCACGCCGATGATGAAGCCGACACCGACCATCTGCATGGCCACATCGTTGGAGATGCCAAACAGGGAGCAGGCCATGGGGATGAGCAGCAGAGAGCCGCCGGCCACGCCGGAAGCGCCGCAGGCACCCAGAGCGGACATGGCGCTCAGGACGACGGCAGCAGGCAGGGTCACGGGGATGCCCAGCGTGTTGGCCGCGGCCAGCGTCATGATGGTGATGGTGATAGCCGCACCATCCATATTGATGGTCGCGCCCAGAGGGATGGAGACGGAATACATCTCCTTATCGAGGCCCAGCTTCTCGCACAGGGCCATGTTGACGGGGATGTTGGCCGCAGAGCTGCGGGTGAAGAAAGCGGTCAGGCCGGACTCCTTCAGGCAGCGGAACACCAGCGGATACGGGTTGCAGCGCAGATAGAGGAAGATGATAAAGGGCGAAACGATGAACGCCATGAAGAGCATGGTACCCACCAGCAGGGCCAGCAGCTTGCCGTACTGGGTAAAGATGGCCAGACCGTTGCCGGCCACGTTGGTGTACACCAGACCCATGATGCCGAAGGGAGCCAGATTGATGATCCAGCGCACCACCTGCGACACAGCGTCGGCAGTGTCGGCGAGGAACTTCTTGGTGGTGTCAGAGCCGATGTTCTTCATGGCAGGGCCGAACATGCAGGCCCAGAACAGGATGCCGATGTAGTTGCCGCTCATCAGAGAGCTGACGGGGTTGGCGACGAAGTTGGTGAGCAGGGTGCTCAGCACCTCGCCCAGACCCTGCGGCACCACGTCCGACTGGGCAGCGTCTGCCAGAACGACCGACACAGGGAACATGAAGCTGGTGATCGAAGCGATTGCAGCCGCAAGGAAGGTGGTGAGCATGTACAGCCAGATGACCGTACCGAAGCGGCGGTCCAGCTTGGAGCTGCCCTGTGCCAGCGCGCTCGCCACGATGACGAACACCAGCACCGGAGCGATGCCCTTCAGTGCGCCGACGAACAGGCTGCCCAGCTCGCCGACCCAGCCCGCACCCGGCACCGCAAGCGCCAGCACCGCGCCGATGACCAGACCGACGACGATGCGAAGGATAAGGCTGACCTCATTGTACTTCTTCACAATGGCTTTCGCACCATTCATCATATAGAACACTCCTCCGTATTTGTGCGTCCTTGGCGCACACTTTTCCCGTCCCTTACCCAAAGACAGCTGTTATTATAGCACACACGGAAGAAAAGTCAAAGGTTTTCAGTGATTTTTTCGGGCTGCTTCGGCAGATTTTTCGTTTTCGGACTTCCTCCGCGCCGCCTTATGTGTTCTCCGCAGAAATACACAGCTAAAATATTTCACCGCTCAGGGCAGAAAAATCCCCCGGCAGAGTTTGTCTGCCGGGGGGTAGTCATTCTTATTTATTTTTTCTGATCTTTCAGTCGTCCAGATAGGTCACTTTGCCGGGGACGAAGCCCTGGATGCCCATGCCGGGTGCATCCGAAACGGTGATATTCTTCTCGTCGAAGACCGCGCCGCCGAGGATGTGGTCCTCGCTGCAGAGCACCGGGCCGTCCAGATCCACTTTGGTGATGATCTTCTTGGCGCAGGCCAGCTCCACGGCTGCGTTGACCGAGATCTTGGCTTCCAGCATACAGCCGATCATGCACTCCACGCCGTAGACCTCCGCCGCCGAGGCGATGCGGAGGGCGTTGGTGATGCCGCCGCACTTCATCAGCTTGATGTTCACAAAGTCGGCTGCGCCGGTCTGCATGATGCGCAGGGCATCCGCCGGGCTGAACACGCTCTCATCGGCCAGCACCGGCACGCTGGCGTGGCGGGTGACGTACTGCATCCCCTCGAGGTCAGCCGCCGGGACAGGCTGCTCGACGAACTCGATGTCCAGGCCCTTCTCCTGCATCTGGTCGAGGATGCGGACAGCCTGCTTTGCATTCCACGCCTGATTGGCGTCGATGCGGAGCTTGACGTCCTTGCCCACGGCCTCGCGGACGGCGGCCAGACGGGCCACGTCCAGCTCCGGGTCGATGCCCACCTTGACCTTCAGGCAGTCGTAACCGCGCTGGATGGCGGTGCGGGCATCCCGGGCCATCTCCTCGGGCGGGTTGACGCTGATGGTGATGTCCGTCACGATATTGCTGCGCGCGCCGCCCAGCATCCGGTAGACCGGGGCGCCGTACTTCTGGCCCAGCAGGTCCCACAGGGCCATATCCACGGCAGCCTTGGCGCTGGTGTTGTGGACGAGGGCCTTCTGCACGGCGGCGGTCAGATCCTCGAACTCGTCGAGGTCGCGGCCCAGGATGGCCGGGGCGATGTGGTCGCGGATGGCGCCGATGATGGCACCGGTGGTGTCGCCGGTGATGACGCCGGTGGGAGGTGCCTCACCGTAGCCCACCGCGCCGGTGTCGGTGTGCAGCTCAACGATGACGTCCTCCACGCTGCTCACGGTGCGCAGCGCTGTCTTGAAGGGGACGCGGAGCGGGGTCGAGATGCGGCCCAGCTTTACCTGTGTGATCTTCATGCCAGTCCCTCCTTATTCTTCCTGCATGTGTACGGTGGCCGACAGCTTCTGATAGGCGACGCGGGGCGGGGTCGAGATGCGGCCCAGCTTTACCTGTGTGATCTTCATGCCAGTCCCTCCTTATTCTTCCTGCATGTGTACGGTGCCCGACAGCTTCTGATAGGCGACGCGGGGCGTGCCGTCTTCCACATGGATGATGCCGCAGCGGACAAAACCGTTCTTCTCGAGAAGATGCTGCATGATCTTGTTGTCGGCGTGGGTGTCGGCCCGCAGGCTCTCGCAGTGCTCGAGGCACCATGCGATGACATCAGACGCCACACCCCTGCGGTCACCCGTCGAGGCCAGCCGGTGGATGGTGCCGTAAGGCACCTCATCGTTGAGCCACTGGCCGTCTTCGATTTTCGCGTAGGCGGGGTCCGGCCCGAGGATGAAGGCAAACACCGCCTCGAGACGGCCTTTCACCGTATAGACGAACAGCCGGTTGGAGTCGATGTCTTCTTCCAGCATCTCCTGCGGCGGATAGCTGTCGCCCCACTGGGTCGGATTGCCCGAATCCGCCATCGTTTTCCGGGCATGGGCATAGATCTCTAAAATTTGCTCCAGATCAGAGCGCCGTGCTCCACGAAACATTCCATTCCCACCTTCTCTTTCTATGCGCCGCAGCGCACTCCCGCATTTTTTCAGATCCGGCTTTTATTGTAACACACTCTGCATCGTTTTTCCATCTTAAGACATCAAAAGACGTCCCGCTGACACGGGACGTCTTTTTTCGCGGTGTGCTCAAAGGTCAGGCCGGTGTGCGGGTGCGGGCCGCGCGGCTCTGGCGGTACTCACGGGGGCTCTGGCCGTACCGCTCGTGGAACAGGCGGTAGAAATAGCTGGTGTTCTCGTAGCCGACGTAGGTGATGATCTGCTGGATGTTCCAGTCGCTGCGGCGCAGCAGGCGGGCGGCAGTCTCCATCCGGTGCTTCTGGAGCAATTCCTTGTAAGTACGGCCTGTCTGCGCCCGGACGCACTCGCTGACATAGGCCAGAGAGACGCCGTAGCTGCGGGCCACATTGGAGAGGCTGGCCTCACGGTAATTCTTGGTGATCTCATCCAAAGCCGCCTGCACCAGCTCTTCGCGGCTGACGGCCGCGCCGTAGGCTTCCAGCGGGAATTTCTTGATGCTCATAGGTATCCTCCGTTGCGGCGCAGCCGGGGACATGGGGGATGTCGGAGCCGGGCCGCGCTCAGGTCTCATAAGCGTCCCTCTGTTGGGAGGCTTCTGCTTATAATACGGCGCATCCGGGCCGGAAATTGCATAAGACAAGAAAAAACCCCAAAATTTTTCAGACGGGGTTTCGACAAAGCAAAAGCTGCCGCCCGCCTCGGGCAGCAGCTTTTCAGGAAAAGAAGAAGAGGAAAACAGAACTCAGAACATCTTCTCGTGGTGATACCGGCCCGTGCGCAGGAACTCCACCCACTCGGCGATGTTCACGGCGTGGTCGCCGATGCGCTCGAGGTACTTGATGACCATCAGCACATCCAGCGCGGCGTCCACCTTGCCGGGGTCGGCGGCGATCTCCGCCGCCAGCATCCGCTTGATGGTGTTGAAGTCGTAGTCCACGGCGTCGTCGGCGTCGATGACGGCTTTTGCCGCCGCCTCATCTTCTGCCGCAAAGGCGCTCATGGCGTCCTGCAGCATCTTGTGAGCTTTGCGGCCCATCTCAATGCTCCTGCTCACGGCGGGGTCGCCCGCCTTGCGGACGCCGGCCAGATGGGGGACGATCTCCGCGATGTCGGCGGCATGGTCACCGATGCGCTCCACGTCTGTCACCACCTTCATGGCAGCAGAGATAAAGCGCAGATCCCCTGCCACCGGCTGCTGACGCAGCAGCAGGGTCATGCAGCGGTGCTCGATGTCCCGCTCCATCCGGTTGACCTCGGTGTCGCCCTTGATGATGCCCTTTGCTTCCTCGGCGTCCGCCGTGCAGAGGGCTTCCAGCGCATCCTCCACCGCGTCGGCAGAGAGCTGGCTCATCCTGGCCAGCGATCCCTTCAGGGCCGCGAGGTCGGCTTCGTACTGTGTGCGTGTGCTCATATCGCAAACCCTCCTTTTTAACCGAAGCGGCCCGAGATGTAGTCCTCGGTGCGCTTATCCTTCGGGGTGCTGAAAATCTCGCCCGTGGGGCCACACTCCACCAGCTCACCCAGCAGGAAGAAGGCCGTGCGGTCGCTGATACGGGCCGCCTGCTGCATGTTGTGGGTGACGATGACCACGGTGTAGTTCTTTTTCAGCTCGCTCATCAGCTCTTCCACCTTCATGGTGGAGCCGGGGTCGAGGGCGCTGGTGGGCTCGTCCATCAGCAGGACTTCGGGCTTGACAGCCAGAGCCCGGGCGATGCACAGGCGCTGCTGCTGGCCGCCGGAGAGGCCCAGCGCGCTCTTTTTCAGGCGGTCTTTCACCTCGTCCCAGAGGGCAGCGCCCCGCAGGGAGCTTTCCACCAGCTCATCCAGCTCCGCCTTATTGCGGACGCCGTGGAGCCTGGGGCCGTAAGTAATATTGTCGTAGATGCTCATGGGGAAGGGGTTCGCCTTCTGGAAGACCATGCCCACGCGGCGGCGCAGGTCGGTCAGCTGCATCTCCTTTGAGAAAATATCCTCGCCCCGGAGCCGGACGTCGCCCTCGATGCGGACGTTCGGCACAAGGTCGTTCATCCGGTTCAGGGTCTTGAGGAAGGTGGATTTGCCGCAGCCCGAGGGGCCGATGAGGGCAGTGATCTCCCGTTCGCCCACGTCCAGCGAGATGCCCTTGAGGGCCTTGAAGTCGCCGTACCAGAGGTTCAGATCTTTTGCCGAGATGACCGGCATATTATTATCCATAAAATACCTCTTACTGTTTCTGTTTGAGCTTTGTTTTTGCCAGACGGGCTGCGAGGTCGATGAGAAGCACCAAGACCAGCAGCACTGCGCCGATGCCCCAGGCGGAGGCGAAGTCGCCGTCCTCGAAGGCCCGCAGATAGAGCAGGACGGAGAGGGTTGCGCCGTTGGATGTGTAAGCCTTGGCGATGCTGCCCGCAATGACTTCCGCCGCGCCGGCGGTGAAGAGCAGGGCCGCGCTCTCACCCACGATACGGCCCACGGCCAGGATGCAGCCGGTGACGATGCCGTCGATGCTGCAGGGTAGCACGATGGTGCGGATGATGTGCCACTTGCCCGCGCCGAGACCCAGAGCGCCCTCCCGGTAGCCCTGCGGCACCGTTTTGAGAGACTCCTGCGTGGTACGGATGATGGTGGGCAGGTTCATGACCACCAGCGTCAGGCTGCCGGAGAGCAGGCAGGTCTTGAAGCCCATGGTCTGGGCGAAGACCAGCATGCCCACGAGGCCGTAGATGATGCTGGGGATGCCCGCCAGCGTCTCATTCGTGAACTCGATGACCTCAATGAGCTTCCGGTTGGAGGCGTACTCCGTGAGGTAAACCGCCGCGCCCACGCCCAGCGGAAGGACAATGAGCAGGGTGAGCAGGATGACATATAACGTGTTGAGGATGGCAGGCAGGATGCCGTCGGTGCCCTTGAGGACGCTGGCGGTGGTGGAAAGGAATTCCCAGCTGATGTTGGGGATGCCCCGCACCAGCACCAGCCCGATGACGCCCACCGTGAGGGCGATGACCAGCACTGCCGCCGCCCAGACCAGCGCGGTCATGATGACGTTCCATGTGCGGCGGGAGGGGGAGAAGTCACTTTTCATCCCTGTTTCCTCCCTTCAGCACAGCGTTGAGCAGCACATTGATGACCATGATGAAGACGAACAGCACCAGCGCGATGCTGAACAGCGCCTGCTTCTGCAGGCCGCTGGCGTAGCTCATCTCCTTGGCGATGGCCGTGGTCAGGAAGGTAACGCTGCGGAAGAGGCTGTCCGGCATATTGGGGCTGTTGCCGGCCACCATCATGACGGCCATTGCCTCGCCGATGGCGCGGCCGATGCCCAGAACGATACCGGCTGCAATGCCACTCTTGGCCGCCGGGATGCTGATCTTGAACCACGTTTCCGTATCGGTCGCGCCCAGTGCCAGACTGCCCTGCTCATACTCGGGCGGCACGGCGTTGAGGGCCGTCACCGACACCGACACGATACTGGGCAGTATCATGATGGACAGCACCACGATGGCCGACAGCAGGCAGGCGCCCGACGCCTTGCCAAACACCTTCGCCACCGCAGGCACCAGCACCTGCATGCCCAGCAGTCCGAACACCACGCTGGGGATGCCGCTCAGCAGCTCCACCGCCGTGACGACCACATTGCGCACGCCGGGAGCTGCCGCTTTCGAGAGGAAGACTGCCGTCAGCAGGCCCACCGGCACGCCGATGAGGGACGCGCCCAGGGTGCCATAAATACTCGAAAGCACGAAGGGCAGGATGCCGTACTTCGGCTCGGACGCCGTGGAAGCCCACTCGGTGCCGAAGAGGAAGTTCAGCGGGCCGATCTTTCCGATGGCGGGCAGGCCCGACAGGAACATATAGATGGTAATGACAGCCACGCAGCCCACGGCGAGGATGCCGCAGAGGAAGAAGATGGCGTTCATGACAGCTTCCAGCCATTGGGCCGGGGTACGGGGCAGCTCGAATCTTTTCATAAAAACACCTGAGGGATCCCCTCACAAAGTTACTCGTTCACCGGCACAGCGCCCGCGGTGCGGATGAGGTCGGCAGCGTCGGTGCTGGTAGCAAAGTCGAAGAACGCCTGAGCCTGAGCGGAGAGGGTGACGGAGTCGTTGGTGACGAACACGAAAGGACGCTGCACCTCATAGCTGCCGTCCTTGACGGTCTCCTCGCTGCACTTCACGCCGCCGACGGTCACAGCCTTGACGGTGTCGCCGATGGCAGACAGGGAAGCGTAGCCAATGGCCAGAGGATTGGCCTCCACAGCGCTGATGACAGCGCCGGTAGCCGTCAGCTCCTGCGCGTACTTGCAGGAATCCTTGACGTCCACGATGCTCTCGAAGCCATCGCGGGTGCCGGAGCCAGCCTCGCGGCCCACCAGAACGATCTCGCCGTCGTCGCCGCCGACCTCGGACCAGTTGGTGATCTCGCCGGTGAACATCTGCTTGAGCTGGTCAACGGTCAGGTCCTCGACCTTGCTGTCCTTGTTGACGATGATGGCGATGCCGTCCAGAGCTACGATGGTGCCGGTGACGCCGGTCTCGTCAGCCTTCAGGGCGCGGGAAGAAAGGCCGATGTCCAGAGTCTTATCGGTAGCGCCGGTGATGCCTGCGCCGGAACCGGTGGGGTCATAGCTGATGGTGACATCCGGCTCGAGCTCAGCGAAGCCCTCGGTCAGGGCGGCGATGACGTTCTTCATAGAGGTGGAACCGCCGGTGGCGACATTGCCGGACAGCGCAGCCGTAGAAGAAGCGGAAGCTGCGGTGCTGGATGCGGCGGCAGAAGAGGCAGCAGTGGAAGAAGCTGCACCGCCGCAGGCGGTCAGGGCAGCAGCAGCGACAGCGGCGCCGCAGACGGACAGGAACGAACGACGAGTGATCTTTTTCATAATAATATCTCCTTCAATTGGGCCGGCCCTTTTGTTCTGGCCGGGCTGTTTTCCTTTTCCTCATTGTATCTCTCTTGGGACGCCTTTATTGTAGCGCACCGCCCATCCGGCTGCGACCATGGCGGCGCAAAATGCAGGTAAAGCTTTGTGCAGTGTTTTTGCGCTGCTGTCATCCTCTGGTAAAGTCGGTGTGGAAAACAGGACACTCGATTTTACATTTCCGGTCAAACTGTCAAAAATCCGCACCTTCGTTTGTGCATCCCGCCCGCTGAAGGGTGCAAAAAAGGCTGCTTCACAGAACGTAAAGCAGCCTTTCAGAGCCTATGATCGAATCAGAATTTCTCTTCCGTGCCGTCCGGGCGGTAGAGCTGGACATATCTGCGCCACTTGTCCGCGCCCATCACCCGGCTGTAGCAGTCGGCCAGCTCTTTGTTGGCCGTCTCCGCATCCAGTGTCTCCCCCTCGGCAGGCAGGACCAGCACCCGGAACCATGCGTCGAAAAGACGCTCCGTCCAGCCGGTGTCAACGGCCCCGCAGCGGGCATAAAAGCCCAGACGCCGGACGGCCATGGCCTCGTCGTCGGCCTTCTCGGGACACTCGGCCTCAATGAGGATGGCCTTTGCGCCCTCCTCGTGGGCGGGCAGAGCGGCCAGCAGACGTGCGCCAATGCCGGTGCTGCGGTAGGCGGGCAGGACGGAGAAATAGTCCAGCTGGCTCACTTCACAGCCCATAGGCCGCACCATCAGCAGATAGGACACCAGCGTCTCCCCCTCGAACACGCCCCATGTGTGGGCCATGTCGGCGGCTTCGCTGTTGAGAATCATGCTCAGGGGTTTCAGCTCGCTGGGCGGGAAATCGCGGTGCATCTCGTCCAGATACACCCGCGTCAGCTCGTCGGCGGCGAGTTTCTTCCATGTAAAGGTCTGGGGCTTCATATCAAAACTCCTTTCCGATAAAAATACCGCCGGGCCGGGCGCGGCGGCCCGTTCCCGGCGATGTTCGAGAAGCTGTTTGCGTAAGAAAACAGCTTCTTCGTTACAGCTGCTTGCGCAGGGCATCGTACACAGCCTGCACATCGCCCTTGATGACCACCTGGCAGGCGTTCTTGGCCGGGCGGATGACGCCCTCTGCGCCTGCGGCCTTGGCAGCGGCCTCGTCCACGGAGGCGTAGCTGTGTACCTCAAAGCGGAGGCGGGTGGCGCAGTAGTCCACCTTGACGATATTATCCTTGCCGCCGAGGGCTTTCAGGATGCCGGAGGCCAGTGCCTCGCTCTCGGCAGAGCTCATGCTGGGCGTCTCGGCCCCGCCGTTCTTATGGTTGTGATAATACTTGCGTCCAAAGTAGAAGCAGGCCATGGCCACCATGGCAAGAACGATCTTGAACGGCAGCGTGATGGGAAGGAATGTGACGATGAGCGCGATGACGATAGCAGCGATCCAGCTGTAAATATCCATTCCTAAAAACATACGATAATTCCTCCTTTGGGGAACGATGCGGCGGGCGCTTCCGGCAGGAAGCCGCCCGGACCCAGTCCGGGTACAACACCATATTAACATACTGCCGGGAAAAAAGAAAGCCCTTTCGGGTATCTTTCGGCCCGAGAGCTTGCATCCCGGGCCGGAATCGGGTACTATAAAGGCAGTATATCCCCAATACACGGAAGGAGCATCCTTATGGAATGGACTGATATTCGCCTGACCGTATCCAAAGCCGACGCCGAGGCCGCCGAGGCCGTGGCCACCATGATCGCGGAGGGCGGCATTTATATCGAAGACTACAGCGACATCGAGGAGCAGGTGGAGCAGATCGCCCACGTGGACCTCATCGAGCAGGAGCTGCTGGACAAGCCCCGGGATACCGTCATCATCCACATGTACCTCGAGCCGGGCGCTTCGCCGGTGGAGACGCTGGCCCTCATCGCGGCCCGGATGGAGGCCGCAGGCATCCCCTACACCTCCGAGACCGAGGGGGTGGAGCAGGAGGACTGGCAGAACGGCTGGCGCAAGTATTACCACCCGATGGATGTGGGCCAGCGCCTCGCCATCGTGCCGTCCTGGCAGGACTACGACACCGACCGCGTCAAGCTCATCCTCGACCCGGGCCTTGCTTTCGGCACCGGCGGCCATGAGACCACCAACCTCTGCCTCGAGGTGCTGGACGAGCGGGTCAAGGGCGGCGAGCGGGTGCTGGACATCGGCACCGGCAGCGGCATCCTCGCCATCGCGGCCCTCAAGCTGGGCGCAGCCGTGGCTGAGGGCGTGGACATCGACCCCGTGGCCGTCCGCACCGCCGGCGAGAACGCCGCCCTCAACGGCGTGGCCGACAAGCTGACCGTCCTCGTGGGCGATCTGTCCGACAAGGCCAGCGGCAAGTACGACATCATCACGGCCAACATCGTGGCCAACGCCATCATGTCCCTGGCCCCCGCCGTCCCCGGCCTGATGGCCGACGACGCCGTCTTCATCGCCAGCGGCATCATCGACAGCCGGAAGGATGAGGTCATCGCCGCGCTGGAAGCCGCCGGCCTCGCCGTGCTGGAAGTGAAGGAGAAGCGCGGCTGGGAGTGCATCGTCTGCAAGAAGGCATAAGGCCAACCTCTCAGTCAGCGCTTCGCGCTGCCAGCTCCCCTAATAGGGGAGCCTAAGATGTAAAGGATCAAAAAATATGCCGCACCGTTATTTTACCACTGAAATTTCCGACGGCACCGCCGTGCTGCGGGGGGCCGACGCCCACCATCTCTCCCGCGTGATGCGGGGCAGGCTGGGGGACACCGTCATCCTCTGCGACGGCAGTGCCGTCGAGTATACTGCCACCATCACCGGCTTCGGCGACGAGACGGTGGAGTTCAGCGTGGAGCCGGGCTATCCCAGTGCCGCAGAGCCCACCGTAGACGTCACCCTGCTGGTGGGCTACCCCAAGCAGGACAAGCTGGAGCAGGTCATCCGCCACGGCGTCGAGCTGGGCTGTGACCACTTCATCCCGTTTTTCAGCCGCTACTGCGTGGCCGCGCCCAAGAAGGAAGAGCAGAAAAACGAGCGCTACAACCGCATCGCCTTTGAAGCCGCCAAGCAGTGCGGCCGGGGCATCCTGCCGGATGTGGCCCTTCCGCTGCCCAACTTCGGGGCCGTCTGCCGCAGCCTCGACCAGTATGACCTCGTGCTCTTCTGCTACGAGTGCGGCGGCGCACCCCTGCGCCAGCTTCTGGCTGAGGCCACGCCCGCCGATGGCGAAAAGCTGAAGATCGCCATCATCACCGGCGCAGAGGGCGGTTTCGCCGCCGAGGAAGCTGAGATGGCCGCAAAAGCCGGCGCAAAGACCGTCGGCCTCGGCCCCCGCATCCTCCGCTGTGAGACGGCCCCGCTGGCCGTTGTCTCTGCCGTCATGACCCTGACGGGGAATCTTGAATAAGCTCTGACATCAGAAACGGCGTACCGCCGAGGCGGGTCGCCGTTTTGCTGTATTCAGTTCTGATACACTTCATGCCGATGGCCTACTGTCAGAGCCAGGATCACCAGCTCTTCATCCTCAATGAGGCAGAGCAGACGGTAATCTCCAATGCGATACCTCCACTGTCCGCTCCGGTCGGCCGTCAGGCCCTTGCCGTGGGCGCGTGGGTCAGCGCAGTCCACGAGGTTTTTGTCTATCCACGCTTTCAGCATCCGCTGGGTATAGCGGTCTAATTTTCGAAATTCCTTTTCAAATCTCGGCGTCGTTCCCACTCGGTATTTCATAAGTCGAGTTCCTTCCAGAACTCACCCACCGGGCGGCTCTTCTTTCCGCTGCGCTGATACTCGCCGTAGGCTTCCTCTGCGGCGGTAATGTCATAATCCTCTTCGATTTTGTCGAACAGCGCCCGCTTGAATGCTTCGCCCATCGACATGGAATGGAGCTTTGCATAGCTGTCGGCCAGCTGCCGTTCTTCTTCCGATAACCGAATCGAGAATGCCATACCATCATCTCCTTTTCATAGTACATTGTACTATATCAACTTCAAACTGTCAATGGCACGGTTTATTTCGCATCTGCATCCCGCAGGGCCTTTTTGATGGTCAGCAGGTTCTGCGGGCTCATGGAGAAGCTGCGCAGGCCGAGGCGGAGATACTGGGTCGCGTTGACGGCATTGCCGACGGCGAGGCCGCAGATGGTGACGGGGATGTCCGCTTTCCTGGCGGCGTCCACCACCATGGCGATGAGCTTTTTCATGGCCGGGCTGGCGGGACGGTAGTAGTGCTCGGCAATGGCCAGTTCCCGGCTCACCGCGTGGGTGTACTGGGTCAGATCGTTGGTGCCGATGACGAAGAAGCGGCAGCCGTGAGCCGTGAAGTCCTCTGCCGTCAGGCAGGCGGCGGGTACGCTGAGCATGACGCCGAAGGGGACATCCGGCTCGAACTCCACGCCCCGCTCGGTGAGCTTGCGGCGGCAGTAGTCCACCACCTGCATGGCAGAATCCCAGTCCTCGATATCCGTCACCATGGGGAACATGACCCGCAGCGGGCCTTTTGCGGCGGCACGCATGAGGGCGCAGATCTGGACCGCCATCTGGGGCAGATTGCGCAGGCTGCTGCGGATGCCCCGCAGGCCCAGCTTGGAGGACTGGACGCCCTGATAGGCGTCGGCCATGGTGCGGTCAGCACCGAAGTCGAAGGTGCGCACCGTCACCGTCCTGCCCCTGGCGACGGCGAGGCAGGAGGTGTAGAACAGATACTGCTCCTGCTCGTCCATGGCGTGGCCGGGCATCATCATGTAGCTGCTGCGCAGCAGGCCCACGCCGGACGCGCCGGATTCCATCGCGGTCCCCACGTCCTCGGGGCCGAAGCAGTTGGCCAGAAGCTCGAACTCCTCGCCGTCCCGGGTGCGGTTGGGCAGCTCGAGCTGGGCGTTCAGCTCCTCGTTCTGGCGCTGCATCTCGCAGATGCAGGTGATGGCGCTCTGCCGGGCGGCGACATCCGGGTCAAGGATGCACTCACCCTCGGTGGCGTTCAGGATGACCTCGCGGCCGTCGCAGTCTTTCAGGAACTCTTCGCCCACCTGGGTGATGCCCGGGATGTTCAGCGAGCGGGCGATGATGGCCGCATGGCTCTGGCCGCTGCCCTCGGCGGTGATGAGGCCGAGGATGCGGCCCGCCGGGACGCTGAACAGATCGGTGGGCATGAGCAGGTCAGACGCAAGGATGACCGGGTGGTCGAGGGCCAGCCAGCTGCGAAGCCGGTGGCAGAGGATGTTGGTGACGCGCTGGGTCACGTCGAGGATGTCCACGCTCCGCAGCTGCATGTAGGCGTTGTCCTTCATGGCGGCCAGCTGGGCGGCGTAGCGGCGGCCCACACGGTCCATCGCCTCGGCGGCACCGACGCCGGCTTTTATCTGGAAAGCCACCTCATTCATGAAGCCCTCGTCTTCCAGCATCATGCTCTGGAACAGGAAGATGGCCTGCTCCGAGGGCGCGGCGCGGCCGGCCATCTCGTCCAGCTCCTGCTGAGCGACCTTGATGGCCTCTTCCAGCGCCTGCTTTTCCTGTTCGGGGTGGAAAGGCCCCTCGTCGAACACCAGCGGCGGGCGGTCCAGCCGGCTGACCTGGCCCAGCACGAGGCCGGGCGATGCGGTAAAGCCCTTATATACCTTCATGTTTCCATCTCCTCCGGCGGCACTCTGCCGGTCAGCGCCCGGCAGACCAGTGCCTGCAAAAAGGTGTTGGGCAGCAGAGCGGCCCGCGCGGCCTGCGCCGGGCCTGCTTCACCCTCGAACAGCGGCTCGAAGCTCCTGAGGCGCTCGAAGTCGCATTTTGCAAGGAAAGCTTCTCCCAAAGTACGGGTGGTGTAGTAGGGGGCGGGGTCTACGCCCACGTCCTCAGCCACGGCTTCCAGCGGGGCAAGCTCTGCATCCGAGAGTTTTGCCAGCAGGAGAGCAGCGTCTGCCGTCAGGGTGGAGGGGTGCTTTTCCCGCATGTCCTTCTGGACGGCCTCGAAGGCCGCATGGAATGCGGCGGCATCCGCGCTGCTCTCAGCCCCGCTGTCCACAGCGTAGGCGCAGCCCCGCAGCCGCCCGAAGGCCCGCAATGTATCGTGGTAGCCCAGCTCGATGTTCCGCCGGGCAGTGGCGGGCTCGAAGTGGAGGATGTCGCCCAGCTCCCAGTAGCTTCGGATGAGGGTGGTGGGCAGGCCGGTGCGGTTGGGGCGGGTGATGCCCACACCCTCCAGGTCTACACAGACCAGCTCTTCCGCGCCCATCTTCTGGGCCAGCGCGGTGGGCATATTGTCCCGGTAGCCGCCGTCGAGGTAAGACACCCCGTCGATGGTGTGGGCCCGCAGGGCGGGGAAGCAGGCCGCAGAGGCCAGCAGGTAGTCTTTCACCTTCCCCTCGGGGATCTCTTCCAGCGGAAGCTCCCGGGCCTTGAGGGTCTTCTGCTCCACGGTCACGAGGCCCAGCCGGATGGGGCTTTTGCGGAGTTTATCTTCGTCCAGCACCCGCTCGACGATCGCTTCCAGCGGCGTGACGTCCATGCCGCCCTGAGTCACAGCGTCTTTGAGGAATGCGTGCAGCTCGGAAAGCGGCGCATCCTCGGCGGGCAGCTCCATCACATCCTGGCTGCGGATGGTCAGCCACATGTCCCGGGCCGTCTCGTAGAGGTCGAGGGCGAACATGGCGCCGTTCAGGCTGCCGACGCTGGTACCCGTAATGATCCGGGGCCGCCAGCCCAGCTCGGTCAGCGCCCGCCAGACGCCCACCTGATAGCTGCCGCGGGCACCCCCGCCCGCCAGCACCAGCGCCCTTACAGGGGTGTTGTTCTGCACCATGTTTTCTGCCTCCTTTGATGTGTTCCGGTTTTGCCTAGATTATAGCATATTTCCCGGGAGATTTCTCTCTGTTTTTGTAACAAAAAATGTGCTATAATAAATTCACCTTGCCAGAACGATTCAGGAGGACGACAGATGCACCGCAAGCAATGGATTTTCGACATGGACGGCACCCTCACCGACAGCATGACCGTGGTGTGGCAGGGCGCACCGCTGGAGCTGCTGCGCCGCTATGGCCGCACCGCAAGACCCGGCATCCACGATGTTCTGCTGAGCATGGGGATGGTGGAGGGCGCGGAGTATCTCATCCGCACCTACGATCTGCCCCTGACCCTCCGGGACTACGAGCCTGCCATGCGGCAGGTCATCCGGGACCTGTACAAAAAAGTTGAGCTGAAGCCCGGCGTCCGGGAGATGCTGGCCCGGCTGAGAGCCGAGGGCGTGCGGATGTGCATCTGCTCCAACACCTGGGCGGAGCAGTGCGAAGAGGTGCTCACCCGGCTGGGCGTCGCAGACTATTTCGAGTTCTTCTACACCGCACAGGGCGCGAAGAGCAAGGCCCACCCCGAGGTGTTCCACGAAGTCCTCGAGCGGCTGGGCGGCAGCGGACCCGCCGACGCCGTCGTCTGCGAGGACGCTGTCTACGCCACCCGTACGGCCAGGCAGTGCGGCTTTTACCTCATCGACATCGAGGACGAGACCAGCGCCGCCGATAAGCCCGAATTGCAGCGCCTTGCCGACCAGTACATAACGGATTGGACGCAGCTGGACTGGACAAAATTATAAAGCAATGGGGAGACCCTTCCGGGCCTCCCCATTGCTTTATCGGAACTGCTTTTCCAGATAATCTTTCAGCGCCGTGCGGGCCGCAGGCTCCCGCCCGCGGGGGACAGGGACCCGTGCGCCGCTCTGCATCCAGAACTCGCCCGCCGCCAGCTGGGACACCGCCGCCAGATTGACCACATAGGAGCGGTGGAGCTGGACGAAGCGCTCATCCGCCAAAAGCGGCTGGGCCACCTGCGCGAACGGCACCCGGACGGACAGGGACGGCACATCCTCGCCGCTGGCGAGATGGAAATGCACCACATGGTGGGTACACTCGAGGTATTCGATGTCCGCGAAGGGCAGCACCCGCAGACCCGGCGCCGTGGCCACCGGGATGGCCGGGCCGTACTCCGGCTCGGCGGCCCGGGCCAGCAGAGCGTCCAGCTGTTCCGGCGGGACAGGCAGCAACAAATACTGCATGGCGTCCACCCGGTAGGCACTGTAGGCGTGGGCGGGCGTGTGGGCCAGAAAAGCCAGCGGGCTGCGCCGCCCCCGGCTGCGGAGCGCAGCCGCTGCCCGCAGCGACGCGGCGGCTGCCGTGGACGGCAGCTCGATGAGGTACAGCTCGTACCGCTCCCCGGCGGCGTCCCGGGCCAGCAGGGCCTCCGGGCTGTCCAGCTGCTCGATGATGCAGGCGTCGTCCCGCCGGGCATAATAGTCGAGACACTGCCGCTCCACCCGGCTGCGGAGGACGCTGTCCGGGCTGCACACCGCGATATGAAATATCATTCCGAAGCCCCCTTTCGGGCCTGCCGCCGGCCCTTGCTTTTTCGGCCCGGCGGGAGTATCATTGCTCTGAGAAGCCGTTTTCATAAGCATTGCGCACCCCGCTCACGAAAACAGCTTCTGAAAAACAGAAGGAGAAACTGCTATGGAAATGCCTCTCGTCAGCATCATCGTCCCTGTGTACAATGCCCAGAGCCACCTGAGCCGCTGCCTCGAAAGCATCTGCGGGCAGGAGTACAAGAACCTCGAGCTCATCGTCATTAACGACGGCTCCAAAGATAAGAGCCTGCCCGTCTGCGAGGAGTTCCGCAAAAAGGACAGCCGCATCCTGCTGGTGGACAAGGCAAACTCCGGCGTGTCCGACACCCGGAACCTCGGCCTGAAGCTTGCCGGCGGCAAGTACGTCCAGTTCGTGGACAGCGATGACTACATCGCCCCGGACTACACGGCCCGGCTGGTGGAGGCGGCAGAGAAGACCGGTGCCGACCTCGTCATCTCGCCCTACACCATGGTCATCCCCGCCGGGGCGTCGAAGCCGGAACAGGTGCTGGAAAAGCTCAAGGACGACCTCGGTGTCATGCATGTTGCACGCCCGCCGGAGAACCGGGAATACGGTTTCCTGCCCGAGGGCGTCTACGACAAGGACACCTTCGCCCGCCGCCTGATGGATAAGCCCGCCTCTTACTTTTACAGCGTGCTCTGGAACAAGCTCTACCGCCGCGACATCCTCATCCGGCACGACATCCGCTTTACCAGCGAGATGCGCTGGGCCGAGGACCTCGTGTTCAACATGCAGTATATCCAGTACGCCGAGGTCTTTGCGTCCATCCCGCAGCCCGGCTACTACTACGTCCAGAACCCTCAGAGCATCTGCCACACCCAGATAAAGCCCGCCGCTCTGGTGCAGAACAAGCTCCAGGTGTTCCACTACTACAAGGACCTCTACACCCGGCTTGGGATGTATGAGCAGGTGCGGCCCCAGCTCTACAAATTCCTCATCGACATTGCCGAGAGCACTTACCCCTCCGGCCCCTTCAAGAAGGTCATCGACGAGGCGAAAGCCTACTGGAAAGAGCACAAGGCAGAGCTGGAACAGAAATTATAACGAGAAACAAAAACGGGCTGTTGCACATCCCAACCTCTCAGTCTCGCTGTCGCTCGACAGCTCCCCTACCGAGGGGAGCCTCTGGCGAAGAGATAAAGCTTTACGAAATGCCAAAGCCTCTCCTCGATAGGAAAGGTGGCATTGCGAAGCAATGACGGAGAGGTTGTCGATATGCCGCAGCCCTTGTTTTATTTGTTACGCTCCGATGGCGGCACACTTCTTAGCCAGCCAGTCGCGCTCGTCCTCGGTCAGGCGGGGAGCCAGCTTCTCGAAGACCTCGCGGTGGTAGGCGTTCAGCCAATCCAGCTCGTCGCGGCTCAGAACGCCCGGGACGATGGGGGAGGTGGCGATCGGCACGAACATGATGGGGCGGAATGCCAGGAACTCGCCGTACTGGTTGGATGCCTTGTGGTAGCACTCCAGCTCATTCTCGATGCGGATGCCCACGACGCCGCCCTCATAGACGCCCGGCTCGTCGGTGACGATCATGCCCGGCTTGAAAACCGTGGTGTTGCGGCCGTTCAGGGCGTGGGGGCCTTCGTGGACGTTGCCCACATGGCTGACGCTGTGGCCGGTGCCGCAGCGGTAGTTGATGAGGTGGCGCCACAGCGGCTCACGGGCGATGGTGTCCAGCATATGGCCGTCGCAGTAGTCCAGCCAGACAGCCCGGGCGATGTCGATATGGCACTGTAAAGTCCAGGTGTAGAACAGGCGCTCGTCCTCCGTCAGCTCACCCAGCGGGTAGGTGCGGGTGATGTCGGTGGTGCCGTCCATATAGGTCGCGCCGCTGTCCACCAGCAGGAAGCCCTTCTTCTCGAGCTTTGCGTGGTCTTCCTCGGTGGCGTGGTAGTGCATCATGGCGGCGTTGGGGCCGTAAGCTGCAATGGTGCCGAAGCTCTCGGTCAGGAACTTGTCCTGTGCGCTGCGGTACTTGTGGAGGAGCTCGTCGATGGTCAGCTCCGTCAGCTCTTCGCCGGCGGCCAGACGGTTCTCCAGCTCGATCTGGAAGCGCACCATAGCCACGCCGTCCCGGATGTGAGCCTCGCGGGTGTGAGCCAGCTCGACTTCATTCTTGACGCCCTTCATGGGCAGCAGGGGGTCGGCCTCGTCCTTGACGGTCAGAGCCGGGTTGGCCTGCAGAGTCTGGTAAACAGCGTAGTTGACGGAAACGGGGTCGGCCAGAACGGTCTGCTCCTCGGTCTGGGCGGCGAGGACGGTAAGCACATCGTCGTACTCAGCCAGCTCCACGCCGTTTGCCTTCAGCTCCGCGGCAGCCTCGGCGCTGACGCGGGCGGTGTTGATGAAGAGGGTCGCCTTATCGGGGGTCACATAGCAGTAAGCCATGGCGTAGGGGGTGCATTGGATGTCCATCGCACGCAGATTGAGCAGCCATGCCAGATTGTCCAGCTTGCCCACCAGCTGTGCGGTGCAGCCCAGCTCAGAGAGCTTCGCACGCAGCTGGCCCAGCTTCTCGGCAGGGGAGAAGCCTGCGTACTCTTTCGGCAGGAGCCATGCCGGGGTGGCGGGCAGGGCGGGACGGCCCTCCGTCCACAGCTCGTCCTCGAGGTTCAGCAGCTTGATGGTGCCTTTCTTGGCATCCAGCTCTTTCTGCAGGCTGCGCACCAGACTGCAGGAGGCGGTCAGGCCGCAGAGGCCCAGCGTGCCGCCCTCGGGCAGGACTTTGCCGCAGTACTGCTCGGCGGTCGGCACGCCCGGCTCGCCCATCCGCATCAGCTGGATCTCCGTGCCGGCGATCTCCTTCTCGGCCTGCACGAAGTAACGGCCATCGGCCCAGACAGCGCTCTCGGTCATGGTGACGACGAAGTTGGAGTTCTCGCCGTGGAAGCCGGAGAAGTAGGTCAGGGCAGTGTAGTGGTCGGGCATATACTCGCTGGCGTGCGGGTCTCCCACCGGGATGAGGTAGACGTCCACGCCGTTTGCCTTCATGGCCTCGCGCAGGGCGGCCAGACGCTCGGGAACGGTATTCATGCTCATGTCAAAAAGCCTTCTTTCTTTATTCTGCCGGAAAAACGTCCGGCGGCGATGGTTTGCTGTCCCTTATTGTATCATTCCGGGGCGCAGAATGCAATTCTGCAGGGTTCATTTTGGTCCTGCCGCCCGAAAATGCAAGCAAATTGCAAAAAATGTTACAAATTTCTCATCAAAAAGGCCGGTTTGCCATTGACAGCCTTGTTATAATAGGAGTGTAGGAATTTTACGGGTCAGCACTCAGCGGCCCGGACTGCTTGTAAGGCCCGACGGGCCTGCTGGGCAGCGCCTTTGCGGCGTCTGCATAAAAGAAAGAGGCATTTCAGACTATGACCAAGATCGATATTTTCTCCGGCTTCCTTGGCGCCGGTAAGACCACCCTTATCAAGAAGCTCATCAAAGAGTCCTTTGCAGGCCAGAAGGTCGTGCTCATCGAGAACGAGTTCGGCGAGATCGGCATCGACGGCGGCTTTTTGAAGGAGTCCGGCATCCAGATCAATGAGCTGAACGCCGGCTGCATCTGCTGCTCTCTGGTGGGCGATTTCCGCGCCGCTCTGCAGCAGGTGGTGGAGCAGTATCACCCCGACCGCATCGTCATCGAGCCCTCCGGCGTCGGCAAGCTGTCTGACGTGACCCGCGCTGTCGAGGGCGTGGCCGAGCATCTGGATGTTCAGCTGAGCAGCTTCGTCACCGTGGCCGACGTCAACAAGGTCAAGATGTATATGAAGAACTTCGGTGAGTTCTACGACGACCAGATCAGCCACGCAAGCTGCATCATCCTGAGCCGCACCCAGAACGCCACCGAGGAGAAGATCGCCGCCGCTGTGGCCATGCTGCGTGAGAAGAACCCCACCGCCACCATCGTCACCACCGCCTGGGACGCCCTGACCGGCGAGCAGATCCTGAAGGCCATGTCCACCAAGGACGACTTCAAGGCTGAGCTGATCGCTATGGCTGCCAAGGCTAACGCAGAGCACGCCCACGAGGACGAGGAAGAGGAGCACGAACACCATCATCACCACGACCACGATGATGACCACGACGAGCATTGCTGCTGCGGCCATCATCATGATGACGACGACGATGAGGAGGATGAGCACGAGCACCATCATCACCACGACCACGACGATGACCATGATGAGCATTGCTGCTGCGGCCATCACCATGACCACGATGACGATGATGAAGACGAGCATGAGCATCATCACCACCACGACCATGATGACGATGACCACGACGAGCATTGCTGCTGCGGCCATCATCACCATCATCATGGCCACGACGCCGACGAGGTCTTCACCAGCTGGGGCGTCGAGACGGCCAAGAAGTTCTCCAAGGCTGACATTGAGCACGCCCTCACCGAGCTGGACACCGGCAATTACGGCATGATCCTCCGCTCCAAGGGCATCGTGGACGGCGGCGCAGACGGCTGGCTGGAGTTCGACTACGTTCCCGGCGAGTGGGAAGTCCGCGCACGCGGCGCGGACGTCGGCGGCAAGCTGGTGGTCATCGGCTCCAAGCTGGATGAAAAGGCCATCGCCGCACTGTTCGGCTGCTGATCGACCCTGAAAGGATAAAAGATTATGGCAAATGAGATCCCGGTTTACCTGTTTGTGGGCTTTCTCGAGAGCGGCAAGACCAAGTTCATTCAGGAGACCTTTGAAGACCCCAACTTCGACTCCGGCGACAAGACCCTTCTGCTGGTCTGCGAGGAGGGCGAAGAAGAGTACAATGAGAAGAAGTTCGCCTTCCCCGGCGTGACGCTCTACAACCTCGAGGACAAGGCCGAGCTGAACCCCCAGAACCTCGCAAAGCTGGCTAAGGAGGCCGACGCAGGCCGCGTGGTCATCGAGTACAACGGTATGTGGATGCTGCAGGATCTGGCAAACAATCTGCCTGAGAACTGGATCGTCTACCAGTGCATCGCCACCGCCGACGGCACCACCGCACTGACCTACGCCCGCGACAACTCCATGCGTGCGCTGATGCTGGACAAGATCGCCCGCAGTGAGCTCATCGTCTTCAACCGCGCCGAGGCCGTCAACAACGACGCCGCCCGTCAAGAGCTGCACAAGCTGGTGCGTCAGGCATCCCGCAAGTGCGACATCGCCTACGAGTTCAAGGACGGCAGCGTGGCTTACGACGACATCCCCGACCCCCTGCCCTTCGACATCAACGCCCCTGTCATCGACATCCCGGACGACGATTACGGCATCTGGTATATGGACTGTCAGGACGAGCCCCAGAAGTACACGGGCAAGACCGTCAAGTTCCTCGCACAGGTCTGCCAGACCAACCGTGCCGGCAAGAACAGTTTCGTGCCGGGCCGGTTCGCCATGACCTGCTGCGTACAGGACATCCAGTTCGTGGGCTTCCCCTGCAGCTATGACGGCTGCAAGGCCCTCGAGCAGCGGGCATGGGTCAAAGTGACCGCAAAGGTCGGCTATAAGTTCCATAACATCTACCGCGGCAAAGGCCCGGTGCTCACCGCACTGTCGGTGGAGCCTGCCGAAAAGCCGCTGAACGATGTTGTCACCTTCTCCTAACTGCAACACAACCAAGGAGGTCATGGCATGAAAGCAATCTTCCGCATTCTGGGTACTGCCGCCGCTGTGGCGGCCACCGGTGCCGCCATCGTCATCATGGACAAGCTCCTGAACGAGAAGGCCGCACCCATCATCGAATCCATCGAGTTCCCCGAGGAAGCCGAAAAGGACGACGCAGAGGCCGCCAAGACCGCCGAGGCATACGCCGAGGGTGAGGCTAAGGCGGAGGCCGAAGCCGCCGCACCGGCAGAAGAGACCGCTCCCGCTGAGGAGCCCGCCGCCCCTGAGACGGAGGCAGCGCCCGCTGAGGCCGCAGAGCCTGTGACCCTGCCCGACCTGAGCGAAGAGCGCCCGGTCTGTGACCCCGAGGCTCCGAACCCGAACCCCGTGGAGGCCGGCCCCGCCGTCGCCCCCAAGGACGAAAACGGCAAGTTCGACCCGACTAAGATCGCCGACGTCTCCGACTTCGGCGACTGGGAAGAGCAGGGGTGTAAGGGGTAATTCCGCACGATAAAAGGGACGCTGCGCATATGCACAGCGTCCCTTTTCTTATGTCTTTGATTTTTCACCAAGCCACATCTTTTTCTGATATGCAGTCCTTCAGCGGCTGATTCAATCCTTCTATCAGTTTTTCTTTTATGCTTAAAATGTCATCCGGGAGTCCTTCTCCTGACTCTTGGCCGTTTAACTCAGCTCTTTTCAAATCTTCCATTTCTATTCCCCGTAAGCGATTTTCAGCAGCCTATCCTTATCTATCACGGTCACCCCGCCGCGGTAGAGCTTCACGATGCCCTCACCGGCGAAGTATTTCAGCAGGCGGCTCACCACCTCGCGGGCGGAACCCATGTACTTTGCCATCTGGTCCTGGGTCAGGCGGACATCGTCGCCGCCGGTCTTGGTAAGCTCGTCCGCAAGGAAGATGGCCAGCCGCCGGTCGGCGCTCATGAAGAGGATCTGCTGCATCGTCCACATGGTGTCGGAGAAGCGCTCAGCGGTCATCTGGTAGGCGAAGCACCGCACCTCCACGTTCTGCTGCATGAGACTGCGGAAGACACCCGCGCTGATGCAGTAGGCCTCGGTGTCCTCTTCGGCGTCGATGTAAAGGTCAAAGTTCACCGAGTCCATAACGCAGGAGGCGGAGAGGATGCAGATCTCGCCGCCAAAGAGGCGGTAGAGGGTCACGTCCCGGCCATCGTCGGAGAGAAGATACGCCCGGAACTGGCCGGTGCGCAGCAGCAGGATGCCCACGCAGTTTTCCACCGGGCTGTGGACCCGCTCGCCCTTGCGATAGCGCACCGGGCGGGTGGTGCGGCAGAGCATCTCCTGCTGCTCGGCGGTCAGCTTGTCCCAGAAGGGGAAGGCACAGGCGAGACACTGGCGGTGCTCGCCGCATTTGGGGATGGGCAGGATCTCCGGCATCTTAAATCACCTCTTCCGCAGCGCTTTGGCGGCTTCGGTGCCTGCCAGAGCGCCCTCATAGACGGCCTTCGCCACCTGCAAAAGCCCGCCGGTGCAGTCTCCGGCGGCGTAGAGGCCGGGGACGGTGGTCTGCATTTTTTCATCTGTCACGATGCGGCCGTTCTCCACAGCGGCACCGATTTTCCGGGCCAGCGCCGTACTGCCCGCAACGCCCAGCGCCACAAACACACCCGCCAGCTCCACCACATCGCCGCCGGACAGCTGGACGCCGGTGACTTTCTGCTCGCCGAGGATGGCGTCGATTTTTTCAGGCCAGACAGCCACCTCCGGCGGAAACTCTGCCGCCGGCGGCGCACCATTCAGCAGGAGGGTGACGCTGGCCGCCACCGGCAAAAGCGCCTGCACCTCATGCAGGGCGTATTCGCCGCTGCCTACCACGGCCACATCTTTGCCGCGATAGAAAAAGGCATCGCAGGTGGCGCAATAGCTGACGCCGTGGCCCTCGAGGCCCGCCAGCCCCGGGATGCGGGGCGTCGCCCGCGAAGCACCTGTGGCGAGGATAACAGCGTCCGCCGGGTAATTTCCATCGAGGGTTTCTACAGTGAGTTTATCGGTATAGGTCAGACCCACGGCCTCGGTGGTCACAAATTTAACACCCACAGCCTTGGCCCCCTCGATGCCCTGACGCTCCAATTCCGCACCCGAGATGGGGGCGGCGAAGCCGTAGTAGTTCTGGATAAGCTCCGCGCGGTCAAGCGCACCCGGCCCCCGGGTGAGGACGGTGGTGTCCACCCCCGCACGGGCAGTGTACAGCGCGGCGGACACCCCCGCCGGGCCGGAGCCGATGATGACGATGTTGGACATAGTGGGCCTCCTTATACTTCTTGTATTATCGTAAAATCCGTTACTTTCTTTGCGCGCCGGCGGCGCGGGGCGGGTTTTATTCTTTCGGTCAAATGGCTTTGCGCTCCGCGCGGGCCAGAGGTAGGGAGGGGTGTTTCGAATCCCCCCTCCCTA
>OGJQ01000369.1_pt1 | contig 37721 bp, 28 predicted proteins | sample 1572261 | NCBI WGS metagenome assembly OGJQ01 (sample SAMEA2582138, study PRJEB24529) | metagenome | biome: Human gut stool | place: China | collected 2011
CCTCTAAGCTGTCAGGAATCGTGCTTTGGAAGTAGTTCTTCATGATCAGCATGTTGTACGGGGAATAGATCAGAGGTAAGATCAACACCCACATGGTATCCAGCACATGCAGCTTCTGATATAACAGGTAGCTGGGAATGATGCCGGCACTGAAGTACATCGGTACCATCAGCAGGAAAGTCAGTAACTTTTTGCCCTTCAGTCTCTTCTTGGAAAGAGGATAAGCGGCACAAGTACATACCAGCATTCCCAGAGCGGTGAAGATCACGGTAACGATCACCGAGAAGATCATGGAGTAGGTCATGGAGTTATCTGCAAATACCTTCTTGTAAGCATCGAAGGTGATGTCTTTGGGCCAGAAGTAAACGCTCTTGGACATTACTGCGGTATTACCGGATATGGATTTTACTGCTACATGTAAGAACGGTAATACACAGCTGGCGCAGAGGATGACGATCACTGCCATCATGACGAAATCACTGATGCGGAATTTGTTGACCGCATGTGCTCCGCCTGCGGAGGTAGATTCTTCATTAATATTAACTTCTTTTTTCTTCATCTCTCTCACCTCCTACAGTAATCCGTCTTCGCCAAGCTTCTTTGCGAATTTATCAGATAACAGAACCAGGATCAATCCGATCAATGACTGGAACAGACCAACTGCGGTCGCCGCACTGAATTTTCCGGCTCCAATACCTTTGTTGTAAATGTAGACAGCCAGCTGATACTGGAAGTCCTTGACCTGTGAATTCTCCAATGCGGTCAGACGTTCCAAGTTACTTCCCATGACACGTCCGAGGTTCAGGATCAGTAGTGTTACTACTGTACTCTTGATACCGGGAAGTGTGATATGCCACATTCTCTTCCAGCGGTTCGCACCGTCGATCATGGCTGCTTCGTACAATTCTCCGTTGATACCGGTGATCGCTGCCAGGTAGAGGATCGTGCCCCATCCCATCGTCTGCCATACACCGATCAGCAGATATGTAACTGCCCAGTGCCATTTCTCATTCAGGAAAGGAATTCCTTCGGAGATCACTCCCAGGTTCGTCAGCAGGATATTCACCAGACCGGAGTTCGGACGAAACATTGTCATGGCTACGCTTCCGATGATAGCCCAGGAAAGGAAATGTGGCAGATACAGGATCGTCTGTGATACTTTCTTGAATCTGGGATATCTTAATTCATTCAGGATCAATGCCAGAATGATGGGCATCGGGAAACCAACTAGCAGGTCTGCCAGATTGAACACTACGGAGTTGCGGAGCGCTCTCATGAAATCGGCATCCTTAAATATTTTAATGAATGTCTTCATTCCCACCCATTCACTGCCTGCATATCCCTTCGCCGGTTTGTAATCCATGAAGGCCATCCGCAGTCCCGGGTAAGCACCATAGCTGAATACAATTACCATGATCAGTGGAAACAATAACAACAGATACAACTGCCAGTCTCTTTTAAAAGCTTGTTTCCAAGTGGTTTTTGTTTTCACACCCACCACATTGGCTGCATTCTTCTTCGCCATGTCGAACCTCCTCAAGTGTCAACTATATTTTCTCGTCATTTTGTACACTTTTTGTAACCTTGTAAGCATATTATCATACATGTTGTCATATTTTTCTAATCAATCAATATAGAAAACTATGCAAAAACAACCATTATAGATCATGGTCGTTTTTCGTAAGTATTGAAGTTTCGTTGCATTTTCGTAAATTTTACGTGAATTTTGGAGCGTTTTTGCTGTAGGATTCGCTGTTTCACGGTATTTTTAGCATTTTTTAATCTCTTCCACGGAAACGTTGCCAACCCTAAAAAAGTCATTTTCGCAACATAATGGTTGATTTTATCCATTTTAATTGTTATATATAATGTATAGACATTATTTCTACTGCAGCATGTCTTTCCGTTGCATCATCATACAGGATGCACAAAGCGATTCAGGAAACTCTGGAACAGGAGGCACACTATGGCGAAATCCAAACGAGCTGTCACAGAATACCGAAGTTATTATCTGCCAACACACTTCCCGGTACTGCTTCTGTCCGGTGATTATTGGAAGATTTCCGATATTCCCAGCGGAAGCCTTCATTTTCATAACTGTCTGGAGATCGGGATCTGTCATTCCGACAGCGGCACATTAGAGATCAATGGCGAAAAACAGACCTTCCATGCCGGTGATGTCACCGTATTGCCCCGTAACGTTCCACACACCACTTATAGTGCCCCGGGCACAAAAAGCCACTGGTCCTATCTGTTTCTGGATCCGAAGGAGTTGTTCCGCAATCTTCTCCCCGCTTCCTGGAAAAATCACGACCTCTCCACAGACGGCTTCCCGGGGTTCCGCTATATTTTCAGCAAAGAGTCTTTTCCCCACATCAACTATCTGGTGTCCCATATCATCCACGAACTGGAAGAACAGAATCCCTGTTACCAGATCAGTGCCAGAAGCCTGTTGTGCTCCCTCTATATCGAGCTGTACAGGATTGAAAGTCTCGGCGGTGCCAACCCCGCCACTGCGAAACCGGGTTCTCCCGAGATCCTTGCCTTACAGGGGCGCAAAAAAGAGGGCGAGATCGTCGAAAACTCTCTGGTGATCTCACCCGCTCTGGATTATATCGAAGAAAATTATATGCAGCAGTTTACCATTGAATATCTGGCGGAACTGTGCCATTGGAGTCCGACGCACTTCCGCCGGGTCTTCCACGATATCATGGGCACCTCCCCGTTGGACTATGTGAACAATACCCGGATCTTGAAATCCTGTATCCTGCTGCGCAGTACAGAACACTCTATTCTGGACATCTCCGAGATGGTAGGCTTCCATTCCGTATCCAGCTTCAACCGCTACTTCATCAAGCTGATGCAGATGTCTCCCAGAGAATACCGCAAGCAGATGCAGCAAAGCGAGAAAAAAGCGGAGAACCAGTCCATTTTGGAATTCGCCGGCTGGATGCGACCGGAATAGCTGCTCTCTGCACTCCGGCAATTCCGGGCATTAAGCTAGCCTTTTATGTTTCCATCTGCCGGAATAATAACGGATCACCGGGATCACACAGCCGCAGCTCCAGGACAGGGGTGTGGCGATCCAGATTCCTGTAACTCCCAGAATTCCGGACAGCAGATAAGCAAACACGATCCTGCCGGACAGTTCCGTTAATCCTGCTACCATGCAGGTATTCACATCTCCGGCGCCGCGGATCACATTCTGGTAGCTCTGCATCACACCGGCGATCACATAAGCCACGCCGATGATCGTCAGATACGTACAGCCGATGCCGATGGCTTCTCCCGATTCGTTCGCATCCAAAAACAGCGTCATTAACTGAACCCGGGAAATAAGTACCATGGAGGCAATAAAAATACTGGCTCCCACCATGACACCCAATGTCTTATAGAGGGCTTCCCGGATCCGGTCATATTGATTCTTCGCAATATTCTGCCCGGTAAATACCGACAATGCCGTTCCGATGGAGACAATGACCTGGATCGCCACGCTGTCCACACGGTTCGCCGCCACATAGGCCGCCATGGTAGAGGATCCGAAGGAATTCACCAGTCTCTGGACGCTCATTCCGCCCAGTGCGATCATGCAGGACTGGAATGCCGCCGGGAATCCGGTCTTCACCACCAGCTGAATATAATGGACTTCCGGTTTCCATTTCATCAGAGATAATCCGATCTCTTCTCTCACTTGTCTTACTTTCACAAAACAGATCACCGCCGAAGTACACTGTGCCAGAATCGTCGCATAAGCCGCTCCCGCTACTCCCATCTTGCAGATAATGATTAAAAAAAGGTCAAACACAATATTCACGACAGAGGAAGCGATCACCGCCCGCAACGGAGTCTTCGAATCTCCCACACTGTTCAGGATTGCCGCACAGCCGTTGTATACCACGCTGCCGAATACAAAGGTGTAGATGATATGCAGATATTCTGCGGAATAACCGATGACATTCTCCGGTACACTCAACAACCGCAGGAAAAACTCCGCGCCGAAAATTCCGATGAGTGACATGATGCAGGTCAGCCCACCTGCCACCCAGACAAGTGCCGTCACAGTCTTCGCCAGTCTCTCTTTATTGCCACAGCCAAAGCACTGCGCCACCACCAGTCCGGCACCGTTACACATGCCACTGACGAGCGCCAGCAGAAAATAGGTCAGGGTTCCTGTACTTCCTACCCCCGCCAGAGCACTCTCGCCCAAAAATCTTCCCACGATCACTGTGTCCGCCACATTATATACCTGTTGGAATATGTTGCCGATCAGCATCGGTATGGCAAAGCCAATGATCAGTTTTAATGGTTTGCCCTGTGTCATATCTTTCATATAGGTGTCCTCTTTTTTATCCTTCTGTTTTCAAAACGAATCCCGCCAGACCGGATTCCGGTCAGTTCAGATGCAGCAGTCTCGCCCCTGCCAGACGGTTCTCCCGCTTCGGCGGCAGATCATAATAGACCTCCATTTTGAACGGATCCAGTTCCAGGGTCAGTTGTGTCGGGCAGCCGTAGCGTTTCAGAGCCACACGCCATAGTTCACCATTGGAGAACCAGTCGTCAATCAGTTTTCCGTCCTGATACAAGCGTGCGCAGTCCCCACCGAAATCCAGTTCCAGCCAGACATCGCCAGACAGTGCATCCGCCGAGTGATACTCATATTCCAAGGTTAATTCATAGACGTTCGGTTCTGTTTGACCATATACGTTCCAGATGCTTTCCACTGCCTGTCCGGCATCCGCGATCCGCACCTTACCGGCTTCCGCAAAGTGCAGATCCGGCAGCAGACTCACCTTGCCCTTTTCATCTGCCCCTTCCTGCGCATAACAAAAATGCTCCGCATCGTGTATGGTAAGGATCCTTACCGCTTCCGCATGATCATTGCCATCGCTCCACTCGAAATAAATATCCTCCGGCTTCTCATCCGTATAGAAATAATAAGTTCCGCCAAAGCATCCCAGATAAGAGGCATTGGTTTTCCGAAGTCTGAACTGCTCTCCCCGTATTACCACCGGCAGATTGTAAGGCAGCACCAGAATCGCATCCGTCCGCACATGAATCCGGTCGAAAATAATCTGCCTCTGTATTCCTTCAACATCTGTCACCGTAAACTGTAATGGCTTTTCCGGTGTGATCTGTTTCTCCATCATTTTCCGTTTTCTCTGGTGATTATTGATAAATAAGAACCCGCAGTCCGCCGTTTTATTATAACGGAAGGCTGCCCGCAGTGTCTCCATGTCCTCCGCACTCGCAGGCTCGGAGATATTATCCGGCAGGTACACCTTTGCCGGTGCCAACAGTTCTTGTGTGTTTTTTATAAAAAAATGGTGTTTGCGCAGTCGATAATAGCTTTCTGACGGCAGACCGTTTTCCCGCAGGCACGTCTGAAAATCATAGCTTTTCACAGGAAGATCATTGGCATAGCCGGTCGCCTTCGACTCCTGCAGGGTGGTATATTGTCCGTCAGGATTCACGCCGCCGTGGTACATATAATACCCGATCAGATTTGCCCCTGCTCCCAACATGCAGATCGTTTGTGCCTCGATATCCTCCGGGTAAGGGTAGGTGCGTCTGTGCGCCGTCACCTGCAGTCCCCCACCCAGCTCCGCCGTCAGGTAAGGGAATTTTGACGTATCAAAGGTAAAATCACTCTGTCCTTCGGCGAAATCCGATGCAATATTTGCATCGTCGTGAAAAGGCTGAAACAGGAAATTCTCGCTTGCCGCAAGTTCGTGGGTATGATTCGCCCACGGAGCATCCACATACCCGCCAAGCACCGGCAGGAAGTTTTCCGGTACATAAGCGCCTCCCCATCCGGTCGCTGAAAAATAGGGAGCGGTCAGTCCCTTTTTCTCCGCCATAGCTCTGAGTGTGCGCATATGCGCCATGCCCTCTTCCCTGTCGGAAGGGCCACCGGCATGCCCGTACTCATTCTCGATCTGAATGCCGATGACGGGACCATCGTCCTTATGCATATACCCATCCGCCTGCTCGGCAATCTTGGTAAAAAAGAGGTCCACATACTTGAGATACTGCGGATCATCTGTTCTAAGAGACAGTTTGCCCCGCTTTTCTTTCTCCACCAGCCAGTCTGGGAAACCGCCGTTCCTGCACTCTCCGTGTGCCCACGGACCGATACGCAGCCATACTTTCATCCCGGCTTCCTGACAGCACTTCAAAAACGCCTTCAGATTTCTTCTGCCGGAAAAATCCCACTCACCTTCCGTTTCCTCATGGTGGATCCAAAACACGTACGTAGCAACGATGTCCACACCGCCCTGTTGCATATTCTTAAGTGCTGTTTTCCATTCCCCTGCCGGATAGCGGGAGAAATGGAATTCTCCCATGATGGGCAGGATCGGTCTGGCGTTGCAGGTTAAGTATTCGCTGTTATAGCTATATACTTCTTTTTCCATGTTTTTCATTTTGTAATCCTTTCCTCAAAAACTTTCCTATTCAAGTCTTTCTTTTCGAGCTTTTTTACAGATCATGTACCCGGATTCCCTGATGAGCATTGTCCATGGTAAGTAGTTCTTCCGCACACTTTTCCGCTTCGTCTGACCGCCCCAGTCCTTTAAGTCCAAGGCTCATCATGAACAGACAATGCTTCCGGTTCCGCTCGTCCAGGTTCTCCTCAAAAATCAGCAGATCCGGCAGGGATACCGCAAAATAGTCTATTTTTATTTCATCCCCGATATGTTTTTTTCCATAATCCTCCAGTTTCCGGAATCTCTCCACTGCCTGCTCTTCGTCACCCAGTGCCCGGTACGCCAGTCCCTGATAATAGATCATCTCGGGGGGCTGATCATTGTAATACATCATGCCCACCGGCTCCGACTCTCCGTGACAGGCTTTCGTAAGACTTGCGAAAGCTTCCTCTGTCTCTCCCAGCTTTTCCTGCACCAGTCCAAGCAGATAATGCAGATTATTCTCCTGTGCAGACTCCAATTTCCCTTCTCCCAGATTTTGGGGATATTCATCCACTGCCTGCAGGAGAATTGTTTTGGCTTCTACATATTCTCCTTCTGCCGCAGCCGCTTTTGCCAGCTGATACAAGGCGGTCAGGTACTGGGCTGCCACTTTGCCTTCGCCGCCTTCCCACTGATGGAACTTCCTTGCTTTGATCAGATTGAGAGCCTTCTCAGATTCTCCCAGAGTGTTTAAAAGTGTCACGTACTCCAGATACAGATCATCCCTGCTTTCCACCAGGTCAAAATGTTTTTCCATATCACTCCATCGTTCTTTCACGGGAACATTCAGACGCTTTTTCAGCTGATCCAGTTCCAGATACACTCTGGCATCCGTCTCATCCAGTGCAAAAGCTTTCTCCATTTCCTCGTACGCTCTCTGCGGCTGCTTTTTCACATTGTAATATGCCAGTGCCAGATTCCTGTGTACCGTCGGGAACTCCGGATATTTAAGCGCCGCCTTTTCATAGTCTGCCACGGCTTCTCCATACACTCTCTTGTCATAGAGCAGGCAGCCCAGATAATAATACGCCATGCCAAGGTCGTATTCTGCTGCCAGACGCTTCAGCACGATATAATCTTCCGTTCTGTGAGGGAAGCAGCCGTCGGCTACAGCTTTTTCTCCCAATGCCGCATAATGTTCTGCCGGTCCGGCAGCTTCCGCACTGGGCAGGTTGTCATATCCGTAAGCAATATAATAATATACCAGCGGGTAAATGTTCTCCCCCTTGGCTGATTTCTGTTCCACCCATTTTTCGGCAAGGGCAATTCCCTGCGTGTAGTCTCCTGCCTCATAGAGATCGATCACCAGCTCCAGCAGGGTGTTATGGTTGATTTTCTCCGGCTGTCTGTCATAGAGCGGATCGATCTTCAGACTCTCCTTATGTAATTCTTCTGCTTCCTTCACTCTTCCCAGTTTTCTTAAAATATTTTCCTTCAATGCACGGGCCTTCATACACTGGTACTGTCTGAGAATAGATTCATTTACATGCTCCAGAGCCTCTGCGAATCTTCCCGCTTTTGCATCCAGACAGGCCAGTTCATAGAATCCGGGTGCCTGGAAGCTGCCACCCCAGATGGCCTTGTAAAAGACATCATAGGCTTCTTTTTCTTTCCCTTGATATTTCAGGGAAAGTCCCAGATTATAGTACGGCTCATAATCGTAAGGGTTTGGATTGGAACGAATGGATTTCTCCACTGCCTTCCGAAAATACTTTTCTGCCCCGGCAAAATCACACTTTTTAAGCAGACATCTTCCATAGATATTGTTCAGACGGATATCGGTAGGATCCCTGCGCAGCCCCTCCAGATAATAATCCTCGGGATGATAAGTGGCATGCCGGTATTGTTCCACATGCAGACCATAAAGGAACAGATCCTCCGTGGTTTCACACTCTTCGGGAAGCGGTGCTGCCTTCGCCGGTTCCGGCACTTCCGCTTCGATCTTTTCCGGGATTCGGTAAGAGACCAGTTCTCTGCCATCTGAAGCAAGGACGCTTACCCGCAGACCGCAGATTGCCTCTGTGTCGTTTTGCTTCTCTGTTTTTTGTGATATAAATTGCTGCAATGTCTCCCGATCGACCTTCACCTTGCAGGTCTGCTCAGGTGACAGATCTGAGACTTCCTCATACAGTACCTTTCCCTGTCCGCCGTTTTCTCCAGGCAGTGTCAGCTGAATTTTTGCCTCTTTTTGCACGGATGTGGTATAGGCCGATACCGTAAGCTGTCCCTTAGTCTCATCATATTCCACATTCACTGCGGCATCTATGGTGGCATTTTTCACATAGCCGATATTTTTATAGGGCATAAAATACTGTTTGAAATTCTTGGTCTCCTGGGGCTGGATCCATGTGAAATCCGGCTGATTATCCGTAAAACAGCCTGTCATCAGTTCGATATACGGACCGTCCTCATCGGTCAGTGCAAGGTCCCATGCTTTGCCGAATTCTCCGCATCCCCAGGTCCACTGTTTTTTCCCCGGGGCAATATGGTGATCCGCCACATGCAGAAGTCCTGCCTGTTTTCCGTAATCGTACTCCCCGATAAAATTATAATCCGAACGGTATGCCATATAGGAGGTGGGAACCGGAATATTTTTATACTGTGCGATATTCACATGATCGTATTTGTGCTTATAGTAGGTTCCCTCCGCATAGGGGAAACTGATAACATCCCGCTTGCCGTGGTCATATACCGCCGTCACATCCTCCGGAAATACGGAGATGGTGTCATCATTTACCGCTACTGCAGGGTTCGCCCACCACAGGAAGGTCTGGGGCATTTTCGTGCGGTTATACAGCTTTGCAGACAATTCGATGTATGCCTTGTCGGGATACAGGGTCACGCCCAGCACGCCCTCTGTCCGGAACATATTCTCGATCTCTCCCATCCAGACTGTCGCACTTCCGTCCTCATTTTCCGCATAGGTATATTCCACCTGATCAAAGGTACTGGGTCTGTGATGCTGCGGCCAGTTGAACTCAATACCGCCGGAGATCCATGGTCCCGCCAGTCCCACTAACGCCGGTTTGATGACATGATTGTAATAGATAAAATCGTAGCCATTTGTCTTGTCATAAGCTCTCTGGATCCTGCCTCCCAGCTCCGGCAGCATCATTACTTTCAGATAATCGTTCTCCAAAAAAAGCGCTGTATACTCCTTATCCACTTTCTCATCGCTGATCTTCTCGATCACCGTGTGGGGATATATCCTTCCCGAGCTTCCCTGATAGACACGTTTCTCCAAAAACATCGGATTCTTATCCGGCTTTCCTGCTTCGTATGTGGGAATGATCACTTTTTCTTCCCAGACCTGAACCTTATTCATGGTTTCCTCCTTTTATCTCCGTGCAGCTTTCTTTCCGCCGCCCGATATTATTTTAACCTCGCACCAGCATGCTTAACTCTTCTTCCGTTATTTCCTCCGCCGGCTCAAAATTCTCTTCCGACAGATACGTATAAATTGACGCCTGCAGTGCCCTCACCTCCGGATACTGCTGACTCTTATGCAATTCCATGGTGGATAGCAATACTTTTCCCTTCAGGCATCGAAACTCTATCATCTGTGCCATGGGACGTAAGAATGCATAGCTGTCCATCTCCGTAATGATCGTCTTCATGGGATGCGGTAGAATCACCGCCCGCTTCGTTGTCATGATCCACCATTGCCAGTCCGTGTGAAAATCCGTCGGAAATTCCTTAAAAATTGGATGCTCCGTATCGATCAGCTGCCCCATACCGCCTTCCTGATCTGCAAAAGTTCCCACCGACCAGAAATCCGTCGTAAACTGTGTTTTTATGGAATACGGCAGGCTCTCTTTATCTGCATCCGGAGACAGATAGACTCTCCCGCCGTTTTGCAGAACTGCTCTCGTCTGCTCATCAAATACTCTCGTTTCATATACATTTTTCGGACATTCTGGGCTTGTTTTTTTATAGACCCACACAGGATAGGTACTGGTGCAGTCACCCATGCTCACCGTCAGCATGAATGCCGCCGATACTCCCTTAACCTCCAGAGGAATGTCCAGTCTTCCCAGTGAAGTATAAGTCCCCGGAGGACAGTTTTTTTGCCTGTCTGCCCGGTCGCATAGAAACTCCCCGCTTCCGGTATTCACGGCACAGTCCCGATACCCCAACGTCCAGACAAGCTCACCGCTGATGCTCTCTTTTCCAAAATTTGCCACTTCTACTTCCGCTGTCAGATATTCTCCCTCTTCATAGGTATAGCGGGGCATTTTCACAAAAATACGGCTCTCTGTGAAAAACTCCCTGAACCGCTCCGGTCTGGCAAAATCATAGGGCTTCGGTTCTAAATGGGAATTCATCATGCCTACCAGTGCCGTCCCCTGCCCCGGGAAATCCTGCAGTCCGAGGAGCGAAATCCCTGAAAGCTCTCTCGTCCGCATAGCTGCTTCAATCTCTTCCCGGTATGCCAGCCTCGACAGTTCTCCGGTGGCTTCCACGTATTTTTCCCATGTGGGCAAAAGTCCCCGTTCCTCTACACGTTTTTTGATCAGTTTCAGATTCACCGGATCCGATATTCCATGAAAGCTTTCCAGCTCCTCAAAATCCGGCAGCACTTCGAACTGCCCCACTTCAAAACTGAATACCGGCTTCTGATACTCTTTTCGTATCTCTGCCATCGCCTCATCATAGGTTCGATCTGTGGAGGGATAGTTTTCATTGAGATACCCCCGCATGCCGGAGAATGTTCCGCGGATCACCACATCCTTGCAACTCTGCGATGTATAGAAATCGCTCTCTGGGTCACATCCTTCTTCACCATAAAAGGCATTGGATCCGTTCGCATACAGTCTGGTCGGATCCATCCTTTTCGCCGTTCTGACCAGTTCCCGCATCCGTTCTCTGCCCTCATCTTGTGCCTGCAATTCATTGCCCAGTGTCAGCATTACAAAAGAGGGATGATTGGCATAGGTTTTCAATAGGTCCACAAGTTCTGCCCGGTAATACCGATAGCTTTCCTCCGTTCCAAAGGCATCCTTCGGATCCCAGTGAGACAGCTCCGGCTGCAGAAGCATTCCCAGTTCATCCGCTGCCGCAAACGCAGCTTCCGGCTCACAGTGGGAATGGAATCTTACAAAGTTGATTCCATAACTGCGATATTTTAATAACATTTCTTTCCATTCCGGAATTGTCATGGGTGGATGCCCGGTCTCCGGGTATTCTGCGCAATTTGCCTCACCCCGCAGAAAAATTGCCCTGCCGTTCAGTGCCAGTCTGCCGCTGCCGTTATCACCAAAAGAGCGGATGCCGAAACGGATCCTGCACTCAGCAGTGCTACCGCCTTTATCTTCTGCTGAGATACCGTTGTCCAGGGTTACAGCCATCTCATAGAGATTGCCCTCATCTTCGTCCCACAGTTTCACATTCTCCCGCAGAGGCAGATCACGGAACCAGATTTCCATTGTTTTCGGATTCTCCTCTTTATCTGTTCCGGCTTCCGTTAATCCCTCCCCGGAACAGCTGATAATTTCCGTCAATGTCTGTGTGTCTTCTAACTCTCCTACCGCCAGAGCCTCTGACTGTAATATGATTTTCGCATCTTTATAGACTTTCTTTGCGCCAGGTGCCAGTTCCACACATACATCCAGCACATATCCGCCTGCTTTATTTTTCTCTTCCTTTTTCACCGCTCTCGGATATACCCGGAGGCTGTCTATAAAATTCTGCGGTCTGGTATACATGCTGCATTCGCCAAGTATCCCGTTCCAGTTTGTCTGTGTCTCATCCGTCGCTGCGGAAGAATAACAGATGGCAGCTTTGGGCATTCCCGGATAGCTGTTATCCGAAAGAAACGTAAATTCATGTTCTCCCGGTGCCGCCCCGGTGAGTTCAAAAATATAAGGTGTACTTAGTGTCCCCTGCCGGAACACCGCACACGCTTCTCCATCCACCAGCAGCCGGAGTGCCCGTGCCCGCTCCGCCAGTATGAACAGCCTGTCGGTTCCGTAATCCGGTACCGTTATCTTACGACTGATCCTGGCTTCTCCCTCATAGGTATGCCGCCTGGTAAATCTCGTAGCGATCGGTGCATCTTTGTCTATCTCTCCCGCCGCATTCCCCAGTACCGCATCCGGATGCCACTGATTCGCCCCCACATCTCTATGTCCGATCCCGTTCTCATCCAACGTCCCCGGCAGATCCATCTGTCCCGTGGTTCCGTCCTCCAGTACTACATGCCATTTTCCATTCAACAATATTCTCATATAAGCTCCATCCCACAGACCCTTTTCCATACAGAAAATCCCATAGCAGATCCATAGTAAATTTTCTGATGTTTTCTCCTTGATCACGGAATCATTATATAGCTTAACTTTAGTGTTTTAAATTCACTATCATGAACTATTTTTTATATCTATTGCATTATTCTGAACCTTTTTGATATAATATGCGTGAAGGAGTGAATCAGAAATGACAGATAGAAGAACTTTTTTATGCGAAGATTTTGAAATTTCCTATGAAGATACAAAAAAGGATGGTCCATGCCCTATTCGCATCACCACACCAACTATGAAATCTATATTCTGCTCTCCGGGGAGCGTCTGGTTACCATCGGCGATATCACCTACCGGGTAAAAGCCGGCATGGCAAGCCTGTTTGAGAGCAATATCTCTCACCGAAGCGTCGGTGACACGGATTATACCGGGATCTGCATCCATTTTTCAAAAGTCTATCTTGAAAAATACTTTTTACCTGCCGTAGTATCTTCCTACCTGACCTGTTTCAAGGCACCGATTATTTTCATTCCCGAGGATTACAGACAAAAGCTCGTCGACTGGAACGCAGCTTCCTGCTGCAAATCTCCCACTGCCTACCTGTTGCTTGCACAGATTCTTACAGATCTGGCAGCTTTTCGCTATCAGTATCCTCTTGAAAATGAAATTTCTGTCAGTGAGAATAAAGCTTCCGGTTTTCAGCGGATCATTAATTATATTAACGCAAACTATACAACGCTTCAGACCGTCCGGGATATCGCCGAATCCTGCGGTGTGTCCGAAAGCTATGTCCACCGGGCTGTCCGGCGGACAGAATCCCTCACCGTAAAAGAATATATTAATAAGCTTCGCCTCCGTCATGCCATACACCAGGTGGAACAGGGCGGCAATTCTCTCTCTGTCATCAGCAAGTCCTGTGGTTTCCAAAGCGTTTCTTATTTTTACCGGGTTTTTAAAAAACACTACGGCATGACCCCTACACAATATTTTTCCAAAAAAGAACCCCATTACTGATATTTCTATCAGTAATGGGGTTCTCATCATATTCTCATATACCCTAATTATTGCTTACACAATACCCTCTCAGATTGTCTGGCCGACTTTCCTTACCTACCCGCAATAGCAGCCTTTGCTACTGTGCCCCTTCAGAAGAAAGTTCTGTTTGGGTTACTGTATAATCATTTTGTTCTGCATTATCGTACCATAACCATATCATATAGATAAATTCATGTTATGAAAAGCAACCTGCTGTTGCCATACTCTATGCCTGTCATCCACCAAAATATTTTCGGCACTTTTCGCTTTTAGTGCCAAAAGTGTATTGACAAAATTATGATTATTTATTACATAATTTCAAATCTTTGTTACACGTTTTCATCTCCGCAATCTTGGAACTGCCCAGCAACGTTCCACACACCACTTACAGTACCCCGGCGTCTCGGCGATGCCAACCCCGACACGGCGAAACCGGATTCTCCCGAGATCCTTGCCTTACAGGACCGCAAAAAAGAGGGCGAGATCGCCGAAAACTCTCTGGTGATCTCACCCTCTCTGGATTATCAACCGCTACTTCATCAAGCCTCCTCACAGATTCTTCCCGCATTCCATCAGGTATGCATCCATTCCCAGACACATTGCACCGATGATTCCGGGGTTCTCGCCCAGTGCAGGAGCCACCACATACTGTGACATATCCTTCGGCAGGCTGGTCTCCGGCAGATAGCCATTCAGAAACTCCACCGCATTCTGTCTCACCATGTCGAAAACCTTCTCCTGGTGCATCACACCGCCCCAGAGAATGATCTTCTCCGGTGAGTAAGTCAGCATGTAATCTGCCACAGCCTGTCCGATGTAGTAACTTTCCAGTTCCCAGACATCCTCTCTTCCGGCCAGTTCAGCTCCCTTTCTGCCATACCTGCCCTGAATCGCAGGACCGGAAGCCAGTCCTTCCAGACAGGCACCGTGATAAGGACAGCAGCCTTCATAGGTATCCTCCGGGTGCTTGCGCAGGAAGATATGTCCGCCCTCGGGATGCATCAGGCCATGCAGCAGTCTGCCGTTAATATATGCACCTACACCTACTCCCGTACCAATGGTGATATAGAGTGCATTCTCACACCCCTTCGCTGCGCCGAAGCGTACCTCGCCAAGCACTGCTCCGTTGACATCTGTATCAAAACCTACAGGAACTTTCAGTGCTTCCCGGAACGCTCCCGTAAAATCATAAAATCTCCATGCCATCTTCGGAGTGCTGGTAATATAGCCGTAGGTTGCTGATTTTTCATTCAGATCCACCGGGCCGAAACAGCCGATCCCCAGTGCCTCGATTCCTTTATCCTGAAAATATGCTATCATTTTCGGCACCGTACTCTCCGGTGTCTCCGTAGGGAATACTGCCCTGTCGAAAATATTTCCCTGCTCATCTCCTATGGCACATACCATCTTTGTGCCGCCGGCTTCAATTCCGCCTAATTTCATTCTGACATCCTCCCATTACAACTTTTTACTATGCCTGTTCCCTGTTCAGGATCCGCTTATGGAACACCAGCACAAACAACAGAGTAAAGAGTATCATTGCTGCCGGCATGATCAGAAAGCTCCTGCCATATCCTGTTTTTTCAGCAATGTCTCCGTAAATATAGTTAAATCCAATATCAAACAGGGATGCTACACTGATGATCAATCCGGACATCGTAGACACCTGCGAGGGATCATAAAGTCTCCCGATGGCCATAACCAGTGTCGGATAAATGATCGAGCAGAACAGTCCGGCCAGACTCAGCATCCAGAGTGCCCCACTGAAGATCCCTGCCGCATAAAGCACCGCAGAAACCACAGAAAACAAGGCAATGCTAGGGAATACCTTCAGCCGGTCAACCAACGGAGAAAAGACCAGTCTTCCCACCGTCATTCCGCCAAAAAACAATGCCATATAATTGGCAGCCTTTCCCTGCTCCAGTCCCAGCGCATTGGTTCCGTAGACCACAAACCAGTTCAGCATTCCATGTTCTGCAATAAAGTATACACCAAAGATCACCACCATGACAATCCAAAGGTAGTTTCCCTTCATTTTCCTTCCCTGCTGATCCTTTTCTGCCTTCTTCACTTCTCCGCTGTCCGGGATCTGCAGTTTTAAAATGATCAGGAACGCCAGAACGCCGATGGCAAAAAGCACCCCTGTCACAGCTTTCCATCCGCCAAAATCGTTAGCCAGATTTCCGATCAGACTCTGTCCTCCGCTGGTACCGATTCCCTGCGTAAAGAACAATACATTGACGATCATGGCCGGTGATGTGGCAAAAATGAACGGTGTGATCAGTGTAATGGACGTATTCAACAGCGTAGAAGCTCCCATTGCCAGGAACATTCCCACCAGCAATGCATAATAGTTATCTGTAAGCAGGAATACCAGCATTGCACACATCCATACTGCGAGAAATCCCAAAAAAGCCTTTTTACGGTCGATCTTATCCATGATCCTGCCTCCGGCCAGCAGGAAACACAGATTTCCCGCATAGCTTACGGCTATGATCGTGGACAGCCCCTTTGCCGTCAATGCAAAATGCGTCTGAAAAATGCCGGAGAAAATACCTCTCAGGCTGTCACTGATTCCCAGACCGACCATCAGGATTGCAAATCCGATGAGAGCGATCCTTCTATTACTCTTCTCCATTCTGGCTCCCATCTTCCGGCTCTTCTACATCGATCCATACATTTTCTACATTTCCCAGTGTCACGTCCTCCTCGTAAAAAGGCAGGATTCCTTCTTTCTTCGTGATCTGAATATCATGGAAGGAGACATTCTTCACATAATCCGCATAGATTCCGGAAATCTTTGTGTGGATCTCTCCCTCTCCCTGGCAGGGTCTCTTATCGTAGCCGTTGATCTCCCACTTGGATTTCTTATCCAGTGTCAGCCGAATGCCCTCAAAGGTCACATCTTCAATATAATTGTCTTCACTGCCCAGCAGGAAAATGCCGTTTTCTCCCTCGCAGGTAATATTCTGGAAGCGGATATTGCGGATCTTACCGGCCTTAACTCCGGGTTTGCGATCCAGCGCAGTCAGGCAGACAGCCTCCGCTCTTCCCCACCATTCATAAGAGAACCTTCTGGTCTCCATAATGATGTTGGAAAAGATTACATTTTCCACGTTGCCATTATCTCTGATCTGAATGGAAATTCCACGGTTACTTCTGGAAATACAGCAATTTTCCACCAGAATATTCCGGAAGTCAGACTCTCCCTCCGTGCCGAATTTGATGGCAGCACTGGTGGATACCAGGGTACAATTGGTGACCACGATATTTTCACAGGGACCGTATTTCTTATAATCCCCGGAATTTTTCAATACGATGGCGTCATCTCCACATTCAATGTGACAGTTACTGATCCGGACATTCTGACAGTGATCCGGATCGATGCCATCGGAATTCGCCATCTTCAGATTATTCAGCAGGCGGATACCGTCGATCAGCACATCCTTACAGCCTACCAGATGCACTGTCCAGAAGGCACAGTTCGTCAGGCGGACTTCCTTGATGGTCAGATGCTTTACATCCTCCAATAGCAGGAGCGGAACTCTGGGATAATAGGAACCCTCGATATGATAACCCGAGTCATCTCCGTAAAAGACAGATTCATTGCCATCAATGGTACCCTGTCCGGAGATCGTCACATTTTCCTGTCCCAGCGCATAGATAAAGGCATGGAACGGGCGTCCTGCATATTCACTGTTCAGGAAAGAAGGCAGGCCGGATTCATGGGCTGTGATTTTACCATTGTTGCGCAGCGGGTAATAATCTTCTATGTTGCTGCTGGCTTTCCAGACAGCGCCCGGCTCCAGATGTACCTCCACATTGGATTTCAACAGCACATATCCGGAAGAATATGTCCTGCCGCCGGGGAAGAGGACTACGCCTCCTCCCTGTTCTGCACACGTATCGATTGCTTTCTGAATGACAGGGGCATCATTGGTCTGTCCATCGCCCACTGCACCGTATTCTAATATATTGATCATAATTTTCTCCTTCGTAACCCTCTTACTTTTTTTCATTCACAATACGCAGGGTCTTGATTTCATAAGGCTTCATAGTAAAGCTCCATCCGTCCTGTACACGGGTCATATCCGCATTCTCCACCCCGGAAAAATTCTCCATGCAGTCACAGACTGTTACCTGTGCATCCGGAGCAAGTGGGAAGTTCACATGCACTTTGGTACGCATTCCCCAAGTCTCATAGATACGTACGATGATGCCATTGCCGTCCTCTGCTGCTTTCACAGTATCTGCCATCACATTTTCCTCTGCTATCTGCAGCATTGAGAAGCTGTCTTCATAGATACCCTGTACCTTCTCCCATGCCATCGGGCAGTTCAGATCGTAAGCTTCTCTTACCACACTGCCCTTGCGGAAATCTCCCTGATGAGGGAACAATGCGTAGGTAAATTCATGCTGTCCCTGATCTGCATCGGGATTGGGGAAAATACCTGACTTGATCAATGTCAGTCCCATCACACCCTCATGGACATCATAACCGTATTTGCAGTCATTCATCAGTGCCACACCATAACCGGGCTCGGAAAGATCTGCCCATTTGTGTGCGCATACCTCGAATCTTGCACGATCCCAGGATGTGTTCTTGTGTGTCGGCCGCTTTACATTGCCGAACTGGATCTCATAATCCGCTTCATGTGCCAGAACATCCACAGGGAAGGATACTCTGAGCAGCTGTTGATGTTCCTGCCAGTCCACTCTGGTCTGAAAATCGATCCTTGCGGTGTGCCGGTAGAAACGAATGGTCTGTTCGATCATGGAATCCTGGAACCGTCTGCGCACATGTAATGCCGCCGTCTCCGGTCCGTTCTCCAATACTTTGAATTCTTCCACATCAATGACATCCCAGGATTTCTCCAGATATCCCTCGTCAATATTCCAGGCATCGAATTCTGCCGGCCGATCCTCATATACGGTGAGACGGTTACCCATCCTGCCCTTTTGGATCAGTTCCCGGTCCTCCCTGATATCCACCAGGCTTGTGATCTCAGCATTGGCATCAAATCTTACGGTAAAATAGGGCGTTTTGAAGCTTACCGGTCGTCCGTTTTCCTCCATTACAAGCTCAGTGAAACAGTTGTCCTCTCCGGAGTTCACCGCTCTGCACACAGTAACACCGCTGGGTCCTGCTGTTATTTTCTGCCAACTGCCCTCTGCATTCCGGATCAGTGCCGTACGTGCAAAGCTCAAAGGATTCCATACCGCGCAGACCTCCTCATTCTTCTCCGCACGATACCGGAACAGCTTTTCCCGGATGCTCTTCTTCGCTGTTTTCATCATTTCTTCATCCGCAGCAAAAATCTCTTCATACTGTGCGGCGGAATCCTCATACACTTCCTTAATAGAGGAACCGGGCAGAATATCGTGGAACTGGTTCAGCAAAAGCAGTTTCCAGCTGTGTTCCAGTTGTTCCTGTGGATAGAGATACTTTTGATCCAGAAGTGATGCCATTGCTGCATACAGCTCGGTTTCGCCGTTTTTGAACTCAGCCTTACGATTATATTTTTTATTCTGTGCCATGGAAGTATAAGTACCACGGTGGAATTCCAGATATAGTTCACCATCCCATACCGCCAGACGCTTTTTGTCCATTTTGTCTTCCAGAATATGAAAGAATTCCTTCACCCCTGTCTGTCTTGCTGCAGGACATTCCACGATGCTGTGCTCCAGCCTTCTGCTCTGCTCCAGCATCTCTTCTGTGGGGCCTCCACCGCCATCACCATAGCCGTAACAGGTCAGCACCTCAGTGCTCACATCCTTATCCTGATACCGCTGCCAGGTACCCATGAGCTGGGAGGCATTCTGCAGACCATTATAAGTGGTGGAATGGTTTCCCACCATCTTCAGGTCACCCGGCTTCTGATAGTTTCTGGTAGTGATCAGATGTGTCAACACTTCCGTTCCGTCAATGCCCTTCCAGAGGAAGGTGTCGTGGGGAAACCGGTTGAACTCATTCCATCCGATTTTCGTGGTCATAAAATAAGGAATCCCGGATTTCTGCAGGATCTGCGGCAGCGCTGCGCTGTAACCAAAGACATCCGGCAGCCACAATACTTCATTTTTCTCTGCGCCGAGCTCTTGTTCAAAAAATCTACGGCCATAGATAATATGCCGGATCAGGGATTCTCCGGAGGAAATGTTGCAGTCCGGCTCCAGCCACATGGCTCCTTCCGCTTCCCATCTGCCCTCTTTGATCCGTTCCCTGATTCTGGCAAATACCCCGGGAGCATCTTCCTTCACGAACTCATAGAGCTGTGGCTGACTGGACATAAAACGGTATTCCGGATATCTGTCCATCAGGTTCAGTACCGTCTCAAAGCTGCGAACTGCCTTTTGTCTGGTCTGACGCAGGGGCCATTTCCATGCCACATCAATATGGGTATGGCCGATACTGTGCACCGTCACCGGATTCGGTCTTCTGTCGGCATAATAAGTACCTTCCAGCTCCTGCGCCGCCATTTTCATGCTCTCAAAGCATTCTGCGGATCCGGGTCTGCGCAGATCCAACAGATTTACGCATCTTTCCAGTGCTTTAAAGCCCTCGATCCTGGATAGATTGTCCTCCGGCAGAAGATCCGCAGCTTCATAGACAGCCTGCATGTCATAATAGAGTCCAGCCGCCTCTTCCCGGTAGACCGCCAGCTCCAGGCGGAAGAAATTCGTACCGGTAAACGTGCCTGCATACGCACTGGAATACGCATAAAAAGCCAGTTCGTAAGTCTCTCCTGCTTTGGCATGCTCCGACAGAATGATAAACTGATGGTTCATATCCAGCGTGGCTGCAAATCTGCCGTTCACATAAGCCATGATCTGGGGATTGTCCGTATTCCAGATGTCTGTGGCTCCGGTATTCAGCACGGCACGGACTGTATGCCCCTCCATCTGCTCCGGGACCGCCACATCTGCCAGGAAGAAATAATGCTGATCCAGCTCACCCCAGGTCTCATTGCGGCCGAAATCCCGGAAATCCTTTCCTTCTCTGTGGAATTCCTCCTCAAAATGGTAATCCGCTTTGGCGATCTTCACGGAAGTTACCGGTTGTCTGTCACTATATATCATCTGCTCTACGGCTTCGAGAACAGCTTTGATCCGATTTCTAACAGTGTCCATAACACACTCTCCTCTGATTTTTATCTGAAAACAAGAAAAGCGGGGAGAACCGGAACAGTCTCCCCGCCGGACAGCTTTAGCCCTTGATACCGGTGGATGCAATTCCTTCTACCAGATATTTCTGCATAGTCAGGAAAATAACAAATATAGGAATCAGGGACAAGGTTGCCATTGCAAACATAGCACCCCAGTCAGAACCTGCGGTAGGATCCGAGAACATCTTCAGAGCGTAACTCACCGGATATTTCAGAGGATCGCTTAAGTATAACAGTGCTGCCAGGAAATCATCCCATCTCCACATAAAGGAGAAGATCGCACTGGTTACCAGTGAAGGTTTGATCAGAGGAAGGATGATACGGAAGAAGATCGTATAGGTAGAACATCCGTCCATTCTGGCCGCCTCATCCAGATCCATGGGAATCCCCTTGATGAACTGGATATTCAGGAAAATGAAGAATCCCTGACCGAACCACTGGGGAACAATGATAGGAAGGTAAGAACCGACCCAGCCTAATTTATTGAAAATTATGTACTGCGGGATCATTACTACCTGGAACGGAAGCATCATGGACAACAGCATGCAGGCGAACCAGAATCCCTTGAATTTGAAGTTAATTCTTGCGAAGCCGTATCCGATCACAGCAGAGGAAGCCACTGCTCCGATGGTGGATAAACCTGCGATCACAAAAGAGTTTTTGAAGAAGGTTCCGAAATTGTATCCGGCAAATCCCTGCCAGCCTACCTTGTAGTTCTCCAGAGAGAAGTGTCTCGGGATCAATTCCGATGCCGTTCTTATGATCTCATTGGTATCCTTGAAGGTACTAAATATCATCCATACTAACGGATATATCATCACACAGGCAAAACAGAAGGTGAAGATATGATAAATCACTCCGATAGCTAATCTTTTTTCTTTATATCCTTTTTTCATACGCTCACCATCAACCTTCTGATTCATAATATACCCACTTGTTCTGGGTCTTGAACAAGATCAGTGTCAAAATTCCTACTACCAGAATCATAAACCATGCAAGTGCACATCCATAGCCGAGTTTATTATAGGTAAATGCGTTCTGGTACATATATACAGTATAGAAAAGGGTGGTATCCCTTGGTTTTCCCTGTGTAATAATGTAGCTCTGTGTAAATGCCATAAAGCCGTTGATCAACTGGTTGATCAGATTGAAGAAAATCGTGGGGGTCAGCATGGGGAGTGTGATCTTGAAGAACTTATGGACACCGCCAGCTCCATCCATGGTGGCTGCCTCATATAGGCTTACGGGAATCTGCTTTAATCCTGACAGGAAGATCAGCATGGAGGATCCGAACTGCCATACTGCCAGAATGATCAGTGTCCAAATCGCAGTATCGGAACGTCCCAGCCATGCGATATCCAGTCCGAACAGACCGTTGATCACACCGTCACTGGCAAACATTCTTTTCCACAGAATGGCAACTGCCACACTGGAACCGATAATGGAAGGAAGGTAATATACTGCTCTGTAAAAGCCGGACAGCTTGGTGCTCTTCACTAAAAGCATTGCTACGATCAATGCCATGATCAGACGAAGAGGTACGGAAAATACCACATAATACATGGTGACGCCGAATACCTTCCAGAATTTCGGATCATCCGTGAACATGGTAATGTAGTTTTCCAGCCCAATGAATGTCGGGGACTGTAAAATATTGTATCTAGTAAATGAAAATGCAAAAGATAAAAGCATGGGAACCATCATGAATGCCAGAAACCCGATAATGAACGGTCCGACAAACACATATCCGGATACATTAGGACTATCCATCCACTGACCCAATGTTCTTTTTCTCTTTGGGGAAGTCTTTTCTTTGCTCATTTTTCCTCTCCTTCTGCCTTTTTTATAACAAACGCCCGGCCCCCGCCCGATGCCGGATGGGATCCAGGCGTCCTTTTATTACAATTTGTTATAACGGTCTTACTTCAGAAGTCTTACTTTGCCGCCTCACTCAGAATCTTCTGAGATGTGGTTACGAATTCTTCTGCTGCTCCTGCTGCATCTGTATCTCCATAACGCAGATTCTCAACAATGGTCTTGCCCTGTGCCTCTATTTCACCCTTACCGGAGGGATCGGGATCATCAATAGGAGTTGCGATCTTGGATACTTCTGCGATATAGTCAAATACCTTCTGGGAATTCTCATCCACATTAGGTTTGATTGCTTCTGCCACATCACTGTTCACAGGGATGCCTCTCTCTGCCAGCAGGATATTGTTGCACTCAACGCTGTTGGTGAACCAGTCCAGGAATTTTGCAGCTTCCTCTTTATTCTGAGAAGTCTCGGCGATAGAAAAGAACTGGCTGGGCTTTAAGAACATCGGTTGGGTGGTTGCATCGCTGGTAGTAGGATACATGGTGATTCCCAGATCTCTACCGGCTGTGTTGGCAATACTGATGTACTGGTTGGAATAAGAAAAGTCATTCCAGGTAGTTCCGTCAATGATAGGCTTGGTCTCTACTACATCCGGGTTCTTCTCTGCCAGAAGATCAGGAGAAATAGCGGATTCTGCCTTGTTGAACTTATCCACATTAGCGAAGTGGGTTTCGCAAGCAGTCTTGGTACCTGCTGCCAGCTCATCAAACAGGTGGGAGCCCTGTGTTCTTGCGATAACCTGCATCATGTTGATGCCGCCATCGTAGTAGGTTTTCACACCGGTCTTCTCGTAAATGGTCTGTCCAATATCATACAGTTCGTCGATGGTCAGCTGCTCTGGAATCTCTACGCCGGCCTGTTCTACGATTTCTTTGTCATATACCATCATAGGAGCATTACTGCCAAGGCTTAATGCGTAACAGGTTCCATCAATAGATCCACTATCGATAACGCTGTCTGCAATCTTGCTTGTGTCAATGACACCGCTGTCAATAAACTGGCTCAGATCAGCAAGCTGTCCGCTCTGCTGATACTGTTGCAGATAGGAGTAATCCATCTGGATAATATCGGGAAGGTTGCCGCCTGCTGCCATTGCAGAAAGCTTATCCCAGTAGCCTGACCAGTCGGTAAACTCTACCTTGATCTCTACATTGGGGTTCTGTTCCATGTAAAGGTCAACTGCCTTCTTGGTTACATCATTTCTTGTCTGGTTTCCCCACCAGCAAAGGTTCAGGGTTACTTTGTCACCACTGGCAGCCTGTGCAGCGCTGTTATCACCTGTGGCAGCGGAGCCTGTGCCAGATGCATCAGAACTGCCTGCGCTGCTTCCACATGCAGCCAGAGACATGGTCATCATTACAGCCATAAGACCTGCAATCATTCTTTTCTTCATTTGTTATACCTCCCATACAATCTTTCGGGTATGTGTCCTGCACATCCCTCGTTGTTGTTTCGATGAATTTATTTTATGTCCATTTTGCATAATGGTAAAGTTAAATAACGGTTCTGTCGATGCAAAAAATGGCTTTTTTAACCATAATCTTACATTTTTTTCGTCACATTTTCATACTTTTTTCAGTTTCCCCATATTCCATATGGCATTTTGCATAATTTCGTGTTCAAAAAAAGGTTTCTGAATGTTCAAAAAACGGCTTTTTGTTTTCTTCCCACGGATGAAAATTGAACTTCCCATATTTTTACTATATAATAACCATGATACGGAGGTTTTTCCATGAGCAATTTATCACAGCGTTTTAATAATCTGTCTTTATATAAGAAAATACTACTGATCCTGTCAACGACATTGCTTTTTGTGTTCTTTGCTTTTGTTGTGGGCATTCAGCTTCTTTCCCAGTATTATGCCCGTGAGCTGTATACTTCCAATGCACAGTCTCTAAATTATGTATCTTCCTTCGTCTCTGCAAGAATGGAGACCGTGGAATCCGGTTCTGCCCGGATCCTGTCCGATACCATCATTCAGACGAATCTCGCCGATATCATGGATGCTCCCACCAGTATCCGTAATGCCCAGAGAAAGCAGACGATATATCAGGCTCTCTATCCTTATATTTTTGATGACGACTATATCAAATCCATCAGTCTGATACTTCCTGACGACACACTGATCTGCATGGGAAATACTTCCGATCTGGATGCTTTTCCTCTGGAGGAACTGGCAGAAAATGCAGCAGCCTGCCAGGGGCGTGCCAGCTGGAGTGCACCGGCTTCCCCCGGGAATACCATCGTACTTTACCGGGATATCCGGCAGCTTCGCCATCTGACCCTGGATCATCTGGCTTACCTGTACATAGTGATCGACCTGGACCAGCTGATCAGTGATGCCCTGGAGAATGCCGGATATTCTCTCTCCACGCATTCCCGTTTTATCCTGTTTGCAGGAAATGCGCAATTTTATCCACAAGAGACTTACCATCCGGAACTGTATTCCAGCCTGCTGCAGTCACTGAATCATGGCAGCAGCCATTATTCTATTCTTTCCATAGACCATCGGAAAACCTTTGTCATCCAGGGAGATTTTCCACACACCGGATGGAATTATCTGTATTTTCAGGATTACGATCCGCTCTTTTCTGCGATCCATTCTGTTCTGATCCGGGTGATCCTGTTCTCTGCTGCGGTCGTGATGATCGCTCTGTTCCTGGCACTGTTGCTTCTGCGCAGGATACTGCACCATCTGGATCTTCTGGTAGAGAAGATCCGCCGCTTCGGACAGGGACTCCCTGATCCGAAGGACACCGATCACTACGATTACAGTCTCCGTACCGATGAGATCGGGCAGCTGCATGTCAGCTTTGACGAAATGAAATCCAATGTAAAGACTTTGCGGGATAAAAACTATGAAAAGCAGCTGTTGCTCCGGGATACCAATATCAAGATGCTGCAGCAGCAGATCAACCCGCATTTTCTCTACAATACCCTGGATACCATCAACTGGATGGCGCAAAAATACGGTGCCGATGACATCTCCACCATGGTCCGGTCCCTGGGGAATCTGTTCCGCGCTGCTGTCAACAGCAAAGAAGACCTGATCCCCTTAAAAAAGGAACTGGACGTTTTAAAGGATTATATCCGGATCCAGCAGATCCGTTTCGGAGACCGGCTGGACTTCCAGCTGCACGTACCGGATGACATTTCCCATATTTATGTCCCGACACTTTGTATCCAGCCTCTGGTAGAGAACGCATTAAAATATGCTCTGGAATTCAGTGACGATGTCTGTCATATCACCGTCACCATTTCCGAAAAAGACACCGTCTACCAGATTACCGTAGCAAATACCGGTTCCCATTTCGAGGATGATCTCATCTGGAAGCTGGAACACAGGCAGGTCACTCCCCAGGGTTCCGGTGTGGGACTGGTGAATATCAACTCCCGCCTGAAGCTGCTCTTCGGCGACCGGTACGGCTTATCTATATACAATGAAGACGGAATGGCCATTGTACTGCTGTCCATTCCCAAAGAAAGAGAGGATTCTTATGCTCAGATTGATGATTGTAGATGATGAACAGATCATACGTGAAGCACTTTCTTCCATGATCGATTATACCTCCCTCGGCTACAAGGTGATTGCCACCGCCAAAAACGGAATGGAAGCCTATGACCGGATCCGTGATGACTATCCCGATGTTGTGATCACGGATATCAAAATGCCTATTTTGAACGGGCTGGAACTGATCGAACGTGCCTCCCACATCGACTCCCGGATCACTTTTATCCTGTTATCCGGTTACGGTGAATTCGAATATGCCAAGCAGGCCATGAAATACGGGGTCCGCTATTATCTCTTAAAACCCACGGACAAGCAGGAGCTGATCAGCTGTCTGGATACAATCCGTGAAGAAAAAAAGCAAAAAGAGATACAGCAGAAGGCGGAGCAAGAACTTCTGCTGAAGGATATGCAGTCACCATTAGAACAGGGGCTGATTATGGAAGCGTTGGATCAGCCTGACAATTTTCCCCAGGTATTCAAAAAGTATCAGGGGCTTCTGTCCTTTCCCGAAAAGGGACTATATGCCTGTATCTGTTCCTTTGTAGAAGAAACCTATCTGAAAAGCTTTCTAAAGGATATCGTGCGGATTCTGCTTTCCTGCGGAGCAGAAAGTGTCTTTTCTGTTATTTATGTAAAAAACAGTGCTCTTTTCGTTCTGTCCTCTCCCACCCTGGCCCATCAGGAAACGATCCGCCAGTCTTTGGAGGAGCTGCATTATCCGCAACAGTGTGTAACCTTTGAAGTCTCTTTTCTCCACGGTGACACTTCGGAAGATTTGTTTGCGCAGATCATATCCAAGATAGCCCGCTATGACCGGATCCTGCTGATCCGCCCCGAAACCGGAGAAACCAGGGAATTCCATAACAACATGGCCGCTCCCTGGCGGATTTCCAGGCTGCGTGAAGCATTTACCGCTTCCCCGGCCGAAACAGATATTCCATCTCTGCTGGATTCCGTCTTCACTCCTTCCATGACTCCGGATGTTGCGAAGAATATCGCCCTGGGACTTTTCCTGAATCCCGATAACTCCGGACAAGAGCCGCCGCTGGATATTGCCTGTGACTTTTTCCGCCGCCTGTATTCCTGTACCCAGACCTCCGAAATCCGGAAGCTGGCGGAGATCGTACTGCTGCAGGAGAAGGACGAGGCTGCCTCCTCTAAGGGCGGTGCCAACATCAGCCTCTTAAAATCTTACGTGGAAGCCCATCTGGACTGTGAGACCCTGTCTTTAAAATGGCTGGCAGAGAACTATCTCTTTGTCAGTGTCGGCTACCTGAGCAAGCAATTTGTAAAGGAAGAAGGCATCCGCTTTTCCGATTACCTGAACAAAAAGCGGATGGAACAAGCCATCCGCCTTATGGTGTACTATCATAATGACAATATCAAAACTATTGCCAGGTCCGTGGGATTCGGCAATAATCCACAGTATTTCAGCCAGGTATTTAAAAAATATACCGGCTATACTCCCACAGAGTATATTGAGAGGGAGGGTGCCTCTGCGTCCTCCTGATGCCGTCTCCCTCATCGTAAGGGAATTACATGCAGTTGTCCAGAAGCTTCATCAAAGCATCATGCGCTATGGTAAATGTCTCAAGACCGCTGAGTACCCTCTTTTCTTTGACAGCAATGCTCCTGCCGTCCTTTTCCAGTGCATGGAAACCCTCAAACTCAAACAGGTGCGGTTCCAGTGACAGGAATCCATCAAATCCGGAGGCTGACAGACGCTTCAGGATCACCGCCACATTTCCGTCACCATAGCCTGCCGGAACTACACTCTGGTCTGACTTCAGTGCATCCTTTACATGGATATAGGCAATATAGGACTTTAACATCTCATAGGCTTCCAGCGTATCCTGTCCGCACTGTACAAAGTTGGCAAAGTCAAAAATAGCTTTAAAATGATCCCCGTAAAAGGTATCCATGAGTTTTTTGCATTCCGGAGCCATTGCTCCATAGATATCTTTTTCATTTTCATGCAGGAGCAGTGTATCATTCGCAGAGGCATAGTCCACGAATTTACCGATCCTGTCGAAGACTTCGCCCTCATAGGCTGCCGGATCACTCTCCTGCGGAAGATAGAAGCTGAACATCCGGATCGTCGGGCATTCCATCTTATGGCTGATCTCCACTGCCCTCTTGAACTCTTCAAAATGGGGAGTGAAATCATCCGTGATCAGAATCTTACCCAAGGGAGATCCCAGGGCAGAAAGCCGGATTCCATTATCATCCAGTGTCTTCTTGATCTGCTCCACTTTTTCATCCGTGTGATAGATCAGATTTTCTCCATCCACTCCACGCATCTCCACATAAGACATTCCCAGTCCTTTCAGTCCTGCGATCTGAGCTGTCAGTTCCGGTGCGATTTCATCTGCAAAACCTGTGATTTTTACTGTCATTCTTTTGTCCTCCTTAATAAGTGCCTGTCGTATCAAATACAATATCAGTGTCTTCCTTTTTTCTGGAAGTGGCACGTTTTTTGTTCAATTCTCGTAAAAACAATTCTTCATCCAACGGCAGTTCCACGGTGCGGTCCAGCCAGCTGGACAGATGCATGGCATTGGACAGGGTCAGCCCCCGGATTCCCTCCGTTCCCTCTGCCACCAATGGAGTTCCTCTTAAAATATGACCTGCGAACGCTTTCAATACACCAATATGCTGCTCGTTTTGTCCATCCGTCTCAATCTCAATTCTGGAATATTCCGGCTTTTTAAATCCTTCCTTCTCCGTTTTGCAGAAATCGCTCACATTGGTGGACAGTTTATCAAAAAATAGTCTGCCTTCCTCGCACACGATTTTTCCCATCTCGAAGGTCAGCTCCAGCCGGTTGGTTCCTGGAGCATCTGCCGTGGTAGTCACGAAGACACCGGTGGCTCCGTTTTCAAATTCCATATAAGCCGTCACATCATCCTCGACCTCGATATCATGCCATTTTCCTTCGTGGCAGAAGGCTCTCACCTTCACAGGCATGCCGCACAGCCATTGCAGCAGATCCAGCTGGTGCGGACACTGGTTCAACAGCACGCCGCCACCTTCTCCGTCCCAGGTTGCCTTCCAGCCCGCCGCATCATAATAGCTCTGATTACGATACCAGTCGGTGATGATCCAGTTGACACGTCGCAGCTGCCCAAGTTCGCCGCTCTGGATCATTTCGTGAAGTTTTCTGTATACACAGTTGGTTCTCTGATTTAACATGATGGCAAAGGATCTGTCAGACCTTTCCGCTGCCTCATTCATCTCCCGTACCTGTTTCGTGTAGACTCCTGCCGGTTTTTCGCTGATCGCATGCAGTCCATGCTCCAATGCATAGATGACGAATTCCGGATGCAGATAATGTGGTGTTGCCACCAGAACGGCATCACAGCTTCCCGAATCAATCATTTTCCTGCCATCATCAAATACCTTGAGCGTCTCCGGAAGATTGTTCCTTGCCCAGTCCAGGCGGCTCTGCCGGATATCCGCTACGGCGGTCAGTTCCATATCCGGCACCATCCCTTTCAACACATTGCCTGCATGACCGGTTCCCATACTCCCAATACCAATAATGCCCAGTCTTACCTTTTCCATTTAGACACCTTTCCTTTCATTCTCTGATGTATTTCTTTGATGTTCTTATTGTAACTTCTCTACGGTTGTAATAATATGTGTATAAAATACTAATTTTATGCAAAATAACGACCTTTGGAGTGCCTATGAAAACCCAAATGACTATTCCCTATTTTACAATTGATGCACCCTATGAACTGGCTTACCGCAACAACGGAACCTCTTCTCCTGCCAGACCGCATACGCACAACGCTCTGGAAATATATCTTACAATGTCCGATCTCCCGGATGTCCTCTTAGACGACACTGTCTCCAGTGTTTCGAAAGGATCTCTGATCATCATTCCGCCTCACCATGTGCATCAGCTGTTCAATCAGAAGCTGACCATCTATGAGCGCTACGTCCTGAATATTAACAGTGACTGGCTGTATACTGTCCTTGGAGCCGGTTCCGGACTCATGCCTTATGCAGATCCGGCTTTCTCTCCTGCGATCCTCCGGCTTTCTCCCACCGGGCTTACCGGGCTCTGCAGTCAGTTGGATCACTATTTGCAGCTGCATCCTCAGCCCTCCCTTTCTGCCTATGCGGATTTTTTCTCTCTGCTAAGTATACTGGATAGCCGGATCCAGCACGGCCTACAGGCATCTTCTACCGGACAGCGTTCTATTTCCCAGTCCCAGAAAAACATCAATGAGGTCATGGCCTTTATCAACCGGCATCTGACAGAGCCACTGACCCTGGAAAGCATTGCTGCAGAATTCTACCTGAACAAGGACTATCTCGGGCGCCTGTTCAAGGAACATACCCATGCCACCATCGGGCATTATATCTCCGTGCAGCGGGCTAACCTCGCCCAGACGATGCTGGCAGAGGGCCGGACCGTCACCGAGGTACAGGAACTTCTCGGCTTCTCCAGCTATGCCTATTTCTTTAAATTTTTCAAAAAAATGACCGGGATCTCTCCCAGTCAATATCGTAAAGATAACACTATGCCTCTGTCGCATTCTCCGTCTCCACATTCCAAAAAAGGAACTGCAGCCTGTGTATAAACACACATTGCAGTTCCTTTTGCTTTTACCTGTCTACTTCACAAGCTATCTTATTATTTAGTCAGCAGCATCATAATGTCATTGCTTCTTGCCACGAACTTGGTCATGGCATCGGCAGACAGAGGTACGTGCTGAAGCTTTGCCAGATCGTACAGCTGCTCGCAGATCATTTCTGCATTCTCACCATCCTGGTGCTCAGTAATGTACCAGAGGATGGCTGGCATTCAGGATCATGGTCTCTCCCTCACCGCCGAAGGCACTCATGTCCATACCGGGCATGGAATACATCTTCATCATATCCTGCATACGTCTGCTCTCTTCGGACAGAGTGATCATGGAAGAGATCTTCTTGTTCTTCAGCTTCTCTACCTTGACAGTGATCTTGTCGTTCTTCAGAGCTTTCTTCATCAGCTTGCTGATGCTCTCTGCCTGCTCTTCCATCTCTTTTTCAGCCTTCTTGGAAGTCTTGGACTTCAGGGCATCGGTCACATCCGCATCAATACGCTGGAACTTGATTCCCTCGTTCTTTTTCTTCCGCAGAAAGGGTGCTCACACAAGTTCCGTTGGCAATGGCGGTCTGTCTGGACTGTTCCTCTCTGTCTTTTCAGAGTACTCTTTCATATTCCGCAGACTCTCTGGCACATTCCCGCAGGATTTCCCGGTCCAATCCCCTCCACATATGCTCCGAATCTCTGTACAGATACGGCAATTGCAGTACATTCATCTCCGGTGCCTGTTCTGCGAAACGCTGTGCCCCCAGGGTCGTCGGATAATCCGCCGTCTGATTCTCCGCATAGAACAGTACATATTCCGGTGCTTCTTCCGGTTTTTTTGTAATAAAAAATAAACATGCCGCTGCTATGACCACAACAGCAAAAACGCCTCATGACAATATCAGTTTTTTGTTCATGGCATCTCCTTTTTATTCCGGAATTCACTGGGTGTCATGCCCATTTTTTTCTTAAAAATTCTGGTGAAATAGTTGGCATCTCTGTACCCTACTCTCTCACTGATCTCCTTGATGTTGATGGAAATATCTTTCAGTAGTTCCACTGCCTTTGCCATACGCAGATCATTCAGGTACATAATAAAGGTCTTGTCAAAACAATTCTTAAATAGTCTACAGAAATACAGGGTTCTTATCCGGTTTCCCGGCTTCGTAAGTGGGGATCGTCACTTTTTCTTCCCATACATGTACTTTATTCATGCTTACCTCCATTTCTACGCATCTTCTCCTTCGATGCTTCTATCTCACCATTGTACGTAATTCCTCTACCGTGAGTTCTTCCGCCGGTCGGAATTCCTCCCCGGACAGATACTCGTAAATTGCCGCCTGTAATGCTCTTGCCTCTGGATACTGCAGACTTTTATGCAGCTCCATGGTAGATAACAATACTTTTCCGTTCAGACAGTTAAATTCGATCAGCTGTGCCATAGGACGTAAAAAGGCATAGCTGTCCATCTCCGTAATCACAGATTTCATTGACCTGGGAAGAATCACCGCACGTTTGCCTGCCACGATCCACCATTGCCAGTCTGTATGGAAATCCGTCGGAAAATTACGGAATATGGGATGTTCTGTATCAATCAGCTGTCCCATACCGCCTTCCTGTTCCGCGAACGTTCCCACCGACCAGAAGTCTGTGGTAAACTGGGTCTTGATGGAATTCGGTAAGCTCTCCCTGTCCGCATCCGGGGACAGATAGACCCTTCCGCCGTTTTGCAGAACTGCTCTCGTCTGCTCGTCAAATACTCTCGTTTCGTATACATTTTTCGGACATTCCGGGCTCGTTTTTTGATAGACCCACACAGGATAGGTGCTGGTGCAGTCACCGATACTCACCGTCAGTATGAGTGCCGCCGATACTCCCTTGACCTCCAGAGGAATGTCCAGTCTTCCCAGTGAAGTATAAGTCCCCGGAGGACAGTTTTTTTGCCTGTCTGCCCGGTCGCATCGAAGCTCTCCTCTTCCGCTATTCACAGCACAGTCCCGGTAACCCAACGTCCAGCCAAGCTCACCCGTGATGCTCTCTTTTCCGAAATTCGCCACTTCTACTTCCGCTGTCAGATGTTCTCCCTCTTCATAGGTATAGCGGGGCATTTTCACAAAAATACGGCTCTCTGTGAAAAACTCCCTGAACCGCTCCGGTCTGGCGAAGGGATAAGGCTTCGGTTCCATATGGGAGTTCATCATACCCACCAGAACCGTTCCCTGTCCCGGGAAATCCTGCAATCCCAATAGTGAAATGCCCGACAGCTCCCTTGTGCGCATGGCGGCTTCAATTTCCTCCCGGTAGGCCAGCCGTGACAGTTCTCCGGTGGCCTCCACGTATTTTTTCCATACAGGCAATAGTCCCCGTTCCTCTACGCGCTTCCGAATCAGTTTCAGATTCACCGGATCCGAAATTCCCTGAAAGCTTTCCAGTTCCCCAAAATCCGGCAGTACCTCAAACTGTCCCACCTCGAAACTGAATACCGGCTTTGTATAGCTTTTGCGGATCTCTGCCTTCACCTCTGGCCTGCAGTTCATTCCCCAGCGTCAGCATCACAAAAGAAGGATGATTGGCATAGGTTTTCAATATGGCTGTAAGCTCCGTACGATAATAACGGATGCTTTCTTCTGTCGCAAAAGCATCTTTCGGGTTCCAGTTGGACAGTTCCGGCTGCAATAGCATTCCCAGTTCGTCTGCCACGGTAAAGGCCGCTTCCGGCTCACAGTGGGGATGGAAGCGAACGCAGTTAATGCCATAGCTGCGATATTTTTGCAGGATCTCTTTCCATTCCGAAACGGTCATGGGCGGATGTCCGGTCTCCGGGTATTCCGCACAATTTGCCTCACTTCGTAAGAAGATCGTCCTGCCGTTCAGGGCAAATCTGCCGCTGCCGTTATCGCCAAATATGCGGATGCCGAAGCGGGTGCGGTATTCGACAGAGCTGTTGACTCCGTGTTCTGCTGCCGTCCCGCTGTCAAGTGTTGCCGCCATCTCATAGAGATTACCTTCCTCTTCGTCCCACAGCTTCACATTTTCCCGCAGAGGAAGATCACGGAACCAGATCTCCACTGTTTTCCGGTTCTCCGGTCCAGCTGCTTCGATTTTTGTCAGTGCGTCACCCAGGTGCGTGAAAATTTCCGCTGATTTCTGTGTTTTCCCGAATTCCTCTGTTTCAGCCAGGGCCTCTGACCGTAATATGATTTTCGCATCTTTTAAGGTTTCCTTCGCACCCGGTGCCAGTTCCACGCAGACATCTGCCACATATCCGCCGCTCCTCTTCAACTTCTTCGGATATATGCGGACACATTCAATAAAATTCTTCGGTCTGGTATACATGCATAAGTTTCCGAGGATACCGTTCCAGTTGGTCTGTGTCTCATCCGTTGCCGCGGAAGAATAACAGATTGCATCTTTCGGCATTCCGGGATAACTGTTGTCCGAAAAGAACGTCAGCTCATGTTCTCCCGGTGTCACTCCGGTGAGTTCAAAAATATAAGGCGTACTCAGCGCTCCCTGCCGGAACACCTCGCACTCTCCTCCATCCACCGTCAGCCGAAGCGCTCTTGCCCGCTCTGCCAGAACGAACAACCTGTCATTTCCGTAATCCGGCACCGTTACCTTACGGCTGATCCGTGCTTCTCCTTCATAGGTATGCCGTCTGGTAAATCTTGTGGCGATCGGTGCATCCTTGTCTACCTCTCCCTCAGCGTTACCCAGCGCCGCATCCGGGTGCCATTGATTCGCTCCGACGTCTCTATGACCGATGCCGCTCTCGTCCAAAGTTCCCGGCAGATGCATCTGCGCTGCCGTTCCATCCGTCAGTACCACATGCCATCTTCCATCCAACATTTTTTTCATATAAGACTCCATTTCCGTAGACACTTTTCTACTCGGAAAGTCCCATAGTAGATCTCAATAAATTTTTCTAATGGAATTCTCCTTCATTACGAAATCATTATATATCTTACTTTTTGCATTTTAAATTCACTATCATGAACTATTTTTTTATTAGTTTCACTATTCTGAACCTTTTTTGATATAATATCTAGGAGGAGTTGATCAGGAATGACAGATAGAAGAACTTTTTTATATGAAGATTTTGAGATATCTTATGAAGACACTAAAAAAGGATGGGCCATGCCATATTCGCATCACCACACCAATTATGAAATCTATATTCTACTCTCCGGGGAGCGTCTGGTTACCATCGGCGACATCACCTACCGGGTAGAAGCCGGCATGGCAAGCCTGTTTGAGAGCAATATCTCTCACCGAAGCGTCGGTGACACCGATTATACCGGAATTTGTATTCATTTTTCAAAAGCCTATCTGGAGAAATACTTTTTGCCTGCTGTCGTGTCTTCCTACCTGGCCTGTTTCAAGGCACCGATTATTTTCATCCCCGAAGCATACCGACAAAAGCTTCTTGACTGGAATGTCTCCTCCGACTGTAAGTCTCCCACTGCCTACCTGCTACTTGCGCAGATTCTTACAGATCTGAGTTTTTTCCAGCATCAGTATCCTCTTGAAAATGAAATTTCTGTCAGTGAGAATAAAGCTTCCGGTTTTCAGCGGATCATTAATTATATTAACGCAAACTATACAACGCTTCAGACCGTCCGGGATATCGCCGAATCCTGCGGTGTGTCCGAAAGCTATGTCCACCGGGCTGTCCGGCGGACAGAATCCCTCACCGTAAAAGAATATATTAATAAGCTTCGCCTCCGTCATGCCATACACCAGGTGGAACAGGGCGGCAATTCTCTCTCTGTCATCAGCAAGTCCTGTGGTTTCCAAAGCGTGTCCTATTTTTACCGGGTTTTCAAAAAATACTACGGCATGACACCTACACAATATTTCTCCAAAAAAAACTTTATCCCTAAGTAACCGTTGCACCCACTCGACCCGGAAATGTCATGAATCGGCTGAGGAGTGCAAGCGTATTCGCTCTTCTGCCAGGCCCTTGATCTTAGTTATAAAGAAGCTCCACAATTCACAGTCGCCATTTTGAAGGGCCATATATTCCTCCGCCCACTTTAACACTAATTCCTGGTTTTCAGGAAGTGCTTCTTTCGCCTTGGGATTTTCAAATGGAGGAATCTCATGATCCAACGTTTCTGCTACGCCCCACATTCTGCATATCCGCATTGTTGTTCTGTAGATTTCCTCTTTTTGTGCATTGCCGTTCATCCATTTTCTCCTTTGCATTGGTCTTCCTATGGTCTGCATTGCCGCCTGATTGCAATAAAAAAACATACATCAGACTTGTTTCTTTCAACAAATCCAGATGTATGTTTACGTACATTTCCGTATTTTTCACAGTTGAAACACACACCTGAACCCGCTCTCTTTTTTACCTGTTGTTAATAAAAAAGAGACACAAGTAACTTGATGTCTCAACCTACTCAGAAATTAGCACACTTTTTCCGTTTTGTCAAGAGGATGGGCCAAAGTTCCCCTATGCCTGTTCGCATTCCACGCGGAAAATAAAGTAACAGGCAAAATTACCGAAAATCTTACGATCCGCTTCCAGGCTGCTGATATCCGGAACGCTCACGCCGTTGTTCTGCAGATAGCGGAAATAAATGCGCACACTGTCCATGAAACGGTTGTGCTGACTGGTGCGGTAACTGTCGTTTTCTATTTTCTCTTCTCTGCTCATTTCGCTGAACCGGTATCGCATGGTGGCATATTTGCAGGCAAATTCTTTCACATCTGCGTACAGCTCCGCTGCTGTCTCATCCTTTTCCTTCTGTGCTTCCAGGGTCTGAAATACTTCCTCAAACTTTTCAAAATCCATGTTGCTTTCTCCTTTCGTTTCCTTCACTTCCACATCCTGATTTTATTATGAACGTTCTAATATAGGATGTCAAATATGTTCCGCAACGAAAAGCGGGCACAAACTGTGTCCGCTTTGTGGTCATTGATTCAGTTACCGAAGCTGACTTCGGCATCAGGGTTCTGTTCCTGCCAATTCTTCAGACCGTCTTCCTGTGTGGGCGGGGTCAGGGACCAACCTACGTTCGAGCTGGAAGCGCTGGTGTACTCATCGGCAGTCTTAGGGGCTGCTGCGACGGAGTCTTCCGTTACGACAGGTTCTGTGTAGGATGCAACAGAAGAGTCTGCGTTCGTGAATACTTCGTATGCTACGATGGTGTCATTCACATCCAGTCCACCCATGTTCAGCGGGATTCTCTTTATTGCTACAGCACCAGCTACATGTCTGCTGTCCATGTAGTTGTTATAATGTCCCTGGCTGTCATGCCATTTCTGGTGGATGAAGGATGCGCTCACTTCGTCAGGCTGTCCTGCCTGATAATTTTCTGCTGTGGTGGCACCTGCATGTCCATTATCTGCATTACATCTTTCTACTGCAAGATTGTACAGGTCTTCTGACCATGTCAGTTCGGGGATACCTGCTGCACTACGTTCGGCATTGACCATTGCAAATACTTGTTCTGCCATGGCTCTGTCGAAGTATGCGTCTTTGCTTGTTGTGGTGGTTGTATTTCCAGTAGCACCGTCACCGTGAGTCTTCATGAAGTTCTCAATCTGCTCTTCAGTAATACCGAAGGTATCGTCTACTGTGTTACTTGCATACTGGTTTCCAGCAGTATTGCTGTTACCAGCTGTTGCGGTATTTGCCGCAACGGTATTCACAGCAGGCTTTTCGGATACGATGTACCTGTCACTTACATAACCAGTGGTGTTATTCCAGTCAAAGCGATACCATCCAGTCTGGTCGCATTTACCTGTAACGGTGATTTCCTGGCTGGCTTTCAGGCTGCCAATCTTCTTACCATCGGTGCTGGGCAGGTCTCTGACATTTACTGCAGACTTTGCATACA
>OGJQ01000385.1_pt1 | contig 36420 bp, 33 predicted proteins | sample 1572261 | NCBI WGS metagenome assembly OGJQ01 (sample SAMEA2582138, study PRJEB24529) | metagenome | biome: Human gut stool | place: China | collected 2011
TTATTACTTTACTATCCTGCACACTCTCTGAGAGTGACTGTATCTATCAAAAAAGAAGCCAGCAGTTTATTCACGCACTGCTGACTTCTTATAATACTACTCATTTTATTTACTTCGCTGCGTCTCAGACAATTTTTTTATTTTTAAACATAACCTCTGTTTTCCCGCCATCCCTTTACATACCACCTGATTCCAACATATACCAGTTGCACGAATAATAAGAGAAATAGCAGATTGATTGGCAATACTTCCTTTATCCAATCCCCAAAGTAGATAGCTATTGCCATACTTACAAGTATCACCATTATGGTAATCATATCCCAACAGTATTTCTTATATAGCCCTGCAATCTTTATTTCGATGAATGCCAAAAGTATTCCCACACCCACCAGACATCCACCGCAAATCAATATTCTTATCAGCCAGTTTATAATTCCAGCAACGACAGGATTGGATATTCCATCACTAATCTGTGCCACGTTCTTTCCTGCCAGTACAACCCAGCCAGCAATGGTCTGTGTGAAAGTTGCGATTGTATCAAAGAATACCACGCAATCAGAAATAAATATTTTTGACCGTATCATCTGAAAAAGAGTAGTTGATACGGAATACCATATCAGCAGAAACATCAATGCTTCATACATGGCTGTTTTTGTTTTATATCTGCCTGCCAGTTTTTCCCTCTGCATATCATACTTTTCCTTAGCTTTCAGATAAGCTGTCTGTTTACAATTCCCGCACTTTTGATAGAGTACCGGCTTTTCAACCGGTATCTCTACTTTTTTCTGATGGGAGAGTGCATAATCCCGTTCCTGTTCTGCCTGTCTCTGCTTATCTCGACATTCCTCTATCATGGCTTGGACGGTGTGTGTTTTCTCTTTCTCGCTCTGCAACAATTCTTTTGTTTTCCTCAAGTCGTTCTTTAAGGCTTGAATGTTCTCTGTTTTGTTCTCGCTGTTTAACTTCTCGTTCAAGGTCAGCGATTCGTCGAGCTGCACTTTCAGTTCCCTGATAGTCCGGTCTTTCTGGTCGAGTTCTTCCTGCATCTGCTCTGTCAGCAGAAGCAACTCTTCCAGTTGATCGTCGCTCTTTGAGTTTCTTAATTCGTTCATCAATCAACCTTCCTTTCTCTAATTGCTGTTCAAGTTCAGTAATTCGCTGTTCTGTTTCTGCAATAGCCGGTTCTCGCTGTTTAATTTCTGTGCCAATTCCTGCCATTGCTGATTTTCGTCTGTGAGTTTCTGTATCTGGTCTGTCTTTTCTTCCAGAAGCATCAACAGTTCTTCTGTATCCGGTAAGATTTGTAGCAGCTCTGACAATTCTTTCTCTAATTGCTGCAATCGTTCTTCCTGCTCCTGAAAGCACATCAGCTTCTCGTCCTTTTCCTGTATCTCCTGAAGCATCTCTGCCATGATATTCTGCTGTTCCTCTATCTGTGTAATCATTGCTTCCATCATGGGAATTACTTCTTTGCTTTCTTCTAATGTCATTCAACCACTCCCTCCACATCGACAATGCACCGGATACCTTACCAAAGGTTGCAATTACCTTTTGCAGCAGTGCATTTTGTTTTTTTATCATCTGGTTTTCCTCGACCTTCCATGAACCTTTCCTTATCTGCCCGGTGAGATATTTTTCCTCAATCTTCCTTGCATCTGCACCCTCATGAATCGTAGGGACTTTCAATTTGCCCTGTCTTTCATAAGAGCGGTGGTCAATCAGATTGTCTATGGATAAATGCCGGTTACACATCTTTGCCCATTCGCTTCGCCATAACTCACAATTCTTTGGATTGTTCCAGCCGGTAGCGTCAGTCAGAACCCTTTTCCATTGTTTTCTGTTTCTTGCCCCGACTTTCTGTACTCCGTTTTCATCAAGTACCGGAATACGGATTCCATGACGGTCTGGATTTTTCTTATCCTGCCACCAGTCCGGGTGGGATTCATCAACCACGATATTTCCGTCAGTATCTCTGACAAAATCCCAGTCCTTGACTTCCTTGCTGCCCCATGAGTGGTCTGGATTGAATGGTCGCATGGTTACAAGTAAATGCACATGTGGGTTCCCGTCGCCCTTATCGTGTATGCTCCAGTCGGCACACATTCCCTCGTCCACGAAAGTCTTTTGAATATATTCGGTTGTATAATCAATCTGTTCCTGTCTGCTCCATTCTTTCGGCAGGGAAAATTCAAATGAGCGTCCAAGCTGTGCATCTGCATTTTTTTCTATCTTCAATACCTCATTCCATAGACGCTGTTTCTGAAATGTGATTTTAAACTTTTCCAGTGCGGCATCTTTATCATCCGCTCTTTTATAACGGATAGACTGTTGAAACCTTTTTATATTTTCTTCCGGTACATGCAGCCATTCAGGAGGTGCATTTTCGCACATCATCAGACTGGTGTAGACGACTTCCTTTTTGGAAGTATAGTAACTGATTCTGCCTGTTTCCTCATTCTTCATCACATCTCCATTAAGATATGCCGATGCGGATATGACAGATTTTCCTTTACTGCGCCCGACAATCTTTACTGTAAAGTGAAATATCGCCATGATACGATTCCCCCTTTCTGCCGTATCCGGCATTGATTTCCGACAGCATCTTCTTCTGGTTTGGCAGAAGTGAAGCTGTCGGAACGCCCTCTGCGCAAGAGTGCCCCCTGCGGCATGAGCAGGTCTGGCTGAAAGCCCCGCCGACGGAACGAGCCCGGCAAGCGTAAGCGCAGACCGGTTGCCACTTGTGGCAAACTTATAAGGACGACCTCTGGTTGTCCATAAGTGCGCCCTTCATTCAAAGGCAATGAAGGGAATGGAAAAACCACTCCCTCCGCCATTACACTTCCTCCATATCTGTAAGTGGCTCTTTCTGCATCGCCTTTGAGAAAAACTTTCCGTTTGTTTCCTGCCTTTTTAAGAAGCCTATCAACTTTGGTAAATCTTCCTCCTCAATCGGACAGCCAAGAACCGATTCCACCGCACCGCCAATCTGACAGAGCCTGTGGGTTCGTTTTTTACTTTCCTCGGCTTTCTTTCTCTTTTCCAGTTCCTTTCGCTGTGCAATGAGCTTTTTGGTAGCTTCGATGCTTTCCTGTTCCTTTTTCTCTAATGCACGTATTCTTTCTTCATAAGTCTTTGTTGATTTCGCCATATCGTCTTCATCCTTTCTCTTATAATCAAATCTTGCTCTGCTAAGATTTGGCACACGATTCTGGTCAGCTCTGTTGACATAATTCCAATCAGAATCGTGGTGCATCCTTGCGGAGCATTATCTTGTCGATGTTTTTCCGACAAGATAAACATTAGTTCCCGGTTGCATATCAGGAGAAGCACATGGTATAATCCTCTTGCGTGTAGGTATATCATGGCTTCGGTCTGATAGAACCTTTGGCGGTTTCGTAGGAAGCCGCCTTTTTAAGTTGCCACATTTCTTGTGACAGTTTTTACATTTCCTTTATCCCTCAGATCTCGCCCCTCGTTGGCTTCCATGAACTTTTCCAGAATGTCAGTTTTAATAAGGACTTTTCTTCCGACTTTTAATACCGGAAGTTTCTTCCATTCAACCAGCTTTCTCAAAGTGTTTCTGCCAATTCCTGTATAGTCGGCTGCTTCCTCGATGGATAATGCAATCTTTCTTTCCGTCATCTTGTCACCTCCTTATGAATTGCATTATGCAATTTTTGTTGTGCTGTTAGTATAGCGGTTTTATATTGTGTTGTCAAGCGTTATGAAATTTTAAAAATAATTATTATATTGCATATTGCAATTATGTGAGGTACATGCTATAATTCATACATACCGAAAAAGGAGGCAATCAGCATGAAAGATAAAGAACTACGCAAGCTGATAGGCAGCAGGGCAAAACAGCGTCGTCTGGAATTAAATCTGACACAGCCTTATGTTGCAGAGAAGATGGGAGTTACCGCTTCCACAATCCTGCGTTATGAGAATGGTTCGATTGACAATACCAAAAAGATGGTGCTGGAAGGTCTTTCGGAAGCACTTCATGTATCTATTGAATGGCTCAGAGGGGAAACCGATGAATACGAAACCGATATTACGGATAAGAAAGAATTACAGATTCGTGATGCAATGGGCGATATTCTCAAACAGTTACCTCTCGACCTTAGTAAAAAGGAAGATGCTTTTTCCAAAGATTTACTGCTGTTGATGTTAAAGCAATATAACCTGTTTCTGGAATCATTCCAGTTTGCCTGCAAGAATTACAAGGGCAACACGAATGAAGCTGATATTGCAAAAGTAATGGGGTTTGAATCGAATGATGAATATAACGAGATTATGTTTCTCCGGGAGATCACCCACACTGTTAATGCCTTTAACGACATGGCAGATATCGTAAGGCTTTATTCCAAGAAACCGGAAATGGCAGAACAAAGGCTTGAAAATCTTTTATCAGAAGTTTTGTATGAGGATTCCGATTCGGTATAGAACGACAACCGGAGTTATGATATACTTACACGCACGAAGCATTTCATCAGTTCCGATTGTCTAATATCGAAAGGAGACATACGATTATGGCAAAAGGATCTGTAAGAAAAAAAGGAAAGAAATGGTACTACCGCTTCTATGTAGAAGATGCAAGCGGCAATCTGGTTCAGAAAGAATACGCTGGAACAGAAAGTAAAAGTGAAACGGAAAAACTGCTCCGTCAGGCAATGGATGATTACGAAAGCAAGAAATTTGTCGCAAAGACAGATAATCTTACTGTAGGAGAACTTCTTGATATGTGGGCGGAAGAAGAACTGAAAGTCGGAACACTCAGCAATGGTACAGTGGAAAATTATCTTGGTGCAATCCGTTGTATCAAGAAACATCCGATTGCAGAACGCAAATTAAAAACCGTTACTGCTGAACATTTACAGGCATTTCTCGATCTGCTTACATTCGGTGGGGAATTTCCAGATGGAAAAGTGAGAAAAGGATACAGTAAAGATTACATCCATTCCTTTTCAGCAGTATTACAACAGGCTTTCCGGTTTGCAGTATTTCCAAAACAGTTGATTACTTTTAATCCTATGCAGTATATTAAGCTGAAAAAACAGGCAGAGGATGTGGATTTATTCTCAGATGATGAGGTAGAAGAAGGCATACAGCCTATTTCCCATGAAGATTATGAGAGACTGATAGAATACCTCAAAGTAAAGAATCCACCTGCAATCCTGCCAATCCAGATCGCATACTATGCGGGACTTCGTATCGGTGAAGTTTGCGGATTGACATGGCAGGACATCAATCTTGAAGAACAATGCCTGACCATTAAAAGAAGTATCCGCTATGATGGCACAAAACATAAAAACATCATCGGACCGACCAAGCGAAAGAAAGTAAGGATTGTTGATTTTGGCGATACTCTGACTGAAATACTGAAAACCGCCAGAAAAAAACAGCTTAAAAGCCGGATGCAGTATGGTGAACTTTACCACCGCAATTTCTACAAGGAAGCACAGGACAAAAACAGAGTGTATTATGAATATTATCACCTGGACGGAACCGAAGAAATCCCGGTAGATTACAAGGAAATCTCCTTTGTCTGCCTGAGACCGGACGGATGTCTGGAACTGCCAAGCACACTCAGCATTGCCTGCCGATCAGTTGCAAAAAGGCTGGACGGATTTGAGAATTTCCATTTCCACCAGTTGCGACACACCTACACAAGCAACCTCCTCTCAAACGGAGCTGCCCCAAAAGATGTGCAGGAACTGTTAGGGCACTCTGATGTCAGTACCACAATGAATGTCTACGCCCACTCTACAAGAAAGGCAAAGCGGAACTCCGCCAGACTTCTTGATAAAGTGGCAGGCAACGACTAAATAAAAAATTCCCTTATTTCCCTTGCTGATTCCGCATAAGGTCAAAAATAAGGGAAAATACATATCATTTCACTATTTAAGGGGCTGGAAAGCCCGTAAAATAAGGAAAGTTCAAGAAATCTCTCCACAAATTCCGATTTGTATAACAGTAGTCTAACACACGTTGTTTAAAAATACTACAGCCAAGCCAATGTCTGTAATTTGCCCTAAAATTTCATTTTATGGAATTTGGACTACTTGATTTTCTAATTGCATACGCAATTCGTGAAATGTATAATTATACTGTTGATACATCAGACACACAAATGTAAATAGGGACTTTGAAAAAACTTCGAGATATTTTCTACAATGCTTAAATCCATTCAGACAGCACGGACAGGCAAAAATCCTGCTCATCTTATCCCGAAGAGTTTCATAATCTCTCTTTTCTACCAGTTCATCCAGTTCTTCTTCTCTGAAAAATTCATTATCCCGGTTTTTCATGCATTCCCCTCCGACACGATTCAACACTTTTTATCTGTTTTTATAATAATTACGAATAACCTGCCTGTAAACTACCCGAAAGTGTAGGTTTTTCATTTACCCGGGAATTTTTTAAAACAGGGAATTTAAAACACTTGACCGGAAGATAAGTTAAAGTGCAAGAATTGCACTGCACAGTAAAACAGCAAGAGTCAGCTATTGCAAACTCTTGCTGTTCGAATATACCTTTAAAAAAGGGACTATTAATATTTCTATTTTCTCTGTAACCGCTTCTGCAGCACGCCCTTTGGATCTTTGATTAAAAACATTATCAGCCAGATGATTAATCCCAAGACCACTACGGATATTCCAAGAAAGAAATCATTCAGCATGTCCACCGGTTCCGGTGTAAAATACGCCGCCTTTAATTCTATGTACTCAACTACCGCATCTACCAGCCACATCAGTGTGGCGCCCCAGTACATAAGACTTAAGGTTCCTATTCGCATCTCGTTGGTGCCGTCCTTAAAATACCATACCAAAGTTACAATCACTGCCGCAATGGCTGCTGTAAGTAAAGTCATTACTGTATCTCCTTACCTGTTCCGATAACCGGACGTTTCTCGATGACATTGGATACTGCTACCATACCAGCCCACACAGCCGTAACAAGTACTGCCATGGCAACACCAGTTGTTGCCATCTCATGGAGCATTGCCATCGCATCCTCCGGATTTCCTGCTGCTGTTAAAAATGGGAACCATGGTGTCACTTCGCCATGCCAGATATGTTCAAATGCCAGCAGCGCAGAACCGCCCCAAAGCATATGGTTTAACCATTTTAATTTATGAGAAAATGGTGTCTTACTGCTCTCACTTAAGGTAACTTCCTCTTTATTTATGCGTTCCTCTTTCTCCTTTACTACATGCTCTGCAATTGTGGTAACCGCAGCTTCCGTTGCCGGAACTAAAAAACATGCCATATTTATATCCTCCTTATAAAACTGATACTTTTATTATATGAGGGAATTTTCTCAAAGTCAATTGTATTCGGCTGTTTCTGCGGGTTTCTTTCTGCTGCGCTTCCTTTCCAGGATATATACAATCACCGTAAGAATTGCGGAAGTTATCAACAAAAAGTAGAAATTTATTCCACGGGACACACACATGGATGCCGTAAGAAAAGTTCCCGGAAATACCCCGGCGAAAATGCTCTTATACATCAGCTCCGTAATTCCCTGTGCCCCCGGCAATGGCAGCATATCCACGGCGATATAGACAGATGCCTGGAGCATCATGACCGTAAGCGCATCTGTGCCCTTTAAATGAAAGCCAAGATATACAAGATAAGTCAGGAAAAATACACTGCATCTTTGCAGCACAGTGAATAATGTGGCCGCCACGATTTTTCCCTTATGTCCGGCAAAAAACTGCACGGTCTCCCGGTATTTTTCCACAAAGCCGGAGAGTTTCCCGATTCGCTCCTCCGAATGCTTCAGCAGATGAATCCGCACGCAGAACCGCTCTACTCCTGTCACAATATTGTGAAACAGCTTTGGCCCGAACATCACGATTAAAAGAAAAATCACCAGCACTGTATTTAACAGAAGTCCCAGATAAAAAAGCCACATATAGCTTCCCAGATAATTCTTTAGCGGATGATAGCCAAACAGCAGCATGAAAAGTCCAATCACCACCAGCACAAATTTGTAAAGCACTGCTACCGTCATTAAGACTACCGTACTTTCCGATATCTTTAACCCATCTTTTTTCATATGATAGAGCTGCATCGGCTGTCCGCCTGTGGCGGACGGTGTGATTCCCGAATAGAAAAATCCGATAAAAGAATATTTGATGCACCTGCCTGCTGCAACGGGATTTCCCAGTGCCCGCAGAAGATAGCAGATCATCAGCCCTTCTGCCGATACGAAGAAAATCCCCAGACCCATGGCCCCAAAGAGATACCACGCATCCATTTTTCTTACTGCCTTTGCAACCTCTGTCATATCATTTCCCTTACAGATAGCAGAGAAAGTCAGTGCCGCCAGTAAGAGAAACAGCAGGACACTGATGAGATTCTTTTTATTCTTATGCAATTTCTGTCCGATACTGCTCCATACGGATGAGCTGCTTAAGTTCTCCTTCATAGATGACCTCTTTCTGCTCTAATTCATAAAAATCTTTTGGAGTTACCAATGAAAAATGCTTCGAAAAAAGCTTTAATCCATTCTCCTCAAGCACCCGGGCAACAAAGGAGGAACAGGTATAGCGTTTCTCCCGGAAGAATTCCTTCTGCAATAAAATAAAAGGCAGTCCTGCGATGCAGTAATGATATTTGTAGCGGTTTTCATAGCATTTTTTCAACTGCTTTCTGATATTTTCCTTCTGCTTTTTTGTGCAGTCTATGGCAAATATCATGTAACGCGCCGTTGGAAATGCCCGTATGATTTTCTCCTTTTCTTCCCGCTCGAAACCCGCCAGAAGCGGTATCGAAGGAAATCTTCTTCCCACGCTGTAGCACTCATCCAGCATCTCGTCCATGCCAAGCACCACATGTATGTAATCCTGCCGGATGGCTTTGCGGATCATCCACGCAAACAGCCCCGGAGTATCTACTAATCCGATGTATAATTTTTCCATTTTCTTATCCTCTTGTGCAATTCCTGCTGTTTCTTATATTGCTTTCATGCAGCCTTATGCTGTAGTTTTTGCATTGTTGGCTGTCCTGTTTCTTACTGGAACTGGTACATTTTCCGTGCCAGGCGATAGCCGGTCAGGGTTACAAAGCCGCCTGCCGCACCACCCGGCAGATAAGTAAATCCGCTTAATCTCCGGTATTTTAAAATGCTATAAAGCTTTGGATGCAGTGCCTTTATATGCTCCCAGAGATTCTCCCGTTTCGCATAAGCTTCCTTATCTCCAATCAGCAGCAGGTGGATGGAAGAAATTGCCATCATGATAGAGATATTTCTTGTCATATAGGCTGCCAGCTTCGGATAAGTTTTTGACACCTCACCAAGGTTCACGCAGTCTGACACCAGTTTGGTTACCTTAATCTGCTGGTCAATCCGCTTCATTAAGACTTTTTCATTTACGGACTGGTCATCTCTTCCCAAAAAATAGTGATACAAATCCAGATTCAGATAGCAGATATTTTTTACATAAGGTAATGGTTTATATGCAAATATGTTATCCACATAAAAAGTATGCTTCGGCAATTGCAGCCTGCAGTCCCGCAATATCTGGGTGCGGTAAAGCAACGCATGCATCACAAGGTACTGGGACGGCTTAAAATTGCCCATGTCATTCCAGGTACAAAGCTTCTTCTCCGGAAATACATTGGTATAGCGCATTGGCTTTGTCCTGTTCTCATAAAGGTGGTCATAGACGTAATTGCAGACTACCAGATCCACTTCTTTTTCCTGCCATTCCCATTCCCGAAGCTCTGAAAGAAGCTCCTTTAAGCTTTCCTCATCCAGCCAGTCATCAGAATCCACTACTTTAAAATAAGTCCCTGAAGCTGCCTCAAGTCCTGCATTTACGCCGGAACCATGTCCACCGTTTTCTTTATGTATGACTTTCACAATATCCGGATATTCCTTTGCATACTCGTCAGCAATCTCTCCGGTTCTGTCGGTAGAGCCGTCATCTACAATGATAATTTCCCCTTCCTCCTTGCATACCAGAAGGGAATCTATGCAACGTTTCATATAATCCTGTGAATTGTAACAAGGTACTGTAAATGTAATTTTCTTCATTTTCCTAACCTCCTGTATCTCTGTTAACTAAAACGAATAAACTTTCCTTTTGTCTTCAATTTTCTTTTTGTGTATTACTCCATTAATACAATTACACAATTAAAGTAATTTGTCAATTTACATTTCCTTAAGATTTGTTAAACAATAAATAACAAATTTTTAAATCCGGCTTTTAAAATCTTATGTTTGACAAATTTTAAGTTACCCCCTATAATGGGGATAATTAAGGCAGTTACAGGCTTTGATGGGAACAAGTAATAGCAAAGGAAACCTACAGAGAGTCACCGGTTGCTGAGAGGTACAGGGGCAGCTTGTTATGAATACATCCCGGAGCTTCGCACCAAATATTCAACATTTGTCAAATTAGAAACATAGTTTGCAAGGGAATGGCTTATGCAAATTTGAATGAGTAGGCTGCGACGGATTAGCACACGTTATCGATGCGTAAGTTGCCAGGTATCCCTAAGGCACTGCAGATGGCAGTCCTGTCGGTGACGGACACTTACTGAGGCAGGTTATGCGAATAATCTGTGAAAAAAGGTGGTAACACGAGACTTCGCCCTCGTCCTTTCATAGGACGGGGGCTTTTTTATGCGGGAAACAGAATAAAAACATTTCCCAAAATTTTAAAAAATATATTTTCAGAAAGGATTTTTATTATGACTTTATATGATGAATTAGTTGCCCGTGGACTGATTGCCCAGGTAACCGATGAAGCTGAGATTAAAGAGCTCATCAACAATGGAAAAGCTACTTTTTATATTGGATTTGACCCAACTGCAGACAGCCTTCATGTCGGACATTTCATGGCACTTTGCTTAATGAAACGTCTCCAGATGGCTGGCAACAAGCCAATCGCCCTGATTGGTGGCGGAACTGGTATGGTCGGCGACCCATCCGGACGTAGTGATATGCGTCAGATGATGACACCGGAAACCATTCAGCACAACTGTGACTGCTTTAAGAAACAGATGAGCCGCTTTATTGATTTTTCCGATGATAAGGCTCTTATGGTAAATAACGCTGACTGGCTCATGGACTTAAATTACATCGAACTTCTTCGTGACGTCGGTGCTCATTTCTCCGTAAACCGTATGCTGACCGCAGAATGCTACAAACAGCGTATGGAAAAAGGCTTAAGCTTCTTAGAGTTTAACTACATGATTATGCAGAGCTACGACTTCTATACCTTATACCAGAAATATGGCTGTAATATGCAGTTTGGTGGCGATGACCAGTGGAGCAACATGTTAGGCGGAACCGAGCTGATTCGTCGTAAACTTGGAAAAGATGCTTACGCGATGACCATCAACCTTCTTCTGAATTCCGAAGGTAAGAAAATGGGTAAAACACAGTCCGGTGCTGTATGGCTTGACCCGAATAAGACTTCTCCATTTGACTTCTATCAGTACTGGAGAAATGTTTCCGATGCAGATGTATTAAAATGTCTGCGTATGTTAACCTTCCTGCCATTAGAGCAGATTGACGAAATGGATAAATGGGAAGGCAGCCAGTTGAACCAGGCAAAAGAAATCTTAGCTTACGAACTGACCAATCTGGTTCATGGCGAAGAGGAAGCCAAAAAAGCACAGGAGAGTGCAAGAGCATTATTCTCCGGCGGCAATCATGCAGATATGCCTGCTGCTGAAATTACAGAGGCAGACCTTCGCGATGGCGTTATCGATATCATGGGACTTCTTGTTTCTGCCGGACTTTGTGCTTCCCGTTCCGAGGCACGTCGCGCCGTAGAGCAGGGTGGTGTTACCGTCAACGGCGAAAAAGTAACCGACATCAAGACCACATATACTCCGGATGATATCAAAAATGCAGAAGAATTTGTTCTGAAACGTGGAAAGAAGAAATTCTGTAAAATTGTAATGAAATAATCTATAAAAAAACCAAAAGAGTTGTAGCGATTTGTCCTGATGGACGTTACGATACAACTCTTTTTGTCCTATAACTCGCTATTTCTTTCTGAATCTTATCGCTTTATAAATCCAAAGTCTTTCCATACTTTTCTAATACCTGTTTTGCCTGCTCTTCCGTTATCTGTAATTCTTCCTGCAGCAATGCCAGGATTTCGGCATCTGATTTTCCAAATTTACTACCGAGCTTTATGATTTCTACTTCTTTTCCCTCCTGCAAGCCTTCTTCTAAACCAGCTTTCTTACCTTCTTCCAACCCAGCTTTCTTACCTTCTTCCAGTCCGGCTTTTCTTCCTTCTGCTTCGCCTTGTTTTCGAATCCGCTCTTCTCTCTCAAAACTCTTCATATATGCAAGACCTACCTCTCCATCCCGCTTAACTGCCGTTACCATCCGATGTAACTTTTTCAAGTTTTCAGATGGAGCATTCTCTATGGATGAATGCTCCATGTAATGCAGTAGCTGTTTTAATTCCTCCGGCGGGTTTCCTTCCCTTCCCCTTGTATACAAGAATATCGTCTGTGCGCCATCCTCATATTCTAATTCCGGTACTTCGATACATCCATTTTTGATTGTATACACCATACGATTCAATCCAAAGGGATCATAAGTTGTAATAAAGATTACGATGACATTCCGAAGACTCCCATAGGTATCCCCTGCTGTCAGATTTCCTGCGTCAATCTTCGCATGGTAAAACCGAACTCTTCGGGGCAGTGATACGATTTCTTCTTTTCCATCATTCTGGTCTGGTTCTATATCAAAGATTTCTCCGTTCTCTTCATCCAGATATACATCCAGCCGAATGCCGTGAGTCTCTGTATTCTCTCCACAGAAGAAGCGCTGCGGCACTACTGTAAGCTTTCCTATCTGCCGACGCAGAATGCATTCCAAAATGTACCTCGCCGACTGTTCCCCGTAAATTTTGTGGCTGGTCAGGCTGTTTACCAGAAAGTCATCCACCAGATTCAGTTCTTCTAAAGTTTTCATGTTTCCTCCTTTTCCCATAGTGCAAGGAAAAGCAGGATGATATACTTGGCTTTTCGTAAGAATGAATTTTCATATCGTTCAAACTTATTTGTCAGGTACTGTTATCTTAATCTCATTTCCGATTCTAAAATTCCACCTATCCAATGCACTATGCGTTCGTAAATTGTAATTAGAATTTAAAAGCATAGAATTCATTGAATTGATACCAGAAATTTAGATTGGCTTCCGCCACTCGAAAATCAGAATATATGCTTTGTGTTGATTGTAACAAATGCCCTTGAAGAAAACAAGTAAAATATTTATAAAACCGGTACCGAAGGCTTCTACCCCCGGAACCGGTCTTTCACTTTCTCCACATATTGAACACACAGTTCTTTCCGTTCTTCCACAAAACTGCTGCAACGCTCCTTCTTCTCTTCGAAGTAAATTTTACAGTACTCCTTCTGCTCCCCTGCCATATAAAGGTAACATTCTTTCCGGTCCCGCATCTGCCGTGCCAGCTTTTCCATTCTTGCACGGACGGTTTCCATATGTACGGTCGTATAAACCACATCAACTACAAAGAGAATATATAGGAAAAGTACCACTCTGGTGAGCACCAGCTTCGGAATTGCTGCGGTAAGCTGCATGATTACCGGATGAACGAAGCGGAGCAGTATCACGTTTCCGATTCCAAATATGATGCAGCCATAAAGACAGATTCTCCCGTTCAGATTATATCTGTATCTGGTATAATCCCACCAACGTTTGTGGAACATACGCTCCATCGCATAAGAAGTAATATACTCTACTACGCCGGAGGTAAACATGGCTGCCACAAAGATTGCCGGCACATTTCCAATCCAGCCGATGAGCCAGTAATTAAGCACTGCTCCCACTCCATAAATCGGAATCCACGGACCTCTTAAGTAGCCACGGTTGATAAATTTATGATATTTTATCTGGGAGCAAATGGCAGATTCATAAAGCCATCCTGCTGCACTGTAAATCACAAACCACAGGAAATAAATTCTGCCGGCTACCAGAAAATGCAGGAACACATTTCCGCATGTGCCCATAAATTCTCTTACCTGTACTAACATACTTCCTCCCTGCATCTGCGCTGTAAAGTCTCTCTGGTAGAACATCTCTTGTCAATCCAGCAGACAATCCAGCTTTCCAAGTATTTCGGCGGCACCAGCGTCAGCGGAAACATATGCTTCTTGATAATGTCATGCTCTATCGGAGTTAATTCCACATCCATGCTGGCATTCCGCAGTGCTACACCCGGATGGAAAAATCCATGCAGATGATGCGGCGTCAGCTGGTTATGCCAGTCATATAAGAAATAATCGTGAAGCAATGCTCCCCGGATCAGCTGCTCCATTTCTACCTGAAGCTGATGTTCTTTTGCAAAAAGGTAACTTTCATATGCCACCTGAACACAATGCTCATATACCGTGGTGGTTCCATGCTGGATATGCTCCTTGGACTGCAAAATTCTGGTTTCTGCCTCAACCTGTTTTAATATATTCATGAAATAAGTATCTTTACTATAAGCTTCCATTTTCTTTAACTTCCTTACTTCTCATCTTATTCCATCTTAATCAATATCATGTATTACGTCAATGTCCGAATTCTTACGATTTCCTTAACCTGTAACCATGAGTGTTTTTTATAAATACCTGAAAGCTATAAAAACACCTTTTCATAGCTTATCATTGCCCGCTTTGGCTGCTTGGAATGCATGGAAAGCGCAACTGTTGCCATCTGGTCTGAATCATTTTTTAATAAGATGGTTGCCTGCTCATCTGAACCAGTTGGTGATACCTTTCTCTGGCTCACAACCTCTTCCGGCTTTTTATCCATGAAGCTTCTTACAATAGAAAGTGCATATACGCCAATGTCAAGCATTGCCCCGCCTGCAAGATTCATATTAAAAAAACTTCATCTATGGAATCATAGACCTTTGCAATGCTCTCATTTTTGCCATAATCTTATCATAAGAAAATGCATTTTAAAAGAGGCTGCTACAGCCGGATTTTGGTAAAAAATCTATCCGGTGTAACAACCTCTTTTTATGTCATATCTTTACTAAATTTACTTTATCAAATCGACGCAGTCCGGTTTTATCTGATACAATGCTTCTGTAAGACTTCCGTCTTCATTGCGGAAAACAACGGAAATCCGAAGTGTGGAAATATCTTCTTTTCCATCGTTTCCTGTCATGGTAATTGCACTAACGCTAAATTCTTCATCCTCTGCAATCCAGTTGGAAACTTCGCCGCTTCCGCCATTTGCAACATAATCTTCTTTTTTTATATACTGTGTTCCGAAATCTACCCAGCCATTTTCGTCCGGCATAGCAGTAAATACCGGGTAATCTTTTACGATTTCAAAATAATCCGATAAATTATCTGCTGTAATGCCATCCACGAAATCTCTGACCTGCTGATTCATATAGCCTGCTGCAGCTTCACTTTCTGTTCCGGTGATTATGCTAACTTCTGCTCTGCCGGCAGTTCCTTCCGTATCTGCTGCCTCATCTCCTGTCGCAGCTCCTTCTTCAAGCTTCTTAATGTACTCCTCCGCTGCCGCCGGGTCTGCCTTAGTGGTATCTAATGGCAGGGCGAAAAGTGCAATTGTGCCAGCATAGTCTTCCACTTTACGGTAAAAGCCACTTTCATTGTCCATTCGAAATGCAGCCGTTTCGCTCCCGAAGCTGTCCACGATTCCCAACTGTACGCCACGGTCTGCAAATATTTCCAAATCATCGCATTCTATCAACTCATAAAGAACGCCGTCTTTACAGAACCAGGTAAGTGTCTCATCCATGGTTGCTGCATTGGCATCTAAAACAGACACGCCATTGATTAACGGTGCCACAAAGAAATTGCGGTATTCCATATCGGTTCCATCACTTTTTGCAATGGCAATGGCTGCATAGGTATGTGATTTGCTGACATTTTCCCGAGTTTCCTGTGGTACACAAAGCTCTAATTTTTCTCCGGACACCAGTCCTAATAAGGTAATATCATAGCCATTGCTCTGCTGTGTCTCATTGACGCTTACCGCATCCTCTCCGGCAAATGCCCGGCTCAATGCTCCATTGTCCGCTACTTCATCCGCAATCTGTGACGGACTTAGGAAATGATACGCTGCATAGGCACTGCTGCCACCTAACAACAATATGGCGCAGGCACTTGCTGCGATTAATTTACGTGTTGGATGAAATTTTCTATTATGATTCATATTGACCTCCAAAGAAATATGTCCGGAGGCATGCAAAGAAGAAAAAGCCTGTTTATATCTTTCTTTATCTGTCATTTTCCCATTCCTCCTTTAATACATTTCTGAGCAGTCTGCGACCACGCGTCAACCTGACCTTCACGTTGCTTTCTGTCACATTCATAATCTTCGCGATTTCCCGGATGGTGTAATCCTCATAATAAAATAAATGTATGACGATTCGATACTTCTCTGGAAGCTTCATGACTTCTGTAAACAGTGTCTGGGCTTCTGGTGTCTCAAATGTCAGTGTCTCCATATATTCTTCTAACGGCACACCCTTCTGCCGCCAGAAAGAAAGATTGATATTCTTTGCTTTATTGATTGCCACCCGAATGAGCCATGCTCTGATATGCTGCTCATTTTCAAATTGTCTGTTGGTTGTATAATATTGAAGAAAAGTATCCTGCACCACATCATCGGCATCTGCTGCATTTTTACAGACATTGAATGCCGCTGCAAATAAATGGTCTTTATACTTTTCCGCTAATACCTCATTGCTATTCTCATGAGTGATCCCTCATATTTCTTTTCTGTTTAAAAGGCCTTTCACTATATATACAAGTGAGGATGGGAAAAGGTTACAAAAAAAGAGCTGACCGACCCAACCTCTGACTGTGCCACAGCTCTTTTTATTGTCCAAATCTTTTTATAAATTATAACATATTCCTTTGAAGCAGTTCTTCTATTTCACTCTTTTTTGGTATTGCACGGATAACACCTTTTCTGGTTGTCACTATAGCTGCCGCTGCATTTGCCAGCTTTAAAAGTTCCTCCAACTGCTTTTCTGTCAAATTATTAAAATCATGTTCCAGAAGATAATTCAGCACACTTCCCGTAAACGTATCTCCTGCACCTGTTGTCTCGATTGTCTTTACAGAAAATCCACTACATTCCACACGCATTCCCTTATAATAAGCGCGGCTTCCTTCTTTTCCCATTGTTAAGAGAATGAGTGGTATCTGATATTTTTCCTGAAGGCATCTGATTCCCTCATCATAATCTTCTTTTCCAGTAACAAACTGAATCTCATTATCAGAGATTTTCAATATATCACATTGACTAAATCCATAATTCATCTGTTCTTTGGCTAATTCTAATGAACTCCACAAAGGTTCCCTTAAATTTGGATCAAATGAAATGAGTGCTCCACTCTCCTTTGCCGCTTTAACCGCTTTCTTTGTTGCAGCTCTTACACTATCCTGTGTCATAGATAACGTTCCAAAATGGAAAATTTTTGCCTGGGAAATAAATATTGTATTAATTTCATCTTCTGTCAGCATCATATCAGCACCCGGATTACGATAAAAAGAAAACTCACGGTCACCATCCGGAAATGTATGTACAAATGCAAGTGTTGTATTTACAGTACTGTCTGTAAAAAGATTGGAGGTATCAATTCCAATATCATTTAACGTATTTCGAAGCAATTTTCCAAACTGGTCTTTTCCAACTTTGCCAATAAATGCTGTTTTCTTTCCCATTTCATTTAACATTGCCAGAACATTACATGGCGCTCCACCAGGACATGCTTCAAACAAATCATTCCCCTGTTCACTCTGTCCATTCATCGTAAAATCAATTAATAATTCTCCCAATGCAATAACATCAAAGCTCTTTTTCATATTACGATTCCTCCTATATTTCTTCCTTTTGTTTTTATAGAAATGAAACCAGTTCTTTTCCGAACTGGTTTATCATTTCCTTTTCTTCTATATCATCATACCATGAAATGAAATTCATTTTTTCACGGTTCAATTCCATACACTTCTACATTTTCCAGCACAACACTGCCTTCTACTGCCTGAAAATATATTTTATTTTGTTCATTTCCCGCAAATACATTCATAGAATGATTATTTTGATAATTATCAGTAAATAATTCTAAGGAACTTTGATCAGATAAAATATGAACATCTAATACATCTTTTTCTTTTAAAAAGAGTATACTGTGTGATATCCCTTTACTCCATCCATCTGCCTTATTACGATTTACTTTTAATTCTCCATTCTTCAAATCAAATATACAAACTGTTTGATTTATTTCATCGCATCTTAATTTTACAAGTAATTGCTGTGCATTGCTCGCTCGTAAATTTATATTAAATTTCAGCTCAAATGCTATTCCATCATCTGATTTTAACTCTTGTTGCGAATCACAAATCACCAACTTGTCCTGAACATATTTACCAGTTTTTTTTCTATATTTTTTTAACTCCCGTATCGGAACAAAACTCAATCTTCCACTTTTAGTCATATTAACTTCGCGCGGAAAATTAAAGAATCCGCACCAGTCTTCCCTGTAAGTTGGTCCCCAGTCTTTAAAAAACGGCATCCATTCCCATTCATTTGCCCATGCAACCATAATTCTTCTTCCATCAGGTGCCTGAAATGATTGTGGTGCATAATAATCAAAACCCCAATCAATTTCTCCTGAAACATCATAATCAAACTTGCCGGTATCATAATCAAACGAACCGGTTAAATACACACAAGTCCTCTCTCCTGCACCAATAGGTGAAAAAGTTAAAACATACCGGGTTCCTATACGAAAGAAATCAGGACATTCCCACATGGTTCCCCATTCTCCCCTGCTTTCTGCTAATACATTTATAAATGTCCAATGTATCAAATCTTCTGAGCGATACAATAACGCCTGTCCTTTTTGATTTTTTGAAGCTCCGCATACCATATAATAGCTTTCTTCGTGTTTCCATACCTTGGGATCCCGGAAGGAATCTGACGAAATCCCTTCCGGTGCTGTTAAAACTGGATTTTTTTCATATTTTTCAAAATGAATACCATCTTCACTATAAGCAACACACTGTGTCTGGACAAATCCATTTCCATGATTCGTTGCTGCTGTGTATATTAAATATAGCTTTCCGTCAAATTCAATTGCACTTCCGGAAAAACATCCACCCTTCAAATGATCTTCATAAGGTTCACTTGGTGCTAATGCAACCGGAAGATACTCCCAATGAATCAAATCATCACTGACAGCATGTCCCCAGTGCATATTTTCCCAAAAACTCTGATATGGATTATACTGATAGAAAAAATGATACTTTCCTTTGAAATATATCAATCCATTTGGATCATTAATCCATCCCGTTTCTGCCATAAAGTGGTATTTCTGCCTCATTTTTCCCTGTGAAACTTTTTCTTTATTCTGATTAATTACTATTTGTGCCCGTTCAATTTCCTGAAGCATTTTTTCCTTTGACATCAATTGACCTTTCTGCTCCCTTTTCTATCTTGGCCATCTTTTTTCTTTCTCAGGAAGCTTTGAAAAAACATTATGTGGTTCCTTCTGATACCAGTATGCAACACTTGACAAATCATCCTGACGTTCAAATAAACCTTTATGTCCAACACCAATCTGTTGCACAGTAACCTTAAGCTCCTCATCAAAAAATACTGGATCCATGACATGCCAGCGATAAAAACCGCGCATTGGTGGACAATCATCATTATGATATAAATTATTTACCAGATCATCATGCCTTGAATAATATGGATATCCAAGAAAAGGAGTTGTATATGTCTGTTCTATCGTTTTTCCGTTTTCATGTCTGGCAAAACTCCAGGAACCTCCAAAATAATCTTCCATTCCGGTTCCACAGATTGTTGGATATTGTTCATCTCCATCAATATAAAACTTTACTTCTCCTTCACCCCACCAATATCTTTGAAGTGTAGACAATGCTATATATGTACCGATATAATGACCACTACCTTTTATTCCATCTGCAATAACATAATCTTTTCCCAGCTCGGTAAGAGCTTCTCTCCTCCAGCTTGCGTGAAAATATTCCGTTTCTTCTGGCAGATAATTGTATAAATTATAATCAATCTGATAAAAAAAAGCCGGAATTGCATTTGCATGCTGATTTTCTAATGTAATAACTGCTCTCTTTTTAAATGGCATCTGAATATAAGAATTTAACCCTCTGGATGGAACAACTGTTATAAGACTGGAATTAATATAACACTCTTTTCCAAATCCACAACAGAAAAAATCCCCTAACGGTGCTTCTACGGATGGATTTTCCTCGCCATCCCAATACATTCTGAGAACCAGGTCCCTAAGAACGAAGCAATCTCCTTCTGACGTTTTATTATCCGTTGTTATCCATATATGATGAATAATTCCCGGACCATCTATTTCTCCTAAAACGACCGTCTCTCCCGGCTGGATATCATTCAAACAAGGACTGCCTTTTCTTGATTTTCCGAGACCGCTGGCTGCCATACCACCTTTTCCCTTTTCTCCCGTCCTGTTTTCAGCATTAATCGCCCTGCTTTTTCCATGTGTCAGATAGGGAAGCATTGCTGCTGTTCCTGGCAGCATAATCATATTTTTATCCATTTTATACCTTATCCTTTCGTTGCACCCATAGTCATTCCAGCTGTTACCCATTTATTTAATGCAAAATAGATTACCAGTGGAGGAAGAATTGAAATTGCTATTGCAGCAAATGTTGAACCCCAGTCCACATTTCCAAATGCTCCGACATAATCTTTTAATCCCATTGCCACTGTCTTGGCTGAAGTATCACTAATAAATGTATTTGCAAAAATAAAGTCATTCCAAATCAGAATACTATACATGGAAGCAATTGTAATAACGGTATTTCTTGCTAATGGGAACACAATCTGAATAAAAGTCCGAAGCGGTGAACACCCATCAACAACCGCTGCCTCTATCAATTCATTCGGAACAAATTCGTAAAAACTTACAAACATCATAACTGATAAAGGTAATGCAAATCCTACCTGTGGTAATATTAAAGAAAAACTTGTATTTAAAATACCTAGTTTACTATAAAAAATAAATAATGGTATTAATGTAATCTGTACTGGAACCATAATTCCAAATGTAAAGAAAGAATAAATTGTTTTTGTTCCTCTTACTTTAAATTTTGACAATGCATATCCTGCAGTAGAACTTAATACTACAATCAGAATCAGCGAAATAACGGTCACCTTTAAACTATTCCACATATACATACCGATTTTACCATCTGATAAAACCTTAGAAAAATTTTCCAGCGTAATACTCTTTGGAAATGCAAATGGAGCTGCTGACAACTCTACGGTTGGTTTCACACTTGCAACAAACAACCATATGACCGGATATATCTGAATGATTAAGAAGAGAATAATCAATACTGCAAATATTATTTTTATTATTTTTTTCTTCAATGATTTCCCCTCCTATTCCTTCTGATGCGTTCTTTTTCAATTCTTTTTTCTTCTTTTTGTTCCTTTGAAGTAAAAATTTTTCTTAAAATATAAACAACTAAAATACTTTCAATAATAATAAACACCGCTAAAGTACTACCATAACCATACTGGTTACTTGAAAACGCCTTTTTATACATATATGTAGACATTAATTCGCTGGCATTTCCCGGTCCACCACTTGTCAATAAAAATGGAATATCAAATCCTCTTAATGCTCCTGTCAAACACATCGTCAAAGTCAGAAGTATAATATCTTTTATCAATGGCATTTTAATTTTAAATAATATCTGCATTTCAGAAGCGCCATCTATTTTGGCAGCCTCATATACAGAAGGATCTAATGAAACCAGTGCAGCATAAAATATAACCATATACATTCCAGTAAATCTCCATCCTTCCGGTATGGATACAGCTGGTAATACAGTACTTACTTTCGCAAGCCAGGACGTTACCATTCCACCTAAACCTACTTTTTGTAATATCTGATTCAATAATCCCATAGGCTCTGTTGAGTACATACTTCTAAAAAGCTGTGTGATAGCAACTGTTGTAATAATACATGGTACATAATACAACGTTTTAACCAGTGTCACATGCTTTGTCATATATGTCAGCAATATTGCAAAAAACAGTCCAATTAATAATTGCATGGAAACTACAATAACAAGGTAAATCAGATTGTTAAAAAATGCCTTATAAAAAACTTCGTCGTGAAACATAGTCACATAATTTTCCAATCCGACAAACTGCTTTTTTCCTATTCCTCCCCATTTCATAAAACTTAATCGAATAGACTCTTCTATTGGATAAAATACTGCCAAAATATAGAACAATAATCCTGGAAGTAAAAATGCCAGAAAGGCCTTTTTGTTTCTTATAACGCCCATTATAACTCCTTCCTTTTCATTTATATAAATCTGTTACGAGATATGTATTACCAATCATGATAATACATATCTCGATATGTCATTTACTTATTTTGTATATTCTGCAATAGAATCATCTACCAGTTTACAAAAATCGTCTACTGATAAATCACCGGATGCCAGCAATAATAAATTATCCTGCATAACGGTATTGGTATTGGAATCAAGGTATGTATCCCAAGGCTTCAGGAAGTTTTCACCTGTAGACTGCATATCTTCCTGAATTTTCAGATAAAGATCTGAGTATTCAACATCATCCGGTAAATCGGTTTTAATTGGAGACATCTGCTGTTTTCCAGCATATAATTTACCATAATTATCAATTACATATAAGATAAAATCTTTTGTTTTTTCATCAAATGTTTCTGCATTAAATGCCATACCAATTCCAGAATTTATACAAAATTCATTTGGCTGTGTTTTTGCACCTTCAGTAGTAGGAAGATAAAAATAATCAATTTTACCCTGCTCATATGCATCCTGCATAGCGCCGATTTCCCAGTCACCAATATAATACATTGCAGATTTTCCATCTAAAAACATTGATTGTGCTGTTGCATAGTCTGTTGCAGCAAATCCATCATTAAAATACTGACCCATTTCTTTCATAAATTCTGCTGCTTCTCTTCCGGTTTCACTGTCCATTTTTTCTTTTCCATCTCTTAAATTAATGATAAAATCATTTCCGGTTTCTCTAAATGGAAGCATTGCTAAGTATCTCTGTACCGGCCATCTGTCAACACCATCTACTGAAATCGGTGTAATTCCATTATCTTTTAAGGTTTTACATACATTCAGCCACTCATCCATGGTAGTTGGTGGTGTCAGATTATACTGTTCAAAAATTTCTTTGTTATACCATGTCATTTCCACATGATATTCTAATGGTAAAGTATACATGGAACCATCTGTAAATTCCTGATATTTTAATGCAATCGGATAGAAATCATCATATCTGTCATTATCTTTTAAAAATTGTTTTACATCTACTAACATTCCTGCATCTACCAGCTCCTGACAATATGGATCGGCATCAATATCAATTATATCCGGCATATTGCCTCCGGCAATTAATGTCTTTAATTTCTGTAAATAGGAAGGTCTGTCCGCTGTTGTTTCAAATTCAATTTTCCACTTTCCGCCTTTTTCTTTACTGTACTGATCTGCAATTTCATGCATTACCTGATCTATTTCACCATCCACAGGTCTTGATGTCATCCACGTAACAGTTACCACATCATCATCATCATTTTTTGCTTCTTTTTTTGTAGAACCACAGCCTGCAATCAACCCTGTTACCATTGTTGCTAACAATAAAATACTCATCATTCTCTTTTTCATTTTAATCCCTCTCTTTTCTTGTTTTTATCACAAAATTGTTTAATTCCACTTCTCCCTGTACCACATAAACACCGGCATAGCCACCTTTGTGATCATACATTCTGGTAGATAATACAATTTCATCATTAATATACACAATACAGATATCATCTTCTCTTATTATCAGTAAATGATATTCATCTGCATCCGGAAGCCTTCTGGATGTTTCTATCTGGTATGGTATATCACCTTTTATCTGCCACTGATAGATTCCCTTTTCTGAACGCGGCCACATATCCCATGCTGCTTCCTTTTTCCGTTGATTCATTCTTAAAAAATAACCCTTTTCCATTTCAGAATCAACATGTAACGCTATTCCGAATTCATGTCCCCGCTTCACACAGACATCCATTTCAATTGAAAAGCAATCTTCCGGAATTTCATAGACACCGGAGCCTAAGGTATCACTTATTACATGAATTCCTTTTTCTGTCTTTGTTATCCGGCTATTATAGCCTGCTGCTGGTTTCATATCCTGTACTTCATCATAGAACTCTTTCACACCTGGAATAACCCGGACTTTTAATGTTCCATCTTCCGGATTCTGAATCAATTCATGGAACACCATTGTTCCACCCCATTCCCATGGTCCAAAATCTTTATTTCCATATTTGCTTGCAATCCATCCAAATGCAAATCTTCGCTGTCCATCTGATGCGGTTTTGATTGCATAATCTGATCTGGTGTCAAAGACATCATCTTCAGGAATTTCCCATGGTCCATTTGGACTTTTTGAAATTCTATAATGTGTAGTAAATTGATCCGAAAAAGTGGAGAAAACCAGATACCAGTAATTTCCCATCTTGAAAATTTCAGGACATTCCATGGTGATATACATGCCAGGGGCATAAAACGGTTTTTCATAGGTCCATTGTTTCAAATCCTTTGACTTACACAATGCAATACAGCCTCCCCTTAATTCACCTCCTCCTTTAATTCTTGAAGCCAGAAGCATGTCATAACATTCATCTTCTTCGTTCCAGTATACAAATGGATCCCGCCAGTCAAATTCTTCATATTGCTTTCCATCAGAAACAAACAAAAATTCTTCTACTGTATTAAGATGTTCTAAATCTGTTCCTACTGCCTGCATTACAGACTGTACACTTTTTCCATTAATTTTTATATCTTCATTATACGCAGTAAAAAATGCATGATAAAGATTTTCTTTGTCTTTTATTACGGAACCAGTGTAAGCATTCTTATTTGGCTTGTCATCTCCTCCTCTCTTGATTGCTTCCCCTTTGTATTCCACATTTACAAAGTCTTTTGTTGTTACAAGATGCCAGGTAGTTTCTTCTGCATACTCTTTGTCTCTGATTCTTGGATCATGCAGATAATAACCATAAAAAGTTCCATTTTCATAATACGGTATTAAATCTCCAACCCATGCATCTTTTGGTCTGTACAATAATTTTTTCATATGCACCTCTCTTTGCACTATTTGCATGTTTTTTCTCGTTCTTTTTATGCTCAAATTTTAGCATATGCACTATTTATTTTCAACATACCTTTCTCAATTTTATCATTTTCTATTTTTTTTACATAATAAAAACTGTTGTTTTATACATGTTATACATCTTTTCATTGTTATTTTGTGCATTTCATGCATTTTTATTTTTCGCACATTTTCTTCTTCCTTTATTCTTAATAAAGTGTTACAATAAATCTGGAGGTGGAAGTATGAAATGCACGATTAAACAATTAGCCGAAGAATTAAACTTATCCAGAAATACTGTTGCTAAAGCTTTAAAAAACAGTAATGAAGTTTCTTCGAAAACAAAACAGCGGGTTTTAAATAAAGCCAGAGAACTGAATTACAATAACATAAACAAAGAACTTTTTTCCGAATCGGGAGATGTTACTTCTCCATCTAATGTGAATAATGGTTCTATCCTGTTTCTTACCAAAACCTATGCACCAGACTCTGAATTCTGGACTGCGGTTTTAACAGGTATTGAATCCATCTTATCTAATGCACATTATCATCTTGTAATTGGAATCATGTCTGAAAGTGATTTGAAAAAAATGGATTTTCCTACTGCATTAAAAGATCCTTCCATTAAAGGTATTATTCTTGTGGAAATTTGTGATGGGGCTATCTGCAATGCATTGTTACAATATAATCTTCCAATTATTACTGTTGATTTACCAAAGGATTATAATCCTGCTTTAGATATGATAGATATTGTTACTATGGAAAACAAAAGAAATATTCACCGGATTGTAAATCATTTAATTTCCAAAGGTGCCGAGCGTTTTGCCTTTGTTGGAGATATTTATTCCGCAAATGTAGGACGAGGTTTTCAGGAACGTTTTGATGCATTACAAGAATGTCTTTCTGATAATCACCTGGAACTAGACCAGAAACATTGCTTATTAACAGAAACTTCTGATGAATTTCAGGACTTTCAAATAGTCGTTAAAAAATTACAAAAGATGGCTTCTGTCCCGGATGTATTTATTTGCGGGAATGACCGTACAGCAATCCAATTAATATATGCTCTTCAATTTTTGGGTTATCAGATTCCAAAAGATGTAAGTGTAGTAGGATTTGATGATATTCCTGCTTCTGAAAGGATTACACCTTCTCTCACTACAATACAGACTCCAAAAAAATACCTTGGTATTGCTGCAGCCCGCCAGATGTTAGAGCGGATACAATATCCAAACTCTCCTCATTCATATATGGAATATGAAACAAAACTTATTATCCGGGATTCCACAATATAGAATTAATTTTGAAAGGATATTATACTATGGAAAACTTCTTTTCACTTGATGGTAAATTTTTTCGATTTATCAACAAATTTACCAGTTTAATTGCTTTAAATTTTTTATTCATTATTACATCCCTTCCTATTATTACAATCGGGGTATCCTTTTACGCCCTTTATCAAACAAATTTAAAACTTTCACAAAATACAGAATCCTATATTGCAAGAACTTATTTTTTCTTTTGGAAAAAAAATTTAAAGCAGAATATTCTTCTTTGGTTACCTGTAATGATTTTATTTATATTTTGTCTGATTAACTTATACATTTTACCTTTTATGCCAGAAACCTTTTTCAGGTCTCTCACTCTCTGTATACAATTTCTTATTTTGTTGTTATTGCAGGGATTTCTTATTTATGCATTTTTTCTTCCGGATCAATACAGAACTACTTTAAAACATACCGTAAAAAATGCAGTTATATTGACTTTTAAATATCTTCCAGCTACTTTTTTATGTATTTGCATAAATGCACTACCAGTTTCTATTCCCATATTGTTACCAAAAATAACCGGATATGTGTTAGCAGCTTTTATTATAATAGGCTTTTCCGGAATTTCATTTCTACATACTTTCATATTGCAACTACTATTAAAAAAAGAGAACCTCTTCGGTTCTCTTTAAAAAGGCGTCTGCCGGATTTGAACCGGCGATAAGGGTGTTGCAGACCCGTGCCTTACCACTTGGCTAAGACGCCGCATATTTAATTGTGTCAATTCACACTCATATAGTTTACCAAAGCCGTGCGAATCCGTCAAGAGAGAATTCACAGATTTCTACCTGCTTTTTACACAATTCCATGCAAATTTATTTGCTTTTTTTACATAAGAACAGTATACTTATAATGTTATAAAATATTAAACCATTTTTAGGAGGAACAAATATAATGGAAAAAGGTAAGTTAGGAATCAGATTATCATTTTATGCAGTAGCCGCATTTATCCTTGCATTCTTAGGATACAGCACTGTTCTTGCATTACTGACTGGTTTCGTTCTCATCGTGGAGAAAAATGAATGGGCTTCCCGTCAGGTAATTCAGGCATTTTTCTTATGTATCTTTGCAGATATCGTAAATGGTATTTTAAACATTTTCGATTTCTTATACCAGATACCTCTTATGGGTTCTGTATGGGGAACAGCAATTTCTGTCATCGATGGTATTGTAAGCCTTGTAGTTCTGATTTTCTGTATCATGGCTCTTGTAAACACAGCCAAAGGAAACGAAGCAAACGTTCCTGGATTAAACGGACTTGCAAACTGGGCTTACGGCATTGTAGCTCCAAAGGTAAATCAGGCACAGCAGGCTTATTATGGACAGCAGCAGTTTAACGGACAGCAGCAGTTCAACGGACAGCAGCAGTTCAACGGACAGTCACAGCAGTTCAATGGTCAGCAGCAGCAGTTCAATGGTCAGCAGCAGCAGTTCAATGGTCAGCAGCAGAATCCAAATCAGCCACAGTAGAATTATTACATAGCGAAAAAATTTAAGCGCAGAGCATTCATTGCCCTGCGCTTTTCTTATGCAGTTCTTCAAAAGATTATAAGGAAATCATCAGATAACGGATAACAAAGAGTGCGGATAATACTACTGTGATAATATTTAACTCCTTGAACTTTCCGGTAAAGATTTTAATTAATGTATAAGCAATTAATCCAACGGCAATTCCGTTTGCGATGGAGTAGGTAAGCGGCATCATGATTAATGCCAAGTATGCCGGAATTGCTTCAGATACATCATCAAATTCCATATCTTTGATGGCACTTAACAAAAGACCACCTACGAAGATTAATGCCGGTGCTGTTGCACAGGATGGGATGATGCTTACAAACGGAGCAAAGATGATTGCTGCTAAGAACATGATTGCTGTAAATACAGAAGTCAGTCCGGTTCTTCCTCCTACGCTGATTCCGGAGATACATTCACCATAAGTGGTAACGGTGGAAGTACCAAATATAGAACCGCCAACCGTTGCGATTGCATCACAGAGAAGGCTCTTCTTTGCATTTGGAATATTTCCATCTTCATCTAGCATATTTGCGGATTTTGCAGTTCCGATTAAGGTTCCGATGGTATCAAACATGTCAACCATGGAGAAGGTGATAATCAGCATGATTAAAGTTAAAATTGCCTGTCCTACCGAGCTTCCCATAAATAATTCCCGGAAACCGCGGAAACATGCGAATAAGGAAACATCTGCAAAATCTTTTACCTGGGCACCAAAGTTAATCTGGAAGCCATCAAATACCGTATTTCCGGTGAAAATTCCAAGAATAGTTACTACAAAAATACTGATTAAAATAGAACCGGTTACTTTTTTCTTATAAAGAACGGTGGTAAGTACGATTCCAAAGAAGGCTAAAATTGCGCCCCAGCAGGCCACCGGATTTTCAGAAAAAGTAGAAAAATCCACCAACGATACCATGGTACTTTCATTTCCTACAATAAGACCGGCATCCTGGAAGCCGATAAATGCAAGGAACAATCCGATACCCACTGATATGGCAACTTTTATATTTTTTGGAATTGCCATTACAATTTTTTCCCGGAAGGAACATAAGGTAATCAGGATAAATAATGCACCGGAAATGAATACCATTGCCAGTGATGCTTCATAGGAATAACCCATGCCAAGCATTACGGTGTAAGTAAAAAATGCGTTCATTCCCATACCAGGTGCCTGGGCAAACGGCAATCTGGCAAGAACTCCCATTAAGAAGGTTCCTAAAAATGCAGACAGACAGGTGGCAAAAAATACGCCGTTGAATACCTTGTCATACATATCGGTTCCTTCAAAAGGTGTGGCAAGCATTGCCGGATTTACCATGATGATGTAAGCCATGGTAACAAATGTTGTGATACCTGCAATAAACTCGATTTTTACGCTGGTACCATTTTCTTTCAGTTTGAAAAACTTTTCCATAATAAACGTCCTTTCTTTTGTTTTATCTAAACCAGTTCACAGACTGGAATAAATCGATTATTTATAATATCCAATAATCCCCGGTTGGTAATTGCCATCTCCGGAATGACGGCAAGGGAAATCTGAAGACTCATGGTGAGGATTGGATTCTTAAGGATACAGCCGTGTTTCCATAAATCAGCTAAAAGTCTATCTGTTTCCTCTACAAATGCCTCCATTGGCTTCTGGCTTAATATGCCAAGTACCGGAAGTCCCACAAATTGTTTCTCTTCTCCATCCCTTACATAAGAAAGACCACCCTGTTTTGCAATCACCTGATTAAATGCCAGCGTCATATCCGAAAGAGAAGTTCCAAATGCAATCAGATTCTGGGTATCCTGTCCTACCGAACCGGCAAATGCTCCCTGCAGTGCTCCTGCCTGGCTGATGATGCCGATTCCGATGGAACCATCTTTCCGGTAACGGTCTACTACTGCACAATACATTAAGTCATCCTCTAAAATGAGTGCACCGTTTTTTACCGGAAGCTTTCTCTCTTCGTGAATTGTCTCTAAGGTTCCGTCCACGATTTTTACAATATTGACCTTTACTTCTCCATCTATGCAGCCTTCCGGCAATGGAATCGTAAGTTCTCCTTCTTTTAAATCATCCCGCTTTATGGAATGGATCACTTCTTTCGGATAATCCATTCGCGGATAAGAAGCCTTTGCAATTTCTCCGTTTACAATAACATCCTGCACCTTAAAGTCTGTTAAATTCTTCACAAGTATCATGTCTGCACGATATCCTTCTGCAATGACACCTCTGTCCTTTAAGCCATAGGCTGCTGCCGGATAAACCGTAGCAAGCTTGATTGCCTGAAGCGGCTCCACACCTTCTTCCACAATCTGCGCCAGTGCATAGTTCATATGTCCATGCTCTGCCATATCTTTTGCTGTAATACAGCCATCGGTAGAAAGTAAAATATGGTCGCTGTCTCCTGCTTTATCTAAGAATTCTTTTGCACTTGCAGGCTCTTTTAAGGAGCCACGGCGGATAATGACATACATTCCTTTTCTGAATTTTTCTAACATTTCCTCCACCGTTACACTCTCATGATCGGAGCTTACGCCTGCTGCAATATAGGTATCTAAGTCAGCTCCCAATACACCCGGCGCATGTCCGTCTATTTTTAAACCTTTTTCTTTTCCATAATCTAAGATTTCTTTTAAAGAAGCTTCCTTTGCAATGACCCGGTTATAATCCATGGCTTCTGCAATTCCATACATGCCATATTTTTCCACCATCACTTTGACATCGGAAAGCATCACCTGTCCATAACAGTCTTCATATCCCGGTGCTGACGGAACACAGGGAGATGCCATCCAGACCGGTGTAAGCTCTGTCTCCTTCATCTCTTCCATCAGATATTTTGCACCTTTATGCCCTAAGACATTTACTGCATCATGAGGGTCTAAGACTGCTGCAGTTGTTCCATTTTTAATCAGTGATTCCGCAAAAGATGCGCTGCTTAACATACTAAGTTCCACATGGGTATGGGCATCAATCAATCCTGGTAAAGCCGTAAGTCCTTCGGCATTTATTATGGTAAGCTGCTCCTTTTCCTTTATCTCGCTGGTCGGAATAAGCTCTGCAATCTTTTCAAAATGGCCATTGGAAATATAAATATCTCCTGTTTTTATTTCATTTTTTTGTACGTCTACTATAGACGCATGCTTAATCAACAGGCTCATAGGATTCTTTTCCTTTCTGAAACAATGGTAGTTTCTGTAAAAATGTGATATCTGTCCGCTCTGCCGCTTTTCCCTCTGCCAGAATTGCAAGCCTGCTGCAAACCTCTCCTCCGGCTTTCTGCACCAGACGCTCTGCCGCAGCCAGGGATTCTCCTTTTGAAATCACATCATCCACAATTGCAACTTTCTTTCCCTTTAACTTCTCTGCATCCGTTTCATCCAGAAAAATGTCCTGATTTCCCTCTGTTGTAATGGAATGCACCGCATCCTGGATAAATGATTTCACATAGGACTTCACGCTTTTCCGGACTACCACAAATTCCTTCATATGAAGCTGCTTTGAAATCTCGTACGCCAGGGCAATTCCCTTTGCTTCAATGGTCAGGATAATTTCTGCTCCATTGGCAAATGCCGCCAGTTCCTTTCCTGCTTTCTCAATCAGCTCCGTATCACTGATTACCACAAAACTTGCATACGCTGTTCCATCTGACAGTTTAACAAAAGGCAGTTCACGTTTCAGACCACATACTTCTAAATCATAATGTTCCATTTTATCTATATCCTCTTATCCATCATTATATATCCGCCGGAAATGTTCTGTCTCCTTCGGATGTATTGTAACTATGAAAAACACGAAAGGTACAACACGTCCCCGTATTGCACCTTTGCTTACATACATTTGCATTATAATAGAAATTGTTTTATAATAAAAATACTATTTTTACTTGGTTTCTATAATATTTTTATTATATTGTGTAGAGGGGAATTGTAAAAATATTTACTTCAATATAATTAGCCGGTTATGCAGGAAGATTATTTTATCTGATATGAAATGTCTGCAGTTCTTAGTTACATGTTTTTCTTGATTATAAACTGTCTTTCCATTGCTTTGAGAGGATAACTGCTCTGTCCGCCGAGTACGGATGCTGAATAATGTCTGCAAGGGGCACTAAGAATTTCGACCTATAACTGAATAAGCCTGGCAACCGGCGCAAATTCACATCCATGTTCATATGCGCCTCGCTGGCACTTCCCTGTGCCAGCGTTGCCGGATGCCAGACGAAATTTCAAGTGCCCCTAACAGCCCTTAAAATGCATCCGTACTTCGGCGAACCGGGCAGTTATCATGTCAAACATTGGAAAGACTGTTTTGATAACAGAAAGAAAAACATGTGCTTTAGAACTGCGGCATTTCATATCAAAAATAATCTTCCCTGCATACCCGGAACTATATTGGAAATCCTATATTTTTTACAATCCCCTCTACAAACCACATAAATTATATTTTCAAATGATTCCCACAAAACAAAAGAGGTATTTTATTATGACATTAGACTCCTACCGTAACTTTGTAACCATTGTAGATTGCGGCAGTATCGTAGCAGCTGCCAATAAGCTTCTGATTGCACAGCCTTCTTTGAGTAACCAGCTAAAAAATATTGAGAAAACCTACGGTGCAAAGCTTCTTCACCGGGGAAACCGTTCTTTAGAGCTGACGGATGCAGGAAGAATCTTTTACAAACGTGCCAAAGAGATTTGCATGATGGAAGAGGGCTTACGAAATGAATTGCTGAATCAGAAAGCCGGCTTCTCTGAACTGTTGAAGATTTCAATTCCAGCCGGTAACTCTCCTTATTTTCTGCACAAATTTTTTGATGCCTTTATCGCAAAGCACCCGAAAGTAAATTATGACTTTTATGAGATTCCAAGCGAATTTGTTATTCCGAATGTCTTAAATGGAATTACGGAGATTGGGCTGATTCGCTCTGCCGCACCCGGACATGGTGCGCTTACACTTTATCCCTATGAAAGAGAGGATATTGTTGCGCTGTTTCCAAAAGACCATCCCCTGGCTAAAATCAAAGGAAAGCTTTCTGTCCCGGACCTTGCCAACTACCCGCTGGCAATTCCTTTTGACTGTCTGGATATTGTTTATTCTTCTTTTGGACACTATCTTCTTTCGCCAAATGTTTCCATGATTACTTCTCCGAAAACCACTGCCATTGAATGGGCGCGTTCTTTTGGAAGTGTAGCCTTAGTCTCCCTGACGAAAGAGGACATACGTGAAATTAAGGATATGTGCATCAAATATATTTCCGATGAAAACCTCTATATTATGAGTGCTTTTATTATCAGTAAAGACCGGCACCTTTCGAAGATTGCGAAGGAATTTTTGCAGGTGCATGGTATTGAAGTTTCTTAAGGTGCTCGCTAACTACGAGAAACACGCTTTGCGAGTTTCTCGAGTTATCGCGGTGCTCGTCAAATCTGCATGCAAGCATGCGATTTTTCTCGCTACTCGCGTAAAAAAAAGAGAATCTATAAAAGATTCTCCTGAAAGAGGCGACAACCAGATTCGAACTGGTGATAAGGGTGTTGCAGACCCGTGCCTTACCACTTGGCTATGTCGCCATATTCTGTTGTAACACTTCCAGTATATGCAGTGGCACATTTTTTATGCCTCATATTCTGTTCGTGTAGTGACTCCGACGGGAATCGAACCCGTGTTACCGCCGTGAAAGGGCGATGTCTTAACCGCTTGACCACGGAGCCAGATACGTTCCAACGACCGTCAGAACGTGTTTTAGTATACCATAGAGTAGTGGTGATGTAAAGCGTTTTTTACGAATTATTCGTCATAATTTTGCTGGAGTAATTTTGCTCAAAATTTTGTCTCAAAATTTTGTCTCAAAATTATTCTCTTTAAGGGTACACTTCTTTTCCCCTTCTGTCCATCTTTTAAAATTTTCTTCTTGACATTACTGTCTTAGTGTATTATTGTAGTAATACAAATAAAGAAGGAGATATGTTTATGGAAACAATATTGCAAACAACGAATCTTTCCCGGCAATTCGGTAAGAAGATGGCTGTAAATAATGTAAATATGACCATTCACAAAGGTGATATTTACGGATTCATTGGAAAAAACGGTGCCGGAAAAACAACTTTTATGCGCCTTGTTTTAGGTACTGCTTTCCCTTCCAAAGGAGAAATTAAATTATTCGACGGCGAGCCTTTCGATAAAGCCAGACGCAAAATCGGTTCTTTAATCGAAGCACCTGGACTTTATAAAAACTGTACCGCCTATGAAAACTTAAAGCAGTTTTCCTTAATTTACGGTGGCACCGATGCAGAGATTAAGGAAATCCTTTCTCTGGTTGGGCTTGCTGATACCGATAATAAAAAAGCCGGCAAATTTTCCCTCGGAATGCGCCAGCGTCTTGGTATTGCCATTGCACTTCTCGGCAATCCGGAGTTCTTAGTCTTAGATGAGCCGGTAAACGGTCTTGACCCTGCCGGAATGAAGGAAGTCCGTGATTTGATTTTAAAGCTGAATCATGAGAAAAATATTACAATTCTCATTTCCAGCCACTTATTAGATGAGCTGTCCAAAATCGTTACCAGATATGGAATTATCAACGACGGTATGCTGATTGAAGAAGTTACTGCTGCAGAATTGAATGAACGCTGCCAGCACAAACTGATATTTACAGTAGACGATGTACAGAAAACAGCCGCTATTTTTGCAGAAACTATTCCGGCAGAACAGATTCGCATTGCCGGCAATCAGGTGATTCTCTCCTCACATCTTGAGGAAGCCGCTGAATTAAACAAACGTCTGGTTCAACAGGACATTGCGGTAAATAGTTTCTGGGTGCATGCAGAAGGACTTGAACAATACTTTATGAAACGGATAGGTGGTTAATATGGGACAATTATTTAGATTTGAATTTCGAAAATTATTCCGTCAGAAGAGCTTTTACATCTGTGGCTGTGTGTTAATCGGATTAATTTTTCTGACCGCAGTAACATTAAATATGATTTACAGTTTATCACAGGGAAATATGGAAGCTGGCGGCGTAACCGTAAGTGCTTCTGACGATGGATTCCTTTATACCGGCATATATATGCTGGTTGGTGCAGTATCTTCCAGCAACTTTACGATTGTACTGGCTGTATTTCTTTCCCTCTTTGTATGCAGCGACTACACCAATGGCACTTTAAAAAATATCATTGCAAGAGGCTACAGCCGCACCCGCATTTATGCGGTAAAATACATGGTATCCTTAGCTGCCACAACGGTTTATACCATTGTCTGCTGGCTTACCGGATTCCTTGCCGGCACTGCATTCTGGGAAGTTGGAAGCCTTTCTGGTACCACAGGAGATCTGGTTATAACCCTGCTTTTACAGCTTCTTGGTAACTTTGCATATACCTCCCTTTTCTTCCTGATTGCAGTTCTATTTAAGAAAACAGGCGGTTCCATTGCAGTCGGTATCATCGGTCCACTGGTTTTATCCATGATAATCTCACTGGCAGACACCCTGACCCACAAGAAATCCTTTGATTTTGCCGACTACTGGCTGGATAACTGTATGGTTGAGACTGCAACAGACCTTATGGCATCTGATATGATGATCCGCTGCTTCATCTGCTTCCTTATCTATGCGGTACTGTTCTATGTAATCAGTATCTTCGTAGGAAGACGCACTGAAGTGTAACTATATGAAAAACTCCCGCAGACATGTCACCCCTATATCATGAGCTAAGTCAGTTCATAATATTATGACGTTATCTGTGGGCGTTTTTTTGTGCTATTTTTTAACGTTATTCTTCAGTGATACTTATAGTGCTATTTCTTAACGTTACTTCTTAATGCTGCTTTTTAACGCTATTTCTTACACCTATGACAATTTCCATTTTTCATTTGCCATGTAAGCTTGTTGCTTGTGTTCACCGTCATTGTGTTTTCACTATCCCGGAAGAGCTTCGTGCTTATTTTTTCAAAGACAGATCTCTCTTAGATTGCTTATTCCATTCTGTCCGCGTTGTTGTCCTTCGTATGTTTTCTAAAATGAACAAAACGGAAAACTTCACTCCCTGGCGTCCTGTCAAACATTTTGACTATAACTTTCTTCGTAATGCTTTTCGTAAAGTGCTGCTTGAACAGCTTACTTTCCGCATTGGTTCAACTTTTCACAAAGTTAAAAATGAAATGTACACGAAATATGCCGATGGTTTTTATGTTCTTGCAAAGCCAAATCTCTGCACTCCATTCTTCTCTCTTTCGTATACAATCCTCTATGTTGTTCCGAATGTGGTACTTCTATGTTGGTTTTAGAAGTTTACCACAAAAAAAACTGCACTATTTACCATTCGCTCTTTTGTCATGTCATTTTTTATTTCCAGTTTATTATACACTATTTCT
>OGJQ01000409.1_pt1 | contig 35189 bp, 35 predicted proteins | sample 1572261 | NCBI WGS metagenome assembly OGJQ01 (sample SAMEA2582138, study PRJEB24529) | metagenome | biome: Human gut stool | place: China | collected 2011
TGATTTTGTCGGGTGAATCGGCGGCAAAATGAATCGGGTGTGTTGCGGGGCGGTATCGGAACTCCACACAGCGTCTTAAACAAAAGAAAATGCGAGCGACGTCAGTGACGGCACTCGCACAAAAGATTACTCTTTTTAATATCAATGATATTATATGTGAACTAATTCAACTTGTCAACAACTTTTTTCGATAAGATGCTGTGCGCAGATAATTGTTTCTCTTTGAAAAACATTCTACGGCCTGTTCTTCTGAAATGAGATGAAATTGGATACCTTTTTCATCATGGAGCATCTGAACAAGTTCTTCCGCAGTCTTTTTCGGTTTCATTTTAGAATTTTCGATTATGCTCACATCCTGTTCAATCGTTCTTTTTCAGTTGCCCCATCAATTCCTGAAAACTTTCCAGAGCACTCTGCAAATTTTCAATAATATCTGCGGCAAGTTCGTCCGGCGCAGGGAGATTGTCCAAATCGGCAAGCGACTTGTCCTTCAGCCAGAAAATATCCAGACTGGTTTTATCACGTTCCAGAATTTCATCTACCGTGAATCTGCGCCAGCGGCCTTCTGGATTTTCCTGTGACCATGTTTCTGTGCGTTCGTGGCGGTTTTCCGGATGATAGCATTGAATGAAATCCTGCAAGTCAGCGTCCGTCATGGGATGCTGACGAAGCGTAAAGTGAACATTTGTGCGAAAATCGTAGATCCAGACTTCCTTTGTCTGACGCTCTGGGCTGGCGGGACGCTTATCGAAGAAAATCACATTTGCCTTTACACCCGGCTTGTAAAAAATGCCAGTTGGCAGGCGGAGAATGGTGTGCAAGTCCGTGGTGTCCAACAGCTTTTTACGGATGATCTCGCCTGCACCACCCTCAAACAGAACGTTATCCGGTACAACAACGGCCGCCTTTCCGGTTGGCTTCAGAATCGTATTGATATGCTGGATAAAGTTGAGCTGCTTATTTGAGCTGGTCGTCCAGAAATCCTGCCGGTTGTAGATCAGATCCTCTTCTTCCTGCTCCTCTTCTTCATTGGTGAAGGTGATGGAGGACTTTTTACCGAACGGCGGGTTCGTCAGTACATAGTCTACACGATAACCCGGGTCAGACAGCAGCGCATCCCCGCGCATGACGGGGACTTTGCCGTACAGGTCACCGATATTGTGCAGATACAGATTCATCAGACAGAGTTTGAAGGTTGCGACCACAAGTTCAGTTCCATAGAACGTTTCGTTTTTCAGGAATTCTTTCTCTGTACGGTCGAGTGCATAGTTCTTTGGGTCAGCCAAGAACGCCTGTGCGGCAAGGAAAAAGCCGCCGCTTCCACAGCAGGGGTCAGCGATCGTCTTTTTCGGTTCCGGGCGCAGACAAGCCACCATTGCTTTGATGAGCGGGCGGGGTGTAAAATACTGCCCTGCACCACTTTTTACGTCCTCGGCGTTCTTTTGCAGTAAACCTTCGTAGATCTCGCCCTTCACATCGGAGGACATGGACACCCAATTTTCCTTGTCGATCATCTGCACCACGCGGTACAGGATGGAAACATTGCTGATTTTGTTGACAGCCCCTTTGAAGATCTGCCCTAAAATGCCGCCCTCATCGCCCAGCCGCTCCAGTATAGCGCGGTACTGATTTTCCAGCTCTGCGCCCTTAAGCGTGTTCATATCCGACCAAGTGTAACCTTTAGGGATGCCGGTTTCTCGCTTATACGGCGGGCGGGAGTATTCATCGGACATTTTCAGGAAAATCAGGTAGGTAAGCTGTTCAAGATAATCGCCGTATGATACGCCGTCATCCCGCAGCGGATTGCAAAGTCCCCATACTTTGGAGACGATATTAGAAGATTGTTCGCTCATTCGGATTCCTCAGTTGTATTAAATTGTTTTGTATTTTGGGCAATTGCCCGAATACTCTCTTTCATTCGTTTTAGTTCAGCAGTTTGATTTTTCATTTCTTTTAGAAACTTTTCTTCGTCGCTTTCCAAAGAGAAAATCGTTGCATAGTGTTCCGTGTCAATGTCAAACTCACTTTGATATTTTACGCCATTATCCTCGTAATGAATGGTTCCAGTTGCTGGCACTTTATTTGGAAGCTGAATATAGGTATCATTTGCAAAGAAGAGGTCATAGTGTTGGTCAACGCCGATAACACATTTTTTTCCCTTTTGCTTTTTTAATAACTCCGCAAAGTTTGTGCTTCCCAAACTATCAATAAAAGCGTCACTTAATTGAATTTCAACATTTTGCGCAGTCGATTTTCCGTGATTTATAAAGCGTAATCCGTAGAATGACCGTCGTTCAAATAAAAATTCAACCTCAATAAGTGGCCTGTTTTCCTCTGCATATTGTTTTTGCATTTCTTCCAGCTGTTTCTTGGAAGCATTCGCTGATTGAATGTTTGCTTTACAAATAGCGATGGTAGCAATAACATAAACAACTGTAATAAGAAATGTCAAACCACCGCTATTATCGTTTAGTAATTCAAAAAACTTGGAAAGACCAGTTAAAACATCCATTTTGACGCCTTCCTTCTAACGACATTTAATGTATGGTTATATGATAACTGTTTATATTTTTGCACCTAAACCTTGGCACTCTAAAATATAATCCAGCAACTTATAATCTTTTTGATTTTTCCAGTCACATATAAAAGCATTCGCTTCATGGATGGGCGGTTCATCGAAGTGTGCAAGAGGAATGACCCATTGCCAAAAGCCATATAAACATAGCACTCCGACAAACTGATTTTGAATCATTCCAAACTGACACCAATGCGATTTCTCTGGTACGATTTTGTGGAGCACTTCTGCTTCTTCAACTGCGCTCGGAAGGCGGCAGAATTTCTCCGAATGATTTCCACGCAGAATCCATGCGCGGACTTCATCAAATTCTGGTTTCTCTGCAAATTCTTTTCCATAAAGATATGCAGTTGCATTCAGCAAAATCTTTGCGCACATTCTGGACGTTTCAGGTGTTTCCTGAAGCTGGAATTCCATTTTTACGTGTGTTTGTTCCTCTCTCATATTTTTGGCGTTTAACACGGCATCTGAGTAGGACAAAAAGACCTTTATTTCTTTTTCGATATGATAGGAATCTTTTTGGGAGGGATGAGACGCAATATAGTACTTTCCTTTGTGATATCCGACCAAAACTTCGCTTGGTGAAATATCTTTTGAAGTGAGCGTTACATATTTCGTATGCTCATCAAAATTATTTAAGGCTGAAATGAATTTAGTGGCAGCATCCGGCATATCCTTGACTGCGAGAGAAATCCGAAAATGTTTTTCACCACGACAAAAATGGCTGATATTATATGGATTACCTAACGCCATATAACTAAGAACGCAGTCTCCCTTTTCGTCCACACCAACACACACATCGCTTTGAGCCGCTTTTTGTGGCGCAAGAGAGCCTCTTTTCCCTGGCCCGAAAAGAGCACGTTCTGTTGAAATCAAAGAACGTCTTGTGAGAATTTCTTCCATAGGGGAAAACAGCTCGTTTGCCTGATCGGATACCCATCCTTTGGGAAGCATTGTTTTGCATCCCAGCGATGCCGGAAAAACATGTTCACGTTTATTATAGGTTAATCCCTCTTGGTTTCCGTAATAAATACAGGACACAAAACTCACTCCTTTTTACAATGTTCCTTCAAACGCCTGTTTCAAAATACTTTGTCGCATTGCATCCGCCTGTGCAAGGATGGCATCAACTGTTTTCTCTACATTATCACAACTTGACAATTGCTCTTCAATTTGACGAACTATGTTTGATTGTTCTTCAAGGGACGGAATCGGGATTTTGAATTCTTTAATATCGCCAACATTGATATGAGGAGAACCAGTTCCACCTTTTGTTGCAATAACATGATTTGTTACCATTGGAGAATTCAAATAGTGCATCAAATAACGATTATTTAGTTTTTCCCCTGACCTCAAAAGCATCATTCGTTGACCCAAGCATGGATAAACATTTGATGGAATTGTACATGCTATCCCTAAAACTGAACCTTCACGACTATACAAAACATCTCCGGGCTGAGGAATTATGCGCCTATTCCGATCATGAAATGTCTCTTCACTTACATAATTGGGCGATTGCAAATCCAGATATCCACGCTTAAAATTTGTTGTCCTAAGACACAACTTTCCGCTCTTTTCCCATTTTGGCGTGGAATGCGGACAATCTACTATTTTAGCGCATACACAGCCTACTTTCAGATATGTGGAATTAGTAGCTGCTCTAAATGCGTCAACCAGAATCGTCTGTCGATACACCTCTAACTGCTCTTTTGTAGTTTTAAGTGTATCAACAGCCTTGTCAAGCTCAGAGAAAAGTTCTTCAATGCTGGCAACAATGCGGGACTGTTCATCACTAGGAATGTTCGGAATAGGAATTTTCCTCATCTGTGCTTGAGTTAATTTTAGACGAGTTGTTCCTGAGACATAATTTTTATAGTTGAAATAATTTAGATAATAACAAAGGAACTCGTTGTTCGTTTTGGAACGGAGAATATGTGCATGGTTATTAACCCATGTTTTTCCATAGATAATATATGCTTTTTCAGCGTATGGATTAAGAAACGGAGCACCGTCTTCACCTAAAAGAATGTATTCGCCATCCGTTAAAAAGGAGTCAATCCATCCCACTTGCCCCGTCGCACCATAATATGGGAAAAGTTCATCCAAAGGCTTTCCTTTAATAAGATTTAGTCGTTCTTTACTATTAACTGGTTTTCGATATGAATCCAATATATCGGCTGCTTGTTCAAGAGGAATATAATTATACATTTGTTTTTTAATTTCTTTCTTGCAATTCTACAATAGGACTGTGATAATTCAATTTAACACCATACGCACTTTTTAAGGGTGAAAGTAGCGACTCATCTATATTTTGAACGAGATTCTCATGTTCAGCTTCCCCCACAACGATAGTATAAAGAAACACTTTCGGCTTGTTAAAAGAGGAATTGTAATCGGTCTTGATTTCAATGCTATACTTTCCTATATCCCAGAAAAACTCCCTTTCAACAAATCTTTTTGCTTCTGCATATTCTGGCAATTTTGTGTATTTTTCATATGCAACCTGGTAATTAGGAGCGGCTAACTGTATTTCAGCTACTTTGTTGAAGAGTACCGTAGTATTTTTTCGAAAGGCTTTTCCAAATGCATCAAACGCATCAGAAAATTCTGTGAATGTACATACCATACTATTTGATTCTATCCTAAACGGATGTGCACATTCAGTTGTATTTACATACGTTCCTACCATGCTTTGATTTACTGGAGAAATAAATGTTCCCCATGATAGATTTAATACTCGATCATCTTTCTGACGAACGATTTTTATTGCGATATTTTTTACGGATACTGGTTTTACATTCGCCTCGTATACACCATCGATCCGAATGTACGAGCCACTTTGATTAAAATACAAATATGTGCGACCTGCTGGTAAAAATTTCAATTTTGGTTGTTGAATCCATGTTTTGTAAATAGTTTTTATAAAGGGCAAAATAAGAGCCAATACTGATAAACAAAGAGCTAAAAACTCATAAAAGGTCATCGGAGTATTAAAATTGAACGTCATATTTTCCTCCTTACGCTACCAATTCCTCATTCATTTCGTCCAAAATCTCCTGATACTTTTCCCCGAACACCCGATAGAACCCACCTAAGCCGCCTTTGCTGTCAAACGGCGTATACTCCAAGTCCTCCGGCAGAATGCTCAGTGATGTGATAATATGCTCCTTGATCAGCCGCAGCCATTCCATCTGCTCAGCGGTAAAGTGAACCGCACCGGTGTTGCGGCGGAAAGTCCACTGTTTGAAGTTATAGTTTACCCGGTCGGCAAAGGGCGAAAGGGTATCCGTATAGCCCATCTGAAAACGGATAATAGAAATCAGGTCGGTCAGCTGGGCAAGTGTACCTTTCTTTACCTTGCCAGGCTGCTTGATGGCATAACAATCCCACAGACGCTCGACCGTGATGCCCTTTGCTTTGAGTTTTTGATACAGTTTCGTCAGTTTTTTCAGTACCATCGGACGTTTTTTATACGTTTCATTGTAGATGATGCGCAGGGCAATGATCTCATCTTTATTTTCCTCGATGAAATCCTTGAATGTAGAAATCACCCAGTCTGCCGTTTCCTCCTGATTGGTATCATAACCAGCAAAGAGTACTTTGTCCAGATTAACGCTGTCGATGATCTGGTCATGGCTGCGGCGGACATTTTCAATAAAATCGCGCACTTCCGGCTTCTGGAAAGGTGCAACGGCCTGTTTGATCAGTTCTTTCTGAGCCTGTGCAAGCTGTTCCGGTGCGGGCGTAAGCACGCCGGTTTCTGCTTGCGCTTTGGCCTGAATGACATCTTCATCAAAGGCATTCAGCAGATTCTCCGCAACCTGCTCTGCGGTCTGCCCCACGGTTTCTTTGAACTGCTTGTGTTCGCTGCGTTCCATCCTGCGGCTGAGACGAATCACACGGTTTGCAAGAGAAGTCAAGGTATCCTCATCCCGCGCACCGAGTGCAATGTTCATCATCAGTTCCTTCATGGAAACCGCCGGCTTACGTTCCAGCGTGCGGGTCTCGGTCTTTTTGGATTTGGTTACACCCACTGCATCCACGATCACAAAGTGATCTTTGTTTTCCGTAGCAGAAGGTGTTACCTTTTGTAAATCATCCTTGCTCAGCGTGCGGGTGCCGCGGCCTTTCATCTGCTCGAAGTAATTGCTGCTGCGCACATCCCGCATGAACAGCAGGCACTCGATGGGCTTTACATCCGTACCGGTCGCAATCATATCCACAGTAACGGCTATACGTGGGTTGTAGTCATTCCGGAACGAGCTGAGAACGGCTTCCGGATTCTGCGCACTGTAAGTGATCTTTCTGCAAAAATCGTTTCCTTCGCCGAATTCTTCCCGGACGATCTGCACAATATCGTCTGCATGGCTGTCCGTCTTGGCAAAAATCAGCGTTTTGGGGACTTCTTTCCGGTAGGGGAACAACGTGGTATGGAGTGCTTCTTTGAAGGTGCGAATCACAGCACGGATCTGGCTTGGATTTACGACATCCTTATCCAACTTGGACTGTGTGTAGAACACATCCTCGTCCATCTGCTCCCAGCGTTTTGCGCGCGTCAGGCGGTTACGCCGCTCGATCAACTGCTTCAGGATGGTTGCACCATTTTTCGTCACATCGGTTTCAATCAGATAAATGTCCTCGCCAACGTTAACGCCGTCCAGAACGGCCTGCTCTCGCGTATATTCGCTGACAAAATTTTCATTGAAGTAGCCGATGGTTCGCTTATCCGGCGTAGCGGTCAGGCCGATGATAAACGCATCAAAATAGGAAAGCACCTGACTCCACACATTGTAAATGGAACGATGGCACTCATCTACAATGATACAGTCAAAGAACTCCGGCGGAATTTTGGCATTGTAGACGACTTCTTTTGGTGCTTTGCTTTCGGCGGTGACATATTCCGCAAAGGGAATCTCTTCTGCCTGTTCGTCCAGTTCTTCCCCTTTTAGAATGGAATACATCCGCTGAATCGTACTGATGCAGACCTGTACATCCCCGGAAATATAAGAGTTTTTTAACCGGCGTACACCATACAATTCCGAAAAGCTGCGAGGATCGTCATTGGGCTTGTAGGCCATGAACTCGCGCTCGGCCTGTTCACCAAGGCTGCGGGTATCTACCAGAAACAGGATGCGATTCATTCTGCCGTATTTCAACAGCCGATAGGCGGCAGTAATGGCTGTAAAGGTCTTGCCTGCGCCGGTTGCCATCTGCACAAGAGCACGCGGCCGATTTTCTGAGAACGAAGTGTCCAGACCATGAATTGCACCGATTTGACATTTGCGGAAGCCCGATTCATCCAGCTGCGGGATACGCTTCAGATTGTTGCGCACAGTATCCGGTTCAGCAAGCCAGCGTTTCAACGTCTCCGGGCGGTGGAACGAGAAGACCTTGCGTGAACGATATTTAAGATCTGCGTAATCGGTAAAACGCACCAATTCGCCAGTGGCTTCGTAGGCAAACCGAACCTTGTGCTCCCGCTTTACCCATTTGAACTGGCTATTTGCATAGCGGCTGGACTGCGTTTCCACATCTGTCAGCGCTTGACCTTCTTCGTCTTTCTTTGCCTCTACAACACCAACTGGCACTCCCTCAATGAAAAGTGCATAATCCACCGGACCGGTATTGGTAGGGAACTCGCGCACTGCAACACCGGAAGCAACCGTCAGATTTAGTTGTTTCAGATCCTGAATTGTCCAGCCACTTTGCCGCAATCTGTTATCGATCTGTTCCCGCGCTCTTGCTTCCGGAGTCATAACGATGCACCTGCCTTTGCTATCTTAGAGCAAACTGTTGATACCTCTATTTTATAAGATGCAACACAATATTACAAGTGTTTCCCTTTTATAAATTTTAAAGCGATATACTTCATGAGAATTTTTCAAAGTACTTGAAAATACGTAAAATTCATGGTATAAATTATACGAAACAATTGCTGCTTAGTATCTGTTGCTCAACAATATCTAAATGGGAGGTGCCTGCCATGACCGCCGTGATCTATGCCCGCTATTCATCGGATAACCAACGCGAAGAATCCATTGAAGGCCAGATTCGTGAATGCACTGCCTATGCGGAGAAGAACGGCATCACCATCGTCAAGCACTATATCGACCGTGCCATCTCGGCCAAAACGGACAATCGCCCGGAGTTCCAGCAGATGATCAAGGACAGCGAGAAACGGTTGTTTGACATTGTGCTGGTTTGGAAACTTGACCGCTTTGCTCGTAACCGTTACGATTCAGCGCACTATGAGTACCAGTTAGAGAGGAATCATGTCAAGCTGGTGTCTGCTACTGAACCAATTTCAGATGGTCCAGCAGGTATTATGGTCAAAAGTATGCTCACCGGCATGGCTGAATACTATTCCGCAGAACTTTCTGAAAAGGTCGTGCGCGGCATGACCGAGAATGTTCTGAAGGGCAAATATAATGGTGGAACGATTCCCATCGGCTATACAGTGGACGAGGAGAAGTTCTTTCAAATCGACCCTTTGAAAGCTCCCTTTGTGGTAGAAGCCTTTCAGCGGTATAACGATGGTGCGACCATGAAGGAACTGATGAACTGGCTGAACGACAGTGGCGTGACCACCAACCGCAACCAGAAGTTCACCTATAACAGTATTCAAACTTTGTTGACGAATCGCCGCTATATCGGAGAGAACCGTTTTAAGGACATTGTGATGCCAGACAGCATCCCGGTTATCATTGAGAAAGAACTGTTCGACAGTGTACAGGACAAAATTGCCAAGAACCGCCGCGCTCCGGCTCGGCACAAAGCGGAGGACGATTATTTGCTGACGACCAAGCTGTTCTGTGGAATGTGCGGTGCGATGATGTTCGGGGAGTGCGGAACGAGCCGGAATAAGAACGTCCACCACTATTATAAGTGTGCCAATGCCAAACGCACCAAGACCTGCAAGAAAAAGACCGTCCGCAAAGAGTGGCTGGAAGATTTGGTGGTCAACGAAACCATGAAGATGATTCGTGACAATGACTGTATCCAGTCTATCGTGGATGCGGTGATGATTCTTCAGGAACAGGAAAATACGGTGCTGCCCTTGCTGGAAAAGCAGATGAAGGATATTGAGAACGGCATCGAGAATTTGTTAAATGCGATTCAGGCAGGTGTACTGACCAGCTCGACCAAAGGACGCTTGGAAAAGTTGGAGACCCAGCAGAAGGAACTGGAAATCCGCATCGCGGAAGAAAAACTGGCGAAACCGAAAGTCAGCGCAGATTTTGTGAAATTTTGGCTCACCAACTTCCGCAAGCTCGACCCGAACGTGAAAAGCCACCGGGAAACGCTTATCAACACATTCGTGAACGCCGTTTATCTCTATGATGAAAAAGTTTTGATTACATTCAACTACAAAGACGGCACAAAAACCATCACTTTCGATGAAATTGCCGCCAAAGATGCCCCAGAGGGCAATGGTTCGGATTTAGGTTGCTTCGCTCCACCATAAGGTGGCAACAATTCGGATATTTTAAGCGCAACGCTTAGAATACCAAAGGGTTGCCGCCTTTTTTTATTTCAAATTCTGCGCTCAGAAAAAAAGATGTTTTCGCGTTATTTTGGTAACCGGGGAGATTTGAACTCCCCTTTTCACAGATTCAAAGGCAAAATCCTGAGAAGCGCCCTTTTTGCGGGCGCAAAATAGAGCGATCTTTCCTCAAAATTTTATACGATCTTTCGGGCGTCTGTTTGTTGGTTTCGTCGAAGCCATCAAAAAGGCGCCCTTTTTCATTTCCCGACATCAAAAAGGGCGTCTCTGCCTAATCCATCACCCGGCCGGAGCATTTCAGGATGCTCCGGCTTATTTTTTTGCTTACGAGGAGGACTTCACAATGAACGATCAGAACGAAACCACGCAGCTCCGTTACCTTGAAGAAATCGCCACCCGGCTGCGGCAGAACGGTTTCACGGTGGAGCCGATTGAGGATCACCACCTGCCCGTCTGCTGGGAAAAAGGGCGCCTCTGCCGCGTTTCCGGCAAGGGCAGCGTGTTGTACCGGCAGGAGCGTGTCGATGCCCTCGGCGCGCAGGACGCTTTGCAGGCGGTGATCGACACCGCTAAAATGACTTCGGAATACATGGCGATTCTGGAAACCGCGCCGCGGCTCAAAGCCAGCGGACTGGATGGCGACTACCGTATCCTCGCGGACTTCGGTGACGCGGTGCTGGCGGGCCACCCCACCGAGCGGGGCATCCAGTTTGTGACTTGGGAGTGGGACTTCGACCGAGAGGGCGTCCATCACGGACATTATTTTCAGGATGACTACGACGCCGCCAAGCGGGACTTCACCGTGCGCGGCGGGCTTGTTCCAAAAGACGCCCTTTTTGAGCCGGAGCAGCTTGCGGAGATCTACCGCGCGCTGGCGTTCGTCCGCGAGCAAGACGAAACCCTTTCGTGCGGACGGGATCAGGAGTTGGCGGAGCTGATGGAACAGGTCGGCGGACTGCTGCCTGCGGATGCTCCGCGGCAGCGGGACGCGCCGGAACAGAGCGGCATGACAATGAAATAAGTATCCACGCAGGCCGGACAGAAATGTCCGGCATTTTTTATTTTAACAGGAGGAAAAATGATGGAAATTTACGGCACGATCCACTTCAAACTCATTCTCCCGCACTTCCCCGGCTTTCAGCAGGAGCCGCTGCCGGCGCCTGTTTGCAGCCGCTCCCCGGAATGTGACGGCTGCCCTTACCCTCGCCATGGCTTTCTCTGCTGGGGCGCGGACGGGACCTGTCTGCGGACCAGAATGAACAAAATCAACGGATCGGAGGGAAAAAATGATGATTCAAGCGATTCTCAGTAACCCCAGCAACCCGGAATACGGCGTGGCAACCATCCCATTCCCCATCCCACATGACCAGTACGCGCACTGCATGGAGTTGTTGGGGGCATTGGAGATCGGTGATGCGGTCAAGGCGGACTGCAAGGTGACGAAGATCGACAGCTTCTACACCGTCCTGAAACGAACGGAGATGCTCACGGTCAATGTGGAGGAACTGAACTACCTCGCCAAGAGGCTGGAAAGCTTCGATACCGGCGAGGCCGCGCAGTTTCAGGCAATGGCCCACAAGCTGGAGCTTTTTGAGCTGAAAGATCTCATCAACCTGACCTTCTGCTGCCAGCAAGCCACGGTCATTACAGACTTTTCCGACCTCGCCGCTGTTGGCCGTGACCACTACATGAACCTGCACGGCGGCAGCGCCAAAACAGAGGAATTGGATGCGCTGGATGGCGAGGAAACCGCGCGGCGGCTCATCGAAAGCGGCAGCGGCACGATCACCCCCTACGGCGTGGTCTACGACAACGGCATGAAGTTAGAGCAGGTCTACGATGGCCGGTTTTTTCCCTGCTATTACTATGAGCCGAACGCCATCACCGTTGCGGTGACCTCCAAAACCGAGCCAGAGGACACAGAACACATCACATGGCTGTTTCTCCCTATGGTGCAGGAGGAGATCGACCGCGCCCTCCTTCGCGGGGGCATCACAGATCCATCGGAGATTCGTCTGAGCTTGGAGGATAGCTGGCTCCCACACGAAGTCCTTGACCTGCTGGACATGGACCATGTTGACATCAGTGAACTCAATGCACTGGTGCAGGCACTTGATGAGTTTTCCGACATGAGTATCAGGAAATATGCTGCGGCAGCTGTTATGGCAAGACCACATACCATGGAACAGGCAAAACATTTGGCAGAAAATCTCGACCTGTTTGATTTTGCCCCCAGTGCCAGCACACCGGAGGAGTACGGCAAGTACATGATCCAGCAGTCCGGTCATTTTGACTATGACGAAAATCTCGACGCTTTTTATGACTATGAGAAGTACGGCATGGAGCGCATGAACGCGGAGGACGGGATGTTCACCGACCGGGGTTACATCGCCTATAAGGGCTATTACAGCATGGAGGAAGTGATGAACGGAAGCCAGAGCAGCCACATGGTGATGGGAGGGATTTCACGATGATCATTCAAGCAGAACTGAAGTGTAAGCAGACCGGGTGTGAGGCAGACCCCTGCGCCGTGGCTACATGGATTTTGAGCAATACGGTCAGGACTGCATGGCAAACGACTGCGTGACGCAAACGGAGTTCGGCCTGCTGCGGCGATTGGAGCCGCCCTTCCCGGAGCAGCGGCAGGGACAGAGGATGATGTAAGCAAAAGCGGCTCGATCCATTTGGAACGAGCCGCTTAATAAGCAGACAAACTTGAAATTGCGATGCAGAAAGCCCTTAACAAGCCTATTGAGCTGCTGTTCTATCAATCGAAAGTGAAATGCTATTTGTTGGCATACAAATGGCAGCCTTTTACATATGTATGCCTACCTCATGCGTCAGCGCCACATTGACCGGGAGGTCATCTCCTATTTCGTACACGAAAAGCTGCTCTACGAGGACAAGCATCACAACTGCGTTTTCGTGGGGCTGGATGGCAGCGGCGAAGCAAAGCACGCCCACATCCGCAGTACCAACAGCGAGGGACGGGTGTTCCGCATGAACATCGAAAGCAGCGCCAGCGAGCACTGTTTTCATAAGAACGGCACGGACAAGTCCCTCTATGTGTTCGAGGCCCCCATCGACCTCCTGTCCCACATCACCCTCTACCCCTACGGCTGGCAGGAGCACAGCTACGTCGCCTGCTGCGGGACATCCATCCAGCCGGTGCTGGAACGGCTGCGGCAGAGCCCCAAGCTGGACACGGTGTACCTTTGCCTCGACAACGATGACGCGGGCAATGACGCCTGCGACCGCATGATGGGTACGCTGGAGGACATGGGCTTGGAGGTGGAGCGGCTCTGTCCGGTACACAAGGACTGGAACGACGATCTGTGCGCCAAATTTGAGAGAAAGGAGAACTAACCATGAACGGGGATACCTGGATCTTCCTCGCCCTCTGCGGCGCTCTGCTGGTGTTTTTGCTGGCGGTGTCCTTCCTCTCCAAGAGCTACTCCCTTGACCGCATCAAGAGCAAGACGGCGGGCGACGGTCAGCACGGCACAGCGCGGTGGGCAACGCCCAAGGAAATCGGCAAGACCTATCACACCGTACCCTTCCGTCCCCGCCGCTGGCGCAAGGGGAAGGAGCTGCCCACGGAGCAGGGGCTCATCCTCGGCAGCGTGGGCGGCAGAAAACGTAAAAGCAAGGCAGGAATTCTGCTGAAAATCTCCCGCAAGCTGCTGGAAAAGCTGCGCCGCCCTGTGGCGGGAAAGCCGAAACGGAGACCGAAGAAAAAATCAAAGGTGCTCTCAAAAATCAAAAAGATGATCGAGGAGCAGGGGGATGTCCGGGCGCTGGTGGACAGCGACGACATCCACTGTCTGATGATCGGCGCCTCCAGCGTGGGCAAGACGGCGTTTTTCTTGTACCCCAATCTGGAATATGCCTGCGCCTGCGGCATGAGCTTTCTGGCGTTGGATACCAAGGGGGATCTGGCGCGCAACTACGGCGCCATCGCCTCCCGGTACTATGGCTACCGGGTTTCCGTCATCGACCTGCGGAATCTCACCCGCTCAGATGGCTTCAACTTTCTGACGCTGATGAATCACTACATGGATCTGGCGAGAGCAGATCCGTCCAACTTGGCGGCGCGGGCCAAGGCGGAGAAGTACGCCAAGATCCTTGCCAAGACCATCATCAGCCCGGACGGTGACGCCTCCCAATACGGTGATAACGCCTACTTCTATGACAGCGCCGAGGGATTGCTGACGGCCGTTGTGCTGCTGCTGGCGGAATTCGTGCCGTCAAAGGACGGAGAGCCGGAAAAGCGGCATATCGTGTCGGCCTTCAAGCTGGTGCAGGATCTGCTGGCGATGCCGAGCTCACGGGGCAGGAACGGCTTTCAGCTGCTGGTGGATATCCTGCCGCCTGAGCATAAGGCGCGGTGGCTGGCGGGTGCGGCGCTGACGGCGGCGGATCAGGCGATGGCCTCGGTCATGTCCACCGTTCTCTCCCGTCTGAACGCCTTTCTGGACACGGAGCTGGAGCAGGTCATCTGCTACGACAGCCCCATCAACGCGGAGATGTTTGCCTCGGAGAAGTGCGCCATTTTTCTCATTCTGCCGGAGGAAGACCCCGCCAAGAACTTCATCGCGGGCCTAATGATCCAGAACCTCTCCCGCGAGCTGTTCTCTGTGGCGGACGAGCATGACGGCAGACTCAAGAACCGCGTGGTGCTGTTCTGCGATGAGCTGGGCACCATGCCGCCCTTCGACATCCTGCCGCTGTTCAGCGCGGGCCGCTCCCGCGGGCTGACGCTGGTGCCCATCATCCAATCGCTGGCACAGTTGGAAAAGAACTACGGAAAAGAGGGTGCGGAAATTATATGCGATAACTGTCAGGACACCATCTTCGGCGGCTTTTCGCCCCAGAGCAAAACCGCGGAGGCCCTCTCCGCCGCCCTTGGCAGCCGCACGGTGCTCTCCGGCTCCGTCAGCCAGGGCAAGGAGAGCAGCCAGTCCTTACAGATGATGGAGCGCCCGCTCATGACGCCAGACGAATTGAAGTCCATCCCCAAGGGCGAATTTGTGGTGATGAAAACCGGAACACATCCTATGCGCACTAAGCTGCGCCTGTTTTTGGATTGGGGCATCACCTTCGATCCCGATGGGTACCGGATGCCGGAGCGGGCGGCCAGAAAAATCGCCTATGTGAACCGCGACGAGCTGGCCCACAATATTCAGAACCGCCGCGAAAACAGCCCTTACAACACGGAGGATGCCAAATGAGCAAATTCAATTTTATTTACGCCGAAGATCTGAGCCATCGGAAAAAGACGGTCTACATCTACCTCCGGGATCGCGCGGATGCCTCCGGCGTCTGCTGGCCGGGGATCAAAACCATTGCCCTTGAATTGGGACTTTCGCCGCGGACAGTCCAGCGGGCACTGGCAGATCTGGAACACAGGCAGCTCATTGAGAAGCGGCAGCGCCACCGCGCCAACGGCAGCCTTACCAGCAATCTGTACCGCCTGACAGCGGCAAAAAAGTCACAGCCTCCCGCCAAGGGGGGACTGTGACCTTTTCTCTCCTAAAAATCTGTCCATAGGGTGGCGTCATCATGGCGCATCCAGAAGAACCTACTCTACCGGAGGATACAGGACAGAGAAAGAACAAGAATATAAACAAGTTCTTCATGATATAAGTAGGTTCCTGCTGTCTGAAATTCAGAGACGAGCATTTCTCAGTCCCAGATCAGTAAAGCAATACAAGAAGGTCACGGCGATGGACGCCAAACTGGAGCAGCTGGAGGCCACGCTGAACAACATCAACGTGTTCAACGCAGGCAAGAAGCGGGAAGAGGCCGTCGCGCTGCTGGCGCAGCTGCTGCCGGAGGTGGAATCCTTTCAGGCAGAAACACAGCGGCCGCGGGATACCATCGCCCACGAGCGGCGGAACGCAAGTTTCCAGAGGGAGATCAATGCGGATCTGTGCGTACGCCGCTCAAAAAGTGCAGCTTGACCGCAGATGATGGTGCATCGTCACACCGATGAAATGGTGCAAGGTGCCGCAGGCGTGGTGCACTGGGCCACCATGCGAGGAAATTACTCTGGGATGCCCTTGCGCTTGCGCATGGTCTTTTCTGAAAATCCACTATAGTTATTCCAGCGGCCACTGAGGTCCTATCTCTGTGGCCGCTGGAGAGGACTCTATACACTATAGCTATTAGAGCCTGAAACATCTGCATAGCCAGGATTCTCGAAACAGAATCACGCCTTATTAGATAGCTTTGAACCATTCCTTACCCTGACTGAGGATATCCATAACATCTTCGCTGCTGCTTATATCCTGAGACTCAATAGCGTCCAGAGCTTCCCAGCTGAGAAAACCAACCGGAGTTCCATTGATGACCAGCATGGTGGACCGCGCTGAATTGCCATCAGGGTGCAAGCGCAAGAGACTATCGAAGTATGCTCCACCTGCCATATACTGCATGAGCTCTTGAGGAGAATCTGCTGTCAAAACGGTGCCAATCGAATAAGCAGCCACGCCGATGTCACTTCGATTCATTCGCTCTTCAATGGATAAAAGTTCCACTTTGACAGCTGGGTTTCCACACTTGCCTTGTTCTTCGGCAATATATGCTTCAATGGTATCCTGATAGGCCGAAAGAGCGGGTTCTTCGATAGATGTTTCGTAATCATTAATGGAACGGACCATCCAATACAATTGTTCATCCTCTACATAAAAGATTCCATCGGGGAGTGCATCCCCGCCGGAGATGCGGACTAGGTTTTCCTGAAAACCAGCACTCAGGTTCAGTATGTGGTCATAGTCCCACTCGTCTTCAGGCGGTGTATCTACATACATTTCTAGCGCATGATACATTGTACTGCAAAAAATATTGTTAATATCGTAGGACCTGCGGCATACACAAAACGTTTCTTCATTTCTATTACCATACCTTTCCACCGATCTTTATTGCACAAAACATCAAGAAACGGAGCTGCCACTAACGTAGCTTTGCATAGAGCTTTCTGCATAGAAAAATACGCATGAACATCCTCCCACGGAGCGAATGCTCATGCGCCCGAACTTACGATTTTAATTCGTCCGCTCCAGATAAGTTGTTTTGTCTTGCTAAATGTATAGAACGGGTGGGATGATAGAGCTGATTTTACTATAGGGACAAATTATTTATAAATTCTTGAATACTAGATTCATTTGCTAACGATTTGTTAAAAATCATGTAATAATTCACAGGAGGAATATTGTCGCCTATGATTTTAACCTCCCGAAGCTCACCGGATTTTAGCTGTTCTGCTACCAAGTTAAATGGTAACAACGCAAAAAAATGACTTTCCTTCAGAAGCGGGAGGGCATATGAAGCTACATCAACTGTTATCTGAGGCTGATAAAGCGCAGGAAACAACTTTCTTCTTGTGGGTGTATACAGGAAATTTGTATCAATGATGGGTAACTCCTTCACATCCTGGTAAGCAATCTCACTTTGGCATCTCTCATTTTGTGAATCTGTAACCAATACAATGTTATCTTTGCCGATATTTTTGCATATATAGTCAGAATAGTCGATTGGACGGTGAGTAAAAGCGACATCTATTGATGCTTTCAGCAGTTCATTTAGAAGTTGGGGTGTATGTCCAAATCGAACAGTAATTGCGATATGGGGGAATAGCGATGAAAATGAACTTATTCTTTTGCTCAGGTACATATCGTAATAGGCATAGACAGTTCCTATTGCTAAATGAGATGCATATTGGTTCGCTTGGTGTATCTGTTCATGAATCTTCTCTTCCATATTCATGATCTGTTCAGCATATCTTTTCAAAAGATTCCCAGCGTTGGTTAAGGAAATAACTGCGCGGTCGCGATTAAATAGTATTTGACCGACCTCCTTTTCTAACGCATGAATCCTTTTGCTGACAGATGACTGGGTGATAAAAAGTGTTTCAGCGGTACGAGAGAAACTTTTTGTTTCCACTATAATCAGGAATGTTTTTAGCTGTTCAGAAGTCATGCAAACCCTCCAATCGCTTTTTGGAATTAAAGTAAGAAATAATATTCTCTTGAACAATTATAGACAATATGCTATCATTGTCAAGAGCAGTTTGCCTTGACTAACCATATTCTCTTAAACAACGGTTAGAGAAATCTAACTGCAATCCAAATATTTACATGAAATGAGATGGTCCCATGTTTATAAAAGGTGCGAAAGAGTGGATCGGTCCCAGTGCCCGAACGTTCCTGCTTATTAAAATATTTATTGAGCAGAAGTTACTGGCACTTGGGTATGATTATTTCTATGGAGGGATTGTATCAAAGTGCTCGATCTATGATGGATACACAAAAATATTAGGAGATCATTTTAAGGATATTTTCGTTGATTTCAAATACAGCGGCACAGATTATATTTTGGCCCCGGAATATACATTTAGGGTATATGAATATTTGTCCCGCAATGATTTTCCGCCAGATTATAAAAAGGTCTTTTATTCTCAAGAGATGATGCGCAATGAAAGTATCGCTGATGTTAAGGACGGAAAGACATTTTCTTTTTGGCAGATTGGATATGAAATCTTTGGAACTGATGATAGCGTCTTATCGGTTGAATCCATTGCCACTCTCTGGCATTGTTTGCACACCTTCCCGTTAGATGGGTTGCGACTGAGGATTTCAGACAAACGCATATTGCAAGCGTTATGCAAGCAATACTCGATTTCAGATATGGAGCTTCATAGAATCCTTTCTCTTTTGGAATCGTGCAACGAGGATGGTAATACCTTCTATAATCTCTACGTCCAAGGCGGCGGGAGTAGGGAGTTTGCTAGAATGTTGGCACACCTCTTGTGTTTGGCAGACAAAAACATGTTCAATTCAAGCGTAATCCAAGATATGTTAAAAGATGACCTTGCATTAGAGGCCGCCAAGAACTTGAATACGATCTATGGCGAGCTGAAAAGCCGTTGCAAGGATTCTGATATTGTCATGGTACCTGCGATGCCAAAAACTTGGAACGCATATACGACAGTTGTATATGACGCAAGGGTGAATGACTATGATAAGGCCATTGCTGGGGGCGGGAATCTATTCATTGATACGACCAATCCGGATTATGTTCACAGCGGAGCAGGAATTGGTGTAACGCGGATCGCAGAATATCTTCTTGCAACAGGGAAAGGCGTAGATGCTTCAAATGCGTCTTGGATGAATACTGAAATTTAGGAGGAAATGTATGGCACATCTTTTGATGGTAGAAGGTTGGGTAAGCGAAAACGGTAATCTAATCCTTCCGTTGCTTAAAGAACTCGGGCACACTTATACTTTTGTGACGCGAAATCCGGGGCACTATAAATTGGATGGACAAGCAGGCCCGCACCCTCTTTTCCAAAATGCGGCAGATATCATTGAAACGGACACGAATGATATACCCGCTCTTATTGAACGTGTCAGGTCTCTTCAATTTGACGGAGTTATTTCTGTCTGCGATTATTACTTTGGAGCGGTATGCGCAATAGCAAGCGCGTTTAATCTCCCTTGCCCTCTTCCGAGAAATCTGAAAAACATCCGCCAGAAACATTTGATGCGTGCATCTTTGGATCGAGCTGGTGTTGCGAATGCAAAATATCGCTTGGCATATACCTGGAGCGAAGTGTTAGACGGAGCGGCTGAACTGGGCTATCCGCTCATTATTAAGCCGGTTGATTTGGGGTCGAGTTCTTTTGTGCGGGTGGTGCATGATGAGGACGCATTACATGACGCATTCAATGCCTTGGAGAATTTTCCCTTAAATTATAGAGGGCAGGAACGAAATCACACCGTATTGTTGGAAGAGTTTTTGCAGGGAGAAGAAATTAGCATTGAATGTGTCGCATACCAGGGAAAGATTACGGCGATTGGACCGACAGATAAATCTCTGATCGGTTATCCTTGCTTCATAGAAGATGGGCATATGTTCCCTGCCAATATAGAGGAAAAACTGCTTTTAGAAGCTACGGATTATATCAAACAGGTATTGGAGACGCTGGAGTTTGACAATGGAATTGCTCATGCGGAAGTCAAGCTGACAGAAACCGGCCCGCGTATTGTTGAAGTAAACCCAAGGACGCCGGGTGGATTTATCACGGAGCTTATTACGTGTGTGACGGGGATCAATCTTTTGAAAGTCTTTGTAGAACTGGCTTTGGGCAAAGCTCCTGACCTCGAAAGGACAGAAACCGGCATCAAAAGTGCGGCCGTAAAATTCCTGACACCTCCTCGCGCGGGGACAATCGCGGAAGTTCACGGGCTGGACAGCTTAAAAAATAGTCCGCATATTGTGCGTTATAGGATCCCGGATTATACCGGGCGCCGTGTTGGTGCACCTGTTGATAATGATTGCTACATGGGCCATGTGATCGCAGTTGACCATGAGGATCATAAAGCAAGTTTATACGCGAAGCAAGCCATCGAACAGATCAAATTGGTATTTGCGGAAGAAGATCAGAAATAACAAAGACTCCTGTCAATATGCCATAGAAATGGAGATAGTCATGGAACACAAATATAAAACCGTGGGCGAGCTCCGAGAGTCAATTTTGACTGGTGCGATGCAACCGCCTCCTGAAAGCTTTACAGTGTGCGGATCTTCCTACATATACCAGACCTCAAAACTTCCTGGTGCCTCTATTGTTTATGAGAATTATTATCTTTTGATGCGCGTAGAGGCTTATTTTGGGGTCTGCTGTCACTCAGCGGAGCAATTAGAGATGAAGATCGCAGGACAGCTTTCCGGCTTAAATCTTCGGGATGTGATTTCCGACTCCAGGCTTCCAGTTCAAATTGCTGCTATGGACGCTTACCTTGGGAACTTGTTCGATCATAAAGAGATGTGCAGCAAAATGATTGAACTTCCTTATGGAACGACTATGCAACGAGCAGAAATCCGGGATGAGATTGTTGCGTCAACGGCGCGAGTCCGGCCTGGACAAAGGGTTGCGTTGATCGGTGTGGTAAATCCCTTGGTCGCTGCTATTCGGGAGTGTGGCGGAATTTGTCTGCCGTGTGACTTTAATATGGAAAAGACTCAATGGGGAGACCATGTTGAAAAGGACATGGAGAAGGTGCTGCGGGAGGCGGATTCTGTCATTTGCACGGCAATGACGTTGGGGAACGGAACGTTTGATCGCATTTTAGAGTGTGCAAGAGAAAAAGCTGTACCTCTAACAGTATATGCGCAAACGGGAAGTGCTGTTATAGCACAATTTTTAGGCGATGGTGTGACAGGACTGGTAGCAGAGACTTTTCCTCTCTCTCAGTTTAGCCCATACCCTACAACTATTTATCAATATTTGAGAGAGGAGCCGACTAGAGCGAATGAGCCAATTTGACTTCATCCCGGAGACAGATAATCTACTACATACAAACCCTGCTTTATATGAAGCCTTCTATTCGGGAACGGAAACCAGTATGGCCTATTTTTTGCGTGCTCTTCTTGATCATTTCAAACCCGGACCGAAGGTTTTGGATGTCGGCTGCGGCTTGGGGCGCGAGGCGGCCTATCTGTGCCGCTATGGGTATCAGGTCGATGGTCTTGATAATTCAAAAGAAATGTTGGAGTGGGCTAGCAGCCGCTATGTTGCCCCTCGTTTCATCTATGGTGATCTCCGCACCTATGTCAGCGAGATAGAATATGATGCGCTCTACTGTGTTGGGAGTTCATTTATGTATAATTTTACAAATGAATCCGCCATCCGGTGCTTGAAATGCTTCCGTGAAAATTTAAGAAAAGGCGGCCTGCTATATCTTGATATGCGCAATGCGGCAATTTTTCTGACAGATAAGGGGCAGCAGAGGTTGAGAGAAGAAGGGGTAGATGAGACTGTTTACCAAGGGCAGAAAGCTACAGTTCGGATTCGGCTCAGCATTGATTTAGAGAAGCAACTTCTCAATCGCGATTATTATTGGAACATCGCTGGCGCAGAACCGATTCACGAGCGGTTGCAGCATCGCCTTTTCTTTCCGCAGGAGTTAGCTCTTTTCCTGTCTATATGCGGATTCCATGTACTTCAAATTTTTGATAGACCGGATGCTCATAACGGCCATTATCAAGATGGGGAACCTTTGACTTTTTCAAATGAATTAACAGGAAGCCGTTTCCAAATAATTGCTGAAGCGAAATAAACCGTATAGATGGAGGATGATTTTATGGCACATTTATTGATGATTGATAGCTGGGTGGGAGGAAATGGCGTAATTTTGCCTTGCTTGCTCAAAGAACTGGGGCACACCTACACCTTTGTCACACGGAATAGAGCGCATTATCACAGCGATTTCCGTGTTGAAGAGCACGCTGTAATCAAATATGCAGATACAATTCTGGAGGTAGATACCAATGACGCCGATGCGGTCTTGGCGGCACTTCCGCATAAAAATTATGACGGGGTTATTACGACCTGCGATTATTATATCAAAACTGTCTCCGAAGTTGCGGAGCGGCTGCAACTTTCCTGCCCGTTCCCTAAAACGGTCGAAACTGTCCGGCATAAGCAAAAAATGAGGCAGGCATTGGACCGGGCGGGGCTCCCTAACGCCCAATACCGTCTGGCATATAACTGGGGTGAAGTGGTGGCTGCTGCGAAGGACCTCGGCTATCCCTTGGTGTTAAAACCTGTTGACCTTGCATCGAGTGCGTTTGTCCGGCTGATCAGAAATGAGGAAGACCTGCAGGACGCATTCAAGGATCTTGAGGCGTTCCCCAGAAATTTCAGAGATCAGGAGCGTGACTGCACCTTTCTTCTTGAAGAGTATATGGTAGGCAATGAGGTAAGCGTGGAAGCTGTGAGTTTTGCTGGAGAAACGAAGATTATCGGCATCACACAAAAGTCCCTGATGGGTGATCCCTACTTTGTTGAGAATGGGCATATGTTCCAGGCAGACTTACCGGAAGACATCCGCGCAGAGGTTTGCAAGTATGTTGAGAACGCACTCCAAGCGGTCGGATATAATCATGGGGTCAGTCATACAGAGGTAAAGCTTACGGAAGCAGGTCCGCGCATCGTGGAAATTAATCCACGCACTGCTGGCGGATATATTGCCGAGATCATCGAGATGGTATGCGGCGTAAATATTTTGAAGGCGTTTGTAGACCTGTCAATCAATGAGAAACCGGCCGTGGAGAAAATTCAGACGGGCATCACCAGTGCATGCGTGATGTTCTTAACGCCCACGCATGGAGGAAAAATCCTTCGCGCTGAAGGTACTGAGACGCTGAAAAATGACCCTCATATTGTTATGTATGAAATCGAAGAGTGTAAAGATCGGGTTGTAGGGCCTCCGATTGATAATGCGGGTCGTTTGGGGCACATCATTACTAAGGACGAAACGGGATATCGTGCAATGGAGTACGCAAGGGATGCCCTGAGCCGTGTTAGGTTGATTTTTGAATAAATTGTATTCGCAAGAAAAATCCTGGCAATTCCAGAGAGGACTGAATATAATATATGAACATTTTACAGACGATTGGACACACTCCATTGGTGCAGTTAACCAATAGTACCACAGTTGATGAGGGCCGGGTTTTCTTAAAATATGAGCGGAATAATCCGGGCGGCAGCATCAAGGACCGTCCAGCGTTGTATATTATCGAGCAAGCAGAAAAATTAGGATTGCTCAAGCCGGGCGGAACAATTATTGAGTCCTCCAGCGGAAATTTTGGGATTTCTCTTGCGATGATTGGAGCGGTAAAAGGATACCATGTCATTATTCTGGTAGACCCAAAGACCACGAGTACAAATCTGGCGTTGTTGAAAAGTTTTGGAGCGGAAGTCATTGTTGTTACACAACAAGATGATAGTGGGAGCTATCATAAAACTCGTATCTCTCTAGCCAATCAAATGGCTAGAGAGATCAAGAACTCTTTTCGTCCTGACCAGTGCTTTAATGTATTGAACCGTCAAGCTCATTATAAAAATACTGCCCAGGAAATTCTTGATGACTGCAATAACGAAATTGATATGATTATAACCGCAGTCAGCACTGGTGGACAGCTTGGCGGGATATCCAAGTACATAAAAGAGCATATGCCGAGCGTGAAGATCGTTGGTGTCGATGCTGAAGGCTCTGCGATTTTTGGAGGGGAAGCCCATGCCTATCGGATTCCGGGTGTTGGGCTAGGCTGGACACCATCTAATCTTGATCTCAGTCTTGTGGATTGTGCGTACAAAGTAGATGATGAGCTTGCGTTTATTACCGCACGTGCGCTGGCCCGCCATGAAGGGATTTTGACCGGACCGTCGAGTGGAGCCTGTGTAGCCGTTGCCTTAAAGTATGCTCAGACCATGGGTGCAGACGCCAGAATTGTTTGTATCGGAGCAGATGGCGGAGAACGATACATACACACTCTCTTTAACGACGACTGGATGCAAGAGCAAAACTTTCGTTTCAACATGGACATCTGCGAGATTAAGAAGATGGCGTTAGGGTTGCGGCCGTGGAGTGATAACCCTATTTCCTGTGCTAATTATCGCACAGACCTGTTGGATGCTCTAGATGTTCCAGCTTCAACTCGCATGTTTAATAATGCCAATTGGATGGCAGAAGGGGCAGTTGTCAGCCACGTATAACTTCTGATGCAATCCTTATCTATAATTTAGATATCTATTTGCAGGAGGCTTTCATGAATTTACGTATTAAGTCCATGCGTTGCTTGCGGTGCGGCAAAAAGCTCCCTATCGGGGACTATCTATTCGGTTGTCCACATTGTTTAGAGCGTGGAGAACGCTCCAGCGTTACTTTTACATACGAAGGAGAGGCGCATATTAGGACTGATGCGCATGGATTGCATCGGTATGTGGAATATCTTCCCTATGAGATATTCCCCTCTATTGGAGAGGGAGAAACACCACTTGTTGAGTTAAAACGTATGGCTCAGGACTTGGGGTGTGCTGACATACATTGTAAAAATGAATTTCAAAACCCAAGCGGTTCGCATAAAGACCGTATGAATCCATTTGTCATTGCCCGAGCAATTGACACGAAAAAAGCAACAATATCATGTGCGTCAAGCGGGAATGAGGCTGCATCGTTGGCGCTATATGCAGCAGCGGCCGGAGTGGAGTGCTGTAATGTATCGAGCGAGGATATTACACCGATATGGCTGGCACCGTCACTTGCCTCAAAAGCAAGAGTGGTTCTGACAAAGACGCCAGAAGACCGGTTGGCGTATCTGCAAGAGAAAATTGATCGTGAGGATTGGTATTGCGTGACGAATCAACTCATTCCGCCGGTCGGTAGTTCTTGCTTCGGTATCCAAGGATATAAAACTATAGCATATGAGCTGTTCGAGCAAATGGGAAAGTCTTTAGCTGATTATATCTTTGTGCCTACCTGTCGCGGAGACCTTCTCTATGGTATTTTTGAAGGGTTTCAAGACTTAGTCGCTCAAGGGCTGATCTCATATATTCCACATCTTGTCGCGGTGGAACCCTTTGCCCGCTTAGAGCATGTTTTAGACGGCGCAGATTATAAGGACATTTTCACCGGATCGTCAGAATTAACACCATCAATCGGAGGCGGGACCGTTACATATCAATCGTTATTGGCGCTGCAGGAAAGTAAAGGATTTGCGATCAGCGTCCCTCAAGAAGATGTTGTGGATAACATTGTTTCAATGGCACGGTACGGACTGTATTTGGAAGCATCCTCCGCTATTTTGTACGGTGCGCTCAAAAAAGCAATTTTGGAAAGATGGGTCCCCTCGGACTCCAGAATTGTTTTCATTGCAACATCGCATGGATTCAAAAATGATCCGGATTATTTTGAGAGGGCGGATTTTATCACTCTGATAAGCCGCAAGAAATAATAAACCGGCATAATTCCGAAAGAGATCTTCATTTTCTATGCGAGTAGTAGATATCTATGAAATTAAGATGAATTAGGTGCTTTTATGGAATATGCCCAGAAGGGACTTGATCTAACCGAAGGCTCAATTTGGCGTAAAATTGTCATTTTTGCGTTGCCAATATTGGTCGGAAGTTTATTGCAACAACTATACACAACAGTCGATGCCATCATTATAGGACAGTTCGCAGGAAAGAATGCGTTGGCAGCTATTGATGCAGTTTACAATCTCATAAAGCTGCCGGTCAACTTCTTCACTGGTGTATCGTCAGGGGCAACAATTATCATATCTCAATATTATGGAGCAAAGGAGCGAGAGCGGGTATCTAATGCAAGTCATACGGCACTCTTATTTGCTTTCTCCGGCGGCTTGTTGCTCTCAATACTTGGGATTCTTTTCGCTCCCTTCTGTTTGGAGCTTTTACAGGTTCCTGATGATATTTATCAGGATGCTCTTTCCTACGTCCGAATATACTTTGGCGGCATGGCCGCTTCCATGACATACAACATCGGTGCAGGGACCTTCCGTGCTGTTGGCAATTCAAAGACACCTTTCTATTTTTTGATTGCCACAAACATTACAAACGTTGTATTGGATGTCCTGTTTATTGCTGTTTTTCGCTGGGGGGTTGCTGGGGCCGCGCTGACAACCGTACTATCTCAAATCTTGAGCGCCTTTTTGGTCACTATGGCTTTAGTGAAGACAGACCTGCCCTGCAAAATTCATCTAACTAAACTCCGCTTCCATAAAGCGTATTTAGTGGAGATTATCAGGTTGGGGTTGCCCGTTGGGATTCAAACGACGCTGTATCCGCTAGCGAATATGATGATCCAGTCTAATATCAATGTGTTTGGGACAAACAGCATTGCAGCCTGGGCAGTGTGTGGGAAGCTGGATTTCCTTATATGGCTTATCACCGATTCCTTGTGCACTACGATTTCAACTTTCGTTGCTCAAAATTATGGGGCGCGAAAATATGAACGCGCAAAAGAAGGAGTCCGGATTGGAACTATTTTGTCAATTATTCTTGTTGCGGCTATCGGGGTAATTCTTTACTTCTGGAATGTACCACTGGGATACCTGTTTGTAGACGACAGCGAAGTTATTGCGATTAGCGCACGAATCATGAGCATTCTCGCTCCGCTATATGTTATCTATGTTTTTGGCGGAGTTCTCCCGGGAGCAATACGCGGGACGGGAGAAACGGTCAAACCAATGATATTAACCTTGGTAGGATCCTGTGTATCTCGAATTTTATGGATTGTCATTGTCGTGCCGCTTCATCCGACGCTTATGACGGTGTTGATCTGCTATCCAGTATCTTGGGGTATCACATCAATTATCTATTTGGCCTTTTGCCATCGTTACATGAAAAATTTGACATCTAAAACAAGATGACTCTGCATTAGCGGAACGGATCTGCTTGGCCATCGATTTGGAGGGATGAAATATAAATAGACGGATATTGGCGAAGATACTTCAATTTATCTTGACTTTTTTAGGCATTACATTTCTTTCATTCCTTCTAATTCATCTTTCACCTAGTGACCCAGCTGAAATCATTTTGAGTAGATCAGGGGGATTTTTCTCCGAAGAGCAACTATTTCAAAAAAGAGAAGAGTTGGGATTAAACGACCCTTTGCTGGTGCAATACATAAATTGGTTAAACGACATTCTACATGGGGACCTTGGAACTTCCATGCACAATCGGCAGCCTGTCGCGGATGAGCTAGCACGAGCTTTACCTAATACGCTCTCACTGTCAATCGTTACATTGCTGTTTTCCTTTTTGGTTTCGATCCTGCTGGGGGTATGCAGTGCCATGACGCAAGGAAGTATTTTTGATCGCATAGTTATGATGCTGGCAAATTTTCTCGCCTCCATGCCAGGATATTTTGCCTCTCTCCTTCTGCTCTATGTTTTTTCTCTAAAGCTCAATCTTTTTCCCGTCCTTTTAGATGATGCAGCCTGGCCCTCAATTATTTTGCCAACGTTGGCTCTGTCTGTTGGGTTGATCGCTCCATATACTCGTCAGATACGAGCCGTGATATCTCAGGAGTCCAAGAAGCTGTATGTTCTGGGGGCTAGCTCAAGAGGTGTTTCAAAAATACGTATTTATGTTATCCACATCCTAAGAAATTGCATTACTACACTTCTAACTATGGCGGGGGTCTCTTTGGGAACCCTGCTTGGCGGCTCAATTATTGTGGAAAGAATTTTTGGTTGGCCTGGTTTGGGAAGTTTGGCGATGGATGCGATTACCCACCGCGATTACACAATGCTACAGGGATATATTGTTGTAGTGGCAACTGCTTATTTTGTCATCAACTATGTTGTTGATGCGCTTTGTCCTGTATTAGATCCCCGCCAAAAAATAGCGGAGGAAAGCTATGGTTGAACAGAAGAAGATAGATAGGCTTTTTTTGACTAGAACAATCATCATTATCTTGCTCCTGTGCGTTGCCCTTTTGGGGCGCTATTTTGCGCCACACGATCCATACCTAACCTCACTCTCGTCAGCACTCCAACCGCCATCTTGGGAATATCCCTTTGGAACAGACCATTTAGGCCGTTGTATTCTTTCGCGAGTCCTCTATGGTGCGCCTATTTCCATCTTTTCGGCTATAGCAGTCGTATTCGCCTCTACCATCCTAGGAACGTTTCTGGGCGCAATATCTGGCTATTTAGGTGGTGTCGCGGAAAAATTTATTTCACAAATTGTTATTACGTTTCAAGCATTTCCATCATTCCTCCTAGCCGTTTCGGTTGCTGGGGTGCTGGGCTCTGGGATAAGGAACGGTATCTTGGCGCTCATACTTGTTTCATGGACGAGTTACGCCAGATTCAGTAAAAGTCTTGTTAATCGTGTTAAACACGAGAATTATCTCCACGTAGCTCGTCTGCACGGTGCGAAGACCCACCATATTGTTGTTAAATATATTTTCCCGAACATTATATCTCCCATCATTGTGACAAGTGTTCAGGAGATCGGGACCATTATTTTAAGTATGTCCGCACTATCTTTCTTGGGGTTAGGGGCGGCCGCACCTATGCCGGAGCTAGGCGCCATGATGAGCGAAGCGAGGAAACATTTGCAGTTAGCACCATGGTATCTTATTTTCCCTGGGCTTATCCTTTTGATTTCAGTCATTTGCTTTAATTCATTTGGAGATGCTTTGAGGAAAAAAACAGAGCTATAACTCATGGGAATTCCACTTAGTTCCATCCATAAAAGGAATGTCTCATGTTATAGGAATTTAATTCAAACAAAAAAGGAGTCAATCGTATGAAAAAGATCTTGCTGGCACTGACATTAGTGTTTGCTCTAGCTTTATCAGCTTGCAGCAGCGGAACTCAGGGAAGTCAATCCACCGATGATGGAGGAAAGCCTTCTGCTCCCGTAGAGAATGAAACGAAAGAGCTGGTGTTTGGCTCTTTGAGTTATTTTTACAACTCCAGCTGGGATCCGGCTGTTCGATGGGATGGCTGGGCCATCGAGTCTATCGGTGTGGGAGAAACCCTCTTCCGTCTGGATGAGAACTATCAGGCTACGCCTTGGTTGGCTGAGTCCGCCACTCAGCAGGATTCGACAACCTGGGTTGTAACTTTACGTGACGATGTAAAGTTTCATAACGGAACGGATATGACTGCGGAAGCGGTGAAAAAGTGCTTTGAACGCACGATGTCTGCCAGTGATCGTTGGTCCGAAGTGATTCCGTTCGCCTCTTTGGATGCTGAAGGCCAGACGCTTACTATTCATCTGGAACGGCCGGCTCCCAACCTCATGAACGATTTGTGTGATCCACTATGGCTAGTTTATGATGCCGATGGTTCGGAAGATTACGCGAGCGAGACATTTTATACTGGGCCCTATATCCCGGTCTCCTTCTCACCGAACGACGAGATCGTTGTGACGAAAAACGAAGACTACTGGGGAGATGAACCGCAGCTGGATCGGGCAGTTCTCAAAACAATTTCTGATGTAGATACTCTGACGATAGCTTTCCAGAATGGGGAAGTGGATATCGTGGTTCCCATCCCCGATGAAAGTGTTCCTCTCTTTGAGTCTAAGCCAAATGTGGTGATTGACAGCAGAACATCCGCCCGCGTTCAGATGTTCCGCTTTAATATGGACTCTCCGCTGATACAGGATGTCAATTTGAGAAATGCGATTTCCTATTGCATAGATCGTGAGGGGTACAGCGATACGATTGCACACGGCACTGTCGAGCCCTCCTATGGTGTTTTCCCTGCTTCTCTCTCTTTCGGCGGGACAGAGGGATTGAATCTGACTGTGGACCGGTTTGATGTTGAGGCCGCAAAGAAGTTGCTTGAGGATGCAGGATATCAAGATACAGATGGCGACGGAGTAATCGAGAAAGACGGACAGCCTGTGGAGATCAAAATGATTGCCATGAGCAGCCAGACCGGACAGGTCCAGCTATGCGAGGTACTGCAGAATCAGCTCTCCCAGATCGGGATTAAGGTAAACCTCGAAGTTCTGGAAAATATCAGCGACGCACGCTCCAGTGGCCAGTTCGATATTTCCTGCGAGTCTTATAGTATGGCAGGAACCGGAACAGCGCAGAGTTTTATTTCCCAGATGTTCACCACAGATGGGTCCAGCAATTTTGGACACTATTCTAATGCGGAGGTGGATGCGCTGGTAGAGGAGCTGGCAAGCTTGGAAGAGGCCACTGGCCAGGATGACATTATGAAACAGATCAACCAGCATATTGTTGACGATTGCGCCTATATTTTCTTCGCGCACAAGAAATTTGCCGGCATGTATAACTCCGATACAGTCGGGTATTACTGGTCTCAGCCGTCCGAGTATTACATTTTGGACAGTAGCACCGCCGCTAAGTAAGCATGGCGTCTGTATTGAGTGTCCGCGGACTATCAGTAAGTTATGGCGATTGTAAGGCGATTAACTCCCTCAATTTTGACATTGAGGCTGGTCATCTTGTTATGCTGATAGGCGAGAGCGGCAGCGGGAAATCGACGTTGATCCGAAGTGTTTTGGGACTGCTTGGGAACGACGGAGATATTGTTCAGGGGGAAATACTGTTCGATGGTACGCGGCTTCCTATTAAAAACGAGAAAGAAATGCGTGTGATCCGTGGGAAACACATTTCAATTATACTGCAGAATCCAGACCGTTTTCTCGACCCGCTGCTTTCCATCGAAACTCAATACCATGAGGCATTGTCAGTTCATTCTCCCACTCACAGAAAAGAATCCAGGCTGAGAGCTATGGAGCTGTTTCAGCAACTGGGCTTTTCATCTCCACAGGACGTACTGAGAAAACGTCCTTTTGAGTTAAGTGGTGGCATGTGTCAACGTGCAGCCATCGCCATTGCAATGGCAAACACGCCTCGTCTTCTGCTGGCTGATGAACCGACCAGCGCCTTGGATGTTGCATCTCAAAAAGATGTGATGGAACTCTTGAAAAGCATCCAAAAAAAGAGAGGAACGACGATTTTGTTGGTGACACATAATATGTCCATCGTGTCCCGATACGCGGATGAAGTCGGAATCATGTACCATGGACATTTAGTAGAATGGGGGGATTGTAAAGAGGTCCTAAATGACCCGAGACATGCTTACACGCAGATGCTGTTGGACGCCGTGCCGCATTTGGACGGTAGGCTTCCCGATGTGCGGCATCCTATGCGTGAAGTCCTGTCCATTGGCAGTGAGATGCAATATATAAGTGAACGCCACTGTTATTTAGGATAGTTTAGGAGGATTTGGATGGATGCCATACTTCAGGTAAAAGGTTTAAGCAAGGACTTTCGTGGCGGTGGTGGGCATTCCGTCCCGGCTGTAAAAGATGTGAGTTTTGAAATCATGCAGGGCGAGTGCTTTGGATTGGTTGGAGAGAGTGGCAGCGGAAAAACAACGGTCGCCAAAATGATTGGTGGTTTGCTGGCTCCAACTACCGGAGATGTTATATTTCTTGGCACTAGATTGCACTGTAAATATCAGCAAGGGATTACGCAGCGTGAAGGGATGCAGATGATCTTTCAAAATCCTTACTCTTCATTCAGTCCTAAAATGACGATGCTCCAAGCACTGAGGGAATCGCTTATTTACCGCCATGGTTACAGCAGTTCCACATCTTACGACATGATTGTGAAGGCTTTGGAAGATGTGGGGCTGTGTGAGGATTATGTATATAAAAGGTGTAACGAGTTAAGCGGAGGTGAGTGCCAGAGGGCGGCGATAGCTCAAGCATTGTTAGGTAATCCTAAAATGCTGATATGCGATGAAATTACCAGTGCGATGGATGTTTCGGTTCAGGCTCAGATCATCGCTTTGCTCATGCGGCTGAGAGCTGAGAACAACCTGACTATGTTGTTTATTTCGCATGATATTGCACTGGTGAATTGTATCTGTAATCGTATAGCAATCATGAAGCGCGGTGGGCTGGTGGAAGTTGGATATACGAAGTCTATTATCTCGGCCCCTCAAAACGCCTATACGAAAACCCTGTTGCAATTTTATCAGGATGGAGCAGGAGAGTAGGCATACGCCCCAGACATTAGCGACGTCGATCTCACCATATCCGTTCCCCGTGGAAACGGGTCAGTCCAGGAATTTCACTTGAACGGTAATATCGCCTATGTGGATCAAAACCTCGCAAATGCGGGATCGGTGGGACGGTTGAATTTCACTCTGGTACATGAAGCCGCGCATCAGATCCTCGGTATGCTTTACCCGGAGGAATACAATCCAAGCGCGCAGCCGTTCATCTGCCGCCTTGCGGATGAACGCTGCACATACCCCATCACCGACTGGGTAGAATGGCAAACGAATGTGCTGACGGCGTATCTCCTACTCCCCCGTGAGCTGATCGACCGCTACATGGATGAGCTTGGCCTTGGCCGGCAGATCAAACTCCTGAACAAAGTATTTGCCCCCAAGGAATACGCCCTATTTTCTGAAATGGCAAAGCGTTTGGGCGTCTCGAAAACAGCATTATCCATTCGTCTGGACAATCTTGGCATGATCGGCCGAAATGATTTTAGTAATCCGTATGCGCCCATCCATATTGATGCGGATGACTTTGACACAGCATAGAAGGTAGTTGTTATTATGGCAAAAATCAATTCCAAAGCGCTTGACCCGCAGCGGTATGCCTGCATCCAAGCCGAGCAGCGGGAGCTTGAGCAGCAGTACTCCACCCATATCACCATGGCACGGCTTTGCCCGTATTGTAATCTGCGGCTTGAAACGCTCTGCAAAGGGGCCCACGGTGCGACATACCTGAAGTGCCCGCAATGCGGAGAGGCGGTTTTCTTCCCGCCTCTTGTATTCCGCATCGCATAACCGCGAATAATCGATCTGTCCCCAACAATTAAATACCAAGTATGAGCCTCGGAGCCGCTTGATGCGTGACCATCCCATGTGCCGCTTGATTTGTAACTATCGTTCCTTTTAGGAACATAGTTCTGTCAACGCGGCCAATGGTCAGACAAATCAAGCGGCTCTTTTTTGCGCATGCAGCTCCAGAAAAGGAGTTTGCAATGCGCTTTTTTCATATCCTCCCCCTTTCAGCGTGGGAGCCGTATATCGCTGAATACCCCTGATCTCCCGATTTTTTGAACCTCACCAAATTCAAAAAATCACAAAGGAAATCAAAAATCATGTCTGAAAAAACTTATATTCTCAACGTTTACAACACTATGACCGGCGAATTTGAGCTCGTCCAGGTCACGAAGGAAGTCTTCTAGACCTACAGGCGGACGAAATGGCACATCGAAGACAGCATGGAACGCTTTTATAAGCACGAAACGCAGATGAGTTCTCTGATCGGCGGTGAAAATGACGGATACGAGCGGTTCCATGAATTTATTGATTATGACAACACCCCTGAAAATCAGGCAATTGAGGAAATGGTGCGTCAGTCCCTGCGTAATATTCTGGATCTGCTCCCGCCGAGGGATTATGAGCTGATCTACGAGCTTTACTTCAAAAACCGCTCTGAAAAGGAATACGCACAGACGCTTGGGGTCTCTCAGCAGGCCATTCATGTGCGGAAAAAGCGCATCCTGAAAAAAAAATTAAAAATAATTTGGATGAGCAGGGTTGTTAAGATGCCAGTTTTCTCCCGTATACATGCGAGAAGAAAAGAATCTTCTTGTGAACATCGAAAACTGAATATCCGGTGACAAATAACGTCAGTTGACGGTCCCCCGGCGAGGGGGAACAGCGATGCGGCGAATGCGCGAAGACCACCTGCATCGGAATTACTCCGATGTCAATGAACGGCCAATAAGGTGCAGAGCGAAACTCATTCAGCCAAAAGCGGGCATGGCAGCCCGTCTCGCAATGATCCCGTCAGCCTATAATGGTACATCCTGTCCAGCCACAGCCGCAAGCAATGGGGGCAGCTCGGAGAGATCCTCGGAGGGGTTAGATTCCCGATGGGCGCTGCCAGGCGCCAGTTTGTTCAACCGCCCGACGGTCCGGGAAGTAGTGTCGAATAGGACTGAGCAAAAGAACTTTAAAAAATATAATGAGGGCCGCTCCATATCCGGGTATAGCAATATGCTTCCAACCAAGACAGGAGCGGCCCTCGTTTTTTATCTCTGAGCTAAGAGGTGTGTTTTCAACAGCACATTCTCTAAGGCTCTATGGTCTTCATGTAACTGCCACCAGCAGGGCTTCAGAAAGCAGAGAACATTCTCCGCCCATCTGTAGTCATCCGGCTGCAGCGTTCCCATTATGACACCGCGCTGAAATGCGGCGTTTCGTTTCCGCACAGACACTTCCACACCGGCCTGCGCCAAATGCGCGTTCAAAAAACCGCAAATGACAGCCGCCGCTTCCGTTGTATAAAGCATAGTTCTCCTCCCTTTCCACAAACAGGCACCATTGTAACATGATACCCCTATTTTTGAAATCGGCTGTTTCCACAAGAATCCAGCCGAAAGTTTTATACAAACGCTTGTTCGATTTTCGATGCTGTGCTAAGATCCCATAACGAAAACTCCCAAACCCATTTGTGAAAGCGGGCTTGGGAGTTTTCGTTATCATTCAAATCAAATCACAAAAGGAGGAATCCGAATGAATCCAAACGCAGATTATCTCGGCATCGTCACCATGCTTCGCAGCCTGCGGGAGCCGGGACTCGTCAGCGGCAGCGAAGCCAAAAAAATCGCCGCGCGGCTGAGGGTACAGCTTGGTGATATGTACCCGATTTTCTGGACACTGGCTCAAAAATGAATAATTAACCTTCCATCATGGATGCTTCTCTGAATT
>OGJQ01000433.1_pt1 | contig 34127 bp, 34 predicted proteins | sample 1572261 | NCBI WGS metagenome assembly OGJQ01 (sample SAMEA2582138, study PRJEB24529) | metagenome | biome: Human gut stool | place: China | collected 2011
CTGCCAGATCCATATCGGAATCCAGTCCTTTGACCTGTGCCTGTGCTTCACTGCCGTCGATAAAAGTAACGGTCAGCGTATCTGCGCTCTCTACTACGTGGTTGTTAGATACGATCAGCAATTCATCATCGGTCTTGCCTACGATAATACCGGAACCGCTGGCTGCTTCTTCCTGTGTATACTGCTGTCCGAAGACATTGGCTGTCTCGGTGAAGTTATTCACGATCGATACCATGGCAGGCATAACCTTCTCTACCACATCAGATACATCAGACTCTACATAAGTAACGTTGGTCGCAAGCTGTGGTGTACTCTGGCTGCTCTCTGTTGCAGCTTCGGAAGTGACCTCATCTACCACTGCGGTATCCGTACCGGTCTTAAGCATCCCGGTGCCCTGCTGTACTGCATAGAACCCGATGCCGGCAAACAGTCCGAAGAAAAGTCCCAGACTGACACTTACCACAGCTTTTCGGAAATAACCTCCATGCTTTTTGGGGTTCTTAGGTTCTGTATTGCTACCGGTGCTTCCGCCCATCTGGTATGTGGTGTAACCGTTTGCACTTCCCGCAGCGCTTACTCCACTGAATGTACCGGTTGTATTTTCATTGCCGGTTTCGTAACCGGAAAAATTATCATTCTCGTACATAATGCTTCCTCCTATCCTATCTGTAAGTGAGAAACTCTTTTTACTATTCTTCACTGTTATTTCAGTTCTTCCTCTCACCTTATGAACACAGTATAACCGTCAATTGTGACCGAATTGTGACAACTTTCTGAAGCAATTATGAACCGTGAAAAAATCCCGGAGAAGTATGACACCTCTCCGGAATGCATTTTTCTTATAAATGATCACTCCACCGTAACGGATTTTGCCAGGTTTCTCGGCTTATCCACATCACAGCCACGTCCCACTGCCACATAGTAAGCAAACAGCTGCAACGGAATGATTGCCAGGGAATTGGTAAAGTACGGATTTGTCTCGGGAATGTATACCACATAATCCGCTGCCTTCTCGATGGCTTTGTTACCCTCGATGGTAATCGCCATGACAAAAGCGCCTCTTGCCTTTACCTCTACCATATTACTGATGGTCTTCTGGAACAGAGCCGGCTGGGTTGCCAAAGCCACTACCAGGGTGCCATCTTCGATCAGGGAAATGGTGCCATGCTTCAGTTCTCCGGCTGCATAAGCCTCGGAATGAATATAGGAGATCTCTTTTAACTTCAGGGATCCCTCCAGGGAAATTGCATAGTCGATACCACGTCCGATGAAGAAGATATCTCTCGCTCCCACATAACGGTTGGCGAAATGCTGGATCTTCTGCTTCTGGCCCAGAAGCAGCTCGATCTGATCCGGCAGGCATCTTAAATCTGTCAGCATACTCTGGAACTTCTCCTGGTCAATGGTTCCACGCACCTTGGCGAACTTCATAGCCAGCATGTAAAGTGCGGTCAGCTGTGCACTGTAAGCCTTGGTCGTTGCAACGGCGATCTCGGGACCTGCCCAGGTGTACATAACACTGTCCGCTTCTCTGGCGATGGAACTGCCGACGACATTGACAATACCCAGTACCTTGAAGCCCTTTGCCTTGGATTCCCGCAGAGCTGCCAGCGTATCCGCAGTCTCACCGGACTGGCTGATGACGATGACCATATTGCCCTTTTGCAGGATGGGATCACGATAACGGAATTCGCTGGCCACATCCACCTCTACCGGGATTCTTGCCAGACCTTCAATGACATATTTTGCGGTAACACCGGTGTGATATGCGGAACCGCAGGCCACGATATGGATCTTTGTGATCTCCTGAATCTCCTCATCGCTCATATTCAGTTCTTCGATGACGATATCATTATCCTTGATACGGGGAGAAATGGTATCGTTGATCGTCTTAGGCTGTTCGTAGATCTCTTTCAGCATGAAATGCTCATAGCCGCCCTTTTCCGCAGCATTGGCATCCCAGTCGATGGTCACAGGGGTTTTCGTGATCTCTTCTTCGTCCACTGAGAAGAATCTAAGACCGTCTTCCTTCAGTTCCACCACTTCCTGATTATCTACATAATATACGGTTCTGGTATATTTCAGAATTGCGGGAACATCAGATGCGATAAAGCTGCCGCTCTCACTCTTGCCTACGATCAGAGGACTGTCTTTGCGGGCAGCGAAGATCTTATCCGGCTGATCGGCAAACATGATACCCAGCGCATAGGAGCCCTCTACACGATGCAATACCTTAGTGATCGCTTCCAGGGGATTTCCCTTATAATAGTAGTCTAACAGATGCGCCAGTACCTCGGTATCGGTCTCAGAGATGAACTGATACCCCTTATCCTGCATCTTTTTCTTCAGTGGAATATAGTTCTCAATGATTCCATTATGTACTACAGCAATGGTACCGGCGTTATTCATATGGGGATGGGAATTGATATCACTGGGAGCACCGTGGGTTGCCCAACGGGTATGCCCGATACCGGAGGTTCCCTTCATAGCCTCGCCTCCGTGTGTCAGGTTTTCCAGAACCTTAAGTCTCCCGACAGCCTTTTTGGTGTTGATCTTCTCCCCATCAAAAATAGCCATACCCGCGGAATCATATCCACGGTATTCCAGTTTGGACAGACCGTCTAAAATGATCGGCGCTGCCTGTTCTGTTCCAATATATCCTACGATACCACACATAGTCATACATCCTTTCTGTTCTGTTTCCAGTATTCTTTGTTGGAAGTAAAAGCAAGGACCCATTTTCCGGGGAGCCTGCTATAGTTCTTACCTAATAGATAACCTGCATATTTACAGGCACATTGTATATAAAAATGGGGCAATCTGCCGGACATATGATGATCCCGCAAATATGCTGTCACATCTTTCACCATTCGTTTTCCCTCGGACTCCGAAGGATATGCTGCGAAGACTTCCGGATGTTCTGCCTGGGATACCCCCAGGTCAAAATTCCTTTGGAACTGCTGTACATTGGTATAATTATGGGAATGAATCACCCGGGCATCCGCCGCATAAGCGATCGCATACCCCGCTTCCACCGCTTTCGCCGCATAGATCATATCTTCATTAAATATGGTATGTTTTACGAATCCACCCAGTTCCTCATAGATCTCCCGTCGGTATGCCGCACACACATTGGAGCAGAAAAATGTCTTGATCCCCAATGTCTTAAGATCTTCTGCGGATTTGATCCGTGACTGTGCCGGATAATTAAAGTCCCTGGTATAACATTCCACCGGTGCACAATCTTCTCTCGGCAGCTGTCTTGCATAGGATACCGCCACCTGATCCCGCAGTGGTTCCGTCAGTTGTTCAATCAGATTGTCATCTGCCGGCATAGCATCCTGGGTCATCATGACAAAAATATCTGCGGAAGATTTTTTCACACCCATACGTCTGGTGCCGCCATGATCAAATTCTCTTTTGGAGACATGATATACCTTAATGTTCTGATATTTCTCCAGAAATCTGGTTCCATAGATCAGCTGCTCAAAATATTTTTCCTCGGTGTTCAGCAGGATCACTTCATGTACCGGCACGCTCTGGCTGTCAAGCTTATCTAATAATGTAAATAGTTCTTTCCCCGGTTTATACAGGGGAATGATCACATCGATCTCCATTGCAGAGCGCTCCTTACTTTCCCAATCTCTGGTCTATTATACTTTATCCCCGTCTGTTACACAAGACTTTTTCATATGACACGAGGGAGCTGTTGTATGTAAAATTTATTTAGACAGAGGGTCATGCTGATCAGCTGCAGGAGAATTTACATACAAGTGTATACCAACAGTAAAAAAGCAGATAAAGAAAGGAAGAAAAAAAAATGAGTGAAATTGTGAAAATCGTTGGTATCAAAAAAACATTAAAGAAAGACACAACAGATGTGTTCTACTGGAACATCTTTTATGAGCAGGCATTTTCTGAATACGATACAGAAAGCGCTGTTGAGATCTACGGCAAGCAGACCGGTATGGAATTTGCCCGTGAAGATTTTGGTATTCATGTAGGTGACGAAGTAGAGTTCCTTTACTCCAAAGGATTCCAGGGTAAAGCAGTATTAACTGGGGTCAAGATTGTGAAGGCTGCACCTGCTTCCAAAGTCAAGGATGATCATTCAGATTATCCACCATTCAAATAAGGTAATGGCATTAATTGTTCATTATACATGCACTGTATGTGCAGGGGAGACCCGGTCTCCCCATTCTCCTAAGATTTAATTAGCTGATTATATAAAAATTGCATATTTGTGAGAGTCGCAATCTAACAGATAATGCGGAAAGGACGGTATGGCTTATGTTAACTCCTATGGTAGCTGCTGCGGAAGCGGTAATTGATGTTTCCCTTGTAAATGAACTGATTAGCCTGGTTAAGTCCGTATGTGGACTGTTCACCATTTTCCCGCTTAACGTATTTCTGATTGCATCCCTGGTATTTGTAGGTTTCAAAATCTTCAGATCCGCCAAGGGTGCTGCGAAGTAAGACAAGCTTGGAACCTTTACCAGGTAGAGAAATTCTACCTGGTATTTTTTTACTCAAAAGAAAGTGAGGTTTTTTATGAAAAAAGAAACTTTAGAAAAGATTCGTAACTTTTTAGAATATCTTTTCGTATTATTTATGTCTATCCTGATCATGTTGATTACGTTTGGTTCTCTTCATGTGCATGCAGCGGAAGTGAACAGCTTTGTTCTTAATACCTTTAATGGTGATTACAAATATTCGTATTCAAATACAAATACTTGGTCTAATAATTATCGTGAATGTTTTACTGGTTATCTGCATTTTACTGATAAAAAATTTTATGCTTTTGTATATGATACTGAAACAAATGCGTCTCTTGGCATGTTCAGACTTTTTTATTATGATTCAGGTAGTGGAAAAGTTAAAGTTTATCAGAACGATACAAAATCTACTTATAATTTTCCCAGTGGTTTCAAAGATGAATCAGCTTATTTTAATATTTATTATGTCGACCAAGGAAGTAATAAGGCGTGGGCGCATAATTATATTTGTGCATTTTCCGTTCAATCCTATAATACGGATCCTGAATTTTCATCTGATCTTATGATATTTAATTCTGAATCTTCTATGCTTTCTTATTGTCAGGCAGGTGATACTTCTGGTCTTTTGAATGGTGGATCTATCGATAACCCTGACTTTGAAGATACAGCTTATTCTTTTACCGGATTTACTGCAAACAATAAGCTGACTGCTTCCTGGACTGGAACGACGGAGCGGAGCTATCTTAAGGATCAGGAAGTTGAGGAATATGTAAGGGTAAATTATTACTTTGCGGATAAGGAAGCGCAGGACACGATAAAGCAGGCGGATGCGTACCCGGATGAATTCGCTACTGCAGATAAAACGTTGACGATTGATGTGTCAGGTCTAAAGCCTGATAATGTAAATTGGTTTCTGCGGTACATAAGAATTACACCATGTTATAGGCAAGCCGGGTTAGGTGCGTGGGGTGATTTTTACCACGGTGAATCTTCGTATGTTTATTTTAATCAGGACGGTAGTATTGATAGAATTGATGCTCCTTATATAAAAGGTGAACTTTCATCTGATATGGAAAGACCTGTAATAGTACTTCATGAAGCTGCTAATGGTAATCCTACTGAATCTGATTATTCTTATTTTGAATTTAATAATGCTCAGAGTGATTATTTTTTTGAAATGAAAGGTAGATGGTATACCACTAATGATTTTGATTTATACCGTGATAAATTAGTTTGGAAATATAAGTATTCTACTTTATTAAAAAATAATCTTTCCACGTGGGTTTCTGTTTCAGATAATCGTTCTTCTGTTGGAAGATTTCAGTTTGATGTTTTGGGTAAATCGTCCTGGGATAATTTGCTTTCATCGTATCCGGTTGATGATAGAAATTATATTGGTGGCTCTTATAATCTCTTTAATAAAATAACTGGGTATAGTGATGCTTTAGAAACTTTGAAGATGTTACTAAAACAGCCTTATTCTTTATTTAATGGATATGAGGTATATGTTAGGTATTTTCGCTATGATGAAAATGGCGGTATTCAGTATTCTAAATGGACACATTTTTATAATAATCTTGCTGATTCTGACGGCTCGTCAGGTTCCAGGCTTGATGATCTCGATAATATGTATTCTGAAAATCAGTCAGATAAAGGATTAACCGATGATGAATTATCTGATCTCGAAAATGGCGGTAATTCAAGAAATGATTTAGATGCTGTTCCGAAAAATAATTATGACTATTCCAGTTTAGAAAATGCCACCATGAACTTCTTTGACATGCTTACAAATTTTGGTACTATGTTAGGTCAATTTCCATCCATGGTGGCTGCTGTGTTTGGTTTTTTACCGTCTTGGGTTATTGGTCTTATTGCTCTTGCCATTGGTGCTGTCATTGTTTGTAGGTTTATAGGTAGGTGATCACTTTGATAGAATTAAAGCTTGTTATTGATTTTTGTATCCGTGTTCTCTCTATTGATCTTAATATAGACGGTTATCATTTTACTTTAGCTAATGTTTTTATTTATGGTTTGGTTGGTTTTATAATTTTATACATTCTTTTTAGAAGTTTTCGTTAATTCCAGCCTTCCATTTCCTTTTTTAGTTCTTCTTCCGGTGTAATATGTTTTATTTCCGGCATGAGTTTAATATCTCTGTAAGCTTCTTTTATTGCATTTTTTGTGGCTGCCTTTACTGCAGTATAAATAAACAACCAAATTAGAATTAATATAATTAATCCTATAAAAAGTGCTGTTCCTAAAGATGCAAAGATAATATCGTTGACGCTCATTGTTTTCCCCTCCGTATGGTGTTTTTCTTTATCCTACCATACACCGGGGCATCTATCAAGAAAGGTTGTTAAAATGATTGAATATGAAAATATTGAAACTCTCGAAACTGTTGAAAATGATGATCAGGAATCTTCCGTGGATGTTCCTGGAACTGATGATTCTGTATTATCCGATAGCGTTAGTACTGAACCCGATATGGTACAAGATGCCGGATCTGTTACGGAAGAATCCCCTATTGAGTCCGTGGATCCAGGAGAATCCGGAACAAATGTCTACGTTATGGATAGTGATGGTAATTACATACCTTTTACTGTCGCTGTTTCGGAACCTGCGACGGAACAAGTTCAAGTACAAAATTTATCTGCAAACGATTTTGAGCCTTATTTTTCGGCAATAAATTACAGACTGGACACAATTATTTTTCTGCTGCTCTCTTTTTGGGTGATCAAAAGGATAAAAATTACAGTTGCTAACATGACTGGTCGCAGCCTGGATGGCAGGAAGGATGTGTTAGATAGATGAGTCCGTGCGCAAATTTTAGCTGCAGGTTAAAAGGATCATACATTAATGAGGATAATCATTGCCATGATCTTATAGGTTGTCGTGTGATCCGTGCCGGGGATGATATCCAGCGGTGCAAAATGTGTTACCTGGTTAATAGTTGTCGTTATGCAAAGGAGATTATGAAGAATGGAAAACATAATTAATTATATCTGTAACGGATCGAATGAATTTACCCCGGCTGTGGTAGTTGGTCTGATCGTGTTCTGCCTGGTGCTTGAAAGTATCAGCTCCATAGCTGCAAATTGTTTAAAGGTTGGGAGGTGATCGTATGCTTGAATTGTTATTATTTATCATCGTTTTTGCCTGTATTATGTCGGTCTGTGTCCGTGTAATTGTGACGCATCCGATCAGTACCGTGCGGTATGTTGTGATTGATCTGTATAAATACTTCCGCTATCGCTGTTGGAATATATGTCATACCGGTATGATCGTATGCTATGTAGGTCTGTTTGGTAAGGGTAAAACCTTGTCAGCGGTGCATAAGGTTGTGTCGTTATATAAGCGGTACAATGACAGGAAGATTTATGACTTTTACCGCATGAAATGGGTCACCCAGAAAATACATATTATTTCTAACGTGTCGTTGTCTATCCCTTATGAGGATTTTGTATCTATGGCTCAGATCGTGGCTGTTGCTGACCGTATGCGTTCCGTGGATGATAAGAATGATACACTTACCTGCACCATCGTGCTGGGTGATGAATTTTCCGTACAGCTTAATTCCCGGAGCTTCAAAAGTAATATTGATCCTTTGTTTCTTAATACTCTTTTGACCTGCCGTCACCATCATATCAGCCTGATCTATACATCGCAGAGGTTTAATCATGTGGATGCTCTGCTCCGTCAGGTGACCAGCTATGTTTATACCTGTAACAAGATATGGCGAATCATGGTACATGAGCAGTACGATGCTTTTGACTTAGAAAATGCATCAGATCCTACACTGATCAAGCCGAAAAGGCGTTTCGGCTGGTTTATCAAGGATGCTGCTTTTAATGCTTATGATACCCTGGCATGCGTTGGTAATCTTACGAAGTCATGCAAGGAAGGTGATATGTTAACTGAAGAACAGATCCTTGATCTGCAGCGGAATAACCCGGTGAATATTGAAGGTATTGTGAATCCATCACGTAAGTTGAAACGTGCCAGTAGAAAGTTGAGAAAGTAGGTGTGTAAGTGTGGCTCTTGCTATCGTTTTAGCAATCTGCGTTTCTGTGATTGTAGTGACTTATATGTTATGCGGTGTCTGTAAAAGTGAGCATGATCTCGAAAAAGTGTATGAAGATATTTCTTTGTTACGTGTTTCTGTGGATCGTTTTAATTCGATCGAGGAAGTCAATGCTAGCAATCTTTCGTGTTTGTCTAATCATTTAAAACACGTTGATGAGGAAATCGATGAAATACAGAATGAATTGTGTAACCGTTAAATTGAAGCGTACCAGCAAAATGTTGAGAAAGTAGGTTATTTATGAAAAAAAATCTGAATGAAAAGACCCTAAAAAAGATTTATGAAAGATCTAAGTTAGGCATGCTTAAAAAGTTTGGTCGTGTACTGTCTTACAATGAATTTGTCTCTGTCTTGGCTTATGCCCATGATCACAAAATGGTTTAGGGGGTATATTATGGCAGATAAAATAAAATGCTCTGAATGTAAATATTGTAAGCTTTATCATTCCCGGTATGGTAATCGGCAAAGTTGTTGCTGTGATCATCCGGATCAAGAATATATCATGCAGTATTTTTCTGATCGTGATATTCGTTCCATGCCCGGTTTTATTGGTTATACCGGTTGGAATGATAGCGTTGTTCCTTGTAAATTTACTCCCCGTTGGTGTCCCCGGAAGAAAGGCGGTGTCTAATATGACTTTAGCTTGTGTTATTTGTATTTGTCTTACTGTTGTTTCCTGTTGTGCTATTTGCGCATACGTAGAATGTCGACAATCTGATTTTGAGGATATCCGGCAGGATCTTGCGTTGTTGCGGTCTGATCATGAAAAGCTTAAGGATCATGTAGAAAATCTTGAGACTGATTTTTATGAGTATGATGAAGAATAGGTGAATACTATGAATGATATTAAACAATTACCGTCTTATGTTACTGGTGATTTCTTTGAGGGTGACGAACCTGATGATATGGCGCTGGGATCCTTTGATTATATATCTAAGGATTTAAACGATATAAAACGTAGTTATTTCCGGCTTGGGTTCCATCTGAATGAATTTGATCGTTGTAAATATTATCAGCAGTTTGGTTTTACTTGTCTTTCTGATTTTGTGTTGCATAACTGGAGTTTAGAACCGTCTTTTGTTAGTCGGTGTATTGCTGTATTTAAGTTTACTGCACAGTATTCCGGTGCTATCCCCACTATGTTCCAGGAAAAAAAATATCAACCTTATAGCTATTCCCAGCTTGTGGAAATGATATCTATGGATGAAGATACTCTACGTCGGTGTTCTCCTAACTATTCTGTTCGGGAATTAAGAGAAATCAAAAAGAACGCAAAGAAGAAAAAGGAAATTGCGACGTCGCAATCTTCTGTTGTAGAGACTAAGGGTATGTTGTGCCGTGAAGATATTAATAATTTGCATGGTGCTGCTCTGTCTGCAAAAATCCGGTCAGTTGGTTATGTGGATGTAAAACATATTACCATCTATGATGCTGACGGTAAAACCGTTCTGGGTAGCCTTACCTGTGATATATTGCTTGATGATCCTAACGGGATATATTTGAGGGCTGTTCCTGGTGACGTAAACGAAGAGGTTTGGCAACGTGCATTTAACCCTTTACGGTAGGGGGCACCCGGTTAGCCTTGTGACCAGGGACAGCGCCCACAAGCGAAGCGGGGCGCGTCCTTGGGCGCAAAGGTCCCGGGTTGCCGGGTTCCTGCCGTCAAGGGCGTTGCCTAGGGTTAGTATTACCCCTAGGCAACTTCTGTAAAATGTAAAAACTGGCTTCAAACACTTATATTTACTGGATATTTTTTTTACAAAGGGGTTGTAAAAACGGTGTAAAAAACACAACTTCTGTAAAATTTTAGGAGAATGCACATGGGTGATCCAAAAGGTTGTAGAAAATGGAATATTACTATCAATAATCCTTTGGACTATGGTTTTACTCATCAGAGAATAAAGGATTGTATTGAATCCTTGAAATCTGTTAAATACTGGGCAATGTGTGACGAAATGGGCAGTACTTTACATACTCATATTATTATTTATCGTAATGGTCAGATCCTTTTTCAGACTCTGAAAAAGCTGTTTCCTCCAGCTCACATTGAAAAGATGATGGGAACAGTTGCCGAAAATCGTGAATACCTGATGAAAGACGGAAAATGGAAAGGCACAGACAAGGAAGAAACAAAACTTGTTAATACTTTTGAAGAGTTTGGAACAGTTCCGGAAGAACGTCAGGGACAGAGAAATGATCTCACGGCTCTGTATGATATGATCAAAGATGGAAAAAGTAATTATGAGATCCTTGAAGATAATCCAAATTATATGATGCAGCTGGAGAAGGTGGAACGGTGCCGGGAAATACTCCGGTATGAACAGTTTAAAAATATAGTTCGTGAGATGCATGTGGAATACTGGTTCGGTGATCCAGGAAGTGGCAAGACTTCCGGAGTATATAAATTATATGGCGGATACGATAAAGTTTATCGCGTGACTGATAACCGGAACCCCTGGGATGGATATAAGGGGCAAGATGTTATTTTGTTTGATGATTTCCGTGCTTGCGATTTTGATATCAATATATTGCTTAAGTGGCTGGATATTTACCCTCTTGAACTGCCGTGTCGATATAATAATAAACAAGCCTGCTTCACGCACATATATTTTACAAGTAACATTTCTTTTGACCAGCTTTACAGAACAGTACAATCAGAAGATGCCAGTACCTGGAATGCTTTTTGTAGGCGGTTTGATCTGATTAAAGAGTTTCGGAGCGGATCGCAGTTTGATTATAAGGGTTATGATGACTTTTTGAAAAATAGATGGTTGCCACTTGATGATTCTGTGGATTGGTTCCGTGAGAATTATGGTGTAAAAGTTTAGAGGGGCTTGCGCCCCTCTTCTTATTTTTCCTTTTCGCTTTTCTGTGGGTAACTCAGCCCCAGTATTGCCATCAGATTTCTGTATGCTTCCAGTTCTGTTTTTCCCTCTGCGTATTGCTGATTTAAAAATCTCTGCATTTCAATAGCTGTCATTTCTTCATCCATAACCTGCACCCCTTTCTTGGGGATATTATAGGTTTTTTCCTTTCTGTTTGTCAATATTACATTTTCCAACTGATACGCTTCTCTAAAAAATCAGGGTCGCAGTGTGTCATTATTGCGCCTATGGTTTCAAATGCCTTGTCTAAGTCTGTAAATTCTTCGCATAGTTCATTGATTCTATTGAGACTTTCTTTCATTACTTCACATCTGATTTCAAGTTCTTTTTTTGTCATGTTGTTCCTCTTTCTCCCCGTCCTGCCGATAGGTCAGCAACTTTTTATATTTTTTCTATGTATATGTGTTCTTCGTTTCCGTTGTTATCGGTGTAGATTCCGTTATACATTTCCCATATTCTGTTTGCTCCTGCTTCTGTGTAATTTTGGTTAAATAACTGTTTTCCGCTTTCTGTTACGATCCTATAATTTTCTTTTTTGGCTTTCTTCATTTTGTCACCTTCCCGGCTCCTGCGGAGCCTATCACGTTTTTGGGTTTCTGCTCTGGGTTGTTGGTTTTAGTTTTTCTTCCTGGGTCTTTCTGCTTCTATCATCTCCTTTTCTTATAAATTCGTTTTCGGTATATCTGTCTTGGGCGTCTGAATAATGGGAAATTTTTCTCCTGGGAAAAGTCAAGAAAACTATAAAAATCATTTTTTCGATTTTTATAGTTAGATAAAAATTCGTTATTTTGAATTTTTACGGTTCTTTACTTGAACCAGGTGAAAAATTATTATTCAGACTGATGCACAAGACATATCGGAAATGAATTGATAAGGAGATGTACCGGAAAGACCAGGAAGAAAAAAGCCCCTTGAGGGGTTTGGGGTGTTTAATTCTTTTCATTGGGAACGTAGTGACCTTTGAAAAGTTTCCTTTCGTATCCCGGCCGACTGGACTATCAGGATCAGATATATTTGTCAAGGTCAGCGCAGCTGTTTATTTTAACCTTGATAAATATATCTGTGATCCTGATACCCTCGAAATATGAAAGGGGGTTCAGTTATGAAATACCTGACGGAGAAAGATAGATACCTGATTGAAAAGTTACGGCAGGAAAAGACACCGGTAGCAAAGATCGCGGAGATGATCGGATGCTGCAGAGCTACGGTCTACAATGAAATTAAAAGAGGTACTTTTATTGCAAGGGGTAAGCTGTGGCAGGATGAAAAACGCTATGGCTATGATGTGGGGCAGCGGATCCATAAGGAAAATATGAGCCGTAGAGGTCGGAAAAGAAAATTGTCTGCTGATGATCCTTTTCTGTCTGATGCAGCTGATATGATCCTGAATAAAAAATACAGTCCGGAAGCCGTGCTCTATTCTCTTCCTTATCGGAAACTCTGTGTGAAGTCTTTGTATAATTATGTTCATGCAGGACTGATTGCCGGAGTTACCGTTTTGTCTCTTCCCTATGCTAAACCAAAGTATAATAAAAAATATAAAGGGAAGAAAAGAGAATTTGAACGTGGAAAGTCCATAGAAGAAAGACCAAAAGAAATATTGAAGCGTGAGGAATACGGTCATTGGGAAATGGATACAGTTTATAGTTCCAGGGATGACCTTACGTGTCTGTTGGTGCTGTCTGAAAGAAAATCACGTGATGAACTGATTTTTAAGATCAAGGACAGAACTGCAAAATCTGTGATCAGAGCACTGGATCAGTACGAAAGAAAAATAGGTTCTCCGGCATTCCGGGAAAAGTTTAAGACAATTACCTGTGATAATGGTATGGAGTTTGCAGATTGGCAGTCTATCGAAAGAAGCTGCAGAACCAAGAATAAACGCACAACGGTCTACTTTTGCCATCCGTACTGCTCCGGGGAACGTGGAACTAATGAAAACAGTAACCGTTTTATCAGACGGTGGATTCCAAAAGGTGATGATATTGGTTTGTATTCAAAAGCTGAGATACAAGCTATCCAGGATTGGATGAATCACTACCCCAGGAGACAGTTTAACGGTCTGTCTGCTGCTGATCTTGTAGGTTAACCAGGTACTTGATGAAAGGCATGAAAACTTGCCTTTTCTTTTGATGCCCTTTTTATTTTGTCCCCCGGGGAGATGGGCGGGGGACATATAGACTATCTTAGTAATCGTATTTTGATTACTTAGATAGTCTTATGAGGGGGTAGGAATGGTACCAAAATCTGTACCAAAAATTTAACAGAAAAACATATTATGCAAAAGCTGTTGTAAATCTGCACAATAAAAGAGTACTTTTAGCGCCTGATCCGGTTTCTAAAAGTACTCTTCTTTTGTGCACAATTAACAAAAATGAATATCTGTCTAAATATTACTTGCAATTTTCAATGACACGAGGGAGCTCCGGTGCTCTCCGGAAGACTCCCTCGTCAATTCCTTTTCTTATTTATTCAGATAAGGTGCCGTATCGGATGCAATCTTTCTACTGTATTCCTTTACGCTGTCGGTTACGGTGTAGTTCGCATCATCAAATAGGAACTGATGCAGCCATACAACATTGCTCTCCAGATCCAAAGGTACTACACTGCTTCCCTTTGCACCGATGTTACCGGTGGCACGCATGGTCTCTTCAGGGAAACCTCCCTCGTCCACAATACGATATTTTGTGATGTTAGCCAGCAGATCCAGAATATCCTTGGAATCCAGGCTGGTGTAAACATCATCGATGGCACTGTTAAATACCTTGGACAGAGTATCGTAATCGGCCTTCTTCGCCTGATCTTCAATCGCCTGGATCACTTCACGCTGACGTGCGGCACGCTTGAAATCATTACCTGCGGTATAACGGATACGGCAGTAAGCCGTCGCCTGCAGACCGTTTAGCAGCTGTACTCCGGTCTCTGTTACCGGTGTGTAGTCACATTTTAAGACCTCTGCAATACCGATCTGGTAGTTATTGATATGCTTGATTTCCTCAGAGTCCACATCGATATAGACACCGCCCAGACCGTCAATCACTTCACTCAGTCCCTTATAGCCTACGGTTACAAAGTTCGTAATATCCATATCCAGATTCATGTTTAACATCTTGACTGCCTGCTCCGCTCCGCCATAGGAATAAGCCGCGTTACACTTCTGATAGGAGTCCGTGCCGATGTTCAGATACGTATCACGATATACACTGACCAGTTTGATATCGCCGGTATCCATATTGATGCTGGCGATCATAATACTGTCGCTTCGGCTGCCCTTGTACAGCTGGCTGTCCTTCGTCGCATCCACACCGAACAGTGCAATGTTCATATACCCCTTCATTGCTTCGTCCTGTTGTACTTCTTCCGGAATCCGGAGCTCTTCCGTCTCTAATACCGTTACCTTGGGGCCTTCATTATTTGTGTGGGTCATTACCAGATACAGTACTGCCACCATGATCAGGATAACCGCAATCTCTACACCGAAGATGATAACCTTTCTTCTCTTCTTGGCAGCACGCTGCTTGGCAGATACTCTCCTCTGTCCGTTGCCGGATGTTGTCCTCTGTCCGTTGCCGGCAGGTCGCTGTCCATTTCCGGAAGGTCGCTGTCCCGCAGGTCTCTGTCCATTTCCGGAAGGTCTTCTTCCGCTTCCGGCTGGTCTCTGACCATTGCCGCCATTGTAGTTAGAATTTGTTGCCATCTTGTCTTCTCCTTGTGTTAATAAGCATTTTTATTGATAAATCCTGTGAAAAATGTCATAAGAATGATCTTAATGTCAAACCCGAGGGTCCAGTTCTCAATGTAATAAATATCATACTCGATCCGCTTCTTGATGGAAGAATCACCACGCAGGCCGTTGACCTGTGCCCATCCCGTGAGGCCCGGCCTCACCTGATGTTTTACCATATATCTCGGGATCTCTTCCTTGAACTTTTCCACGAACTGAGGGCGCTCCGGTCTCGGTCCCACCAGGCTCATATCTCCTTTCAGGATGTTGAACAGCTGTGGAAGTTCATCAATGCTGGTTCGTCTTAAGATCTTGCCGATCCCGGTGACTCTGGGATCGTTTCGCACCGTCCAGCCCTTTTTCTCCTCCGCTGCGGTCTGCATTGCCATGCTGCGGAATTTGTACATGTAAAATGACTTATTATGAAGTCCTACCCGTTCCTGCCTGAAGATCACAGGTCCCGGACCGGAACATTTTACCAAAATTGCCGACAGCAGCATGATCGGTGACGTAATGATGATGCCGAACACGGAACCGACAATATCCATAGCTCTCTTGATCATCATATTTCCGGTGTTGGTCAGCGGCACATACCGAATATTGATCACCGGCAGTCCCATGAGATCCTCCGTATAAGGTCTGCTGGGGATCAGACTGCTGTAGTCGGGGATGAATTTCGTATGCACGCCGGATTTCTCACAGATATCCACAACACCTTCCAGATAATCATAATCTTTCAGAGAAAGCGTGATCGCGATCTCGTCCAGCTTGTTCTCCGGAAGAATATACTCCAGATTCCCCAACGTTCCCAGGACTTTCACTCCCTTATAGGTGGTCCCTCCCGGAATGTGCTCATCCAGAATACCGCATACCACATATCCCCACTGGGGATTGCTTAAGATTCTGTCAATATACTCTTCTGCTGCTCTGGAATATCCCACCAGCAAAATATGCTTCAGATTGTATCCCTTTTTCCGGAGTGTCCGCAACGCTTTTCGCATTATGATGCGGGATACCGAAGTCAGAAATACATTCAGCACATAAAAAATTGCCATGACGGATCGCGAAAAGTTAATCTCACGGATGATCATATACAGGATAATGATCAATGCCGCCAGGCCGATGGTATTTGCCTGCAGAATGCTGTAAATCTCATGTCTGCGGCGGACGGTTCGCTTCGGGGAATACACGCTGCACCGGTAATACAGAAACATATATCCGGGTACAATAAAAGGAAGCAGCTTATAATACTCCTGCACAGGCAGGACACCGATCCCGGGACCGTCGTTCAATATATAAAATTTGATATAATAGGCAAGGACAAAGGATATGGCTGTGATCAGCGCATCCATTATCACAAGAAGCCTGTTAAAGACTTTCTGGTTGTCTTTTATCATATGGGTCACCCAATCTGTAAGTCTGAAAAGCTTCTTTTTAACGATTTCATTCTACAATAACGGTGTTTTTTTCTCAACTTAAGAATTTATGAAGCCATTTCTTAAGATTTCATAAGAATTCGAAACACATTGAAATACAGCTGCCACTGGATCTTCACATAATTCCCCAGATGATGCCACCGGAAGGGAACTTTGTGCTGTCTTCCCTTGGTTCCTACAGATCTTTTCAGGCCAGCTGCCAGTCCTTTCAGATATAGTTTTCCCATTCTTTTCTTACAAAAAAACAAAAACTTTATGCCAAATCCAAGCAAAAAAAACGGCAGGTTCAGAATACACTGCAAAAGCGGCATATTCTTGCCGATCACATAAATACTGTTGGCAGACGCAAGTAACGTTTTCCGGGGATTGTATCTGGATCCCGTGGAAGCACTGCCATAATGCAGCACAGCCGCCTTCGGTTCATACCGATTCTCATAGCCGTAGATCCGGGCACGGTAGCCGATATCCAGATCTTCCAGATAGGCAAAATGTTCTTCATCAAAATAACCGATCTCTTCAAATACGGATCGTCTGTAGATTGCGGCACCGCCACAGGCGGAAAACACCGGGACAGACTTATCATAATCCGCCGCCGGTCGTCCCTTCCCCCGGGAATAGGCCCAGCCCAGCACGCAGTAACGGTCTCCGGCATCATCGATGAGCTCCGGTCTGTCCCACATCAGCATCCTCGCACTGACGGAAAATATCTTTTCATTTTCGCGGATAGCATCATATAAGCCTCTAACAAAACCGGCTTCTGCCTTTGTATCATTGTTCAGAAGGATCACATATGGTGTCTTCGCTTCCCGGATCCCCAGATTCACTGCATGACAGAATCCGGTGTTTTCCGGTAAAGATATCAGGCGCACACCTTCCCCACACCATTCCTTTTGCAGATATTCCACGCTGCCGTCCACGGAAGCATTATCGATGATCAGCACTTCATATCCGGGGGCATTTTGCTGCTCTCTGCACAGAGAAGTCATGCACTCTGCCAGATATTTCATTCCGTTGTAATTTGGTATAACAACCGTTATTTCACTCATAATGGTTTAAACTCCTCCGGATATTCCGGCAGATAGAGTAATCTTCCTCTTTGCCGTAACGCTTCGGACAACTGCAGACTTAAGGTTCGGATATCCGCACCCTCCGGCAGCGTAGTAATATTAAATATCGGCTGTTCTTTCGGTAGTCTCCGAATCTCGGTATACGGAACTCCCACGATTTTTTCAAACACTTCCCTGCATTCGGGCCGGATACGGATACAGCGAAGATCCAGCGCTTCCGCATCCTGGGACAGCTCCGCGCGGTGCAGATATCCGCCGAATCCCTTCGGCAGTCCTTCATAAAATACGGTTCCGTCTGCCGTCATTCTGCCGCCGATGATCTTGCCATTCTTCCCGGACAATACTCTGCCGCCTACAGCTGCCACATCCGACCTGGCTTCCCATACTTCTTTATATTTTAACCGATAAAATCCTACATGTCTGGTCTCTGTCGCGGTGGCCGGGATATGACGGCGGTCCGCATGATCCTGCAATGCTCTCATCCCCGCATCATACGCATATTTTTTGCTGTTTGGATTGGCTGCTGTGGATGCCTCATGACATCTCCAGTGATACAGCACCTTCGGAATATGGAGTATTCTCTTCTCCGCAGTCTGCCCTCCCTCTGTCAGCACTTCGGCTACACAGCGCAGTATCAGATCATAGTCCTGGGCACCGTCAAATTCCGGACGGAATTGCAGGCTTTTCAGCAATTTACTCTCCATTACCAGAAAATGACAGATATAGTTATTGCTGAGAATTAAATCGTAATTAAATTCTTCTTTATAATTGGGCTCATAGTATCTGGTCTCTTCTCCATCGCACTTATCCTCATCCGAATAAGCGAAGGCGGCTTTGACACCTCTGTCATATGCTTTGATGATCTCATCAGCCATTTCGTACAACGCATCCGGTGTCAATACATCATCATGATCCAGCAGACCGATATACTCTCCCTTCGCATAGGGAAGCGCCTGATTGGTATTAGCAGCGATTCCCGCATTTTCTTTCAGATGCACATAGTGGAGCCTGGGATCTGCTGCGACAGGTTCTGTCCCGCCATCCGTCGGCTGCTCCTTCAGGAATCCCTGCTGCTTCAGTACCTCCTCCACACTGTGATCCTCCGTAGCATCTGCCAGGATCAGTTCCCAATGGGGATAGCTTTGTTGCATAACGCTTGTTATCATTCTGTTCAGATATGCTTCCGGCGTTCGATATAAGGGTACCACAATACTGAACGTAATCGGCTTCTCCCATTTTCTATCACTCTGCCTTACCAGCTCTGCTTCCGAACAGGGCACAAAAAAATAGCGGTCTGTCTCTGTCAGGCGCTCCCTCACAGAGATCCAGGTTTCCCTCAGGCCGTTACGTTGCAGATAATATAGAGTTTTCTTAAGGTTTGCCTTGTTTAGCTTTGCCACAGATACCTCCAGCTTTTCATAAAAGAGCAAACCGCCCTGCTCGGGCGATTCGCTCTTTTGAAAACTAATATGATTTATGGAGCACTGCCTTACAGTACTGCCTTTACATCCTCAGTCAGCTTCTCTACCTTAGCCTGTGCATCCTCTAAGCTGGTTCCCTTGACGCCCATGTAGAACTTGATCTTGGGCTCGGTTCCGGAAGGACGTGCACAGCACCATGCATTGTCAGGAAGCTCGAAGTACAGAACATTGGACTTGGGAAGTCCTGTGGTAGTCTTCTCACCGGTCTCCATGTCGATGATCACATCGTTCTGATAGTCACGGAATTTCTCCACCTTCAGGTCACCGAATGCCTTCGGAGGATTCTTACGAAGCTTATCCATGATCTCTGCGATCTGTCTTGCGCCGTCAATACCCTTCATGGTAATGGTATACTGGGTCTCCTTGAAGTAACCGTACTTCTCATACATGGATACCATCATATCCCACAGAGTCATGTTGTGCTTCTTGCAGTAAGCTGCTACTTCGCACAGACACATCACTGCTACGATCGCATCCTTATCTCTTGCGTGGGTACCTGCCAGGCAGCCGTAGCTCTCTTCCAGGCCAAATACGTAGTTGTTGCTGCCGGTCTGCTCGAAGAGCTTGATCTGCTCGCCAATGAACTTGAAGCCGGTCAGTACCTCGATCAGCTTTACGCCGTAAGCCTGCGTAATAGGTTTGGTCATGTTGGTCGTAACGATGGTAGTTACCAGTGCGGGATTCTCGGGCATGGTACCGGTCGCAGTCTTCTCTCTTAAGATATATTCTGCGATCAGCATGCCGGACATATTACCGGTAAATGCCACATACTCGCTGGTCTTGGTATCTTTTGCATACACACCCAGACGGTCTGCATCGGGATCGGTTGCCAGAACGATATCCGCATCCTTCTCCTTCGCCAGACGAAGCGCATAGGTAAATGCCTTGGGATCCTCAGGGTTCGGGTAATCCAGCGTTGTGAAATTCGGATCCGGATTCTCCTGTTCGGGAACTACATAGACATGCTTGAATCCCAGCTCAGACAGGATACGTCTTACCGGCTTGTTACCGGTACCGCATAACGGAGTATATACGATCTTGATGTCATCTGCCATTTCCCTGATCACATCAGGATGAATGATCTGCTTCTTCAGCTCTGCCATGTACTTGTCATCGATCTCTTTGCCGATCACTTCATAGAGTCCTGCTGCCACAGCATCCTCTCTGCTCATGGTCTTCACGGTGTGATAATCCTTGATGGACTGTACTTCGGTAATGATGTCCTTATCGATAGGAGCGGTTACCTGTGCGCCGTCCTCCCAGTATACCTTATAGCCGTTGTACTCAGGAGGGTTGTGACTGGCGGTAACTACAATACCTGCAGTACATCCTAACGTCCGAAGGGCAAAGGACAGCTCCGGGGTAGGTCTTAAAGATTCAAAAATGTATGCCTTGATGCCGTTGGCTGCGAGACATCTTGCTGCCTCGTCAGAGAACTCAGGAGACATCCGACGGGAATCGAATGCGATGGCCACACCCTTACTCTGTGTACCGCGCTTGATAATATAATTGGCAAGACCCTGAGTTGCCTTACGAACGGTATATACGTTCATACGGTTGGTTCCTGCACCGATCACACCACGTAAGCCGCCGGTACCGAATTCCAGTTCCTTGTAAAAACGATCTTCCACTTCTGCTTCATTATTGCGGATTGCCAGAAGTTCCTCCTTGGTCTTCTGGTCAAAATAATCATCATTTAACCAGAAATTCAGTTCGTCCATATAACTCATTTTCCTATCCTCCTGTTTTATCGCTATCTTTCAATATCTTCAGTAAACGCTCTCCGGTGATATTTTACCATAGATTCCCTCTACTGAAAAGAATTATTTAACGTCCGCTAACTGCCGGATCCTTCAGTGCATAATCACTTCGATCCAGAGAGAAATTCGGATTGTAATAGGGATCTCCCGCCTCCAGTTCAGCCTTCCATTTTTCACGGAAATGCTCGGATTCTCTGTTGTAGCGCTCTGCCTTTTCGCCCTGATCGTCCAGTCCTCTGGAGATGGATTCGTAATGATACAGTTCTGCAAAGGGAGTCCACACATTCAGAAGTCCCAGTTTACGTAATTTCAGACAGAAATCCACATCATTTAAGGAGATCACAAAGCTCTCATCCAGACCGCCCACCTGCTCATACAGGCTCTTTTTCACCAACAGACAGGCACCGGTCACCGCTGTAACGTTCTGGGTATAACACAGACGTCCCATGTAGCCTAAGTTCTGTACCGGGATGCGATAATGGGTATGTCCTGCCGTGCGGTGTGCTCCCAGTCCGATGACCACGCCGGCATGCTGGATCGTCTTGTCCGCATAATACAGTTTGGCGCCTACGGCACCCACATCCTCTCTCTGGGCATACATCAGCATCTCTTCCATCCAGTTGGCTGTGATAACCTCCGTATCATTGTTCAGCAGTAAAATATACTCACCGGAAGCATAAGACGCTCCCAGATCATTGACCGCAGAATAATTAAAGTCACCATGATATGTCACAATGGAAATCCGTCCGTCCCCGCTGTGCAGGATACCGCCGTCATGGCCGCAGACTGTATGCAGCTTGCATCTTTCTTCATAAGAATCATCGCCGGACAATCCCAACAGTTGGGAATAATAGTCCTTGATCTTTGGTGTGGTACTGTTATTTTCCACGACAATGATCTCGTAATTGCTCCAGGTGCTGTTCTTTTGGATCGAGGTAATACAACGCTTCAGATCCTCAACGTGATCCTTATTGGCGATCACAATGGAGATCTTCGGATCTCCCAGGATCTGATACCGGATCCGGAAGATCGTGGCACAGGCTCTGGTACTGGTGATCTGAAAATGCTTAAAACCATGCTTTTTCAGATGATCTGCCACAGCTCCCTTTGCCGCCTCAATGGCATAAGGCTTCGCGTCAATGCTGGCTGCGGTACTGCCCTCATGGCTTCTCCAGTAGTACATCAGTCTGGGAACATGAACGATCTTTTCCGCTCTGTCGGTCAGACGCAGGATCATATCGTGATCCTGGGCACCGTCAAATGCGGTGCGGAACAGTTCCTCTCCCTCTAACAGTTTTCGGGAAAAAACGCTGAAATGGCAGATATAATTATTCGCCCGCAGATTGTCCGGTGCATAGTCCGGCTTAAAATGCATGGTCAGCATTTTATTAATATCATTTTCCTTGAAAGTGGTCTCATCACAATAAAGATAATCCGCACCCTGCTCATTGATCTCCTTCACATACGCATACAGTACGGAAGGATGTAAAATATCATCCTGGTCAAACAGGCCGATATAATCTCCGGTAGCCAGCTTGTAGCATTCGTTGGTGTTATAGGAGATACCGCCGTTGTGATCCAGGTGCTTATAGACGATACGACCATTCGCCTTCGCCGCGTACTCCCTGCAGAGTTCCCCGATATAGGAGTGCTCCGCGTCGGAACCGTCCGCCAGACACAGTTCCCAGTTGGGATACGTCTGATTCATGACGCAGTCCAGCATCTGGATCTGGAATTCTCTTTTATTGTTCCACAGCGGAACCAGAATGCTGATCTTCGGCATATAAGGGAATATCGTCTCTTCTTCCTTTTTCCGCTGATCCGCATCAGGAAAGCTTCCGGTTCCGTAGGACTCCATCAGGCTCTTCTGGCGACTCTTGTTGCGGATCTTACGCAGGATATCCTTCGGTCCGCCACAATGGGACAAGCGATCCCTCTGTCTCTGTGCGAAATGGATCAGACTTCTCGCCGGACCCGTGGCTTTCCAGAATTTATTCTTTTTGATCCGGTCCAGTTTGAACTGCAAGTCCTCTTTTTCCGATTCCAGCACTACGATCTTGTCTGCCAGATCCGCACATTTTTCGTGCTCCCTCTCGTAGGCTTCTTGATAATTGATCTCAGACATGTTTTTCCTCCGTCAAATATTTTCCCGTTGTATTCCACAGTTTCAGCTTACTGATCCGATGGACCGCAAGAACGGCGATTCCATAATTTCCCGGAGGCAGCTGCCCTGTTTTCCGTTTCACACAGAAACCTCCCAGCGCCACATTTTTCTGGTCCGGAAGATTCTCCTCCAGTTCCTGCCGATATACAGGTAAAATCTTCATGGACCATACCTTCCGGTCCGCCTCCCGCTGTCCCTGCGTATCTTCGGGAAGCAATACTAAAAGTTTATCATAACATGCGTTATCATCTCCCAGGATCACACTGTATCCCTGGATCCGCTCCGGCCCTGCAGTCTCCACCCGCGCCATCAGGCAGTCATCCTGTCTTGCATTTTCCAGAAGCTCCTGCCAGCTCTCACATCTCCATGCCGGCTCCTGTAAAATATTCCGATCCGTAAGATATGCCGGAACCACACGGCTGTCCAGTCCTTCCCGGTTCAGTCCCATAGGGTAAAAAGGATCCACTCCGCGGAACTGAGGATGCATCTGGTAAAGCAGTTCTCTCTCTTCCGTCAGGCGTCGCATTTTCTCGGGACTTTCGTCGCTTCCGCGGCTCAGGGATTCATGATGATATGCAAAACAGTCATTCAGCACCACATTGTAATATCCCATTTCCACCAGACAAAATCCCAGATCCACATCATTATAGGCCACCCGCAGTGCCTCCCGGAATCCACCCGTCTCCCGGAATACCTCTGTCCTTATCAGCAGACAGGCACCCGTCACTGCCACGCAATTCAGATCAAAGCGATTTCTGCCAAAATAATAAGACTTATCGTCTTCCATGAACTGGAGCTTATGCACCGGCCCCACCGGCAGATTGACAATACCGTCGTGTTGTATTTTCACGGAATCCGGATAATACAGCTTTAGTCCCACGCTTCCCACATAAGGCTGCATAGCGCGGATCACCATTTTGTCCAGCCAGTCATTGCCGCACACTTCTATATCATCATTTAAAAACAGCAAAAACTTTCCTTCCGCCAGTTCAGCTCCCCGGTTGCACATCGCTGAAAAATTAAATTCCGCCGGTTCATAAATATAACGGACAGGGACACCGCTTTCCCGGATCCGTCCGATCAGTTCTTCCGTTTTTTGCTTATTTTCCGCACTGCTTCCGTTATCCACCAGCAAAATTTCAACAGGGATCCTGCCCTCAGACCTTCTCGTCAGGGAACGCAGGCACTTCTCCAGTACCTCCGGATTATCTTTGGAGGGAATGATCACCGAGACTTTAAGCTCTCCTGCGAATAACTCTTTGGCACCTTCCGCCGCCCTGGAAGCCAGTTCCACCGCCAGCTGCGGTGACTCCTTTGTCAGCTGGTAATTTTCCCAGGGAGTGCACTCCCGGCTGTCCCGGTCTGCACGTACATCCGGTCCCTGGATTCCTATTCCGTCTGCAGAAAAAGTTCCATGGAACAACACGTTTTCCATATGACCGACGGAATGACAATCTCTCTCGAACCCTCCGGCTCCCAAAAACAGGCGATCCATCAGCGGACGGATCTCTCCGGCATCTGTAAAAATAATTTCCTTTCCGGTGCTCTCGTTCTCTGTCACGACCGGATTTTCTCCCATTCTCTGCAGCAGACTGCTCCGTACCGCAACGACACTTCCCACATAGAAAAAGGCTCTGTACAGATCCGGTGACCAACAGGGTTTGTACCAGGGAATGCAACGCTCTCCCTTCTCATTCATCAGGTCTTCATCACCGTAGACGATTTCTGCTTCCGGATGCTTTGTAAAATAAGCGTTGATCCGCTCTGTCGCATTATCTGCCAGTCGTCCCGCCGCCTGTCGGAAAATGACGAATTCCACAAGTCCCGCAATTTCCCGGGGTTCCGCGCTTTCCCGGTCCTGCTCCGCTGCCCACTGTTCATAGGTGACCTTAAGCTGCGCCAGTTCTTTTTCGTATTTTTTATCCTGCTGTGCGATCAGCACCTGCTTCACCGCTGTCCGAATACCCAAGCTGCCGCTCCCTTCTTCTCCACTCCCATCATATCTTTTGCCATTGCCTGAGGGATCTGTACGATCTCCATTTTCACAGACAACGTATTCTCCGCCTGCCGGTTCAGCACATCTGCCCGGATCGTCATATTGGGATCCTCCGTGGCAAATATCACGCTGGGATGGTCCGCTCCCTCTTCGGATTTCAGGATTTTTCCGTTGGTAGTGAACACTTTCTTATCCTGCAGAGGAACCGGCTGTCCGTTCATGGACAGTTCCCGAATCTTACAGATGCAGGAACACATTGCCGGATCCAGCCGCAGATAATGTACGTTACCGTCGAATTTCACGGTAAACTCTGCCTCTTTTTCCGCAACATAGACATTTTCCGGGAAATAAGAATTTTCTTCGGAAAATCCCTGTCCCTTGTCTTCATAGATCTGTACCCGCAGTTCTCCTTCCGACTGGCGAAAACGCCCGATCCATTCGGTGGGTTTATAGATTTCGCCGCCTAAGAGATTCCGGATCTCACCCATGGACAATTTCTGTCCGGTGACATATTTCTGGAATTCCCGCTCCTGCTCTCTGTACTGTCTTGCCTCATTTTCCGTGATGTCCAGACGATCTAAGATCCGGTCCAGTTCCAACGCATTGCGTCTTTCATTCTCCAGAACATAACAGTAAATTGCCCGGAACGCCAGTGCTTTCGTATCTATGACACGGTCAAAGGTCCACTCGTAATCGATCAGCGTCCAGTGATCCCCGTCCACCAGAATATTGGCAAAGATCAGGTCAAAATCCGCTACCGGAACTTCTTCCCCGAATCCTACCCTCTCCAGATACTCCGCAAACAGGCTGTGGAATCCTTCGATATCCTGTCTGTCCAAACATTCATCCATCAGTTCCGACAACGGTCTGCCCGATACGAATTCAAATTCCGCATAAGGGATGCCGTCCTCTTCTCCCGGATGACAGACATTAACGTCCAGCCGGCTTCCGGCATAACGTCCTTTTAATTTTTCATACGCTTCCGCCATGTGACGCACATGCGCCTCGGCTTCTTTGGTCAGCGGATATTTCCGCACGATCCGATTCCCCCGGTCATCCCGCAGGATCTCCGTACGGATGCGGAAGCTTTCCGCACGGTCATTGGAATATCTGACATATTTCAGGTCCAGAGGCTTGCCGATCACTGCCAGATAAGAATTGGAAAATACAGGAAAAAGCCCCTCTTCCACGATTCCGTCAAAAGCACTTTTTTCATCGAATAACAACATTCTGTCACGGTCGAAATTCCGCAGATTATTGGACAGTTCTCCCCGTCCCGGAAGATACGCATCGGAATAGACCGTGGTCATAAATTTATAGTCGGGATACGGATAATAGAAGCTCCGCTCTCCCACACCGCAGGCATCGAAGATCTTCTCCAGTTTTTTCCGGGAAAAAGTACGCACGACGCCGCCGTTCGGATAATTTTCAATTCCGGAAAACCAGTCTCCCAGGTGATCTTCCTTGCAGCCCGCAAAATATTTCAGTCCGTATTTGTTCTCAATAGCGATAACGATTCGTCCACCCGATGCCAGATGCTTTTGCAGAATTTTCAGAAAATCTTCATAAGGTGTGCTGCCGCCTATGTAAGCCTGGCCGTACTCGAAGACACCAATGAGGCAGATATAGTCATAATCTGCGGGCAGATTCGGTTCCACGTCGGTAAAATTGCCTATGTGGATCGTCACATTTTCACTTTCACTGTGCCGGTACGCATTGATCAGGCTGCGCTTTTTTGAGAGATCCACGCAGGTCACCGATCCGGCTTTCCGGGACAGGGCTCCTGTAATGGCTCCGCAGCCGCTGCCTACTTCCAGCACTTTGTCCGTCTTTTTGATCGGAAGAAAATCCACGATATTTTCCCGCAGAGCCGACAGATGATACAGGATCGGCCAGCTTTTTCTCTCTGCGATGATCCGGTCATATTCCACGGTACTGTATTTTTTTACAATCTCCAGAATCTCGTCTTCCACACTGCCGTCACAATAATAATCCTCTCCGGGATACTTATCCAGATTCAGTGTTACTTTGCCGATGGTCTCTGTCATTCTTTATTTCTCCTCCGCATCCCACACTTTCGTGTTGGAATCCATATCATAATAGCCTACGGTATTTTTATCGGATACTACTGTAATATTCAGGGCATCATACAGTCTGTGATAGACCTCGAAGGTGTCCTGATTGTAGCCGGTCACTCCCAGAGACAGCAGATATTCTCCGCCCTGCAGATTCATCTTCTGTGTAAAAGTCACATTTTTCACATCACCTGGTTCCACACTGTCTAAGAACGCCTTCTCGATCATGGTATTGGTACCGGTGATCTCCACACCGATGACATTTTTCACGGAAAATGCAAAAATCGGTGCCGGTATAGGATCCATAAACCGGACCTTCATATGGATGGTAAACATTGTCCCCTTCAGAATGGCATTGGTAGGCACACCCCTGTCATCCGTAATGTAAAATTCTTCGATCTGTGCCTGCTTTGTACCGTATTCCAGGGCATTGGGATTCTGTCCCTTCGCCTCCGCGGAAGCCTCAGCAGCATCTTTGGCTGCGCCATCCGCCTTTTTCGCAGCAGCTCTCTGCAGATCTTCATCATCTAAGAGATTCTCCGATTCCTCACCGGCATTTTCGGATTCATCGTACTGTCCCACCAGTACCCGTTTATAAGTATCGATCATGGCCTTGGGGCTGCCTTCTCCCAGAATATTTCCCTGGTTCAGCAGATAGACGCGGTCGCAATATTTACTGATACTGCTCAGATCGTGACTGACGAAGACGATCGTCTTGCCCATTTTCTTGAATTCTTCGAATTTATGATAACATTTTGCCTGGAAAAATACATCACCGACGCTCAGAGCCTCATCTACGATCAGGATCTCCGGCTCGATATTGATCGCCACTGCAAACGCCAGGCGGACGAACATACCGCTGGAATAGGTCTTTACCGGCTGATAGACATAATCTCCGATATCCGCAAAGCTTAAGATCTCCGGCAGCTTTGCCTCGATCTCTTTTTCGGAAAATCCCATCATGGTACCATTCAGATAGACATTCTCGATACCGTTGTATTCCATATTGAAGCCGGCACCCAGCTCCAGCAGAGCGGAGATACGCCCGTTGACCAGCACCCGTCCGGAAGTCGGATTCAATACTCCGGTGATGATCTTCAGGATGGTGGACTTACCGGAACCGTTGGTACCGATGATTCCCACGGTTTCCCCCTGATAGATCTTCATACTCACGCCTTTCAGGGCATAGTGGAGCTTATGTTTGGTCTTTTTACCGAATCCAAAAGCTTCCTTCAGACGGTCCGAAGGTTTATCATATAATTTATAGATTTTCTGGACATTATCAACTTCAATTGCCAGTTTTCTCTTATCCTGCATAATGTCTTAATCCTTTTCTTTCAGTGTTACACTGTCTTTATGGTACCACATGGCCAGAGAACGGTTGGCCTCATTGTCCGCATCCTCGGAAATTTCTCCCATGCACAAAAACCACGGGCGGAACTGATAGGCCGGCAGCTGCACATCTTTTTCCGGTCCGGACAGAATTGCCACCCGTTCCAGATATTCCTGATGAAAATTATAAGCCTCCCCGGTGTGTACATAATAATACGCTCCATAGGACGAATAATGTCCCGCCTGATTGGGAGATGCCCGGAAGATCACAAGGCATGCCACACCGATCAGCACATAAAACCACCAGGCTGCTGCATCGCTTCGTATGGCCCACTTCTGTATCGTCAATTGCCCGGTTGTCTGCTCCGCTCTTTTCTCCAGTAACTGTCGCAGCCACCCGATCCAGTAGATCTCATTCAGAAATAAAAGCAGCAGATAGGTGATTTTTACCGCATTCAACGTTCTGGACAGCCCGGCATGCCCCAGGGAATAAAGACTCGGTGTATATCCTGTAGCATACAGACAGAAGGACCATACCAAGACAATTCCGGGATAACGAAACCGGTAATCCGTCCCCTTCACCGCCTGCCAGATCATGGGTACCAGCAATAGCATCACCGTCAGTACTACCAGACCGGTATACTCTGGAATGTGTTTCACGGCTTCCAAAAATGATCTGCCGATGGACTCTAACGGTCCGTACCCCCAGCCCACATAACTGCGGGCACGTACGGAATTTCCCGGAGCCGCCACATTCAGGCCGAAGCCTATGATATACACCAGTGTAGACGGTAGCAGCCACAGCCCCGTCCTGCGGCGTTCCACTACCACGCTGACCAGAAGGATGGTCAGAAGACACAATAATCCCTGCAATGCCGTGACGAAATTGCTTCCCGCCGTAATCATGGCAAGCAGAACCGATGCAGTGAATAACAGACCTTTCGCGGTTCTGCCCTCTGCTCTCTCCAGGCAGATGGCCGCAGACAAAAACAAAAGTCCGAAGCCATGCATTCCCACATAGTGGATCCCGCCGTTATACCAGTAGAAGCCGCTCTGCGCGGAATAGATAAACATAAATTCCGCTATGGTGATCACTGCCTGAATTGCCAGGCTGCTCCATTTCTCCATTCGGAAGACTTTCCGCAGGATCACGTGGGTAAACACCATGCTTCCCGCCAAAAGCAGTAACAGAATGAACACCGGTCCTAAGAAATAATACTGTTCTCCCCAGACAGCCGGCATCAGTGTCATAAAAAAAATAGAAGAATACGTTCCCTGCCATGCATACCACTGGGTTCTGGAACAATCCAGTGCACCGGAGATTGCCGCCCATTTCGACTGCTCCTGCTCTATGGCAGCTCTGGCAAATCTTCCAAAGTTATAGTCGTCATAATAAGGAACCGCATAAATCGTCAGTCGAAACAGTGGGATCAGTGCTAACACCAGCAGTCCGCAACAGCCCACTGCCAGCAGTACCCCGCCCGGCTTCCATAACAATATTTTTCTTAACTTTTCAAGAGCACCCTTCAATTACTTTCACCCTTTCTGTTTCCCCCACAACAGTTCCGTAATGCAGTACCTCCCCACAAGGTTCTTCATTTATAAAAGCTTTTTGCCATGCTCTGTTTATTTTTACAATATGTTTTCTCCGTTCCTCGAATTCTCGGAATGGTAACAGTCCTTCGTATTACAATACATCTGCGAAATGCACTTTCAGTCTCTTAAAGATCACAGCACCCAGTCCGAACAATACCACTGTCACGATCCAGAAATACATCGTGGAGAAGAAATCCCGGAAAAACCATTCTTTCTCGTAGATCGCACTGCGATAGCCATTCACGATATAGACCAGCGGATTCAGCTTCAGGATCATGATCCACTTCGGAGACAGCGCCTCCAGATTCCACAAAATGGGGGTTGCCCACATGCCGATCTGCAGTCCGATGCTGATGATCTGGGACAGATCCCGGAAAAATACCACTACCGCGCAGGTCGTATAACTCAGTGCCAGCACAAATATAAACAGGCAGAAGCTGTAGTACACGATCTGTATCGTATATATGGTCGGATAATAGCCGTAGATAGCTGCCACGATCAGCAGGAGACATACGAAAAATACATGGATAAAAGTAGCCGCAATAATCTTGATGATCGGCAGGATGCTGATCTTAAATACTACTTTTTTCACCAGATAGTTGTACTCTAAGAGTGCATTGGTGCCGTTGTTCAGTGCCTCACTGAAGTAGAACCAGGGCACCAGTCCCGCTGTCAGGAAAAGTACAAAAGGCACTTCCACGCCCTCCCGCAGGGGTGTGCTGGTATTTCCCATGATCTTGTCGAAGACGATGTAATACATCGCCACGGTTACCACCGGCTGTGCCATCGCCCAGACCGCGCCCAGGTAAGAACCCGCATATCTCTTTTTAAAATCGTTTTTCGCCAGCTTCCAGATCAGATGTCTATTCTGGAATAACTCTACCGGCAGTCCGGTAAATTTATCGTACCAGTGGATAAACGCAAAGCATGCCGCCGCAATGACAACGCAGGAGATGATCTTTTTCGCCAGCTCCTGGCTTTGATCCACAGCAGGTCCCGGATTCTTATGGAACACGATGAGCAGAGCCATGATCACTGCCGCTGTCACGAACAGGGCAATACCTGTTTTCTTACTGATTTTCACACTTTTTTTCATGCTCTTTTTCCTTCATGTACTGTTCCAGAGTGCCCCACTTGGTATCCTTCTCGGATAATGTCAGTTCCATGCCTTCGGGGATGGGCCATTCCACACCGATATCCGGCGTGTTATATGCAATACCGCCCTCATCATCCGGATGATAAAAATCGGTACATTTGTAGCAGAACTCTGCGTAATCGGACAGTACCAGAAATCCATGCGCGAAATTTTTCGGAATAAAGAACTGCTTCTTGTTCTCCTCAGACAAAAGTACACCATACCACTGCCCGAAAGTCTTGGAGCCTTCCCGCAGATCCACAGCCACATCATAGACTTCTCCGCGGATCACACGTACCAGCTTGTCCTGCGGAAAATGCTTCTGAAAATGAAGTCCTCTGAGAACTCCTTTTTTAGAAGCAGACTGATTATCCTGTACAAACACTTCCGGGATTCCCGCTGCTTTAAGATCATTGTAATTATAAGTCTCCATGAAATACCCTCTGGCATCACCGAATACCGTAGGGGTAATGATCTTCAATCCTTCGATTTCACATGTTTCTACTGTTATCTTGCCCATTTATTTCATCCTCACTCTTTATTATTTTCATTCATAGGTGATATTTATATCGACTCTGCCTTCGATACCGTCCACTTTTCCCTTGGAGGTATACTGCCAGGTCTTGTAATATCCCTGATATAACGGCACACTGCGGTACTCCGCAAGCCAGATATGATAGTTCTCCAGTCTGGCGGTCTGCAGATTATTGTTGTACCAGTTGCGGCTGGCATAGACGCCTGCCGTATATCCGGCATTTTCTACCGTCCGGCAAAAAGCCTCACATACCAGGGTTCTGGTCTCCGCATCCAGTCCGTCCGCGCGGCCGTTTCCTCCGGCACCCTCCGTATCAATAAATACAGGATAGGTCAGTTGGAAATCACGGATCAGCTCCAGCACGGCAGAAGCCTCTTCCACCGCCTCTTTCTCATCTGTAGCCTGGGTAAAAAAGTACACGCCCACCGGAATCCCAGCGGCTGTTGCACCTTTCATGTTGGCGACAAACTGTGGATCCTCCACCAGACTTCCCGTAACCGAACCGCGGTAGCCCGCACGAACGATGGCAAACTGCACTCCGGCATTTTTCACCTTATCCCAGTCGATAATGCCGTTCCACTTGGACACATCGATGCCGACCTTCGCATTGCCGGATGTAGCCTGCAGCTTTTGGATCTCGGTCTTGTCCGCATCTGCCAAAGCTCCTGCCACAGCACTGTCCTCGGCATCCGCATCAACTTCATCCTCTGTCTTGATCAACAGAGAAATATCATCAATGGCCAGATATTCCACTTTTTCTTTTACATGCACTTTGGTCTCGGTGATGGGAACTTTATATCCTTCGATGGGTAACAGTTCCATATAATAATCGCCGGAATCCAGATCAGCAATGTAGATCACGCCGTCCTGATCCAGATCCTTGTAATCTCCCAGACCGTCCACCCGGACATAGAAACTCTCTCCGGTCACCGGTACACCTTCATTGTCCACGATCTGGATACGCAGATCCTTTTCCACGGAAGTCGCCACCAGTGACAGGCGGTGGCTGTTATCTTTCGCTGCCTCCAGGATCGGATTCACATCCGGATCAAAAAAAGTATTATCTTTTAAAAAGGCTTTCAGGTCGTTGCCGATCCTGCCATCCGCTTCCGCGGTGTCCGTCTCCCCGGTGCCCTCCGGCACGGGATCCACTGCTTCGCCGTCACCTGCATTCTGCGCTCCGGACACCACCGTGTTCTGGCCGGATGTGGGGGACAGTTGTTCCCTGTTCACATACATTACCGCCAGTGCCACCAGCAGGATCACCGCCATGGAGGCCAGGATCCCCATTTTCCGCAGCTTAGAGTCCATTTGCTACCTCTACCAGATATTTACCGTAATTCGTCTTCAGCAGCGGCTCTGCCAGTGCCAGCAGCTGCTCTTTATCAATAAATCCACGTTTGAAAGCGATCTCCTCGATACAGGAAATATACAATCCCTGTCTCTTCTGGAACGCTGCCACGAAATCTGCCGCATCCAGAAGTGCATCGTGATTGCCGGTATCCAGCCATGCGAATCCACGACCCAGAGTCTCTACCTGCAGAGTTCCTCTGTTCAGGTACTCGTTATTAATACTGGTGATCTCGATCTCACCTCTTGCGGAGGGCTTTACGTTCTTCGCAATCTCCACTACATCGTTATCATAGAAATACAGTCCGGGAACTGCATAATTGCTCTTGGGATGCTCCGGCTTCTCCTCGATAGAAAGTGCCTTGCCGTTCTCATCGAACTCCACTACACCGTATTCTCTGGGATCGCGCACATAATAACCGAAGATGGTCGCGCCTTTTTCTCTGGCGGCTACTTTACGAAGCACTGCCGAAAAGCTCTGCCCGTAGAAAATATTATCTCCCAGTACCAGTGCCACTCTGTCGTTACCGATGAATTCCGCTCCGATGATAAAAGCATCCGCGAGGCCACGGGGTTTGTCCTGCACCGCATACTCGAGACGCATGCCCAGCTGGCTGCCGTCTCCCAATAACTCTTTGAATACCGGAAGATCTCTCGGGGTGGAAATGATCAGCACCTCTCTGATATCTGCCAGCATCAGGGTTGACAGGGGATAATAAATCATCGGTTTATCGTACACCGGCATGATCTGCTTGGATATTGCTTTTGTCAGGGGATAAAGTCTGGTTCCGGAACCTCCCGCCAGTATAATTCCTTTCATAAAAACCTCCTTAAAATACTTGTTTTTTAACACACCGAATGGGAACGACGTTCATCGTTCCCATTTAGCAGATATTCTTTACTTTTCCTCATACATTTCATTGTAGTATTTCTGGTAATCGCCACTGGTCACATTGTTCATCCAGTCTTCATGCTCGAAGTACCAGGCGATGGTCTTGCGGATGCCTTCCT
>OGJQ01000434.1_pt1 | contig 34121 bp, 34 predicted proteins | sample 1572261 | NCBI WGS metagenome assembly OGJQ01 (sample SAMEA2582138, study PRJEB24529) | metagenome | biome: Human gut stool | place: China | collected 2011
ATATAATACGTTATACATGCTAAGTTTATAGCACATGTTTTGACCCCAACATCATTGAAATATATTTATAATAGAAACAAGCCGGGATAAATTTTGAAGTAAGAATTGAACAAATTATGGGAAAATATGTTTTACTCTTAATTGTTTTATGCATTGTCCGGCAGTGAAATGGAGATTAAAATGGAAAAAAATCATGAATGTATCATAAAAATAGAAGATATGTCCCTTGAAGGAGAAGGCGTAGGCAGATTAGATGGCTACGCCCTTTTTGTTAAGGATACGGTTATCGGGGACGAAGTGCGTGTTAAGATAATCAAGGCGAATAAGACCTACGGCTATGCAAGGCTGATGGAGGTGATAACACCTTCATCATACCGTGTCACCGCCAGATGTCCTATTGCAAGACAGTGCGGAGGCTGTAATCTTCAGGAGCTCTCCTATGATGAGCAGCTTGATTTTAAGCGCACAGTGATAGAGAAAAATATAAGAAGAATAGGCGGACTTACAGATGTGAATGTGCAGCCTGTTATCGGGATGGACGAGCCGTTCTTCTACAGAAATAAGGCACAGTTCCCTGTGGGAGAGGACAAGGACGGAAATATTAGAATCGGTTTCTACGCAGGACGTACCCATTCCATAATAGAGACACCGACCTGCTTTATCGGTGCACCAATCAATGAGCCTATTGTAGGTGCGGTACGTGAATTTATGGCAGAAAATAACATAAGACCGTACAATGAGGCGGCACATTCAGGTGTGATAAGGCATATTCTGATTCGCTGTGGTTATACCACAGGAGAGATTATGGTGTGTCTTGTCATCAACAAGAATAAGCTTGCTTGCGCTGCCGGGCTGGTTGATAAGCTGCTTGCGCTTGATTTTTCACAGCTTAAAGGCAGTGAGCTTATGAAGGGGAGCTGGCATATAAGCAGCATTATGCTGAACATTAACACAAAGAACACCAATGTCATTCTTGGGAATGAATGTAAAACACTGTGGGGAAATCCTTATATTGAGGATTACATCGGTGAAGTCAAGTATCACATATCACCGCTCTCATTCTATCAGGTGAACCCCGTTCAGACAAGAAAGCTCTATCAGACTGCGCTGGACTATGCAGGACTTACCGGAAATGAGGTTGTGTGGGATCTGTACTGCGGAATAGGAACAATATCACTTTTCCTTGCCAGACAGACAAAAAAGGTCTACGGTGTTGAGATTGTTCCGCAGGCAATTGAGGATGCAAAACAGAACGCTATCCTAAATAACATAGACAATGCAGAATTTTTCGTAGGAAAGGCAGAGGAGGTTCTGCCTGATTTTTATGCGAAGGAGAGCGCGCGAATCGGCAGGAAGCTAACCGCGGATGTCATAGTTGTTGACCCGCCGCGCAAGGGCTGCGATGAGACTCTTCTAGCCACAATGATTCAGATGGAACCGGAGAAAATCGTGTATGTGTCCTGTGACAGTGCGACACTTGCAAGGGATTTAAAGTATCTGTGTGGAAATGGATATGAGGTTAAAAAATGTATCGGATGTGATATGTTCCCGATGACGGGGCATGTGGAGAGCGTGACACTGCTCCAAAGGATAAATACCTATCATTATCGTAAAAAGAATTATGAAAGACAGTAGAATAAAAATGAGATTATATTATGAAAAGGAAGGGGAAATGAAGATAACATAAGAAATAGCAGGTAAACTTCGTAAACATGGTAACAAAATGATACTTGGAATTAGAGGCGAGGATATTAAGTTTGACCCTCAAAATATTGATGTTTACAAAGAAAATAAGATGAATGCTGTGGCAGATAATACTGAAATCATGGGAAATGAAAATAATTTATACTTTGAATTTGGAGGTGCTACAACAGTAGCCAGAGTTTCAAAATATGAATTATGCAGGGTTGGGGATGAAGTAGATTTCGTATTTGTTCCCTATAGAATGCATTTTTTTGATGTCGGGACAGAGGAAGCAATTGTGTTGTAGAAAGGAGCTTATATGGATAAATTTAGAAAGGTGAATACATATATTGATGAGAATCGTATACCGAGAGAGAAGCTGCCGGTATTCCATGTTACACCACCCTGTGGATGGATGAATGATCCAAATGGTTTTTCTGCTTATCAGGGAAAGGTGCATTTGTTTTATCAGTTTCATCCATATAGCGAAGTATGGGGACCAATGCACTGGGGACACTATGAACAGAAGATTTTATCAAATGGACAGAATTACCGGTTGCACTTGCTCCTGACAAAGCTTACGATGAAGCAGGATGTTTTTCCGGCTCAGGAATCGAGACAGAGAAAGGTCATCTTCTGGTTTACACAGGTGTGATGGAAAAAGAAATAAAAAAGGAGAAGGTTACATATCAGAACCAGTGTCCTGCGCTGGGGGACGGAAAAACGTATAACAAGTTGGAACAAAATCCCGTAATAACGGGGGATATGTTGCCGGAACATTTTAGCAGAGAGCATTTCAGGGATCCAAAGATATGGAAAGAGGCTGACGGAATTCGTTTTGCGTGTGATGGTAAGGCAGTTGTTAATATTCAGAAATACGATATTGTAGTTGATTAGGGAGATGACTATATGAAAACATTTGATGTTGTGGCGTTGGGTGAGTTATTGGTTGACTTTACGAAAAATGGGTTAAGTGCACAGGGAAATCCTTTGCTGGAGGCAAATCCGGGCGGAGCACCCTGTAATGTGCTGTCGATGCTGCAAAACCTTGGAAAAAAGACTGCATTTATTGGAAAAGTAGGAGCTGATGCATTGGGACAGATGTTGATACAAGCTGTAAGGAATCAGGGAATCAATACGGATAATCTATTGGTAGATGATACAGTACATACCACACTGGCTTTCGTTCATACGGATAAAGATGGTGATAGAAGTTTTTCTTTTTATCGTAATCCTGGAGCAGACATGATGCTGCGTTGGGATGAGGTTCACGAGGATATGCTTGCGGATACAAAGATATTTCATTTTGGAACCTTGTCAATGACAAATGAGCATATTGAAAAAGTGACAAAGAAGGCAGTTGAAAAAGCGAAAAGTGAAGATGTGCTTATTTCTTTTGATCCGAATCTCAGACCGCCATTATGGAAGAATTTAGAGGATGCAGGACGTCATATGTGGTATGGAATCAGCCAGTGTGATATTCTCAAGATATCAGATGATGAAATTGCATTTTTAACAGGAACAGATGATATCGAAAGAGGAATTGAAATAATTCTGGCAAAGAGTCATCCTACATTAGTCTGTGCGACTATGGGGAAAAACGGGAGTAAAGCGTTTTACAATGGAAAAAGTGTTTTTTGTGAGCCGTTTCTTCGGGATGATACCATTGAGACAACAGGGGCAGGGGATACATTTATGGCATGTGTATTGAATGCGGTATTGGAGAAGGGTCTGGAAGCACTGTCTGAGAAGGATTTGTTCGAGATGCTTCAGTTTGCAAATGCGGCGGCATCCATTGTGACAACAAGAAAGGGAGCATTGAGAGTAATGCCGGAGCATGAAGAGATAACAGCATTGATAAAAGATAAATGAGAAGGATAGGTACAGTAATCAAAGTGTAAAGGAAAGAAAGTATGGTGAACAATAAAGATAGACGTGATGCACAGATGGCATACAGAGCAGATAAATATATATTTGAGGAAATGTCTGTGTGCAGAGGGAAAATCCGAAAATGCCTTTTTAACACCTCCTTTCTTTTGTGATTATGGAAGCCATATTGAAGTTGGTAAGAATTTTTCGACAAATTATAACTGTACAATTCCGGATATGAATATGGGAAGGAAGTTACGATTGGAGATAATGTATGGATCGGTGGAAGTGCAGTAATTTGTCAAGGGGTACATATTGGAAGTAATGTTGTGATTGGTGCAGGAAGTGTTGTGACAAAAGATATTCCAGACTGGTCCCTTGCGGTAGGAAATCCTTGCAGGGTAATACGAAAAATTACCGAGGAGGATAAACGGTTTCTGATTGGAAAAGAAAAAATTGATGATGAAGCGTGGAAAATTATTTTTGGACAGGCATAATAGCAGATTATAAGGTTATTTTTTGGACAGGAATAGATGACGATATTGATACTTAAATACCTGGAAGAAGTGGGAACGATGCGGGAAGTACAGATTTCATTGAGAACAATTGAAGAAGTGAAAGAATTTGTTCAGACGATTACTATGTTCGATGGCGATTTTGAACTGATAAGTGGAAAATATATCGTAGATGCGAAATCAATCCTGGGATTGTTTAGTGTCGATTTATCAAAGCCGGTTACTCTAAAAATTGATGTTAACAATTCAAAAATGAATGAGGTTTTGACAGTAATTGAAAAGTATAAAGCGGAGTGACTTTTGAATATAAAAAGCAAGAAGTCTGATAGTTTACTTTTATTAGGATTTTAAAGACACTACAATAAAAAAATATTATAAGCTAAGAATTAAGCCAGGCGAAAAGTAAAATCTATCGGAGTATAAAATGCTGGAATTTTATGTTCAGATTAAAAAAATCCTCCAATAACAACCTAAAGGATAGCATAATTGACAAAATCGCTAAAAACTATAGAAAAATCCTTTATAATATGGTAATATTTAACAATAATAAGAATTATTCAGGTTATATGTTATCTGATATTACTACTTCAAGGAGGGATTTTTATATGAGAGAGCAGAAAGAGCATAGGAAGTCCATAACTTCAATCAAAACCAAGATTCTTGCTGCGGTCAGTGCACTGGTGCTGATTCTTGTGCTTATACTGATTATAATTTCGTATACGATTTCCAAGAATATAATTACGGATCAGTCAATGCAGTTACTTGAACTTTCAACTAAGAATCAGGCATCGCGGATTGAGGCCTGGATGTCGGAGAAGCTGAATGTGTTCAGTACCTTTAAGCAGGATATAGAGACGCTGGATTACACGGATGCACAGCTTCAGAGCCTGCTTGACAGCTATTATGGAAGAAGCTCCGATTATCCGGACGGATTTTACATAGCGGATACATCGGGAAAGGTTATGCAGGCGGCGGGTGTGGACTATAAAAAGACGGCAGATGCATCATCCGCATGGTATAATGAGGCATTGACAAGAGTTAATATGGCATTCGGCGATGTGCATGTCAATGAAGCCGGGACTGATGTGGTTAGTGCCGGAGCTATACTCCGCGATTCGAAAAAGTCTGGTGGCAATGCAAAGGCAAAGAATACAAGACTTCTTGTTGTCGATGTGCCGATAGCCCATATACAGGTTATTGTCGATTCGTTTATCAGTATGGATGATGCACAGGCAATTCTTGTTGACAAGGATAACAAGAGTATATTATCAAAGAGTGATGACACACTGACCGGAAAGCTTAGCGATGGTACAGGCTTTCTTGGTACAATAGGAAACAGAATATCACAGCAGAATTACACGGCGATGACGCTTGATGGTAACATTGTTGATTTCAGGGAGATAACAGGAACTAACTGGGTGCTTGTATCCTATGTACCGGAGAGCGCTGTTTTCTCAGAGCTTGCGTCACTTAGAACTACAATGATAGTAGTTGCGGTGGTTGTTCTTGCTGTTATTCTGGTACTTATGGAAAGAATGATTCATTTTATGATTAAGCCGATTCGTTCTCTCACGGACTCTATCGTGACAATGGCCTCCGGCGATTTTACGGTAGATATAAAGACCAAGGGAAATGATGAGATTACGCTTATGGGTCACAGCATGAAGGAATTTACAGCTGCAATAAGAAGCATGATAAATGATATCTCGAATATATCCGAGACGTTAAAAGGACAGGCAGAATCGAGTACATCCGTCTCCGGAGGATTGTATGAGGCTTCGCTTAAGCAGTCAAAAAACATAGATGAACTCAATGGGACAGTCGACCAGCTCTCTGCCTCCGTTCAGGAAATCGCAGAGAGTGCAACAGCACTTGCAGTTGTTGTTTCTGATACAAGGGACAGCAGCAATAATGCCGAGGACAAGATGAATGTCACGGTTGAGGTTGCAGAAGCAGGCAAGAACGATATGCAGAAGGTCGGCGAAGCGATGGGGCTTATAGAGCAGTCCATAAATGGGCTTCAGGAGTCGATTGACAAGGTTGGAGCAGCCTCTCAGGAAATCAATAAGATTGTAGGAATGATTGGCGAGATTGCCGACGAGACGAATCTTTTGGCACTCAACGCTTCAATAGAGGCAGCAAGGGCAGAAGACGCAGGAAAGGGCTTTGCGGTTGTTGCCACAGAGATAGGAAGTCTTGCAACGAACAGTAATCAGTCTGTGCAGAAGATTCAGACACTTATAAATGAGGTCACAAGTCTGGTAGGGGAGACGGTTGATAAGGCAAAGGGCAGCGTCGATGAGATAAATACCAGCAGCCGGCTTGTACATCAGGCAGTGGCAACATTTGATACGATATATGATAATATTGTGGATGCCAACAGGGTGGTAAATGACATGGCAGCCAATATGTTAAAGGTCGCGGATGTATCTACCAATGTCGCTTCCATAACAGAAGAACAGGCAGCCAGTGCGGAGCTTATTTCACGAAATGCCGGAAATATCGCTTCCGAATCAAAGAATATTACAGATGACAGTGAGAAGGTAGCTGAGACAGCAAGGAAGCTTGCCGACACCTCGGAAAAGCTTATGACCCAGATTAATTCTTTCAGAGTATAGGAGGGACTGCGATATGAAATATATAAGAAAATCGATATGCTCTTTGCTGTTATGTGTGTCAATGCTTGCTGTATTATTGACAGGGTGTTCAGGCGGTAAAGGGACAGCAGCAACAGGCAATGCCCGGATTCTTATAGCAACCTGCGCTAAGGGAGATGCTTTCAGGGATATGCTGATAGCGGCATTGGAATCGGCATGCGATGAGCAGGGAATAGGACATGACACCGTCTATGCGGAGCAGTCGGCAGAGCAGCAGGTAGCACAGGTCAAGGAAGCTAAGAGCCAGGGCTATACAGCGGTAATATGCAGGCTTATAGATGTAGATACGGCGCTTCAGGTTGAGAGGGCAGCAGATGGGCTGCCGGTAATATTTGTAAACAACTGTCCTGATGAGGGATATCTGAAGGCGGATGAATACATCTATGTTGCTTCCAATGAGAGTGTAGCGGGAAGCTATCAGGCACAGTATGTCCTGGACAAGCTGTCGGGCAAGAGTGAGATAAATGTAATGATTTTACAGGGTGAAAAGACTCATTCCGCAACAAAGGGCAGAACTGAGGCAGCGAAGAGGGTACTCAATGAGTCGGGCAAGAAGATTAATTATCTTTTTCAGGACTATGCTGATTGGAGCCCGGAGTTAGGACAGGAGTATTTTGAGATATTTAATTCCACAGGAAGGACTGTGGATTGTGTAATCAGTAATAATGATTCAATGGCAGTCGGAGCGATAGCGGGAATGGAGGCATGCGGAATTGACCCTGCCACAATAGTGGTCTGTGGTGTTGATGCCACTGCCGATGCATGCCGGCTGGTAAAAGAGGGAAAGATGGACTTTACAGTCTGCCAGAATGCAGTCAATCAGGCGAATGCGGCGGTCGATGTTGCGGTGCTCCTCTCATCAGGAAAATCAATAAAGGACTATGCCGGAACATCGGATACAGGCTATCAGGTATGGGTGGATTTTGAGAAGGTCGATGCGGCGAATGTTGATAGGTATATAAAATAATCAGATGATGTTTTGATATTCAACACCATCTGATGTTATGATAGACATTTCTGAAAAGTATGTAATATAGTGGGGGGGGGGCAGAGACTATGGTCTCTGTCCAAGCCCACCTTCGAGAGTAAGGGTTTCACCAGTCATGAACTTGAAATCAGGTGAGGCAAGCTGTACGCATACACGGCCTATCTCTGTCTCTACATTTCCGTAGTGTCCCATAGGCGGCATTTTGACATTCGCCTTGAATGCCTCAGGGTATGCATTTTCAAAGTTCTCAAGCTGTGCGGTCCATGCGAGCGGACATACAATGTTGACATTGATTCCATCAGGACCCCATTCGGTAGCAGCTACTCTTGTAAGACCTCTTATACCCTCCTTGGCAGCAGCGTAGGCACATTGACCGAAGTTTCCGAAAAGACCTGCGCCCGATGCAAAGTTGATAACGGAACCCTTGGTTTCCTTAAGGTATGGATAACATGCCTTCATATAGTAGAAGGCGGCATACAGTCCGGAGTAGACAGCAAGGTCGAACTGCTCAGTTGTGTGGTCTGCGAGAGTGACACCGGATGCGGATGCCTGTGCATTGTTGATGAGCACATCAATACGTCCGAAGGTATCAATTGTCTGCTTGATAACATTGGCAACAGTAGCTTCGTTATCTGTGCCGGCATTCACATCTGCCTGTACAGGGAGAACCTTGATACCGAATTTCTCTTCAAGCTCTGCCTTTGCCTCTTCAAGTTTCTTAACATTTCTTCCGGTGATTACAAGATTTGCCCCCTCCTTAGCATAGGCTGTCGCAATACCGTAACCGATAGAACCACAGCTTCCGTCCTTGAGGATGGCTCTTCCTCCGCCCGTTATAATGGCTGTCTTACCTGTCAAAAATCCCATTCTAATACCCCTTTCTGAATAATTTAATTAAGTTTAGCAGGCATATTAATGTATATAAGCATCGACTTTAATACACTATATATTTAAAGTATAACATAGTTGCGTGATAATTGTATATAATAATTAAAAATTTAACAAAAATAAAATTCAAAATAATAATTTGTTTAAAAAAATGCAATATCATTATATTGTCGTCAATAATTGCGGATGATATACTAGACACGCAAAAGTATATACAGAGGAGATGGGAATATGCACATAAAAAAGTGTTTTGGAGAAATGCTGGAACAACCTGGCGGAGAATTTAAGGTTAGTATAGAAAAAGATAATAAAAATACAAAAAAACTGAGAAGTATTATGTTGGCAGTATCAGTTTTTTTGTTGTGTACAATTACAGGGTGTGATAGTCCGGATTATACTGCCTCCATAAAGGAACCGTTTTCACATACAGAGACAATGGCTCCCACGGATACCTCAGATGACATCGTTTCGACCGGTGAGGCACTATCAGAAGAGGATGTTCTGGTAGATGTCAGCAGCCTTTCCATACCGGAATATAGTGGGACAGATTTCTATGTGGTCAATGACAATGTCCCTTTTTTCAATGAGAAAATAAAAGCTTATCCGGGGGACAGCTTTATTTATCTGTCGGAGCTGGATGAACTGGGGAGGTGTGGAACATGTGCAGGACTGTTCTCCTACATGACCCTGCCTGAGGAGGAAAGAGGAGAAATCGGACATATTAAGCCGAGCGGCTGGCACACGGCAAAGTACGATAAATCGGTTATACCGGATATGTATTTATACAACAGATGTCATCTTCTCATGTATGCTGTTTCAGGTATAAATGATGATACAAGAAATCTTATTACAGGAACAAGACAGCTGAATCTTGATATGCTGGAGCTTGAAAATCAGGTTTTAGATACTCTGAAGTATGATGAGAGTGTGAAACTGTTGTACAGGGTAACACCTATATTTGATGGGGATAATCTTGTTGCAAAGGGGGTATTGATGGAGGCGGCAAGCCTTGGAGATGGTGATGGGTTAAGCTTCTGCATGTTTATCTACAATGTACAGGATGGAATTGTAATAGATTATGCGACGGGTGACAGTCGGCTTGCGGATGATTCGCAGACTACACAGGAGATAACACAACAGAGTACCACAGAAGAGACAGCACAGGAGACAATGCAGTCAGGCGGGGGCTATGTTGCGAATATGAACACTAAGAAGTTTCATTATCCATCGTGTTCATCAGTCAGGCAGATAAATGCGGAAAACAGATGGGATTATACAGGAACGAGGGAAGAGCTTATAAGTATGGGATATGAGCCGTGCAGGAAATGTAATCCATGAGGAAGTGGGGAACAGCTTAAAGTATAGCTGCACTCTTATCTAACCTTTTTTCACTTTTTAATGTGTTTTTTGCATGTACTATCCTATAACAAACTGATAATATGAAGCCATGGTTGTAATAAGCAAAAACAATTTATGGAGGGATTATGAAGCAGTATACAAAACCATTATCACTGAGAAATGTTCAGGTAAATGACAAGTTCTGGAAGGAGAAGATGGAGCTTGTAAGAAAAGAGGTTATTCCATACCAGTGGGACGCATTGAATGACAAGGTGGAAGGCGCAGCACCGAGCTTCTGCATGAGAAATTTCAAGGTGGCGGGAAAAATTACGAAGGACAGACGTGAGCTGGGTGATAAATATCAGGATAAGGTATGGCCTCTTGATACCTTTGAGACACTACCGCAGGACATGGAACATCTAGAGGACAGATTTTATGGCTTCCTGTTTCAGGACAGCGACTTTTCCAAGTGGATTGAGGCGGTCGCATATTCTCTTACACAGCACCCGGATGAGGAGCTTGAGCGCATAGCGGACGGGGCAATCGACATAGTATGTGCGGCACAGCAGGATAACGGCTATCTTGATACATACTATATAATAAATGACATGTCGAAGGTGTTCACCAATCTCCGCGATAACCATGAGCTCTATTGCTTCGGACACCTTGCTGAGGGTGCGGTCGCATACTATGAGGCTACAGGAAAGGATAAGCTTTTGAACGCAGCGCGCAGATTTGCAGACTATGTGTATGACTGCTTAGGTGAGGAAGAGGGAAAGAAGAAGGGCTACCCTGGTCATGAGATTGCCGAGATGGCGCTTATGAGACTGTACGATGTGACAGGTGAAGAAAAATACAGAAGGCTTGCAGAATTTTTTATAAACCGGAGAGGAACAAGGCCGTATTATTTTGATGAGGAGCACCCTGAGGTTGTGAAGAAGGGACATGAGAATGAGCTACGCTATTTTTACCATCAGGCGCACCTGCCTGTGCGTGAGCAGGATGAGGCATTCGGACATTCTGTGCGTGCAGTATATCTGTACTCCGGAATGGCAGATGTCGCGAGAGTGGATGATGATGACGCACTCTATGAGGCATGTCTTAAGCTGTGGAACAATATCACACAGAAGAAGATGTATGTGACAGGGGGGATCGGTGCGACGCATTTAGGTGAGGCATTTTCATTTAACTATGACCTTCCTAACGATACGGCATATTCAGAGACCTGTGCAGCCATCGGTCTTGTGTTCTTTGCCAGAAGAATGCTTGAGATAAAGCCGGACAGAAGCTTTTCGGATGTTATGGAAAGGGCACTTTACAATACTGTCCTTGCGGGAATGGCGGCGGACGGAAAGAGCTTTTTCTATGTAAATCCATTGGAGGTATATCCGAAGGCATGTCATGAGGATGCCAGAAAATTTCATGTAAAACCAATCCGCCAGAAATGGTTCGGCTGCGCATGCTGCCCTCCTAACATTGCGAGGCTTTTAAGCTCACTTGCCATGTATGCATATACAGAGAATGAGGATACACTTTTTGCACACCTTTTCGTAGGAGGAAGTGTGAAAAAAGATGTCAATGGAAAAGAGCTGAGCTTTGAAGTCACTACAGATATGCCATGGCAGGGAACCACGGTATACTCATGCACCAATGAGCAGAGTGTACACGGAAGCCTTGCAATCCGCATACCGGAGTGGAGCAGAAGCTTCAAGGTGAGCGGTGTCACAGGAGAGCTTGATGAGAACAGCGCACAGCTTAGGGACGGATATTTATATATAGCGCATGACTGGAGGAAGGGGGATACAGTCAGGCTTGAACTCTCAATGGAGCCGGAATTTATTGCTGCCAACAGTGAGGTACGCGAGGATATAAATAAGACGGCACTTCGCCGCGGACCGTTCATCTACTGTCTTGAGGAGGCAGACAACGGAACAGACCTTCATACACTCAGCGTTTGCGCGGCAGCTAAGCCTGAGACGGTTATGCTGAATATTGCCGGTACGGATGTGGCTGCGCTGCGGATTGATGGAAAGAAGCTGATTAACGTCTGCGATTCCACGGACGTTGACGCAGAGACGAAAGCTGCTCCGTTATATACCACACTTAAAAAGCCTGAGTATAAGGATGTGAAATTGACGTATGTTCCGTATTATGCATGGAACAACCGAGGTGAGGGCGAGATGAGTGTGTGGGTAAACTATATATTATAATCATATACATGGTGATGAGGCGGTATGCGGCTATTAGGCTGCATGCCGCTTTTTATCATGCTGTTGAGAATATGCTGTAAAACCGCAATTTTTACCCACTGATTAGCAATATATTGTTAGTAAACGATTTGACGATAATATAAAATATATTTTAATAGATAAGTCTGATATGTGAATTTACAGGAGCGGATATTTTTAATCGTGGATGGCGGTTTGCCAATGGATGGTCAGAGCCGCCTAAGAAATGGGGATTAGCATGGGTAAAAGGATTGCTGTTTTTTCTACGGCGTGGAATGCAGAGCTCATCGGAGAGTTTCTGCGTGGAATGAGCAGGCGGGCAAGAGAAACAGGCAACAGTCTATATATCTTTAACAACTATGGAGGCTTCCATGGTGAGAAGGAGTATAATGACTGTGAATACAATATCTTCGAGCTTGCTCTGAAGTCTAACTTTGACGGTGCCGTCATTATTTCCAACAATATTGCTTCAAGAGAGAGGGTGGTCAAGCTTGTGGGACAGCTTAAGGAAAGGAACATACCATGTATCAGTGTGGAGCAGGAAATAGACGGTGTGTGTATGGTGGGAACGGACAACTATGCGGCTATGGCGGATGTGGTTGAACACCTTATAGAGGTTCATAAGTGCAGGGTTTTTAACTATATCGGAGGTCCGGCAGCGAATATGGAGGCAATGCAGAGAAGGCAGGCTTTCTGTGATACTCTCAGGCGGCACGGAATAGAGCCTGAGACAAGGCGGATGGGAGAGTATTCGTTCAATGAATCTGATGGTGAGAAGGCGTTTAATGATTTTGCAGACAGAGGATGCCTGCTGGCTGATGTGGTTGTGTGTGCCAATGATATGATGGCGATAGGGTTTATAAGCAAGTTAGAGCAGTGTGGCTATAAGGTGCCTGAGGATATGAGGGTTACAGGCTTTGACAATACGCTGAGGGCACAGAGCAATATTCCCGGACTTGCAAGCGTTAAGCGCTGCAATGAGGAACTTGGCAGGCAGTGTGTTGACAGTATGATTAGGATGCTGGCAGGTGGGATATATCCTAAAAATGAGTACAGCACACATGAATATGTACCAAATGAGAGCTGCGGCTGTGTACCGTATGTAGTGACAGAAAGGCACAGAAAAAAAGAGATATTTGATATCTTGTACACGAATGAGGAGATAAGGCGTAAGATTAATTATATGCAGACACGGCTTATGACAGCACCTTCTCTTGAAGATTTTGCAGTCAAGCTGTGGTGGGAACTTGACAATTTTAAGATTGATAATTTCTGTCTGCTCATAGACGAAAGTAAATATAAGGAAAATGGTGTGGAGCCGTCATACGGAATAGATGATGAAGCTGTTGCTGCAGACGCGCAGGAAGCACCATCATTGGAATATCCCGAAAATATGCTGCTTTTGCTCAATAAAAAAAGTACGGACAACAGACCTGTTTCATTTGTCACGTCTAAGCTTATACCTGATGGCTTTATTGATGAAAAAGAGAAATCACATATTATAGTGTTTATGCCGCTTCACCATAATGGGCGTCAGTTCGGATATTGTGTTATGGAGAATGGAATTGAATATATTGAGAATGGAAGCCTGTATTACTGGTTGAGTGTGTTAAATACAGCTCTTGAGACTATCAGGCAGAGCATCTGTATCCGTGAGCTTAATAAGAAGCTGGCACATCTTTACATGTATGATGTAATGACAGGAATTTACAACCGATTTGCACTTCAACATGTAGGGGCAATATTATTTGAGAAAAATCGCAGAAAGGGCAGGCACACTCTGTTTCTGTTTGCTGATATGGATGGGCTTAAGAAGATAAATGATACCTATGGTCACGAGGTGGGGGATGCTGCTATCAAAGCGATGGCACTAATATTAAACGACGTGAAGCCTGATAGTTCGTTTTTCTGTCTTAGATATGGCGGTGATGAATTTCTGCTTATGGGAAGCTGTGATAATGAGGATGAGGCAGCGAATATTCAGAAGCAGATAGAAAAAAAGATAGATGCTTACAACAGCTCAGGCATGCTTCCTGCTGCATTATCGGCGAGTATAGGGCATATCATTTCGTCACCTGATGAACCACAAATGGTGATGGAGGATTATATCAGGACGGCGGATAATATGATGTATAGGATTAAGCAGGAAAGAAAAAGAGAGAGGAGATAGTTAAATGAAAAAACAAGCTTTTAATCCATATCTTCCATCATGGGAATATATTCCTGATGGAGAACCATATGTGTTTGGCGGAAGGGTATATATATATGGTTCACATGACATGTATAACGGACATGTATTTTGTCTTGGAGATTATGTATGCTGGTCTGCACCAGTAGATAATCTTGGAGACTGGCATTATGAAGGCGTTATTTACAGGAAAACACAGGATCCGCTCAACTCCGATGGGAGAATGTGTCTGTATGCACCTGATGTGACAATAGGACCGGATGGTCGATACTATCTGTATTATGTGCTTGATAAGGTATCGGTCATTTCTGTAGCAGTGGCAGACAGACCACAGGGACCATACGCTTTTTACGGCTATGTCAGGGATAAGGATGGACGAAGAATTGGCGAAAGACCAGGTGATGAGCCGCAGTTTGATCCGGGAGTGCTCACGGAGGGTGACAGGACATATCTTTACACGGGATTTTGCAATGGCAATGATAAATCGCGTCACGGCTCTATGGGAATGGTACTTGACAAGGATATGCTCACTGTAATAACAGAACCTGTGTTTGTAGTACCGAGTGGTTCATACAGCGATGGCACAGGCTTTGAAGGGCATGAGTTTTTTGAAGCCTCATCAATAAGAAAAAAAGGCAGCCTATATTATTTTATATATTCTTCGGTTGTAATGCATGAATTGTGCTATGCGGTGAGCGATAATCCGTTGTCCGGTTTCAGATACGGAGGGGTGATTGTAAGCAACTGTGACATTGGTATTGATTCATATAAGCCTGCAGCCAAGCCGGCAGCATTCGGAGCAAATAATCACGGCAGCATTGTAGAGATAGAAGGTGAGTGGTATATATTCTATCACAGGCATACTAACAATACATGGTATTCAAGGCAGGGCTGTGCAGAGAAGCTAAGCTTTGATGGTGACAAGATAATTCAGGCAGAGATGACCTCATGCGGTCTTAACGATGGACCATTGAAGGGGGAGGGAGAGTATCCTTCATTTATTGCATGCAATATTTTTACAAACGATGAGCAGATGTATGTAGGAGGAGCTGGACATCCATATATTATGCAGGATGGCCGTGATGGAGATATTGAGCCGGCATATATTACAAACCTATGTGATGGTTCGGTTATCGGCTTCAAGTATTTTGACTGTAAGGGTATTACCGCATTTGGAATTAAGACCAGAGGCTATGCTCATGGAAATGTTAAAATAAAGACTACATGGGATGGGGATGTGCTTTCAAGTATTCCAATTGATAATGCGAATATATGGGAGTATAACGAGATAAAAATTACGATACCCGATGGTGTACATTCGATATATCTGGAATATTCAGGTACAGGAGCAGCAGATTTGAAGTCATTTACTTTTGTGTGCTGATACGGAAATATAAGATAACAGGGATGTATGAATCTTCGATAGTGTGGATTCATACATCCCTGTTTAATATTAAGGCTGGTGCAGAAACATCCGCAGCTATTTTAATGTCTCCTTTACATCCGAAAACAACTGCATATCCTCAGGAGTGAGCCTGACATTTGTGGAAAAACTGCGTCCATCTGCGGTTGTAATATTAACCTCTATAATTGTACCTTCCTTTATGACATCGCTTCCCGATACTGCGCGAAGGAACATCGGAAACTTCGGATGGGCTGCCGTGAAACGGTCCCATGATGATTTTAACTGGAATAATTTGGCTGGATTCATTTTTTATCTCCTTAAATGACTATTGATATATTGTGTGTTATTGCAGGGGGCAGAATGTGGTGCAGGTTATTTTGCATTATATCAGTGTCAATTAGAAACACCTCTTTAGCAGCGCCTCTTAAAATACATTTTTAATATACACTATGTTGGCATAAAATAATTTATCGTATATAATTATTAAAAAATGGGTGTTCATGTTTTAGCATTGTACTACATGCAACACAGTATTACCTGCAAAAAATGGCATTGATAAAATATACAGAATTATGTTGGAAAACATATTCCAATATAGTAGAATGATTTTATCATAGAAGCAGAAAATGGTCAAATTAAGAATATATAAAAAATGAAATGGTATGATGTTGAGGTCAAAACATGGTAATTTAATACACGAGTGTATAACGTATTATATTTATGCATATCAGCTCCGTTGTCCGAAGCAAGATGTTCTAAGAACATCTAAGCTTCTCCCAAAAGTCGTGATATGCATAAATATAATACGTTATACACACTAAGTTTATAGCACATGTTTTGACCCCAACATCATGGTATGAGAATATATAAAAAAGGAAATGGGGATAGAAATGGAATGGAAATATGACATTTCCGCGTGTACGCTATGTCCGCGAGAGTGCGGTGTTGACAGGCTTAACGGCGTGCGCGGCAGATGTGGCTGTGACAGTGATATATATGTGGCGCGTGCGGCACTCCATAACTGGGAGGAGCCCTGCATATCGGGTGTGCGTGGCTCGGGTACTGTGTTCTTTTCGGGATGTCCGCTTGGCTGTGTATTCTGCCAGAACAACAATATTGCCAACGCGAAGGTCGGAAAGAAGATTTCGGTGGAGCGTCTTGCGGAGATATTCCTTGAGCAGCAGGACAGAGGGGCACTTAATATTAACCTTGTGACACCGACACATTACATACCGCAGATTATAAAGGCGCTTGAGCTGTCAAAGAACCAGGGAATGAACCTGCCTGTGGTATACAACAGCGGCGGCTATGAGAAGGCTGAGGCACTAAAGCTGCTTGACGGACTTGTGGATGTATACCTTCCCGATATGAAATATATGTCACCCGTGCTTGCCGGAAAATATAGTAAGGCACAGGATTATCCGGCGGCTGCGATGGCTGCACTTGCGGAGATGTTCAGACAGGTTGGAACGCCGGTGTTTGAGGTAGAAAATCCGGATGATAATACGGCAACGGACGAGGCCGGTCTTATAATGAAGCGTGGAATGATAGTGCGCCATCTGGTGCTCCCCGGGTGCACCGCGGATTCAAAGGCAGTTGTAAAATACCTCTATGACACCTATGGGGATGACATATATATGAGCATAATGAGCCAGTACACTCCGATGCCGGAGCTTATGCCCGGCGGAAAGCTTAATGTGCTCTACCCTGAGCTTGGAAGATGTGTCACACAGGAGGAGTATGACGAGGTTGTGGACTACGCAATTGACCTTGGTGTTGAGAATGCCTTCATTCAGGAGGGCGATGTCGCGAAGGACAGCTTCATACCGGATTTTGATATGTTGGCGGGGGTGTAGGCAGGAGAGCAGGCGGTAAAAATATAGCTGTGCAGAGGTAATAGTGCGAAATCGTAAAAAGCAAGTTTTTCATTACTATTTGAGCCACTGCAAAAGCAGTGACAGGGGGATTTTTATGAACATGGGATAGCTCTGAATAGTTTGAAGGGTATCGCAATTATCTATGAAAAGTTAACGAAATGGAGAAAAGAAAGAAGAATATGAAATATAATTGCCCTTATGACAAAAAATGCGGTGGCTGCAACCTGCTTAAGCATGATTACGCAGAACAGCTTAAGATAAAGAAGGCTGCCCTTGCAAAGCTTTTAGCACCATACGGCAGGCTTACAGAAGTGCTTGGCATGGATGAGCCGCTGCATTACCGCAACAAGGTACATGCCGTTTTCACAACTGACAGAAAAGGAAATATCATATCCGGTGTGTATGAGGAGGGAACGCACAAGGTTGTTGCGGTCGATAACTGCCTTATCGAAAATGAAAAAGCCGATGAGATAATTGCGACCATCAGAAAGCTCATCCCATCATTCAAGCTTAAGGTCTACGATGAGGACAGAAGAACAGGTCTGTTCCGCCATGTTCTCATCAGAACAGCACACAGCACCGGACAGATTATGGTTGTGCTTGTCCTCTCAAGCACGATGTTTCCATCCAAAAATAATTTTGTAAAGGCTCTTTTAAAGGAGCACCCGGAAATAACAACAATAGTAATGAATATCAATGACAGGCGAACATCGATGGTGTTGGGTGACAGGGAACAGACACTCTACGGAAAGGGTTATATTGAGGATGTGCTGTGCGGCAATACCTTCCGAATATCGCCAAAGTCCTTCTATCAGATAAATTCCGTCCAGACGGAAATCCTCTATAACAAGGCGATTGAATTTGCCGGGCTTACAGGAAATGAGACGGTCATAGACGCATACTGCGGAATCGGTACAATCGGAATCACCGCAGCTTCATATATGGCCGGGCAGGCTGGAGGAAAAGGCGGAAATGTCATCGGTGTTGAGCTGAACACCGACGCCGTGAAGGATGCCATCGCCAATGCAAAGCGCAACAATATGGACAACATCCGTTTCTACTGCGATGACGCCGGAAAATTTATGACCCGCATGGCAGCCGACGGACAGCATGCGGATGTTGTATTCATGGACCCTCCGCGTTCGGGAAGTGACGAGACTTTTCTAAACTGTGTTGCAAAGCTTGCACCGAAAAAGATAGTCTACATATCCTGCGGCCCGGACACGCTTGCACGTGACCTTGGAGTGCTTAAAAAGAAGGGGTATAGGGTTGAAAAGATGGTGGGGGTTGATTTGTTTCCGATGACGGAGCATGTGGAGACAGTTGTCCTTTTGTCCCAACGGAAAGCGGATAATTATGTTGAGGTGGAATTGGAGCTGGATGATCTGGATTTGACTTCAGCGGAGAGTAAGGCTACTTATAAGGAAATTCAGGAGTATGTGCTGAAGGAGCATGGCTTGAAGGTGTCTAATCTGTATATTTCACAAGTAAAGAGGAAATGTGGAATAGAGGTTGGGGAGAATTATAATTTGCCGAAGTCGGAATATAATAGGCAACCTCAATGTCCAGAAGAGAAGGAAAATGCTATAATGGATGCGTTGAAACATTTTAGGATGGTTTAGAGAGGTGAGCACATGGCATTAAACTATATGGTGTATCAGTATGATGGCTGCAGGAATGCAGTTGTTATGACAGATATGGATGGCAAGCAACTTGTAATTGACTGTGATAATGCAGAGGCGCAGGTCATATTTGATGAGCCGGAGGATGCAGGGGTTCTGCCAGACTTGCAAGGAAAGAACCTGCGAGTTATGTGAGTATTGCGATGCGTCCGGGCGGATTGCAGGATTATGTGGATGTGTGGAATGAGTTGAATTAAGGACGATAAACAAAATAGGATATTAATAAAATAAGTATTTTAACTCAGGTTATAATAAATACAAGAGAAGGAGAGGATGGCATGACCAAGTTTTATGAAACAGTATTGGCTGTACTTAAGCAAGATAATAGATTTTTTACAGAAGAAGGCGTTCTTCTGCGAAATGCTGTTTATGAGGCTGCAATGCAAATGGATACTAATCTTATTCATTTGTTACTTACTAATGATATAACAAAGGCACGCTTTTTCAAAGAAGTTGATGGAATTGCTGTATTTGATAAAGTTGGATTTGGTTGGGTTGTGAATAATAGAGAATTTTTACCAGATAGTTATACTCGTTTTAAGAACAAAATTGGTCTTGCTGATGGTAATGGAGATATTCTTTCCTCAAAAGGGAATGTTGAATTAGTTTTTCCATATAAAGATTGTGTATTAGAGGGGGGACAAACAAAGGAAGATCAAAAGAGAAAAGAGATTTTTTATAATGAAACATTAGCACCAGATGAAATAGATAGATTGTTATATCCTAAAGTTTTCACTAATGTAAGCAGATATTCACAAGGAACATGCGAAAAACAAACATCATATAATGGTGAAAATCTTATAATTAAGGGAAATAATTTGTTAACCATATCAAGTTTATTAAAACATTATGAAGGACAAGTTAAGTGTATATATATTGATCCTCCTTACTATTTTAGGGAAACAAAAGCTACTGATACATTTAAATATAACTCTAATTTCCATATGTCAAGTTGGCTAGTATTCATGAAGGAACGACTTCTTATGGCAAAACGTTTATTGAAGAAGGGAGGAACCATATGGATTAGCATTGGTGAAGATGGAATGCATTATCTTAAAGTCCTTTCAGATGATATTTTTGGCGCAGAACATTTTGTTGGAACTATACCTCGACGTACTCGCAGTGGCAAATCAGATGTTCCTTTTAATTTTTCTCAAGATTTTGATTGGATTCTAGCATATACTAATATTGCTGATGACGAAAAGGTTGTGGGAAGAAAAGTAGAAAGAAAGTATTTTGAAACACCAGATTATCCTGGTGAGCCATGGAGACTTGCAGATTTAACTTCGCAACAACCTGCAAGCAAGCGTCCTAATTCATATTTTACGATGATTGACCCTAAAACAGGAAAAGAATATCCGGCAAGCGAAAAAAGGACTTGGGCGGTTACGAAAGACACTTTTGAATATTACTATAATGCTGGTGCAATTGTATTTCCTGATGATTATGAATTTTTGAACATAACTAAACCATATGCTAGGAAATTTAAAAGCGAAGATGATAATAACGGAAAACTGAGTTCTGTAATTTCAGATTTTGTTATGCAGGATTTTATAAAAGCGCTTTTATATGACTGCAAAAATATGGATGGAAACGCACAAATTGATGAGATGTTTGGGAGAAACGAATTTGACTATGCAAAACCAGAGAATTTGATAAAGAGTATCTTAGATGTAGCAACGGAGGAAGGCGATTTAGTGATGGATTTTTTCTTGGGCTCTGGTACGACTTGTGCTGTTGCTCATAAAATGAATCGTCGATATATTGGGGTTGACCAAATGGATTATACTGAAAAAATAGCAGTTGAGCGATTAAAAAAGGTTATTGATGGGGATGAAAGTGGCGTTTCAAAAGATGTAAATTGGCAAGGAGGAGGTTCATTTGTTTATTGTGAACTTGTAAAGGCAAACCAAAGTTTTGTTGATGAAATACAGATGGCTACAACTTTAGAAGAAATCAAAGATATCTATTCAAGAATTATATCAACGGGATTTATTAGCTGTAAAGTTAATCCGAAGGATATTGATGCAAACTCAGAAGATTTTTATTCGTTGAGTATTGATGACCAGAAGCGCTTCCTTATGGAATTGCTTGATAAGAATTTATTGTATGTAAATTATTGTGATATAGACGATGAAGAATATGGTATCAGTGCTGAAGATAAGGCATTTACAAGAAGCTTTTATGGGGAGGTGTAATCTATGGCATTTCTATATGAAAAAATAGATGTGATCCGGGAGAATGGGTACGCCGCTGAAATGCCGGCGTTTATTCCTGCTAACTTAAATACAGCATTTGAATTGCGTCCATATCAGATTACTGCATTTGAGAATTTCATAACTCATTTCGAAAGTCAAAAATGTCCTCATCCAACACAGGTATTGTTTCACATGGCTACAGGTAGCGGTAAGACGCTGATTATGGCAGGTCTTATGCTTTATCTATACAGAAGAGGATACAGAAATTTTCTTTTCTTTGTAAACTTGTCTACCATAGTAAAGAAAACAGAAGACAATTTCTTGAATGCCGCATCAAGTAAGTATTTATTCGCTGACGAGATTGTGTTGGACGGAGAACGCATATCGATAAAGAAAGTTAGTAATTTTCAATCAACAGATCCTAATGCAATAAATATTTGTTTTTCAACAACTCAGGGATTGCATACTGATATGTGGATTACAAAAGAAAATGGGATATCTTTTGATGACTTTGATGATGTGAAGACTGTACTTATATCCGATGAAGCGCATCATTTGAATGCTACAACAAAGAAACTTAGTAAGGAACAGGAGGATAATTATCATTCTTGGGAGCAGACAGTAAAGAGCATTTTTGACAGAAATAGTGAAAATATATTACTTGAATTTACTGCTACCTGTGATCTTGCTAATCCTCAGATTCGTGCAGAATATGAGAATAAGATTATTTTTGACTATCCTTTACATAAATTCCGTGCGGATCTTTATTCAAAAGAGATAAAAACACTTCGTTCAGATATGGATATTATGGACAGGGCTATTCAGGCTTTGGTGTTGAGCCAGTATAGATTAAAGGTGTTTCAGGATAATCATTTATCTATCAAACCGGTTGTGTTATTTAAGTCTGCTAAAATTGAGGACAGCAAAAAGTTTATGGCAACCTTTATTGATGTTGTAAAAAAATTGGAGGGCTCTACAATTGAGAGAATTTCTGAATTGATTGACAATCCTACGATGCATCTAGCGTATAATTATTTTTCATCTGCAGGAATAACCTTTGATATGCTTGCACAGGAACTTCGTGAGGATTTTTCAGAAGAGCATTGTGTATCAGTTAATGATGATAAAGAGGCGGAATTAAAGCAAATTTTGCTCAATTCTTTAGAAGATGCATCAAATCCGTATAGAGCAATTTTTGAAGTAAAGAAACTTGATGAAGGTTGGGATGTATTAAATCTTTTTGACATAGTACGTTTGTATGAAACAAGACAGTCTGGTGGTAAATCAATATCTCTAGCAACCGTTTCGGAAGCACAGCTTATTGGACGTGGTGCCAGATATTGTCCGTTTATGATTAATGATGAGCAACCCAAATTCCAACGAAAATATGACAATGACGTAGAAAATGAGCTTCGAATTTGTGAGGAGTTATACTATCATTGTCAAAATGACAGTAGATATATAGGTGAGCTTCATAATGCATTGCGTGAAATCGGTATAGATTCTGACAAAACCGTTACAAAGCATTATATTTTGAAGGATGAATTTAAGCAGGATGACCTTTATAAAAATGGCTTGATATTTATAAATGAACGAGTAGTCAAAAGTCGTTCTGAGGTTAACGAATTGCTTCCATCGGTAAGAAACAAGGTGTATTCAGTGACGCTGGTAACAGGGCAATCCGGTGAGGACGTTATTCTTGATGATGGACAAGGTACTTCTGTTGATAGTAAGACAAAAACAAAGCTATATTCCACTACGATTGGAGAAATCGCAAATATTAATTATGCCATCGTAAATAAGGCTCTTGCAAAAGTTCCGGTATATAAATTTAATACCTTAAAAAGTAGATTTCCAAATTTGAAATCAACAAGAGAATTCATAACAAGTACCAATTATCTTGGAGACATAAAAATAGAGATTCGTAGCAAATATGATGAGCCATCGGTAACTATTTTATCAACGGCTGTTACAAGTGTACTTACAAAGATAGCGGCATCAATTTCTGCAATAGAGGAAGAATATGAGGGTACCAAGGAGTTCCATGCGGTTAATATACATGATATTTTCTGCGATAAAGCTGTAAATTATACTAATATTGTTGATGGTGGAATTGGAGCGTCTCAAAATGATGCTACCGTGCCGGCTACAATGCGTATAGATCTAAAAGGAGAAGATTGGTTTACATTCACAGATAATTATGGAACTTCAGAAGAAAAAGCATTTGTAGCATATTTCCATGATTATGTAGATAGATTAAAAACTATTTATAGCAAGATTTATCTAATGCGTAATGAACGTCAGCTGCATCTCTATTCATTTGATGGTGGTGAAAGATTCGAACCGGATTATGTGTTGTTTTTACAGAAAGACAATGAGGATGGTTTTGAACAAATGCAAGTGTTCATAGAACCTAAGGGTACGCACCTTGTGGAATCTGATAAATGGAAGGAAGACTTCCTATTGCAGTTGAAAGAAAATGCAATTCCTGTAAAAACATTTGTCGATGACAATAATTATCATATATGGGGATTCCATTTCTTTAATAGAGACTTAAGAGGAACTGAATTTAGTGCGGATTTTGAAATGTTACAAAAACCAGAGGAGCATTTAAAAGTATTAAATGCATATGCTAAAGGGTTAGTTGACGGAAATCAGTAAGTTTAACATTGTAACAGGTAATAGAAATAGCAATAAAAAACTGTGGACGAGGAGGAATGTGTGTGGCGAAGAGTTCACTTGAAAAAGCATTAGAAAAATATCAAAAAGAAGTTGCAAAAAATACTAAGAAGAAAATTGATGCTGATAAAAGATTGGCTGATAAACAACGCAGGGAAAATCAAAGGCAGGCTAGAATTGATGCATGCAGAGAATGTGCTGCATCAGTGGTGTCTGGTCAACCAACAGTAGCAGGTGTTAAAATTCTAGATCCTGCATCAGAGGAATTGATATCTCTTATTATTGCCGGATGTAAAAATGATAATTATAGGATTACGAATAATGATGTTAATATTCCTACATATTTGGAAAGTGATTTGGCATTAGAGTTTGAAAAATTAAAGCAATACGGGATGATTTCGTCGTATGGATATTACATATCTGGATGTTGGGAATTGACTATCTTGCCTTGCATGTTGACATATTTTGAGAGAAAGGAGATTGCTCTTATGGAAGAGAAACAGGCTTTTAATACAAATAATTTTTATGGGGATGTAACGGGCGTTCAAATTCAGCAGGGGACAATTAATTCTACACAGAACCAGACTATTACACAGGATTTTGATTATGATGCTGTTAGTGATGTTATTGAAAATATAAAGAAATATGACGCTATGTTTGAATCAGAGTTTGGGGAGAATGCTACAGAGTTAAGAAATAAACTTGATGAGATTGAGACGCTTATAAAAAGCAAAGAAAATCCTAGCAAAATCAAAGCATTATTATTAGAATTGAAGAATTTGGCTGTTGGTGTTACCGGTAGTTTAATTGCATCAGGTATTGCTGCACAAATACCTATGTTTTAGGAGGAGTTTTTTTGGAAGGAATAGTACTTGAACTTGAAAGAGAAGCACTTGACGAAAATGTTGGTATAGAGGCATTGCTTAGGAAAGCCTATTTAGTTGCAAGAAAACTAAAACTAACAGATTTTGAAAAGTGGATTAACAATGAACAGAATGGATATGAGGGAGAAGTACCAGAATATCGTATGATAGGAGGGGAATATAAAGCGTTAAATCCTTATAGAGGCTGGATACCAGTTGTATTGCCAGCTAATGTGGCAAAAGTAATAGCAAAAGTTCCGTTGCACAATTCTATATCCTCATTATGTGATGTGTATAATACGAGTGAAGGTAGTATCTGCTTTACAGTAGGTGCAGAAATTACTGAGTTTTTAAATAAGTCATCAGATGGATTTGACACAAAGTTTTCATTTTATTCGTCAAGGAGTGAGATTTACCGAATAATCAGTACTGTTAGAAATAAAATTTTAGACTGGGCGTTGCTTTTAGAAGAAAATGAAATATTTGGGGAAGGGATGACTTTTACTGAAAAGGAAAAAGAAATAGCATCCACTACAAAGGTTATAAATAATTATACCAACAATTTTTACGGCAATGCCAGTGAGGTTGATATTTCACAAGGTTAAATGATAGGTGCGTCAAAAAGAGGAGCACCTTTTAAAAGTGACTCCAAAAAATGGAGTACTTTTCCGAAAAGTGAGTCAAAAAGTGACGCACCTTCCGAAGAGGGATAAATTGTTATCAAAAATTGTGGGTCAAAAAGTGGAGCACCTTTTATAAAGTGACTCCAAAAAGTGGAGTACTTTTCTAAAAAGTGAGTCATAAAGTGGAGTACTTTTCTAAAAAGTGAGTCATAAAGTGACGTACCTACATATAAATCAAGGTTTTAGGGGATTTGGCCCATAACTAGATGCATTTTGCGCTGGATATACAAAATGCGTATCTAGCAGAGGACACTGTGAGAAATCTATAAAAGAAATTTTCCGGGTACAGAAAGCTTGGAAATATATAAGCGGATTTTTTTGAATCGAAAATATTGCCTTTTCCGTAGCGAGGCTGTATCATCAAGAAAAGAATTATCGGAATTATCTTGAAAAGATGCAGAAGTGACTAAGGAAGGAGGGAAGCTTTGAATAAGGAATTTGAACGCTGCTGCACATTTCTTGCTGAGATGATAGAGAAGTACGGTCTGGATGTTTTACGTGATATAGCTGTAGAGCTTCAGTTTGCTCCGGAAACTTGGCGTGATGATGCAGAAGGAAAAAGACTTCGGTATGAGACTTATGCGAAGAGATTTCTGGAGCGGTTTAAGGAAGCTGCATAAGGATTACCGGCATCCTGCGAAATTTGTATCAAGTTTTCATCGAAAACTTGATATGTAGACCGAGTCATTTGCGAAGCAAATATTGCATGGCGAGGGTTCGTTGATTGAGTGGGATGTATACATACGTTAGAGCGTTCAAAAAGAAAAAGATATAAAAAACGATTGAATTTTTGGAAAGCTGGGCATATTATAATAGCAAATATATTTCTTTGATAAGTTAGAAGATGTATAGAACCTATTGACTTTCGAAGGAAGATTTGCTAAGCTCTCTATAGAGAAAGTTTACCACTGACCGATAGGTGGTATATAAATGGTCGGGTTGAAAGTTTACCGCTGACCAATATGCGGTATATAAATGGTTGGGTCGAAAGTATTGTCCTCCACCAGCTCTGGTGGAGGATTTTTTTACCAAAGGGTGGATGTACATGAAGAAATCAGGATTTTATATTATTAAAGATTCCTTTTTTGTGGACATGAATGAACCATATCTTAAAGGGAATAAAGAGGGTAATAGACCTCATTATTATTGCTTTGAGGATTCGGTTTCCGGTTTGTATTGGATGAAGTACATCAATAAGGACTTGTCAACTTTGGAAAAAGCAATCGGGAAAAATGTGGAGGACGCATCTATGCTTGATACATTTTCACTTGAGATGTTTGAGAACATCGCTTATGTGATGGCAAAGCATGCAGATACCAATATTCCGGATACACAGGAAGAATGGTTGGATGGATTTAATACGTTCTCAATCTATCAGGTTCTTCCACAGCTCATTGAGCTCTGGGGGTTAAATGTTCAGACGGATGTAAGTGCTAAAAAAAACTTCGTCCAACAGATCGCCCGATGACAACACCTTTATTTTTGCTTCGTTGCGTACAGCTGGGTATTAGTATTCGAGATCTGGATTTGCTTACCATTGGCCTCGTGAATGATATGTATGCTGAAAACAGCAACGATGACTATAAAGGATATAAGGAAGTGGCGACTCAGGAGGATTTCGACATATTTTAATCAACTGGTAGATTTTGGAGTATGGAGTATGAACAATTTGTAAAATATTGATTTTGTATTGCTTTTGTCTGGACAAGTGGATGTAATATAGTTAGAAAAAACTCGGAAGGAGTGTTTACTATGGCAACAAAATCAGCAAATTTATACGCACGCATAGAGCCTGATGTAAAAGAGCAGGCAGAAGGAATCTTAGCAGCATTAGGAATTCCTGCATCCAATGCAATAAATATGTTTTACAAACAAATTATTCTTCAAAGAGGACTTCCTTTTGAAGTGAAAATGCCATCCGTTCGTCCTGTAGACGTTAGTGCATTATCAGAAGCACAGATGAATGCAGAACTAGAGAAAGGATATGCAGATATGCAGGCTGGTCATACTAGATCAGCAAAATCTGTTTTTGCTGATATCCGCAAGGATTACAATTTATGATATAGTGATTTCAGCTCAGGCCGAGATAGATCTTCGTGGAATCTTCGAATACATTGATTTTGAACTGCAGGCACCAGAAAATGCAAGTGGTCAGCTTGATAGGCTTGAAGCATGTATTATGGATCTTGATCATATACCGAAGAGATATCGACAATATGAATTGGAACCATGGAAAAGTCGAGGGCTACGCGTAGCGCCAGTAGACAATTATCTTGTTCTATATATTCTGGATGATGATACACAAGTGGTTATGATTATCCGTGTTATGTACGGTGGACGAGATGTGAATACGCAATTAAACAGATTTACAAAAACAAAATAATTTGAAAGCATCAATCAGAAATGGTCGGGGCTTTTTTCATGTCTGGAGAAATCTGGGCTTTTTTTATGCCCATTTTTACGGAAGGAGGTATCGACCGTGGCTAACAGAATTATGGGTATTACTGTCCGGATCGGCGGAGATACCACCAAATTACAGACAGCCTTAAAGGGTGTAAACGGTCAGATTAAAGGCACACAGCAGCAGTTGAAGGACGTGGACAAGTTATTAAAACTTGATTCAGGAAATACAGAGCTGCTTGCACAAAAATCATGACGATTGCTCTTGGCGCTGCTGCACTTGGACCGGTGCTAATTGTAGTAGGAAAAGTGATATCCGCAGTAGGAACAATCATGACGATCGTTCCTAAAATTTCCGGAGCAATCACAGCAGTAAAAACGGCATTTGCAGCGTTAAATGTAACCGTGCTTGCAAATCCTATCGTGTTAATTATCGCAGCTATCACAGCACTTGTGGCAGCTTTTATTTATTTGTGGAATACAAATGAGGGATCGTTAAAAGGTGTGTGGATAAGTTCCCCGTTACCAAGGTAATTCATAGACAGCAGTCCTTTCATGTGGAGATGGTATGTTTATTGTCCAAACTCCACGAAGCGAAGCATCATGTGAATGTGACGGTGGATATGAATGAGATGGATTTGACCAGTGCAGAGGGTAAGGCTACTTATGAGGAGATTAAGAAATATGTGGCTGAGCATAATGATGGGATGCAGGTATCTAACCCTTATATTGCGCAGGTGAAAGCTAAGTATGGAATCATAGAGCGTGAGAACTATAATTTGCCTAAGTTGGAAGATTCAAAGCAACCACAGTGTCCAAAGGAGAAAGAAGTTGCGATTGTGGAGGCACTGAGATTTTTTCGGATGATTTAAAAATTTAAAAAGAAAAAGTTGTGTTAAATTATTATTGACAAAATGAAATAAAAGAATTATATTAATGAAAATATTTTGAGAAAGGAAGCCGAATTATGTTTTTATTCGTAGTCGAAAATACATACGAAATTATTCAGACAATGCAGATTAACGTGCAGGGTCTTAATGTTGTATGTAAATATTCCGGTTACGAAGAAAAATAAGCTTTCAGGAACATAGTATTTTGTATAGTTATAAATCGGCGATTTCTATGTAAGTTTCTATATCTTCCTAAAGTCTGATAAAGCCTTATAAATCAAGGGCTTGCGAGTTTTTTGAATCCGATATAAGTTCATATATCTTTATGTATTTATTCTAAAAATTGGTACGTAATTGGTACGTAACAGGCAAATGAAATATGCAAAAAATGAAACTAGATGTTATATTGTGAGCCTCGATATTTGAAAGAACAATAAGAAAAGACCAGTGTTTTTTGTGATACTAGGTCTTTTTTTATTGTAGGTTAGGCTTATGCCAGGGAGATTTCATACTCAAAAATGTAAGTTTATTTTGGAATAATATGATGAAAAAATGATGGGATTGTAGTATAATAAAAGTCAGATAATAGTTGATTATCCATCGTTTTTGATGGTGATTCAATATTCTGTAAGCAGTATGCATTTATAGGTTGAATGATAAAATCTTTTGGTTATAGAGGAGGATAATATTATGAAAAAACTTAACATATTAATTGCGCATGTTTCATATCAAGCATCAACAGGTAGTTTTATTAAATTATTACGTAATTCCTCCAAATTTCATTGTTATATTGTAGGATGCGATAGTATAGAAAAAGGCTTTTCTAGTGGAAGTTTGCTTGTTGATAAATTTTATCATATTAGCGAAGATAACGCTGAAACTTATATAGATTCAATTAAAAAAATCGTACACAACGAAAAAATAAATGTGATTATTTCTGCTGAAGAAGATGATTTACTCAAATTCAAAGATTGTCAAATCAGCCAAGCAATATACAAGTATATCCCACAAAAACATATTTTTGAAACATTTAAAGATAAATATTTTGCAACACAAGAAATGAGTAAATACGGAATATACGTTCCTCATAATATTATGAATTATAGTGAATTTATTAATACTAATAACACAAAATTTATCAAACGAAAAAGAATTTCTTGTTGTAGTAGAGGTATTACAATATTTGATAGAACCGAAATTACAGAAAATTATAGCTTTTTTTCAAATGAATACATAACACAAGAATTCATAAACGGAACGTTATACACCGTAGATGTATTTTGTGATAAAAATGGAAGCCCCTGCTCTATCATTCCTCGAAAAGAAATAGCAAGTAAGGATGGAACAACTTTTAAGTGCGAAATAGAAAATCAGCAAGAATTAATTGATATATGCAAAAAAATATATAATATATATTGTATTCCGGGATTATCAAATATCCAATTTATAGTTGATGATAAACCTTATTTTATAGAACTTAATCCGAGAGCAGCCGCAACAATGATTGCATCTGCGTTGTCATCATTAAATTATATGGATTTGTATATATCACATTTTTTATTTAATGAAAATTTACCATCATATAACGAAATTATGAATTCTGTAAAATGGGGAAGCATTATTTCGCGTTATTATGAAGAAACAATCTTAATACCAGGAGATGAATAAAATGAATCGAAATGAAATTATTAAATTACTTGATTGCTTTGAACCCCAGAAATTCAATTATACAATTTGGATATTAGCAAATGTTAATGATACTATTCAGAATGAAGAATCATTCATTCATCATGCTAATTTTTCCGAATTTTTTTCGAAAGCAGAATTTGCTTGTATTGCATCAGCAATAACTGAACTTTTTGGATATGTTAGGATATTTTATTCAGAAACTGAGTTTATGCAATATGTCTTGGGTAATACAAAGACATTATCCAAGGAAGATATTATTGTATTCAATTTCACAAGAGATGGTTTTTTAGAAGGTAAAAAATCATTAATCCCAGCCTTTTGTGATTTATATGGTTTAAAATATGTAAGTTCAAATGCATTTGTAATTTCTCTGTTACGTAATAAGTTTGTATATACTCAATATTTAAGTTCTTTAAACATAAAAGTTCCTTTCACTACTTGCAGTAAAATGATTACTAATGATTTATTTAATAAAATAAAAGATAAAGATTTAATTATCAAAAACATTTTTGAATCTGCAAGTATAGGATTAGATGAAACTAATATAATCAATGTTGCAGACTATGATACCATGACTAGTGAGATTGAAAAGTTTTATAGTAAAATGCAAAGTGATAATTTGCTAATTCAAGAATATATTCATGGAAATGAATGTGAAGTGTTTGTAATTAGATGTGGAGATAAATTATATTCATTTCCCCCAATAAGAGTCAATATAAACAATTCTTCTATTATTACAACACGCATATCTGATGAATATGATTATACTTTTTCACCGTTATATGAATGTTTTTCTCATCAAATATGCAATTCTATTCAGAAATCTGCTGAAAAAGCAGCAGATTTACTGAATATAAAAAATTATGCTCGTTTTGATTATAGAGTAAGAAAGAACGGTGAATTTTTTTTAATAGATATTGCAGGTAGTCCATACTTAACAAGACATAGTTCTATTGAATATTTGTTCACTCAATTACTCGGGTTAAAATATTCGGATATTTTTTTACTGATTGCAGCTATAACTGTTACAAATTATTCCCATGAAGTAAATTGCAAATCTGATAATGGCAAACCTCTAGAAAAATAAAGTTTCTTATCTGATGGTGCATATTGTAACATATTTAGTCCATATTTTTTTATATCCGGAAAAATTTTCCCTTTTACTAGATTTCGTGCAGCTTGAACTCGCAAATCCATTTTTTCAGTATTATGAAATACTGAAGGGTAAAATGTGTCTAGCAAATTAATAATTTTTGAACACTTTTTCCAATTATGATGCATTAAATTTAAATAAAATTCGTACCATGCAAAGTGATATCTATAAAAGTCATTTATTTTTACATCTTTTACTGCAGATACATCTTTACACCCTAAGGATGCTTCTAATCGTTGCTTTGTATATAGATATTTATCTTCTTTACCAGCATATAAATACAATGAAGCAATATTAGTCAAAATAACATGATTCATTCCACAAGGTGTAGCAGTTAACAGTTTTTCTAATTTCTCAGAAATACTAATAGCTTTGTTCTGAACTTCTAACAATGCATTATCTACATTAGATTCAAAATATAGAAATTCTGCTATGTATAAATTATTATATATTTTTTCTTCTTGCGAAATCTCTAATTGTAACTCTTCTATAGTAGTTATTGCCTTTGAACAATTATTTATAGCTAGTGAATATTTTTGAAGTGCAATTTCATTTCCTGCTTTGGAAGCTAAAGCAATAACATATTCATCCCAAATCTTATTATCCTTAAAATAAGCAACAGCTTGTTCGTAATACACACTTGCTTGTGATGGTACTGCAAATAAAAAAGCTTTTCTATTGAAAACATTTATAATATATTCCGAAAAACTCTTTTTTATAAAATGGTTATTAATATAATTCGTCAATAGTAAACTATCATCATATAGTTTGCAAAATCTTTCCTTATCATTTAAAGTATCTAATACATAAGGTGCTAATTCAAAAATAATTCTCAGTGATAGTATTTTTTCATCTTTGTTTTTAGGCGCAAAATCTGTACTTAAAAATATTCTTTGCTCTAAATATGCATGCAATTCCTGAGCCACTTCATTAAGGAAAGCCGGTGTCACAATATGTCCAATATAACCACTATTAAATATTAACCTACGCAGTTCTGCTGCAAGCACAATATTTATTTCTGAGTAATCAATATTTTCAAGAATTTCTAAAGTTTTTTGATAATAACCTTGATAATGATTAATATATGCTTCGCATATTTTGTTAAAAAGCTCTTTATAGCGTTCATTAGTATTGTTTTTTAAAAAGAAAGAGGTAATTTTGTCTCTTTGCAAAATATCGTTTAACATAAAACTTTTGGATATACCAAGCATAATTAATGCAAAAACATTCTTGTTAATAGCATCATAATATCGAAATAAATATTGTGAGCGTTCGAAATATTCATCTTCAGCAACTTCTGATAAATATATATAATACTCAAGTGTTTTTTGTTTATAAGTTTTTTGTGCTAAATTATACAAGTACTTTTTTTCTTCTTCTGAAATAAATGAATAGTTAATAGTTTTATGTAATTGCGAAACAAGTTCTTCTTCTATAAATTTTTCGCTTAGGGCACAATAAAATCCATTTTGTACACTTTGTTCATTTATGCTATTAATGTAACTTATCATATTAGTTGTAAGCATATGTATACTCATAGATGATGTTAAAAGTATAGATTGCAATTCTTCTTTTGATAAATTATATTTTTCTCCAGAACGAATATAATAATTTAATTTTGTATCTATAATGCTTTCAATTGATGTAGAAGTTTCATCATTACTTAAAATTAATTTTGCATAATTTTTTACTAAATTGAGATTAGTACCACAAAGCTTATATATTTGGGTTAATTGTGTATTTGTGATTTGTGGAGCCGTATAACCACAAACATTTATTAAATAGTTATAAATATCTGCTCTATCATAATCCCTAAATATTACGGTTTCTACATTGTACTTACCATTAAAGTAATCCTCATTACTAGTTATAATTATTGATATCTTTTTATTAATTTTTTCTTCAATAAAATTCTTGTTACAGAGCAAAATGTTAATAAAATCTCTGCTTTCTGGTGGAAGTATATCATAGTCTATTGCAGAAATTAATATATTTTTTTTCAAAGTAAGAGATTTTAAATTAGCTATTATGTAATTGATTTTATGAGAATCATTTTTTGTTGGAGATAATGACATACCTACTAAGCCATTTAATGAAAAGGCTACACTAATTGTATGCGTAGATATGCGCTGTCCTTTTCTAATGAGTGTATCAGAAAAGATTCTGTATATTTCACTTTTTTTTCTTAATTTTTTTTCTAGATTTTCTAAAACATATTCCTTACCAGTTCCATTTTTTCCTACAAACT
>OGJQ01000465.1_pt1 | contig 31953 bp, 48 predicted proteins | sample 1572261 | NCBI WGS metagenome assembly OGJQ01 (sample SAMEA2582138, study PRJEB24529) | metagenome | biome: Human gut stool | place: China | collected 2011
GTCGTCCAAGATAGTGTCGCTAGCGTTACTCGGGTTTTGTGCAATGGCTTTCTGCACCACCCCCTGCCACTCGGATGGGACCTCAGACAGCAGTGCCATCTTACCTAAGTCAGTACTGGTGCTATAAGCCTGTGCCCACAAGTTAATACTGCTGACGTTCTCACGGGAAACCTCACCGTCCTCACCGAGCTGGTCCAGCGTAGTCAGTGTACGTGCCATGTCAGAAGACATACGCTTGTGCGCCTCGTTGACGGCCCACGCATCCTTGCTGTTGCTTCCGTATGCCAGCAGCTGCAAGTTCCCTTCCGGGGTGTCCGGAAAGCTCTTGAGCAGCTCATTGCGAGCCTTACCAAGGTCCCCTTTGTACATCCCCGCCAGGGTGGAGCTTGGCATGTTCCCTGTAATTGCTGTGCGCAATGCCTGAGTGTCCGCTGCCTTCTCACGAATAGTCTGGGCCTTGTTCCAGAACTCCATGCTGGTTCCAGCGCTAAGCACGTCCGACGCCGACAGTTCAATGACTCGACTACGAATACGCGCCATCGTCTGTTCTTGCTGCTCAGGAGTCTGACCCTCTAAGGAAGAGATTGCGTCAGAGATTTCAAAACGGGCCTGGGTCTCAATCTGAGCACCCGCGCGCTTGAACTCCTGATACAGAGCCGCGTTGACGTCCACGGAGTTAACTCCGAGTTCCTTGGTAGCTAGCTCTTGCAACTGGTTGATTACCAGCGGGTCCTGAGTCTGCTGTGCTACGCTGACCAGATACTGCTTGGCCCGGTCCAGCTTCTTGCTCTTGTCCAGGTGCTCAGCGGCCAGTATGCTGTCTAAACCGGTCTTGATAGACATCTGCGCAGCGGCACCCTGTCCTGCTTGTAGGCGCTGATAGAACTCATCACTGGACGAGCTTAGGCCACGGTCAAGGGCTCGGTCAGCCTGAGCTAGAGCAAACGCAGCGCGCCCTTTCTGGAAGGCTGTGTAGTTAGCCATGCTAGTTGCACGGAGCTGTTGCAGTATAGTCGTAGCGGACTGCTTGGACATATCCGGTAGATACATACCCAGCTTATCCGACATCGACTGGACGTGCTCTTGCTCCTGCTGCTGGAACTCCTCGTCAGTCAGCCCGGACTCGGCAGCTTTTTTAGCTCGTGCGATGCTGTCTGTGCGCCACTTGGCTAGAGAGTCGTACGCAGCGGCGGATACGTAGCCATCCTTGTAGGCTTCTCGTACGAAGATGTTCTGCTTCTGTACGGCCTCGTCCTTTGAGGCCATTGCATCTACCGTACCTTGGGCATCCATAGCTCCGCGTACAGTGGCGGCCGCAGCGTTTTCTTTTACTGCTTCGTCAAACCCTACGCCGAAGTCCTGTACGAATCCGGACAGTGCTGCTAATCGGTTGGCCTTGCTTGTATCTACTGCTACTTCACCGGCAGAAGAGGGTAGTTGTACCTCATTGGATTGGAGTTGTACTCCCCCAATATTAAGACCCTGCCGGGTGGGTTGAATTATAGGCATTTACTTCCCTCTCTGTTTACCAGGTATGAACCTTGCCACCACCCTTGCTGCCCCACAGGTCGTACGAGGACGCTGCATTTTGCGCAGCCATCGCACCGCTTCCTGCAGAGGCACTATTGGAGGCACTAGGTTCTGGTGTAGTTTCTGATAGCTTATTACCCACATATTGCCCGAGTATCTGCCCACCAAAACTCAACGCAGCGTTAAACATCTTATCGTAGCCGCTCTCCATGTCCATGTTAGCTAGGCCGGAATCAACGGTCTTGTCTACCAGCATGCGGAAGCCCTCTTCCTGAGTTGCCTGCTGGTCTCGTACGCTGGCCTCCTGACGTCCCGCTACCGTGTTAACGGTGGCTACGGCATCTTTAACTGATGCCCCCATAGTCCCGGAAGACGCAGCCTGTAGTCCTACTTGACTCTGGGCCTGCAGCTTCTGCTGCTGGATGTTAAACAGCGACACCTCAGTCCGGTCCCTGGACTGGGCGCGTTGCAGCGCAATATCATTGAGCTGCTTAGCGGTCTGCTGGATTACGGCCTTGTTCCGTGCCTTGGATACCTCAATCTGCGCCCCAGAACCCAGCAGTTTAGAGCCTGCTAGGGCGGCGGCTGCCCACCACATACTCATATTAAATTCTCCGTCTGCGTTGGTTGTAGCGCAGGATATACGAGATATCCAGCACGTTCAGTTCCATAGAACCCTCAGTAAACAGTGTCACCTCTGTGGTGTCTGCGTTAGTACGGCACGGCACGGTAATCGTAGCCAGGTCCATACGCAGGGTCTGCCCGAGCATCAGCTCCTTTGAGTTCATCAGGATACCAGTTAGCTCCCCACCCCAGTTGACGTCCCGCGGGGTATCTAGTACCTGTACATCGAAGTGCCCAGAGTTACGCACCGCTACATCCAGGCGCAGCAGGCGCACATGCCCGCTTCCCACGAGCTTGTCATTCTGGTCCCGCAGAATAGGTGTAGTTAGCGTGAACGTACTGCGGTAACGTCTCCCGATTACGTAGATGCCATCTGGTACGCCGCGCACAACCCGTAGGGTGTTCTCCCCGGCAATCTCCTTGATGCCAACCTCAGTGGGTCCCATAGAGCTGCTTGGCAGGTACGTTAAGATAAGCTCTTCCTTGTAACGGTCAGCCCACCCAACTGGGCGCAGTACTGCCGGAACAGTGAACACCCCGCCCTGTACTTGAACTTGCTTCTGCAAATCCGAGTATGCCTCGCGGTACTCCATACCCAACTGATAGCCTTCACGCGGGTCCATAGACACAATCAAAAGCTTGTTGCTAGGACTGGGTCCTTGCATGTACAAGAACACCTCATCCTCCAGCGCCTGTACGCTCAGGATTGGGTACGGGAACGACCACTTATGCCACGCCGCCTGCATCTTAGCGCCGTCGCTTCCGCCCCACATGAACTCGTATACCAGCAGGCTATTACGCTCCCCAGACATGCGCGAGAAGGCCATATTGGTGACGCTGGAGTTTTGCATCTGCAATACCCTGCCTGGGATATACCGAGGTAGGTGCACTGTGGCATCCTGCGTAGTGTACTGCGCAGCGGTGTACGGTGATGGGATTAGCTCCAGGATACCCGCGTAGCTGTCGTTGCGCTTGTTCGGGTAGATTACGGTCTGCCCCGCCATTACCGGGGTAACACGGCTGTCACAATCATAGGTGCTGGTAATACTAATGCTTGCGTTAGTTGGCGTAAGTACTGCCGAACCCGGCACAACCGCCTGCATGCTGTTAGCAAATAGGACCAGGTCCCGGTTAAACTGTACAGCGGTACGGTACACAGAATCCTGCGCAGACGCAGAGCTAATACTGATACGGTCCGTATCCAGCAGCGATGTCACAGTGGAGCGGTAGAAGCGCTGATACAGGCCCGAAGCGGACATATCCACAGAGCTGCCGCTAAGCAGAACCAGGCGCCCCTGGAAAGCTGCGATGCCCGTGATATAACCATTCTCGACGAAACCAGGATTACTGTTATTATCGTCGTTGCCCGCTAAGCGCCCCTCCCAATCCCGCGCAATGATGTTGTCATCCGCGGCGAGCTCTCTTGGCATGTTCGTAATCTTGGTGATGCTGCCGTACGCCCCCACCTCAGACCAGGTGCGGGTACTGTAGCTGAACTGATACCACGCTGTCTCAGACGAGGCTGTACCTACACGGCACATTGCCCCATCGGCTTCTGCGGGGAGTTGTGCAGGCAGGTCCTGTTCCTGGTCTACGCGAGACTGGTTAGAAACCCCAGCGTAAGTATCGCCAGCGTCAGAGGATACCACACAGTTGCTTAACCCATAGAAGAACAGGTACGCGCCACGTACGCTCACGTTCCCAGCTGGCAATCCATTTGCCACAAGAGAGTCGCGCAGTTGCTGAGCCACGTAGATGCCAGATACCTCCTCAGCGTTGCCGCTGGTGCTACCGGCAGCCGGTGCAGTGTAGTCCCCGGAGTAATCCACCCCGGCAGAGGTAACGGTGACGTTCCAGCGTTTCTGGAATGCTGCAGACTTAACGTAGAAGAACCCAGTGGTGCTGGGGTCAATACGCCCAGTGTTGTCCACGGTTGTGTTCGGAGCCATCTCGGTGTTCAGGATATAAGTCAACCCAGCAATACTTGCGGTCTGCAAGGAGGTCTGGCCTACGGTGGTAATAAAGTAGAGGTCATTGCCGGAGTTAAGGATGGTCTTCCCATTCTTAGCCAACAACCACCAGTTACCGTTGCTGGTGTTAATCAGTAGGTGCCTACCGTCAGTGCCGCGCTCTACGTATTCAGTGAACAGGGAATCAAGCCTCGGATTATCAATCGTACTCTCCCAGACAATCTCGCCAGGAGGCCTACGGCGGATACCGGAAACCGGGTCGCTGAGCATATTCAGCTGCGCCCCCAGTTGCCCGGGCTGGCGCTCTCTTGGAACCTGCTGGGAGACGCCCTGCAGCAGACTCTGGATAGTACCCTCTAGAGCATGTGTAGGTGTTTGTGCCATATACTCCCCTTAAACCATAAATCGAGCACGGCGGATTCTGCGTGCAAAACGGGTCTTGCTGGTGCTGAACTTCTGATTGCGCAGATGCTCGCGCAGCACCATGCTCTTGTAACGCTCAGCTTCCTGTGCGTAATTAGTGTAGTTGCTGTCTCCGCCCAGGTCGTTGAGATATACCTGTGCAGCGGTGTAGTTAGCCACCCACATAGCTGCATGTTCCGGCAGGTCCTCAAAGTCCAAGTCCAGGACTATTTTTAGATTGACGGCACTGTCGAAGTATTGGTTCTGCTCCATCAGGTCGTACAGGTTCCCATCACGTACCCCGTACTTGGAGTCAGAGCCAGCATCATATACGGCCAGCTGGTTCCACGGTACTTTAATAAAACCGTCAGTAGTAGGCGTAACTTCACGCTCCACCACGTTAAACCAGAAGCCTGTGCTGAGCAGCCCACGACGGTTGCGAGCAAGCGCAGAGCGAGCTAACCCCGCACTGGGATTGCTGGTGTTGATGTCCATAACGCGAGACTCCCCCAGGGCTTCCAGCGTTAAGTTAATAGCATCGAGTTCTCTCATATTTGTTCCTCTATTAAAGACCCCTAGGACCCTTAAGACAGGGACAAAAAAAAAAGCCCCTGGCACCCGAAGGCACCAGGGGCGCGTATTACCGTTCCGTAGTGTCAGCGGCTACGTCAGCCGCCTTACGGGTTTTCTTGGTAGCCTTGCGGCCAGATTCAACCGAAGCCACCTGGATGTTCTTCGCTACATCGGTGGCGGCCTTAACCGCCTCCCGCTGAGCTGCATTGGCCTGGAGAGTCTCCAGACCGAACGTAGCAATTACTGCCATTGAACCTCCAATTAGGGCTTGGTGGTGAAGGTGAACTTGGTCACCGCCGCGGTGTCCGGACGACGCAGGCCGATGTTGTACATCGCGTAGCAGTCCAGCACGTTGCTGAACTCGCGCTCATCGTCCCAGATACGGGAGGTGAACGGCTTAGCTTCGACAGTCACCAGGGTCTTGGACTTGCTGAAAGTCACCATACGGCACAGCGCATCGTCAGAGGTGACAGTGTAAGCAGAGCCCAGCGGGTGCGTACCAGCAGCGGTCGGGAACTCGGTGCACTCGACTACAGGCACACCGTTCATCTTCACTACACGACGGTCTTTGTAACCGTCGTTGTTGGATACACCAAAGTCCAGGTTCAGGAGCTTCGGATGCTCCAGCAGGCGCGAGTACGTATCGACATCCACCAGAGTAACCATATCCGCCAGCGGGGTCTTGCGCTTGATGAGTTCATCAATACCAGCCTTGTGCGCCAGGTTGATGTTCATGGCGTTAGCCTCCATCTCAGCCTGGGTCAGCTGCGAGGCGGTAGTGGTACCCGGAACTAGGACGGCCGCGCCTACCTCGATACCGTCGTTGAACGCCGGTTTCAGGTGCGCCGGTGCAACCCAGGAGCGGCCCTTGATGAGCTGAATCAGGTGCGCCTGGTCGAAGGTCTCTGCGAACTCAGAGCCGTTGTTCTGGCCCATCTCGGTCAGGAAGTCCGGGCCGGTCCAGTCATCCTGGTAGTCAATCGGGTTACGGATATACAGCACCGTATCCACCACGATAATCATCTTATCGTTACGAACCGGGGTGCTATCCAGCGCTTCACCGGAGCGACGACCCTTCACCGAAGAGGTGTTCAGGCGGTCAATACGGTAGGTGTTGGAACCGCTGATAGAGCGCTGGCTGGATAGGCCCAGGAACAGAGCTTGGTACTGGAAGCGGGTATCCACTTCGTTCTGGTACACTTCCAGGTGAATATCGACGTCAGACGCCGCGCCACCCCAGTGCGGACGAGTCAGGTTGCTTTTATAGATAGTATCTGCCATATCTTACTTTTCCTTTTAAATTAGATTAAAGACCTACGCGCTTACCAGCCTCACGGCGTGCGAGCAAATCGTTATAACGTTGACTGAACTGTGGAGATGCCAAGCTACGGTTGCCCGCTTCCTGACGGAGTTTGGTATATTCTGCACGGAAGTCCGCAGCAGATAATGCGTTGTTGCTGGCTACGCCGCGTACCATTGGGTTCTGTGTCTTGATAAGACCCATATCCCGGCAGAAGCCTGCCACCAACTCAGCAGCCTGCTTAAGCTCACCTACATTAGCGAGTACACGAGCTGCGTTACGCAGAGGTTCAGGGGCCTTGGAATTAAACAGCTGTGCTGCTACCTCCCAGTTCTCCTTCCCACCCACAATATCGTAGGCTTCCTGCACTGCCTTGGTGGCTTGACCAACCTGGTCTTCCAGGTACGCCTTAGCCAACAGCTCTGCATAAGCAGCGTGCTCGCCGAAACGTTCCTTAATGAAGGCCGTATCGATTAGGTTAGGGTCCTGATACTCCAGGGCCTTACCAAGTGCCCGCACCATATCAGAGTCAGTTAACCCAGACACTTTCTGCAGCATGGCTACCCCGGCGTCAATAGTCGGATTGCCTGTCTGAGCCAGCTCCTGGGGCTGCTCCTTAGTGCTATCGCCACCCTTATCCAGGGCCGCTTTTAGGGCTTCGATATCCAGAGGAATCTTAGCAGGGTCAGGGGAATCTTTGCCCTGTTGCTGCTGGGTAGGGGTCTGTGCATCCTGTACGCCTTGATTGTTCGGGGCGTTAAGGGGGGCACCTAGGCCCGGAATCTTAGGGCCGCCTTGGTTCTCTACCTGTGTAGTTTCTACGTTCTGACCGTTTTCTACGTTATCCATCTATGCCTCTGTTGTTAACTTGGTAATAAGCCCAGTTGCTTACCTGCTACTGTCGGGTCTGCTGCGGTCAAGCCCTGGAGTTGGTCCTGTGCTAGACCTGCGGATGTATCGGCAGACGCATCCTGAACCTGTTGCTTCTGCTGCAGCTGCTCTTCGGTGTACATGAACGGCTCACTAACGATACCGTAGGCGTCGAAGTACCAGTCTACGCACGCATCTTTGTTGAAGCGCGGAGTAATCTGCTCAAGCACTGGGATAGCCAGCTGCATGGACTGTGCCGCCTCTAACAGCTTATCAGCCGCAGCAGCTTTAGCCAGTGCAGAAGTACCCACCGTAACGTTGATGCTCACTACACCTTCGCTGAGGTACAGCTTAAAGCGAGGATACACCAGTGCAGTGTACAGGTACGCCAGCTTACGCAGCCAGGTGTCGCTCAGGATACTGAACCCGCCACCCATAGCAGCTTCCGCCTCTTTGGCGTTCTGGCGAATCTCGTAGGCCGTGACACGCTCACCCTGCCGGGAGTTGCCCGTGTACATGAACGCACGTGACAGTTTCTGTTCGAGCATCTGAATGTTGCTGGCAATCCACTGAATCTTCTGGGCAGAGCCGCCCTCATAAGCAGTGACAGGAGACTTAGTGTTTCCGTTGGAACCGCCTCCACCCACCTGTACAGCCTCACCAACCTCAGCCGTAGAGAACTCGTCCACATCCAGGCCGGAGCTAGTATCTACTAGTGGAATTAACCTAGAGGCTTCGACCTCGTAGTTGGTTAATGCTTCCGACAGTACCGATAATCTGGCAAAGTCTCCCGCGTAGTCCTCTACCAAGCCGCGCCCATAGTGCTCACCACTAACAAGGTTCCACACCAGCACGTTGTAAGGGAGTTCCAGCTCCGGATAGGTGCTGCTATCCCCGATACGGTGTCCGTCTGCTTCTTGGTACACCTCGTAGCTTACTACCTCTACGCCTTCCTCTGTCCGCCTAACTTTGCGACAAGCGGCAGTGTAGATATCAACGTCGCCGTATGGGTCTTTGTCACGGTAGAAGGTGCCGCGGAAATCTTCTGGCAGATCCTGGACGCTTGCGCGCTCTCTGATAATGAGTCGCAGGACGTTCCCGCTGCCATCCCTTCGAACGGTAAAGTTACGGACTGAGTAGACGATGGATTTACCTGTCCGCTCATCAATATACTCCAACGCGTTACCTGTAACCAGCAGCAGCTTCACAGCCTGCAACTTCGCAGCATAACCGTCTTTCTCAAATACTTTCTGTGACGCTGTGTTCTCGACCTCAGCCAGCTTAGATTCTGCTGTAGCTGCACTGCCAAGCGAACTAATGAACTCGTCCAGGTCCGAACTCTTGGAGAACCGGAAGAAGCTAGTGCCTTGTGGGAACAGGGTCCCTACAATCTTAGTGGCTGCAGTGTTGACCAGCTGTGCCCCGGTGCTCTGGTAGTCACGCTCCAGTGGTCTGCGTCTACCGTCCAGGGAATCGTCCCTGGTAAAGATAGTGCTGAGCGTCCACTGCGCGAACTTCTCAGAGGCATCCAAGACTCCTGCATCCTGGTCCTTCTTAAAGAGTTCTGCTAATGTTGCTTTTTGTTCCAAGCTACCCCCTTACAGGCCCAGAGGATTGCTCTGCCCTGCTTGTCGCCGTTTCTTCTGCTCAGACGTAATTGCATCTGCAGATGCAGAGGCAGCCCCTGCGGGGTCAATCTCAGCAATGTTATCTGCGGCGCTATTAGCCTCTAGGGCAGCCTGTTGTTTCGCTGCGCTGGCCTGTTGCTCTGCCAAGCGCTGCTGCGCCTCTAATCCTGCGTTGTCAGTAAGGCCGAGCATATCCGTGGCCTTGCCTAACAGTTTACCTAAACCACCACTCATTCTGACCTCACTAAATGATAAGTTGTTTTGTACGTGTTACTAGACGTGCTCCGGCTAATGGCGATACGCCCAGCGCGCATGCACTTGGCTATTGCGTGCAGGCCCTGCATAATCACAGACACTGCCGCGCCGTTGTCCGGTTTCAATACGAAGAAGTCTGTATACAGCACAGGCTCTACGTAATGACAGTCCTCTACAGCCTCTGGGTAGTAGCTGACAGCACCGACTAAGTCGCCTTGGGAGTCATAGACTCCTAGTATATACTGTTTACCCAGTATACTTCCTAGCACCCTCCAGTAGTGCTGCTCTGGAGCCAGGCCCCGACTAATGCCGTGGCCCAGTTCGTGCAGTTGCTTCACTGCGTCTGTAACGTCGTCAGATTTATACAAAACCTTGAGAGTGTAGTCGGAAGTTTTACTAGTGTGTTTTAACTTCATTCCTACTCCTGTAACATTAAATTTTTAGCAGAAGAAGAACGGGGATTCTAGCACTTGCCGGATGTCCAAAGTGCCCGCCTCCGGCATGTTCAGGTCCGTCAAGTCTGCCCCGGCTGCTGCCGCCGCTCGAGTAATGTCGCCAAGCAGGTCATTCTCTTCATACAGACGCACAAACTGCTCACGGATGTGCCTATGCATGGCGTCAACGTCAGCTGCGTGAGTAGCCAGCGAGTCGTGAATAGGCACAATGTCCAACCCCTCCGCAGCACAGAGCACCATCATCAAGTGCGTACTGTCCAGGCTATGCACAAAGTTCGGAGCAATCCCGGAGGCTGCCTTGCGCTTGTTGCAAGTTTTGAAGTCCCGGTTGTGTACCAGCACCGCTGACAGGTTCATGCAGTCAATACGTACGCGCACTTCTTCACGCTGCGTGTAACGGTTCATTACGAGCCCACCCAGCGGCGTATACCACTGCAGGTGCTGACTTGCCGGTACACGTCTAGCGAGGTTCTGCAAGTACCCCATAACTGCCGCAGCAGCGGGGTTTGCCTCCTCGATAGCGGTACGCATACGCGGCGCCAGATAGCACGACAGGTTCCATAGACTATTAGTCTCGGTGCCCTCGTACCCCTCAGCGCAGGCGCCTTCAAAGATGTAGTCGCTGCAGCTACGCACCGTGGCGCTGTAGAAGTAGGTCATGCTGGGGCGCTTGGTCATGCTGCGGGTGATTTCGTTCTCTCTCCAGTACGTGCTCTGGATAACGAAATCCTCCTTGTCCAGGTCCAGTATCACCTTCTCATCCGTGCGGCGCTTCACGTCCATGTACAGGTCCGCTTTCTTGTCGTTACCTTCCCAGTACAGGTTCGTCAGACGACCGCCTACAGGGTCCCTCAGGAGCGCTGAGAGGTGCTGTCCACCTGAGTTCGTAGCGTCCATAGCAACCGGAGTTCTGGATATGTACTCTTCTGGGCACGGAGAATCCAGAGCAGCCACCAGGTCGAGCACCGCTGCCAAGAAACACCACGGTGAATCGGCCTGCTTAAAAGCGTCCGAATCAAATGGATTCTCTGCAACTGAGCGGACAACTGCCATATTTTTATCAACCCAATCTGCGCGGTCTTCGAATAGGGTTTTGTCATAACCAAAGCAAGTGGCGACGTGCACTTTGAGCCAGAACAACCCTCTCTCTCCAAGAGGTTTACCTCTACCGAATTCCAGCAGAGCCTTCTGCAAATCAGAACCCTGCGGGTGCAACGAGGACTTGAAGTACAGGCGGTAGCGCCAGTCCACACAAGTCGGGAAGTACAGGGCTTTCTCATCTTTGAATTCCTCTGCCATCTCCAACGTAGTCAGAAGGCTGCGTAGTTGCGACACACGCTTACGGTCAGCACTGTACCACAGAGACATACGCGTCTTCCACTCACCGAAGCGGTCCAGTTCTTCTTCGGTGTAGTTCTCTTTTGGTACGCCATCCAAGTACCACTCCGGCTTCGGCTCTGGTATTGAGCGGGGCATACCTATCCCAATACCCAGGGCCCGTGCTTCTTGCACCAGTTCCAGTATGCGCTTATTAATGCGGTATGGGGTTTCCTGCGCCTTATTAAGCGCCTTTTTGATGCCGTCCGCGGACTTGAATGCTTCTGCTACTTCGCGGAGACGCGCGCGGTCGATGTGTGAGTTATGATATGTCCCGCGGTTGTCGATAGGGGTAAGGTACCCACCATCCCACATAGTGGTGTGCTGCACCGGGGGGACCAGCATAGGCGGCTTCATCGTTACAGTGTCGGCAGATTCCACCAGTTTCTGGAAGGCCTCCATAACGTCATCGGCCGGGTAGAGCATGCTCAGGTTCCCGCTACCTGTCTTCCACTGGAACAGGCCCGTCTCAAACACCGCAGCACACAGCAGACGCCCTACGGATATGTTCTGGGCATTGGTCCAAGGCTCGTGCCCATAGTGCACGTTCTCGGCACTGGCACGGAGCGTACGCAGGATGTGCGAGGGGGACTTCGTACGGCGCTCAGTGAGGTACTCGTACACACGGTCCATGTACGCAGGGGCTACGTTACGTAACTGCAGAGCCAGTAGCTCTGACTGCACGTTCCTACCCAATGCGGACATTACTGCTTGTGCAGTCTGGCGGCGACTAGCGGACTCGCCTGGGGCGACGCTGAACGCCTCAAACATTGTGCACAGGCTCAGGGTGGTCAGGACATCCAAAGGGACTAAGCGCAAGAACCGGCGGTACTTCCCACCAATACCCGGAGCTTTGACATTTCGCATCTCATCGATAGCGGCGGCAGCCACCTCGTATGCTGAGGTGAGCATACGCTGCGTCATCGGCAGGTTCATAATCCCACCGTTCTGCAATGCGTCCGTAATCAGCTTACGTGCCCGCTCGATTCCGCGAATCTTATAGGTCTCTTCAAGCTCCAGCTGGCGTTTCACTAGTGCTTCCTCTGGTACTACAACCGTATTCAGGGCGCTAATCATAGGCGCTTAGTCTCCTTGGTTATGTCCGGTACTTCTAACTACTGATTGCGACTTACCCAGAGATTATACATCTCCAGATAGTTTTTAGCGGAGCGTTCGTCGCCCCGTTCTACTGCTTTCTGCCACATCATGTGGCACCACTCACTTGGCCGCACTATCCATCTGCTCCAGTTCTAGAATAAATAACGCACAGCAAGCGGCGTGCGCCAGGTGCGGTAAACCGCTCTCCGAGTCCAGCGTTTCTCCCAGAGCGTGTGCTGTTAGGTGCCGCAGTAGTGCGGCCTTGTATCGGGCCTTACCTTCGGCTACCGTGTGCCAACTGTGTGCCGCATACTTCTGGGCCCCGAAGGTCAGCACATCACTGATACGCAGCAACGCATTCGGGCACCCGTCCAGTAGCAAGTCCATTCGAGGTTTGCCTGCGTCATACTTCATGCCTGTACCTACTGCACTCATGCTAATTCCTCCACCCCGTGGGATTTTAAGTCTGTTCGATGTGCTGCTGCACCATAGTCGCATACAGCGTAAGTGGTAATACCCAGTCCGCGGAAATGCTCAATCACTGCGGGACTGTCATCCCAAGCCGCCACAATGTTTTCTAACCCTACTTGGTTGCGCAGGAACTCCTCTTTGATAATGATATCCTTTCGGTTGTCGCTGTGCGGCCGCATAACCAGCTCTGAGTACATAACGAAGTTCCGCTCCAGCCAGGCCTCTGTTTCCGCTCTTACTATATCCGAGCGCCCCGTCAAGATAATAACCCGCAACCCTGCTCGCACCATGATGTTGCACACCTCAATAGTGCTATGGATAGGACTGTCATCCTTAGAGGCCCGGTTGAATTCATTCCAGCTGTCGGTCAGATGCAAATCCACAGTAGGTAGCAAGTGCAAGCGGTGTGCGCCATCAGCGAGTGTGCCGTCCAAATCAAAGATTACTGTCTTCATTTAATAGTCTCCCGTGCTTTGCGTCGTGCCCGGGCCTTGCGGGCCTTGAGCTTCTGCGCCTGCGCCAATTCTTCCGGCGTCTTGTGCGTATAGTATAGCATATCCGTGGGCTCACGGTCTAAGTAATCGGCGACCCTACGTAGAGATTCAGCAATAGCCCCAGAAGATTGCATGCTACCAACAATCCAGCGCCCAGCGGCAGATGCCACTTTGCCTTCCCCTCCATTGCACGAGCGATGAAGAGCACCCCGAATACGCCCAGTAATATGATCGTGGTCAACGACAACAGAATCACCAGTTACCCCCTTGATTGTGAAGTCCAAAGGTTTGCCACAAAGGAGGCAGATACCTCCCTGGTCTTTGGCAAGCTTAATAGCCACAGAGCGAATCTGGGCACGTGTAATCTTACGCAGGCTCATACTGACACCTGCACAAACGCCCCGGAACTGCGCCTGGCCGTGTCCTTTATCATACCTAAATCCCGGCGCTCCCATCTAGCGGGAGCCCGTTCGTACTCTACTGTAACCGTTTTATCTGACACCTTAACAATAGTGCCTATACGCAGTGGGTGCGCGCCCTTGTTTGCTTCTCCGAAAGCTACTTGCTGCCCAATCTCAGCAACCCTTCCAAGTGCATCAACTACCATAACTCAATCTCCCCAATTACATCCAGCATAACATTGTCGTGAATGAGAGAATCCAAATGCTCAACCGTTCTTCGATGTGTTTTGGGTGCTCGTTCACGCAGCGCGTCCAGAATAATTTCAAGTTCATCGTGTTTCCCCTCGTAGTATAACTCAATCGCCCGCAGGCTCATTTCCTTCGCAGACATCTTCGCCATTGTCTGGGTGCTCCTGTATCCACTGTATATGCTGTTTATGGTACTCGTGCAGCGAATGCACCCAGTCACGTAGACTGGGAGTAGTCAACAGTGACATCAGATACAGATACGCTGAATCTGATTGGGAGCGCCTCAGCCACAGGCATTCCGCCTCTGCGAGTACGTCTTGGTTGTTTCGAGCATATGCCGCCACAACGAATTCTGCGGCGTCCTGCTCTGAGGTAATAGGGTAGATAGCATCAAAGGCCGTTCGCTTCCCACAGAGCTTCCCATCAAGCAACGTGATGCCTTTTACGTTATCTGCGTCATCCCCTGCTAGCATCTGCCACCAGAAGAACTTGGTGCCGTGTGCTCGCACCGGCATAGCCTGGGTATCATCCCACCTAATCCAGCCGAATGGATTATCCAGGGCAGGCCACACGGTTCCGGTCGGGATATCGAACCGGACCATAGGGCTTAGCCAGGAATCCTTGTCCTGGGACATCAGGATTCCCCGGTCTCCGAAGGCGTACGAGTCCATCACGAACAGGTCATCGGCCTCGAAGTAGTCACTGCTGACTACCTGGATGCCCTGCTCAGAATACTGGTCTGGATTTTCAATTAGGTGCCGCTTCAATGGCGCCTTGAGCGGTAGCTCCTGTCGATTAGCGCGCTGCCCCTGGTACGGCTTAGCCGTAGGCAGGTGCCAGCGCAGGCACTTAGCACAGCCAGCGGGCGTCAGGTACGCCACTGCTTCTGAGCAACCTACCAGGAACATGTCCTCAAGCACCAGCTGATAGAAGCGGCGGATTGCAGTGTCCAAACGTTTTACTGTAGCGGCGGCTTTGTAAACTGCAAAATCCGCATCGTACAGCAGAATCTTCCCAGAGTTCTGCGGAGCCAACTGCTCCCCGAGCTGGGACAAGTCAACCCCATTGATAATCATTAGCGCCCCGTAATATCGCTGGCCTTCTTGTCGGCCCAGTTAACCCAACGCTCTGCCCACTTTGCCTTGCTGAGCTTGTCGCCCAGGTAGCATAGTCCCGCCAACGGAATCAGTGGGAGAATCAAAGCTACGTAAATTGCGCGAGATACGTACAGCATCATTAAATCTCCAGTCTAGCTACTGATTTAGCTGCCAACTTCACCTGCTTGCGGGTAGGTTTAGCGGCCCAGCGCACCACATACGGGGTGTAAGGCTCATCCTCCCGGGTAATGATTACATACCATCGGTTGCAGGCACGCTCCGCGCTAGGGAGCATGAAGCTGTGTCCAGGAGCACTAACCTCTACACGTACGCTCATACTCAGACCTCCAAATTGGCGGTAAAAGCACGGATTGCACGGGTTAACACAGACACACCCTTTGCGCCGCCTACCGCACTAAGCGCCAGCGCCATTAGCGTCAAGCCAATTGCCAGTAATGTGAGTGCAGGTAACAAGATTACGTAGGATATAAATTTACGCATTGTTTACCCTCCAGTTCAGACAGCACCAGCACGGTGCCGAGCATGTCCCCGATTACTTCCGGAGTACGCAGACTCTGGTCTGCATCGTAAATACAGGAACCAATCTCAGCCAGGCCAATACTGAGAGTTCCCACTACACGGATAAGCACGAGCTCATCGCCACGTAACTTATCGGCATGTGCCGCCAGGTCGTTGTGCTCTCGGAAGGCAGTAGCGGCCAGCTCCAGGTCCACGCCGTACAGGGCCGCCAGCTTTTCTAGGGTGGCATAAACGCTGTCCAGGCAGTTGATACGTACACCATACACCGCGGCATCATGTACTGCATTACTCACTACAATAGCCATATTCTTGTATGCGTCCAGTACTTGGTCCATTAGTCAAATCCTTTCAGTTTGTGTTTTGAAATGAAATTGTGGGCTTTGGTCTCAGTGGCCGTAGCCTCTGCGCCCAAGGTGTATGCACGGCGGCGAGACTTGGCGCACTGGCGAGTCAGATGATAGCGGTGTGCGCTAATCTCGTTGCCCAGAAGGCTTGCTCTGTGTGCGTGAGAGTTAGCCGCCCAGTGCCAGTCGTTTGCTCGCTTCTGTAAACGCTGTGCGCGCAGAAGCAGAAACACGGCGCACTGTTCTTTGGCCCATGTGATTATGCGCATTTATGCCCCCAGGAAGTTCGCCACTTCATCGCGCTTAGCGCGCAGTTTGTCTGCCTGCTCAGCATGCTTCGCCGCTTCATCTTTGCTGTGCTTGGAGGCTTCTACGCGCGCCTCGGATTGAGCGGCCAGACGCACTGCGTCGTCTGCGAATTTAACTGCCAGCTGCTCGTTAAACTGCGCTTTGGCATCGGCCCGTTTAGCTTCGGCCGTGTAGGCTGCGCTCAGGAGTTTGATAAGGATGTTGATGATGTTCATAGGCTTCCTCTAAGGCCCCTAGGCGGGGCCATATTAGTTAGGAGTAGGGTTGATTAGGCTTGAGGCGCAGCGGGCGCTGCTGGCGCCACAGGGGCCGCAGGAGCCACTGGAGCAGCTGGGGCTGCCGGTGCTTGCGGTGCAGCGGGAGCCGCCGGGGTCGCAGGAGCAGCCGGAGCAGCCGGTGCCTGCATAGCTGCCGGACTCGGAACAGAGCCAGCGTTCAGCATAATATCCAGAGCACTGCCCGGGAAGTCTACAGCTTTATACATGTCCTCCTGAATCCAGTTCTTGCTCTTACCGTCGTCGAAGGTGCCTTCGATGTGAAGGCTATCCCAGGTCTCTTTGGTTGGGTTGTTCCACAAGAACAGCTTAATCTCAGAGGCATCCAGGGCAGGCATCTTGATAGGCTCGCCGGTGTTCGGGTCGAACTTCGGAATCGGGCGGATACCAGACAGGTCCACGATGTTAGACTTCTTGCCCGCGGCGCTGGTGTGCTCATCAATAGGGAAGGTGAAGGCCTGGCCCAGACGCTGTGCTGCATGCTTGATGCTATTGTCGTAGTTGAGCTTGTCGAAGAACTTCTTGAAGCCTGCTCGCTCAAAGTTACTGATAGCCATCGGGTACGGGCGGATACGCTTCACTTCGCCGTTGGGGCCGAACACTACAATGCCGATACGTACGTTAGCCACTGCAGGCTTACCGGTAGGCTTACCACCCTTGGTAGGCAGGCGCTTACCGATTTCCACGTACTCGGTGAAGTAACCGTAATATTCACCCTTCGGAAGCAGTACGTCTTCGTACGCACCGCCCTGTGCGGTTTCCGTCATATCAACATCCTGCGTTTCAATCGCAGCAGCTACCAGGGAGTTCAGAGTGTCCAGTGCATTCATAGTCATACAATTACGTCCTCGTTTAGTTTAAATGATATTTACGTGCAGATGCAGGTTGGGCGCTTTATACGTCCCAGTTTTCTTCATTCATTTAACTCTCGCTTTGCCTTGGCAATTCCAAGCAGAATGCACACCGGTACCACGAGCATCCCAAACAGTACAAACACAGCAACAGGGCCCCAGAACGGGAGCAGCACCCACAGCCAGGACCAGGCGATAACACCAGTCAGTTTCAGGGTTACAAAGATAAGGCCCAGTACAGATAAGATTCCCATTTTCATATAATCTCCAAGTCTATTTGCTACACAATGTTTAAGTGTGCCTACGCGGATTGCTGGTACTGCCTAACCCCGTGTTTCTCGGCCACACTGTGGTACCACTCCGAGGCAGCCTCTAAGCTGTCGAAGCGCCTACTATACTGCTTCCCGTCCACCATAAGAGCAGCCCTGTACTTGCCCCTGCTAGAGTCCCAAGAAACCCCGCGCGCGCCTGTTTTGTTGGTGGCCCGGAGCCCTGTGTTGTGTGCGTTAACCTTCTTTGATACAACCCTAAGATTGCAGGCGCGGTTGTCCAGGGTGTCCCTGTTAATGTGGTCCACCACATATCCATCAGGGACATCCAGGCCCAACAACTTACATGCTGCAACATTAGCACGGGTCCCACACGGCAAGACCAAGTACCCATCAGGTCTTACGTGCCCAGCAGTGCTTCCCAACTTAGCACGGTTACTAACTACTTTAACCCATATAAACTCTCCGGTATCAGGGTTGTACTCTAGAACACCACCGGCCGGTGTCGTCCAATAGCATGGGGATGATTTGCGGGCATCCATCTGTAATCACCATACACCCTAGAATCGGCTTGCTCCTTGACAACTTGCCGTAAGCAAATGCCAGACTCTTGTTGTCGATTAAACAACCGCAGTGTGCACCAAAGTACAGGGCAGTGCTGCTAGCGGCATACTGTATATCTAACTTCCCATGGAAGTGTCCAATCACCATGGACTTACGTTCATGGGCTGCGTTGAGCAGCAGGTCCCCGGATACTTGATGTTGGAATCGCACAGTACCCAGCGGAGTATTCAAATCCCAAGCATCACCCCAACTCCACCCCGGTGCCCCGTGCTCCGGGAACAGGATGTCCCGGTACTTCTTAATGAACTGTACAGGGAGTCCATGAGCCTTGGCCCGGCGGTAGACAAGGGAGCCGTGATTAGAATCACACAGGAGCATGTTAGGAAACAGGTCGTGCAGTTTCTCCAAGCCGAGCTTGGCCTTCTCTAATTCCACCCCAGCGCTGTCCAACTCCGGACTACTATCGTGAAAGCTAATAGCGTGCCCATCCGTCTCGTCGCCTATCTGCACCACAATGTCTGGGCAGTACTCATCCCGCACAGTGCGTAAAAAGTCATACGCGTCCGGATGTGTGTACGGCTCGTGCAAGTCCCCAATAACAAGCACACGCCGACATGTTTCCGGTACAAAGGTATCCCCAATATCATCCGTTGGGGAAGGTTGAATTAGTTTTCGGGCCTGCATCAGGGCGTTGTTAGCCTTTGACTTGCTGCCCTTGTTATCCATGAAGATGCTGCGCCAGTAGCGCACAAGCTGGCGGGATACGGGATATTTACCGTTCGTCATATCCGTATAGGCGGCAGCAGCCTCTGCGTTGTCTTTGTAATAACTCAGCACTTCCTCGTGCTGCTCTTTGGTGAATAGTTTAATCAAACTAATTTTAGCCAAGGTTGCCTCTCTTGTGTTGTTCCTACTCGTATCACATTAATTATCGGGGAATCACAGAATCAAGCCAGAGTCAACAAATAATTTTATTTAATTATTTAGTTGACCCTAGTGTATTTCCATGATACCCTAACACCCTACACCACCCAAGGGTACACCTACCACTACTCCACGATAAGTTTGTACTCCCCCGGGAAGAAGGTAACACCATCCCCAGGCTCTTCTGAGCCATTCGTAGGGTCTATCAGTTCTACCTCCCAAGTTTCTTTACAGTAAGAGATAACCCGGTGCTGTGAACCGGGTGTGAAGTACTTCCGTAACTCTGGACCAAGTGGCTCAGGCCCAAGTTCCAGTAATTCCACAATGCTGCCTGGTTTAATATTCATTCTACCTTCTCCTTACTGTACATGCTCGTACCCATTTCAGCTTCCGCTGGGAAGGGCACCTCACCAATGATGCCGTAGTTGGGCCAGAGCTGGTGGATACGCTTAGGTGCATCCTCCATGCACTGCTTAACCAGCAGGCTCGCCTCACGTCCAACCTCCGGGTTGGCGCTGTCCAGATACAATGCATCGTGTACGTTCGTAATCAGGCACACCTGATTGTCGAACCAGTCACGGGCCAGAAGTGCACGCAGAACCATACCGGCCGCCACTGCCATCAGGAAGAACGCTTCCCCCTGGCACCAGTAGTTCGCCATCTCAGTTTCCTTGTAGTCCATTACCTTCTGCTTACGCTGCCCAGGCACAACTTCCTTCCACTGCTCTTTCTGACGGAAGCTGTAGCGGGCACCTGCTGGGCTGGTCCAAGTCCCAATGCGGTAGATGCGGTAACTACCGTCATCGGCTTGCTCCCGGTACATGCGCCCCTCCGCACCGGTACGCTCTACCTCTTCCTTGACAACAGCGCGGAAGCCGATGGTGTCTGGAAACAGCTTCGCCTCGTTATCCAGGAACGACTGCGCATACTCCACTGTACAGCCCGTAGCAAACGCAATCCCTTTAGCCGTAGCCCCGTACTGTGCAGCAAAGCTCGGAGGCTTAATGTCCGTACGCTGCTGCTTCCAGTACTTATAGTCCGGCCCATCGGCGTTGTGGCAGAGGTCGTACATCTCTTCGTAGGTCTTGCCCTCCTTGAACGCTAAGCGGTAGCAGTGCATATCTGTACCATTCTGCAGCAGGCTCAGCAGCTTCCTGTCTCCGGTGTGCACACAGGACATAACCACCTCAAGAGCAGAGTAGTCAACCTCTGTGATACGGCCTTTGGCTCCATACCGGCTTGTAAACATTTGTTTAACTCGGCTAGTTCCGTCTCTAGGAAGATTCTGGAGGTTGGGGTTAGAGCCAGAGAGTCTACCAGTGACTGTACTGCATGTATTGAGCCGGTGGTGGATAATACCGCTTCCATCAGGGGATTGGGGGATAACGTATTGCAACATCCCGGACAGCTTCTTAACTGACCCATCTTCGTTGTACTCCGTTCTCAGGTAGTAGGTTCCTGTGTCCTTCTCCAGAGCGCCCAGCTCGTTCACCAACTTACAGAATTCGAACCCTTGGCGAGCCAGCGCCTCCATTGCATCCGTGCTGGTGCTGTATACTGGCGTGCCATCCTGCAGGGTGCGCGCCTGTCGGAACTCCCCGCGCTCTGCGCACTTCTCCCGGATAACTTCCGGAAGCTCTTGGATGTTCACTAGGCCAGGGCAGAAGTAAAGGCCGTCTTCCCATTTAAGTTTCTCCTCCTCGGTATCGAGGCGGAATACTTTGGGGAGCCCCTTGTTCTTACCCGCACGATATGTCACTACACGCCACCATCCGCCTTCCGTTTGAAGTTCTTGCATGTGCGTGTCGTGTACAGGTATATAGGTGTGCGCACCCTCTTCGTCCTCGTACTTATAGAAGTCGGCCTTGACGTACTGCGGCGGGTCGTATGGCACCCTCTTGCGGTACTTGATAGGCCCGCCGTACACCAGGGCGGACATATGAAAGTCCGAGCCGAAGTTAAAATCCAGCGTCTCCGGTAGGTCCTTCGGGATGTACTGCTGCAGCTCCTGCTTAATCTCACGGATGCGCTGCCCCTGCTCCTCTTGGTTCTTGCGAGCAATTGGCATATTAACGAACAGGCCGAACCATTCGCAGTACGCCCAAGCCAGCAAGGCATCCATACGCTCCCACACGTACTGCATCTGATTGCGCTGGGCGAACGTAGCGCACTGGCCGTAGAAGCACAGGGCCGTGTTCGGGATATCCCCGTTAACCAGGTAGTCGTGCAACAGCATCGGGTCAATTTGGGAGGTTAACACACCTTGCTCCCATAGAATCTTGACGCCGTCTACTTTATGCGTACCGCCGTACTTAGGAGCCGTCTCGTCCAGTGACGGATACATGCTCTGAAAGTCCGAGGCGATGTACTCAGAATGCATCGTACAGAATACGCGACCTCCCCGCTTTAGGAAGGCCTCAAACTCGGCGCGCGCAAAGGTTAGGAACCAGCTAATCTCATATGCGGCGTTGTGAGCCACAATCAGCCAACAGTCAGCTGGTATTGGGAGCCATTCTGATACAGGTGCAGCTTCAAAGTGCGCGCGACTGTTATACCGTACACCCTCTACGGGGCCTACTTCTACTGTACCGTCATCGTGCGTGCGGTCAATACGCCACGCTGATTCTACGATGTAATTATCCGGACAGTACGGGGAAGCAACACTACCGTAATATGGGTGGTTTTGCGTCTCATAATCCGTTATCAGGATGCTTCTGCTCATTCCATACCCTCCCCTTTATGATATTAGATATGTATCCTTGACTTGTCCCGAAGCGTCTCGCTATAGATACCTGGGTCTCACCGCCAGCGTATGCTTCTCGTATGCTGTGCACGTCTTCTGGGGTAAGTCTGGCAGCAGGGTTGCGGCTGCCCAGCAAATTACGCGCACCTTTATTTCGGTCCTGCATATTATCGCTAGAAGTCCCTAGTAGCAGGTGCTCCGGATTTATGCACCGAGGATTGTCGCACGAATGCCGGACTACAAGTCCCGCGATATCGCTCAGCTTCAAGTTGTGGGCTATACAGTATGCTTTGCGGTGGCTGCCAGTTGTCTTCCCGTCAAATCTGGAGCGGCCATACCCAGCGCCCTTTCCTCGGCAAGTGCTTCCCTTCTGTCCGTGGTCAATACAACCTGTCATTTCCAATTAGCCCTCCGAGCCTTGTTGATAGCCAGATGCACAATCAGCTGGCTGCTGTCTAGCGTGAAGCTTTTAAGTGGTGTACCTGCAGATGCAGCATACGCCACTATAACATTGGCGTCGTCCGCTGTGATATCTTCGGGTTTAAGCATAATCTCCTCCTGTGTACCTACATAGCGCCCTCATAGAAGGCGCTAGGGAAGTCACTTGTTAATCTGGCCTTCGTCAAATCTACAACGTCCAGGCTCGAATTGCACCTCGAATTGCAGGAGCGATTCTTTACCAGACAGTGCCATCTTGTTCTTCGGAGTACTGATACCACGGACGTTTTGCATGTGCGGCTGCTCGTTTCTGTCCAAGCACCCCATCATAATCGCCAAGTCCAAGGCACCTTGTACACCAATCTTGCTCTGCTTCATAGCGGTGAGCGGTGGAAAGAGCATGTTGTAACCTTCGAGTGAAAGCTGCATAGTGCCTACGATAGCGCAGTCATTCTCGCACCCAAGTATGCGCAGCTCCTGCCATTTCGCTTCGAGGTTCTGGTGCTCGGTCTCCATAGTGCCGCCACGGATGTTAGCCACCATGTCGATGATGATTACCGCTGGGCGCATCTCCTCCATGAGCGTGGATATCTGCGCCATAGTCAAGGAGTGCGCAGCCTTAACGCGAATCCGGTCAGCTCTGCCTACTTTCTTGAGGTAGGCTGGCACGAACTCTTGCTTACTGTGCCGGTCCTTAATCTCAGCCAGAGTCCAGTGCAGCGCCGCTTGATATACCCTAGGCACTGTACGCGTCGCCGGACCCTCGTTAACCAGCCAGAGAATCGGGCGGTCTCCGTACACTTCCGGCTGCTGCTGCATCTGCTCAGCAAAGTCCACAGCAATAGCAGCAAGCAGACTAGTTTTACCAGAGTCCACAGGAGCAGCCACTGCGATACAGTCCCCGCCGCGTAGACCTCGGATGTTGCTAGCGAGTTGCTCGAACACGCCCAGTTTAAGACCACCGCTCTCGTCAGTCGCGGCAAGTATTTCGTCAACACTACCGCTCTCCCATTCAAGCAGCGACTCATGCACCGCAGCTCCATCACCGTACTTGCGCTGTAGGTGCTTCATTTCCAGTAGGTAATCAATCTCTTCGCCGTCTTGGTAGCGCTGCGTAAGCGCCGCCACCTCCCCGCTGTAGGCCAGCTCATTCAGGGTCTGGACAATACCCACCACAGAATCCTGCGGCACGGCTTGTACTCCTCGCATAAGCTCGTCCATGATTACCCGTTCTTCCCGGGATAAGTGCCCCGCCCGGAGGTTGAGCATGCTCTGCATCGCATCCCACTGAACCTCCTGGTGCTCCGGGTACGTGTTCCAGTACAACCCCACCCAGTCTAGTAGGTTCGACGTATCCGGCGCGAGCATGGACTTGGGTATCTGTTCACGCAGTCGGTTCCACACCTTCTGCGTGCACATCGCTTTAACTACTATCAGGTCCAATTAAATCTCCTTCGGAACACAGATTGCTTTCGCGGTATACACCCGGAATGTGTCGAACTTCTCTTCGAACGCCTTAGCTGCTTTGTTGCAGGCAGCCTCCGTTGTGAACTCTTGCGTAGTCAGCGCAGCGAAGTCCGTGTCACTAACAGAGCTACCATTAATCGCCATGATTAAAATCCAGATGCCCATGTTCATTATACAAGCTCCACTCGAAGGTCGCCGTAAGGTGCACTAACGTCGTGGACGTAGTGGCGAAAGTATTCTAACTGCAGCCGACGCTTTGCGTCCTCAAGCGCTTGGTGGTACTGTACCAGCTTGCGCTCCTCTTGCTTACTGCGACAGTGTCCACATTTCAGGTCATGCCAAGAGCGGTATCCCTTTCCACAATCACACACCTTGCTGATTACTTGCACAGTCATTGTAAAGCCTCCAGAATCTCTTTGATTTCTGCGTCCTTAGGGTCCGCAGCGAAGTAGTGCTCCCGGCACTGCATGAACGGGCGCAATGCTCGACGTGCTGCTGCTACCCCGGCGTGCCCCGCAGGGTCATTGTCCAGCATTAGAATCACTTCCGGGCGATTCTGAATCAGCCAAGCCCTCAGCGGCGTGGGCAAGCGTGTACCCAGCATAGCTATAGCCTGCACGTTCAACGCACTGTAGCTCGTAACTGCGTGCTGTATCTTCACAGCTGAGAGTAAGTCCTCGGTGAGCACGACCTTTAGAGGTGCGGCCGCAGCTACAGCCGGTGCTACGGCAGGTGCCGCGGCAGCGAAGGGTATCGGCTGACCGTACATTACCCACTTCGGTTGCTGTCGGGCATGCACTGCACGACCCAGAGCAGCGCTTCCGACGCGGAAGATTATCCGCTGTTTCTCTTTGCTCCATTCTGCATCCTCCACCATTTCAGGCATGATTCCCTTTGTGGTCAGGAATCCGTAAATAAAACTCTGCGTTTCCGCAGGCGCTTGGCTAATGCAAATTGCATCTGCAGGTGCAGAGGGCTGCACCCTCGGCTCTTCCTGTAACTGTATGCGCTGGTACTGCTTGTGCTCTTTGCCCACCTGTTTACAGCGGTGGCAATAATATTCCCAGGCATCCGGGTTATTGTAGAGCACCCCGGCGGCGTCCCTGCCGCAGCACCGAAAGCGCGCCCTCTGCCCCACGGCCAGGCGCTTGCACGCTCTAAGCCAGGGCTGGTCCATTACGGTACCTCTTGCAGAATTATCCCTTTGTAGTTCTCGTAGATTCCACAGCGGTCCCCCACGTCATCTATAAGTTCATAGAATGTGAAATCATTAAAAGACCCCATGACGAATTCACCCACCTCAGAACGGATAGCTGGGTAAACCTTGTTCAAGGTTAAGTCCGCTGCGGCGCGGTTATTTCCCTTGTCAGTTATAACTATGTTAACAGCTCTCATTGTACTTTCTCCTTACGTTTGATATCCATAGCCATGCGGCGCAGGTCGTGTGCCAACTGCAGGGCTGAATCAGGGTCGATGTTAATCCCAATCTCCAACTCTGCCCGGGTGCTTTTCTTTTTAGGAACTATTCCTATATAGAGTAGGTTCTCATCAGTATAACTGTATCTTTCTAGGACAAGCCGCTGGTCGTTGCCCGGGTCACGTTTAGAGTTCATATAGGTCACGCCATCCGGAACCGGTGGCAGCTCGTCCTCCGGTTCTTGGTGCAGCTCGAAGTTGAGGGCGTACCAAGGGTGCTCGTCAGCCCCGTCTATCCACCCATCAACCTGCAGCCAGTGATCACCAACAACAGAAGTCACAGTGTAGTAGGTGTCACGGCCTAACTTAGACAGAAAGCTTTCATCTTTGCCACAATCCTTTGTACGCACAACCTTATCACCAACTTTAAATTTAGGCATAATCAACCCTCCACAATATTATCGTATCCGCCCCAGTCTTCTACGACTCGGGTGCCTAGTTCAATCAATTCTTCTTTGAAGCCATAATCTGAGAAGACCATTATGTACTCCGCCGCCTTCTCTGGATTCTCCTGTACCCAGCTAATCAGTTGCCGTTTAGACAGTTGCGACACTACACGGAACGCAGCCAGCAATTGAGGGTCCTCGTCCGGCGGCATGTCCCACGGCTGCCGTAAACTGAGCGTTGGCGCAGAGAGCCATTGGTCTGGCTCTACTACACTCGGGTCCCGCTCAATAGGAAGGTGCGAGAACGTTCCATCTTGCAGTACCCGCTCAAGCACTTGCCCCAGGATGTTCAGGTCAAGTACCTCATCCGGGGTGTGCTCGTGCATGTACCCTACACCGACGTTGGTGCACTCAGGAATGATGCCAACGAACTCAGCCGAGTCAGTATATACCCCCTTCTGTAAGTGCTGCTCCGTGCGTCCCAGGCGCTCTGCTAGGGTCTTGGCAAAGGTATCGGAGCAGCAGCGCATGTACCGTTGATGCGTTATGATACCGTCGCCGCGGCGGTCGAAACTAATCATCGCCTTGACCCCAGTCCAAAATCCAGAGTCATCCTTGACCGATGCAGCGCTACCCTCGCAGCCTACCTCTTCATCCACGAAGAAGCAGTAGCGGCCGTGCACCCCGCGCCGCAGCATCTCCAGCATCAGATAGATACCAGCACCGCAGTCAGCGCCCAAGCAGTCAGCCTGCTGCGGATTCTTTACGAACAGTACGCCCTTGTTAGTGCAGCCGACGTCCGGCGCAGCACTGGTTGGGCGCGCCACTGTGTCGAGATGAGACGTAAACGCTACGTCACTTTGCTCTGAGTCCCCCACCAGCACGAAGTAGTTCCCGTGCTTGTCCTTTACGTAGTGCATACCACTACCCAGCGCCTGCATAAGCAGCGGCTCAAACCACTTAGTGCTTGCCCAGCTAGGCCGGTGCGTTTGCAGTATCTGCAATAGCAGCTGCATATCAATCCCGTGCGGATTCAAGAACATTAAGCTGCCTCCTCTACTTCTTCTTCGTCATCGTTGCCCAGGTACTTCTCTCCCAAGCAATCAGCTGCATACTCTATGAGAATTAACCCGTGCACTGGGTGTTCTTCTACGTACTCAATAAGCACCTCCCGACCCTGCGCATACACTAGTTCTGCTTGGTCGTGCACTGCTCCCTCTACCGCACAGTATGCGATGTCCCTGTCATATACATAAGCGTCATGGTAATCAGACCAAGTGCAGTCATAGCGATTATGCAGCCCTTCTCGGCCAACTACGTATACATACTGTTCGCTGTCAACGCAGGTATCACACACCATATCGCCATCGGCTGTTTCCTGCATGTCGTCGACGGAGTAGCGACATTCACAGCAGCAGCACCGAGCAGATTCAGTACCTACGTAGATGTATCCTTCTGAGTCTTGCGCCTCGTATCCGTAGTCGTCACGAATTACAAAGGCGTCACTGCCCTCTTCATCAACACCGCACTGACTGCTATCCAGGTATGGCATCAGCACTGCGCCGCTGTAGCTAGGGTGCGGTATACGCGCTAGCATTACCTCTTCGAGACACTCCGTGTTTCTGGTGTACCCATGCCCCCGCAGGATTGCGTCCGCAGCGTTGCCGTAAGCACGGACGTACTCTTTGGTTTCAGGTTTTACGATTGCCCGCGCCTGCACTTCGAAGTCATCCCCGAACAGCTCCCCGGTGTACTGGATGAACAGGCGCAACCCATTATCCGGCAGCCCGTGGCTGGTAGTAGCGTAAGTCCGAACAGGGCTATGCTCAAAGTCGTACCCGCTCATGCAGCTACCCGGACCATTCTCGTAGGCGTCGTACCATTCCTGCTCGGTCTTGCACAGGTACGTTGTAGGCTCTACGTTCATAGCCTTGAGGTCTTCGATAGCATCGCGGAAGTCCACCCCGTTGCCGTAGTAGTTAGCGAGCCACTTACCTACGCGCATCGCCACACAACGGTACTCAGTAACTGCGGCGAAGTCCTTGTGCATCCGCGGCTGCCCCAGCATCACGATAGGTTCGCCGTTGCGGAAACCAAAGCCCAAAGGCACGGCGAATCTAGACACTACGAAGCCGTGCAACTTCATGAGCAGCGCTGCGGCGTGCATGTCGCGGATGCGGCGTCCGTAATCGTAGCCAGTGTACTCCCGGCGCTGCCGCTCTTCTGGTGCAAGCATAATGCGCTCGAATAACTGCACGGCCTGTTTGTGCACCTTGTAACCGGTGAATTCTTCTACACTAGCAACTACGCGCTCAACCACTACATCATCGCCCTCATAGAAGTCGCGGCGGCGCTCCCAGAACTTGCTGTCGATGGTGATTCGCGCCGGGGCAAAGAGGTCGTAGAAAGTTCCGCTGTTATACAAGTCCACCCTTTGCAACGGACCGATAGTCCTCATAATCTCGCGGTATTTTGGGTGCAGTATCCCGCCTATAGTCACCTCTAAGCCCGGGGTGTAAGCGCCGACAGTGCGGAGACCCATAAGTGCCTGCAGTGGACCCTCAGTGTGAGGGTGGTCAGCACCTTGCATTTGCAAGTCCTGGAACGGGGTCCAGTAATCCCCGCTGGAATACATCGAACATTTCATTGGCAGTGCGTTTGCACCTTCTGGCAACACTACTTTCCATTCGATAGGTGCTGTATTAGTCTCTTGCATTTTCATTTGCTCCTGAATTAGTTCTATTTCATCATGCACAGAAAGTTCAGCGTGCGTACCACTCAGCGATCTGCGCTTGCTTATAATATGCCCGTACTGCCGCCCTAAATCTTGTGAATGCTCCACGATACCCATGCCGCCGCAGTGCTTCCACCACATCAAATGCAATATGCTCTTGCAACTGCCGCGCGGCAGATTCTGTATACTCTCGATAGGTTGTGAGAACAGTGCCAATACCCTCTTTTCTAACTCGGAGTAATCGGCGCTCAACTGGCACGATTTGCTTGAGTTCATTAGGAACCTCTTTGAATGTTTCCCAAGTGCAGCCGCACTTGCCCTGCGTTTCCAGCAGACGCCAGCACAGCAGCGCTGTTTCGTCTACTGTGAGCATGCTTTGTCCCCGAATACTACGTTCCGGGCCACTAGGGTGCTGCGGTCGCTAGATATTAACCCACCAACCTTGTGCCCGGACGTTAGCCACCCCCTTAAATGCTCGCTGTAGAACTCCGCTCGCTTATGCAGCGGACTATCCAGCGGCACCCGGTACAGCAGCCCATTTGGGCGTTTGAATAAGTCATACAGGTTCTGTTTGCTCATACTATACCCCGCACATTGAACCGGTAGCAGTAGCCGCGCAGGGTCATACCCAGGCGACGTGCTTGCTTCTCATAGTGCTGGCGCAGCGCTGCCTTCGCGTTGTACTCACGCGCCAGCCCGTCGATTGTTGGTTGCTGCTTACGCATCAGCAGCGTTTCAGGATTCTTTCCGTGCACAATCTACCTCAAATATCGTTGTTGCTCTTACCGTCCACCGTGAGCGTCACGGCGGCGTCCGGGTACTGCTCCTGCACCGCCGCGAGGATACGCGCGCCCAGCTCTTTGCAACCACCCTCGGGGTTCTCAAAGAGGTCGTACTCAGGGCGCGGCTGCGATTCTTGCGTTGCGGGTTGCTGCAACTGCACAGTACAGTAGGGCACCGGGTTGCTTACGTCGTTGCCCAGAACCAGCATAGCGCTGGTCACAATGATGTTGAATACATTAACCATAGAGTTGTCTCCAATCGGTGATGATGCCAAGATTCACGGCGTCCAGCACAGTGCGGGCAGCCATTTCGGTGTGGGTATCCACAAACTCTAAAGGGGATTCCTGATTAGTGTCTTTTTCAGAGAATATAACCACGGTGTAGTTGTATTCTGCGTATACCCGATTGCACCACACGGGCCAGAGTTCATGCCCCGGATAAACCAGTATTGCTTTCATTCTACACCTCTTTGACATACACTAATTGAACAGTAGTCATACCGTAGTGCAGGGCTGCACTATAGGTCTTGTACACTGTAGGGGCGCTCCTAACCTTAGAGTTGGCGAAGTGGCGCACCCACTCCCAATACTCTTTACGGATAGAATCTAAATCACGTGCGCATGCCACTACTTCTGAGTCTTCATCCCGGTAATACGCTATAACTGCATACATATTAACCTCATACGCTAGTTGCATTCACATAGCGCCCCGTAGGACGCTATAGGCTTGCTACTAGAGATACTCACCCAACCCCTCGTACACCCCATTTTTGAGCGATTGCCCGCATAGGGATATCGAAGGCGTCGGCATCGTTGGCCGCAGGGCACAATGCCCACCACTTGATAACCGGGACTTTATAAATCATGCCGCCACCTTTAAAGTTGCGTCCAGTACAGCGCGTACGTCCACGCCCTGCTGTACCAGCATAGACACAAGGTCAGCATCGCTCACGCCAGTCTCTTTAGCCTTCTTGATAGCGTTTTTAACGCGCCCCAGCGCTTGCAAGCGCACTGCATCGGCATCCAGCGCGTCATTCTTCACCTGCTCTGCTTCGGCGGCGTACAGAGCCATACAGGAGCTATAGAAGCTGGCTACAATCACTTCGCGGCCCTGCTTGTCAGCTTGTTTATAGTCCAGACGCATAGTGTCCAGTTCGATGCCCAGCTTTTCAGCCGACGCATAGCACTTCTTCGCGTTGAACTCATATTTGCCGGACTCCTTGTTAAACTTGATAGGCAACAGCGTACGCAGCACCATATCGAAGTCAGCGGCATCACTGCGCTGCATATCCGTAGCCCAAGAGACGTTGCTGCTAATCAGGCCGTGGAAGAGCGCGCTGATAGTGATGTTACGCTTTGCTTCCACTACATCGCCCAGTGCCTTGCGAATGCTGCCCGCAGCGGTGAGCTTGAATACTTTACCTGTTGAATTGGTGGAGTTAGTCATAATGCACCTCTTTGATTGGTTGTTTATTTTACGAATTACTTCACATAGCACCTCGTAGGATGCTATAGGCTGTAATTAGTGTCCGAACTGTCCAGCAGTGTACCAACCTTGCGGAGCCTTACTGCTACCCTTTGTTTTGGTCTTACCGCGTACATTCGTACTGAATGTAGCGGATTGTTTTGTCCGCATATACCCGGCTCGGTTCAGTGCATCCCGGCGCTTTCTCAATTCCGAACCGGATAGCTTCTCCAGCCCAGCGAATTGTTGCGCTAACTTCTCACGATATTTCATTGTGTACCTCTCAAAGTTAATGATTAACGCCCTAGCAGTATTTAGCAGGACGCTAACTCTTAACCTTGTTACCCACTGCACTACCGTGGAACCTGTGGTCAGGTCTCGGCGCTATTCTTTTAAGGGGCAGCGCCTCAGCGCCCCAGCCGTTTGTCGTCTCAGCTCTTGACGTTGCATCTTTACTGCTGCTGATTATCTAGGATTGGTCGTCATCGTACCAGTCAAGGTACTGGGCCTCCCCGCAAACCAGCTTACCACGTTGTTCGCTATCTAAGTTACTCAGTGAATCAGAACTTGTCAAGCGTGTATTTCTTACTGCCTTACTGCTTATTCTGTACTGCTTACTTCGGGATTCAATCTAGCTTATGTTCTTCGCGGTGTCAACCCTTTTTATCGAGTGTCTAACCCTTCACACTATCTAGCTTTAATCCAGCGGAGCCTCCCGGCTCGGCCCCGGTTAGCGCCTCAGTGCCTCCCGGTGATTGAACTATAGCCCTATTGAACCAAAAGAAGCAAGTAATTTTTAAACTTTTTATCACTGAGAGCAAAAAGGGTAAGCAGGGCAATAACTTAGAGCCATACTAGGGATAGCCACTACTAGCCACATCTAGCCAATACTACCTAACACTATCTAATACGGCATAGAGTAGAACGCAGTGCCCGTACGCAGTGTAAGGGCACGGAGTGATGCGGTGACTGTGTAGGTATGTCAGCCTACTGCGTAGGCACAGGGACATACTAGGGAGTGCATAGTTAGTAGTAGTGTATATAGTGCCCTAAAACCCTCCTACTCCTGTAACATCATTTCGTATTAGCTTTCGAATGAAAGTAAGAGCAAAGGGATAGCATTGGGATAGCGCTAGGTAGTGCTGAGTGTGCCGGGTAGTGGATGTGCGCCCTAGTGGGGAGCGCGCAGCGTAGCATATAAACGGCACAATGTAAAGCACTAAGGATAGCCAGTGGATAGCCCAGTGCGCACTAGGGATAGCACAGGCAGGCACTACAGCACACTAGGTGGCCCACTACAGCGCACTAGCTGGCCCCACTGGACGGGCACTAGAGGCCCGCAATGGACGCACAAAATAAGCAAGGGGTACGCCACTAGGCAGGCACAAAATAAGCAGGGCAGAGCGCACCTCTATGGCCCACACAGAGCGCACAGGAGGCGCCCTAGTGAGCGCACAGGGGTAGCCATAGGGTAGCACTAGCGATAGCACTAGCGCAGCGCAGAGAGCCACTGAGGCCCACTGGCGCGCACTAGCAGGCCCCACTGTGGCCATCTAGACGGCTAGACGTCCACCAAACCAGTGCCCCCCCCC
>OGJQ01000544.1_pt1 | contig 27816 bp, 27 predicted proteins | sample 1572261 | NCBI WGS metagenome assembly OGJQ01 (sample SAMEA2582138, study PRJEB24529) | metagenome | biome: Human gut stool | place: China | collected 2011
TCCTGCCGCACCATCTTCATGACCTCCGCACTGAAAGAGGAATTGAAGAAGTGGCTGAATCAGTTAGCGGCAGACGAGATGAAAGACCCGGCACGCTACCGTGACAGCGGAATGCTGTTCCGTCTGCCCAATGGTCTGGCGGTGGAGCCTGTACTGATTCGCAAGAAGTTCCTCAAATGGCAGGATGCACACCCGGAGTTCCCGCGTATCGTGTTCCACGGTATGCGGCACTCCAGTGCAACTTATCAGTTGATGATCTCCGGCGGCGATGTGAAGGCCGTGCAGGGTACAACAGGTCATGCTACGGCGGATATGCTGGTGAACACCTACGCCCATATCCAGCAGTCCTCTCGTGTGGAGCTGGGCAGGAAGTTTGAAGAAGGGTTCTACGCCAAACAGGAAAGCCCCAGCCCACAGGCTGTACCCGCCGCAGGCGAACCGACCATCTCTATGACCGCTCTGCTGGAACTTCTGAAGAACGCCGACCCCGAAGTAAAGGCGCAGCTCCGTCTGGCACTGCTGACCTGATGCAAAATTTACCACGCATTTCAAAGCAATTCCAGCCTATGCAGAGGATTCCCACGAAAAAGCCGACCGTGCAAAAACCGTGCATTGACCGTGCAGACCCCGATTTTTCGGGGTTACATAACAAAAAAGAACGCCAAATCTTACGATTTGACGTCCAATGTCTGGTGCACCTCCAGGGACTCGAACCCTGGGCCCACTGATTAAGAGAGCAATCCGCCGGTTCGTCTCAATTCATGGAAGTTTCGAGTCACCGTATCCGTCCGTTAATCACACCGTTCCAGCTTCTTTGCCTTTGCAAAGAAGCCCCACAGGAGTGCCGTACATCCCACCATGCAGGCAGGCATGATGAGGAAGGAAGTCCGGTAACCTACGGCGTCCACCAAGCTGCCAAACACGGCGTTGAAGAGAATGTCCGCCAGCGAAGCCACACTCAGCACCAGACCCGATGCAGAGGAAGCCGCATGGCTGGGCCAGAACCGGGGGATCAGCATCACCAAAGTGGGATACAGGATGGAGAACAGCAGGCCGCTGACCGCCAGGAGCCACAGGCCCGGTGCCCCCAGCAGCACGCCTACCGTGTACAGCACGGCGGAGCTGGTGGCGAAGAGCCGCAGGCAGCGGTAGATGCCAAGCTTATCCACCAGACTGCTCAGCACCAGACGCCCCACCATCACACAGCCAAAGAAAACAGCGGTAAAGTTTGCCGCCTGTCCCATGGGTACTTCCAGTGCATTGGTGGCATAGCTCACCAGCCAGTTCATAATGCCATGTTCCGCAATGAAGTACAGCCCGATGATCAGCACCAGCGGCAGAAATGCCGGACAGGCCATGATCTCCTTGGGGGACGCCTTGTCCCCGGTTTTCTGCTCCTGCACCTCCGGCATGGGGAACAGCACGAACAGCACTATGGCCACTGCGCCAATGGCCAGCAGCCCCCACGCCACGGTGTGCCAGCTGGAAATATCCGCAGCCCAGTTGCCGATGATGCTCTGGCTGCCGCTGGTGCCGATGCCCTGAATGAAGAACAGGAAGTTCACAAAAAAGCCGGGGGCAGCGGCGAACATCCCGGTGGTGATCAGGTTCATGTTGGTGTTCAGCAGCGTGGACGTACCCATGGCGAAGAACATCCCCACCAACAGCAGCAAATAGGAATCTGTAGTGGCGAACAGCAGCATGGCCCCGCTCCACAAAAAGGTGTACAGCAGCATGGCCTTGCGGCGGCCCAGCAAGTCCACGCCGAAGCCTCCCACCGCCAGAAACACAAGGTTGCCGATGTAGCTTACGGTGACGATCTGGGACAACTGGGCGGTACTCAGCTGGAAGTGGGCAGAGAAGATGGTGGAAAAAATGCCCCGCATGGCATCGTTTGCGCCCAGACCCACCATCAGGATCAGGAACGCGGCAAACGTAATGACGTTCTTTTTCTTGTTCATTGGTTCATCCCTCAAAAGAAGCCGCCGCCCGGCCCGACCCGGCAAAAGGGTCCAGCGCCGATGCGGCGGCTTGCTCATTATTGATAGGCGGCTCAGCCCAGTTCGATGCTCTGGTACTCCGGGGCGGCAGCCTCAGCAGTCAGACCCATGGTCTGCACGTCGGTGCAGTTCTGAGTAAGAAGCGCCTGTGCGAAGTCCGAACGGTCCTCGCCCGCAAAGCCCAGCGTGGAGTTCCGAATGGTGACACCATCTACCCAGCGCAGGAACATGGCTGCACTCTTCTGATGCAGCATGCCTTCCTTTTCAGGCGGAATGGGGCGCAGGTCGTACACTCCGCGCTCCCACTTGCTGGCAGCTTCCAGACAGACGTTGACGTTTTCAAACAGAACATTCTTGATGTGATTCTCTTCGTTGCCGGAGAGGAACACACCGTTCTCACCCTTGCAGGTGACGTTGAAGAAACGGACATTCTCGATGCTGCCGCTGTGAGTGTTGGCATTCCGGTCGTGGGTCGTCATCACGATGGGCTCCGCGCAGCCCCACCAGCACTCGGCAAAGCGGCGGGTCTCGATCATGATGTTTGAGAAGCTCACGTTCCGCACACAGCCGCCGTCACGGATCTGGATGGACAGGCCGCGGTTGGTTCCGGTGATGATGCAGTTATCCACCAGAATATTCTCAAAGTCTGCCACGCCCTCCGTGCCGATCTTGATCGCGGCACTGGTAGAGGTCAGCGTACAGTTGGAGATGATGACATTCTTGGTGGGGCCGTACTCGTTATTGCCCGCCGTGGTCTTGAGGCAGATGCAGTCGTCTGCACACTGGACATGGCAGCCGATGATCCGCACGTTGGTGGAGTGATCTGGATCGATGCCGTCGGAGTTGGTGCAGTCCAGCGGGTTCAGCACCCGGATGTTGGCGATCAGCACATCGTCGCATCCGGCAGGGTGCAGCGTCCAGAACGGAGAGTTCTGCAGTGTCACATCATGGAACGAGATGTGGCTGCAGTGCTCCACATACACCATGGTGGGACGGGGGTAGAAATCGCCGTTGAAGTAGTAACGGCTTGCCCGCTTCATAAAGGCATACACGTTGCCGTCCACCGCGCCCTGACCCGTGATGGAGAAGTTGTCTGCATCCTTGGCGTGGATAAAGGTGTAGGCCGGCTTTGCCACCGGGCGGTCCACCGCCTTTGCGCCGGAAACAGCCGCCACAGAAGCATCGTCGCCATTGGGGTTGAAATAGGTGGAGATATCGGAGTGTGCTTTCAGAAGAGCTCCCTGTTCCAGATGCAGCTCTACGTTGCTTTTCAGCTCGATAGAACTGGAATAGTAGGTATGACCGCCCTCCAGTACAACGCGGCCGCCGCCTGCTGCGTTGCAGGCATCAATGGCAGACTGGATTGCAGCGGCATCATTGGTTGCGCCATCGCCGACAGCGCCATACTTGGTGACTGAATAAACCATGAAAACTTGCTCCTTTTCACATTATCAGACTGCGCCGAACAGGGTGGGCAGAACCATGGAGAACCAAGGCACATAAGCTACCAGCATCAGCGCCACGAAGATCGCGGCATAGAACGGCAGGATCGGCTTGATCATGTCCTCCATATCCATATCTGCCACCGAGCAGCCGCTGAACAGTGCGCTGCCAACGGGCGGGGTGATGTTGCCGATACCCAGGTTCATGACCATCATGATACCGAAGTGGATGGGGTCCATACCGAAGGACTGGACAACGGGCAGGAAGATCGGGGTGAAGATCAGGACAGCCGGGGTGATGTCCATGAAACAGCCAACCACCAGCAGCACAAGATTGATGATGAGCAGGATGACATACTTGTTGCTGGAAACGCTGATCAGTGCGTTGCCGATGGCGCTGGGCAGGCCGGTGAAGCTCATAACAAAGCTCATGACGTTGGAGCCGGCGATCAGGAACATGATGACGGCGGTGGTCTCGCAGGCGTCCAGCAGGATCTTGGGCAGATCCTTGATCTTGATGCTGCGGTAAACAACGATGGACAGGAACAGGGTGTAGGCAACAGCCACGGCAGCGGACTCCGTTGCCGTGAAGATGCCGGACATAACGCCGCCGACGATGATGACGATCAGCAGCAGGCTGGGGATGGCGTCCACGAAGTACTTGAAGAAAACGGAAGCCGGAACCTTACCAGCAGTGGGATAGTGGTTCTTCTTTGCGATGACATACGCCACCACCATGCAGGCCAGTGCCCACATCAGGCCGGGAATGTAGCCAGACATGATCATGCCCACCACAGAGCAGCCAGCCAGCACCGGATAGATGATCAGGATGCCGGAAGGAGGAATGATCAGACCGGTAGGTGCGGAAGCGATGTTGACGGCAGCGGCAAACTTTTTATCGTAGCCTTCCTTCTCCTCCATGGGGATCAGAACGCCGCCAATGGCAACGGAAGCCGCAACGGAGGAACCGGACAGAGAGCCGAACAGCGTGTTGCCCAGAATGTTGGTCTGTGCCAGACCGCCGGGAATGCGGCCGACCAGGATTTTTGCAAAATCGATCAGTTTTTGTGCGATGCCGCCGGTGTTCATCAGAACACCGCAGAGGATGTAGAACGGGACAGCCAGCAGTGAGAAGCTGTCAACGCCGCCGACCATGCGCTGACTGGCAACGAAGGTGCCCAGATCCAGAGACAGGGTGGAGGCCATGGTCACGACCGACGAAATGATGATACTGACCGAGACCGGGACGCTCAGCGCCAGCAGCAGCGCAAACGTGCCGATCAGGAGCAGACCGACTTGAAAAGTACCCATTTTAGGTTCGTCCTCCTTTTTTATACTTCTTTGGCAGCCTCCGCCTTGGGGCCCTGCTTCATATCGCGCAGGTCCTCACCGATGAAGATGAGCGCGTAGAAGATGAACAGGATAGCACCCACAGGGACGCTGGCGTAGATCAGGGGCATGGGCAGCTGCAAAGCAGCGCTCAGCTGATCCGCAGCGGTGTTGACAAGGCGCGTGCCGCCGCCGATCATGACAACAGCGCAGAACAGGATGACCACAGCCTGCACAAAGATATCCAGGATCTTCTGGCCTTTGAAGGACAGACGCTTGCTCAGCGCGGTGATGGCCAGATGCTTGCGGCGGCCGTATGCGTAAGCACCGCCCACCATAGTAACCCAGATCAGCAGATAGCGCAGCGCTTCTTCGGTCACGGTGCTGGGGTTGTTCAGGATGTAGCGGGTGATGACCTGCCAGCAGACAGCAATGACCATGACACCCATGATAATGGTGCTGAGGACCTGAATGATCTTATCGATCAGGCCGCGGAATTTAACGATCAACATGGTATGCTTCCCTCCTCATCAAGCCTGTACATAGGACAGGAAGTCCTCGTAATAACGGGCATTGTCGGCGCTCTTGGCACAGAACTCGTCCCGCAGGGACTGGGTAGCCTCAATGAAGGCGGTCTTGTCGATGGTGTAGAACTGGACGCCCATCTCCTTGGCACCGTCAATGTTCTCCTGCACCAGATCCTGCCATACGACCTCGTGTGCTTCGTTGCCCTGCGTCATGCCGTTTACGATGGCACTCTGCTCGGCCTCGTCCAGACTTTCCCAAGTCTCGGTGGAGATGATCACGATATCGGGCACCATCTGGTGCTGGGTGTAGGTGTAGCTCTTGCAGACTTCACCGTGGCCGTCCTGCACCAGAACTGTCTCGTTGTTCTCTGCGCCGTCAATAATGCCCTGCTGCAGACCGGTGTAGGTCTCGCCGCTGGACATGGGCGTTGCACTGCCGCCCATGGCACGGATCATGGCAATGGACGTGGGGCTGTCCTGGGTGCGGATCTTCAGACCCTTCAGGTCTGCGGGGCCTTCACAGGGGCCGTCTTTGGTGGTGTAAATGCTGCGGGAGCCGGAATCGAACCAGCCGATGGCAAAGAAGCCCTGATCGTAGGTGCTCTTGAAGATCTCCTGCACCGCTTCGCTCTGGTTCATAACGGCAAAATACTGCTCGGTGCTCTCGAACACATACGGCATCGAGAAGATGGCGTATGCGCTGTTGAACTGCTCCATGCTGGAAGCGGAGACCTTTGCAATATCCAGAACACCGGCCTTGACCAGCTGGATCATTGCTGCGTTGTCGCCCAGCTGACCATTGGGGTAGACGCTGAAGGTCAGGTCGGATTCAGCAGAAGCAACTTCCGTCATCTTCTGCAGTCCAACGTTGACCGGGTGAGCTTCGCTGTGGCTGTGTGCCACCAGCAGATGCTTGGAGCTCAGGCCGTCCGAAACTGAGCCGCCGCATCCGGTGAGCGACAGGCTTGCGCCTACGGCAGCAAGACCTGCAGCAGCCAGAAAGCCGCGGCGAGTAATACGTCTTGTTCCTATCATGATTGACATCTCCAGTTTTCTTTGTTTGATTGACTGTGTGCAAAACCGGTCTTGAGCTCCTGTCGGTCAGAGTGAAACTTATCCCTTCCGCAAAGGGCTTCAGGCTGCGCGGTCCCTACCATTTCAGTTCTGCCATCTGCAACAGGCTTTCTGTCAATAAAAATAGCGCAAACTCGTTGTAATGTACAGGCCTTTTTTGGTGAAAACCTTGCATTTCTTGGTATAATCAGGTCTTTTTTGCAAAATTGTTGGCATTTATTGGTCAAAACATTGCATATATTGGTACATCGTGTTACGATGAACTAGCCCAAAAGAATTTTGTGACTGGAGGTATTTTTCTGTGAAAGTCATCAAAACCGATAAACATTACATGGCCGAACCGGATTTTGAAATCGACCATTACAAGGATGCCAGCTATCCTCCGGTCGCTTCTCATTACCATGAATTCTATGAGATTTTTCTCTTTGTCAGCGGAAATGCGGATTATGTCGTCCACGACAAAATGTTCCGGCTCAAGCCGGGAGACCTGCTGATCATCCCACCTGCTATTATGCACCATCCCATCTTCCGGGACTTTGAGATCCCCTACGAGCGGTATGTGTTGTGGCTCAGCCCTCCGGCTTTTGATGCCATGAAAAAAATCGACCCGGACATCGATTACTTTCTCCGTCCGGGTCATGCAAAAACATTTTTGATTCGGGATAGCGTGGACAGTTCCCGCGCCCGGTTCGGGCAGTTTGAAGCCCTGACCCACGCTTACCGGGAGGAAAGCCTGTGTTACCACAGCGAGGGCATGGCCGATATTCTCCGCATCCTGATCGGCATCAACCGCTCCTTATATAATCGGGAGCACGTTTTTGCCAAGGCGCAAAAACCAAGCGTCCTGAGCAACGCCCTGCATTATATCGATCTGAACCTCAGCGGCGATCTTTCGCTGGACACGGTGGCAAAGGCGCTTTTCATCGACAAATACAATTTTTCCCACATGTTCAAGCAGAATATGCAGATCAGCTTCTACCAGTATGTCATCCAGCAGCGGCTGCTGGAAGCCAAACGGCTGCTGATGAAAAAAGAACCGATCTCTTCCATCCCGGCCAAATGCGGTTTTTCTGATTATAACGCCTTTTACCGCTCCTTCAAAAAGAATTACGGTGTCAATCCGCGTGAATATGTCGCCTATCACATGAAGGCCATCCACGGTGAAGTCGGCGGATTATCCCTTGATATCGACCACCAAAACACAGGATCCTGATATATTCCTCGTCGTGAGCATGGCGGCACCGAAGAAGAATTTTCCCAACTGAAAAGCCAAGCCACCCACGGTTTTATGGTGGACGTGGAGAACCGCCGCCTGAAAGAAGAACCTTCCACCGCCAAGAAGGAAGCCATTCATTGGAGCAACAAGTACCACGACCTGTGGTACGATGTAAAGCCCTATCTGGACGCGCTCCACCGTGCGCCTGAACTGGTGCGCGACTTTCTGGAAAAGATTCTTGCCCCAAGCAGGAGCGCACCAGGAATGTGCCGCAGAAAAACCGCAAGCGTGAGCAAGATGTAGAACTTTAAGCTGAATTTTTAGATGATATGACAATATAAGGAAAAATGCTTATGGCTTTTGACCGTAATTCTATGACTGTCCCTGTGCAATCTTCCGATTATACGAATAACTTCTTGCAAAAGGACTCGAACCCCACCACAATGGAAGCGGTCACTCAAACCAATGCCGTCAAGTCTCCGACTGACAGCCCGGCAACCACGAAGCTGGTGTACACGGTGGAAGAGATTGCACGAATGCTGGCCATCAGTCTGCGCTATGCTTACAACCTGTGCAACAGCACCACCGAATTCCGTGTCCTGCGGGTAGGCGGAAGCATCCGCATCCCGAAAGACGGTTTCGATGCGTGGCTCAACCGGGCAGCTTGATAAGGAGGCAACAGTATGGCATATATTACGAAACGTGGCAGCTCTTACAGCGTCCGCTACACCTACGAAGATGAACACGGCAAGAGCTGCGACAAACGGGAGAGCTTTCCCACCAAAGAGGAGGCAACGAACTGAAAGAAGCAAATCGAACATGAATTGTCGGTTGGCACTTTCCTGATCCCGTCCTCGGTGACGGCGGCAGAGTTCCTCATGGATTGGCTGCCCAAGCAGTGCAGCAAGCACAAATGGGCACCCAAAACCTACGAATCCAACCTCTCCACCATCCAGAACCTTATCATTCCCTATATCGGCAGCATGGAGATGCAGAAGCTCAAGCCCTACCACATGGAAAACCTCTACACGACCCTGAGCAAAACACCCTGCGGTTCGCATATTGAGGGCAAGAAGCAGGAGCTGACCGAAAAGCAGAAGCAGCGATTTCTTTCCGGCACCACCATCCATGAGGTGCACCGGCTGCTGGGAACAGCGTTCCAGTATGCCGTAGGGTGGGGCATCTTTGTCAAAAGCCCTGTTCCCGTGGACAGCCCCAAGAAGTCCACGCAGGAGCGCACCATCTGGACGGTAGAGGAAATGCGGGCGGCTCTGGACAGCATGGATGACCCCATCCTGCATTTGGCAGTCCACCTTACACTGGTGGGCGCACTGTGAGAAGGCGAAATCGTAGGTCTGACCCCGGAAGACCTCGATTTTGACGCAGCAGATGGCATCGGAACGTTCCGTTGCCACCTATCAGCTGATGATCTCCGGCGGCGATGTGAAGGCCGTTCAGGGCACCACAGGACACGCCACGGCAGATATGCTGGTGAACACCTACGCCCATATCCAGCAGTCCTCTCGTGTGGAACTGGGCAGGAAGTTTGAGGAAGGTTTCTACGCCAAACAGGAAAGCCCCAGCCCGCAGGCTGTACCCACTGAAGGCGAACCGACCATCTCTATGACTGCTCTGCTGGAACTTCTGAAGAACGCAGACCCCGAAGTAAAGGCGCAGCTCCGTCTGGCTCTGCTGACCTGATGCAAAATTTACCACGCATTTCAAGGTAATTCCAGCCTATGCAGAGGATTCCTACGAAAAAGCCGACCGTGCAAAAACCGTGCATTGACCGTGCAGACCCCGAATTTTCGGGGTTACATAACGAAAAAGAGCGTCAAATTTTACGATTCAACGCTCTTTTGTAAGTGCACCTCCAGGGACTCGAACCCTGGGCCCACTGATTAAGAGAAACCAACGTGCAACAATCGTCAATTTCCAGAATTACGCAAATTCATCATTTTTATCGTTTCACCGTAAATTTGCGTTTCGCATCTGCTGCATCCTTTGCACCTGTTATCCTCTATTGCATCCGTTATCCAGCCGTTCCGGTGTGCAAAAATGTGCAGAGCCAAAATCTGCCCCTTAAAACAGGGATCAGATTTTTATGCAAAGCCGGGAAAATGGGCTGGTTTGGCTCGAAAATGGCATCCGCAATTTCACCTGTTTAAACCAAGCATCAAATGTACATCAACACTTACGATTCATGGCAGGAATTTGGACAATCGAACAGACATCACCTTAATATAGAAAGAGGTTTCCTATGAACAAACTGCTTTCCTGCCGCTTCAACATGGATACCAACCGGGTGGAAGCCCGGTTCGAGGATAGCATTCCCCTTGCCATTAACTGCATCACCGTAGAGGATGTGACCCGGGAGCTGGAAAAGCGCCACGTCATCGACCACAAGGTCAAGCAGGAAAGGATGCAGTGAGAAGCCCATGGCAGATTACAGAAAGTCCAGCGTACATTGCCACTCTACTTTGTGTGACGGCAAAAACTCCCTGCAGGAGATGGCGGGTGCCGCCTGTGCGCAGGGGCTGACCACCCTTGGTTTCAGCGGCCACAGCTACACAAAGCCCGACCCGGAATACTGCATGACCCCCGGCCGCACCGCGTAGTACCGCGCCACCATTGCCAAGCTAAAAAACGAGTACCGAGGCAAGGTGGATATCCTGTGTGGCATCGAGTGGGACCTGCTGAGCGAGGGCACGCCCAAGGGCTTTGGTTACTGTATCGGCAGTGCACACCACCTGTACGGCAAGAACACCGGGAAATATTACGAGATCCATTTCCGCCCCGAGGATCTGCAGGACTGCATCAACAACGATTTTGACGGCGACCCGCTGGCAGCGGTGGAGGCCTATTTTGCCGAGGTGGAGAAGATCGCCGCCAAAAAGCCGGACATTCTGGGTCACATCGACCTTGTCAAAAAGCTGAACGCAGACGGCAGCTTTTTTGATGAGGAGTCCCCCCGCTACAAAGCAGCGGCACTCAGGGCGCTGCAAGCTGCCCGGGAGAACGACTGCATCTTGGAAGTGAACACCGGCGGCATATACCGGGGCTACCGCAAGGATTTCTACCTCGGCGCATGGCTGCTGGGCGAGTGGAACAAGCTGGGCGGTAGGGTAATCATCACCGCCGACGCCCACGACACCGCCGCGCTGACCTTCGGCTTTGACGAAGCCGCCGCCGCCATCAAGGCTGCCGGCTTTACCGCCCTGACCGTGCTGACCGTCAACGGGTTTGAAGAGCAGGAGTTATAAAACGGACCCTCTCAGTCACGCCTGACGGCGTGCCAGCTCCCCCGAAGGGGGAGCTGGCATCGAGCAAAGCGAGATGACTGAGAGGGTTTTTACTGTACTTTTACCATGCGGAAGGTCTTTCCGCGCTTAATGCAGTCCAGCAGCAGGTCGTATTCTGCGGGCACTTCGCCGATGAGGTTTACCTTTTCGTCTGCGGGCAGGTCGGCGCGCACAAGCTGGATCTCGCCGGAATAGCGTCCGTAGCCGATGTTATCCATGGTCACGCAACGGCGGCGGCGCTCCACGCAATTATCCGGCTGCACGGTGCTGCCAAAGCAGGAGTAGAGCCGGGATTCCTGATATCGCACAAGCCCTTTGGGCGAGTCCGGGCGGCAGGTAAAGGTGCGGTCGTACAGCGTCTCGTAGCCGGGGCGCAGAGCGACCGGCAGGCAGAGCTCGCCGGTGGTGCAGAAGTGCCGGATGTACTCCTGCTCCCGTGCGCTGACCTCCGGATCTCCCGCAAAAATACCGTCCAGCCCGTAGTTCACAGCCAAATCCACAAAGGCCGCCGAGGGGGCGGCGGTGCGGTGGGCTTCCAGCGTGGGCAGCCCCTTGTACAGCGGGCCGCGCAGCAGAGCGTCGCCGGGGATAAAGCCGTACACCTGCAAGCCCTCTGCCTGCAATGCGGCGGTGCTCTCGTGCAGGAATTCCAGGTCAAGGCCGGTCTCCGGGCGGGGGTAGAAGTTGTGCATGGCGATGACCGTGCCGCCGCCCGCGGCCAGCTGCCGCGCCACCTCCGGAGTGGTGGTGGAAGCGTTGACGGCAACGGGCAGCTGCTGCGCAAGGGCGCGCATCTCCTCCAGCGAGAAGCCGTAGTCCAGCCGCAGACCCCACAGGTGCAGCCGCTTTGCCAGCGCAGTCAGGTCGGCACAGCCGAACTGCCGGATGGTCTTTTCCGACACGTCTGCCAGAATGCGCCAGCCCTGCGCCGCCAGAAAGTCGCACATCTCCTGCACGCGGGCGCAGTAAGCGGCATCAAATTCTTCGCTGATATGCAGTGAGATAAAAACAGGCGCGCCGCCTGCCGCAAAAGCGGAAAGCGACGCACGCTGTTCCTCAAACTGCGTCAGATACACTGACCGTCCGAGTGTTTTAAGCATTGGCAACGTCCTCAACAGAGACCATTGCGTTGGTCACGATAAAGCCCATGATGTAGCAGATGACCAGACCCACTGCGTAGCAGCCAACGGAAGCAGCCACACCGTGAGGGCCGGCGGTCATGACGAACAGAGCCAGCAGACCGGAGGGACCCCAAGCAGTAGCAGCCACCTGCATGGCCATGACGAAGGCACCGCCGAAGCCGGCACCCAGACCGGCGCTGATGAAGGGCTTGCCCATGGGCAGGGTGACACCGTAGATCAGCGGCTCGCCGATGCCCAGCAGACCTGCGGGCAGCGCGCCGGTGATAACATTCTTCAGACGGGTGTTGCCGCACTTCTTAGCCTTGAAGTAGATAGCGACAGCAGCGCCCACCTGACCGGCACCGGCCATGGCCAGAGCGGGGTACAGGGTAACGTAGCCGAAGGTCTCCAGCTGCACGGAGTACAGGGCGACCAGACCGTGATGCATACCCATAGCGACCATGGGCAGGAACAGTGCGGTGGAAACATAACCGGCAATGATGCGCACGATCAGGCTCTCGCTCATGCACAGCTTTTCAACCACCCAGCACAGTGCGGTGGAAACATAGCCGGTAGCGGGCATGATGACCAGGATATAGGGCACGAGGCACAGGATCATGGTGATCAGCGGGGTGAACACGATGTCCAGAGATTCAGGCATCCACTTGCGCACCCAGCGCTCGATCTTGACAAGGCACCATGCGCCCAGCACAACGGCCAGCACGCCGCCGCGGCCTGCACGCAGGATGGAATCCAGCGGCACAGCCTCGTTGAACAGACCCAGAATGGAAGAGATCTTGTTGATGCCGTCCAGACCAGTGATCATGCCCAGCATACCGCCCAGAATGGGGGTGCCGCCGAACTTTTCGGCTGCGCGGTAGCCGACCCATGCGGTCAGGTAGCCAAGGAAGCAGGTGTTCATCAGGCCCAGCAGGGTGCTGATGAGTGCCAGTGCGGGGATGTCGGCGTAGTTCGGCACCACCTGACCGATCAGGGAGTTGATGCCGGCGCACAGACCGGAAGCCACAACGCCCGGGATCAGGGGGATAAAGATATCGCCGAAGGTCTTGAACAGCTCCCTGACCTTGCTCTGCTTCTGTCCGGCCTTGACTGCGGCCTTGTTGGTCTGCCAGTCGTTGGCAGTGGAAGCGGCGGCGTCTGCCGGGATGCCCATGTCGCGGCAGATATCTGCGCACTTGCGGCACTTGCCGGGGCCGACCACGATTTCCACATAGCCGGTACGGTCATGCACGATGCCCATCACGCCCTCGATGGCCTTCAGGCCATCATCGTCGATCTTGGCGTCATCTTTAACGCGCACCCGCAGGCGGGTCATGCAGTTGGTTGCGGTGAGAACGTTGCTCTTTCCGCCGACCTTCTCCAGCGCCGCGCGGACCAGTTCTTCATTCGTCATAAGTGGGCCCTCCTTTAAAACAGGTGTATATCCGATGCGGCCTGTGCCGCTAAGGAACTTGGGTGTAAAAATGTGCTTTTACAGCACTTCCAGCCGGATGGCCTCCCGCACATGGCCGCGTGCCCGTTCCAGCCGCCGGGCGGCATCCTGTGCATCGCAGTCTGCCAGCAGCATGGTGATGGCGGTCTTTACGCTGCCGCCCGCTGCATCAATGGCGGCGCGTGCTTTCTCCCGCTCCACGCCGGTGGCGTCGATGACGATATTCTCGGCGCGGGTGTGTAGCTTTTCGTTGGTCTGCTGCACGTCCACCATCAGGTTCTGGTACGCCTTGCCGGTGCGCACCATGGAGCCGGTGGAGATCATGTTCAAGATCAGTTTCTGTGCCGTGCCGGACTTGAGCCGGGTGGAGCCGGTCAGCACCTCAGGGCCGCAATTCACCTCGATGGCAAGCTCTGCGGCCTTGCCGATGGCGCTGCCGATATTGCAGGCAATGGCGGCGGTGTGGCAGCCTACGCTTTTGGCGTAGTCCAGACCGCCCAGCACATAGGGCGTGCGGCCGGAGGCGGCAATGCCCACCACAAGATCGTTTGCGGTCAGGCCGTGGGCTTTCAGATCTTCAACAGCCAGCTCCCGGCTGTCCTCTGCGCCCTCCACGGCCTCGATAAAGGCTTTTTCGCCGCCGGCGATCAGCCCTACCACCATCTCCTTCGGCACACCGAAGGTGGGCGGGCACTCGGCGGCGTCCAGCACGCCTAAGCGGCCGGAGGTACCGGCGCCCATATAGAACAGCCGTCCGCCTTTTTCAAAGGACTCTGCCGCCCAAGTGACCGCCTGCGCGATCTGCGGCAGGCACTTGGCAATGGCCAGCGGTACCCGGGCGTCCTCTTCGTTCATGACTGTCACGATCTCCAGCGGGGACATCTGGTCCAGCTGCATCGTGCGCGGGTTGCGGGTCTCGGTGGTCATCCCACTCAGATTCAAACCCATTTCCTGCACCTCTATTTTCCGCCACACCCCTTGCGGCGTGATTGTGACCAAAGTATAAACTTTTTCAAACAAAATGTCCACAAAAAGACTATTTTGTGGTACAATGTTTTATGCAAGCATTGTTTTTGAAATTTTTTCGTTCAAGTATAACTTTTTTTGTACAACTTGTTCAATCCATCCTGAAATAAAAAAGAGGTAATCTATATGCAGAACGTTCTTTTACGCCTGCGGGAGGTGCAGCCCTCCCTCAGCAGCACCGAGCGGCAGATTGCGCAGTTCATTCTGGACAACCCGGACGAGACCACCACCCTTACCATTCGGGAGCTGGCGCGGCGCTCCTTTTCTTCCCCTTCCAGCGTGGTGCGCATCTGCCGGGTGATTGGCTTTCAGGGCTACAAGGAGCTGCGCCACGCCCTGACGCTGGAGCTTGCCACCCTTGGCGAGAACGGCAGCCACCGGGAAAAGGACATCACCCCACAGGACAGCCTGCAGGAGATCGTGGAGAAGGTGACTCACAAGAACATCCAGAGCCTGCTGGACACCCAGCGGCTGCTGCTGCTGGACGAGCTGGAGCAGTGCGTAGAGCTGATCGCCAACGCCCGCACGGTGCTGTTGTTCGGCATCGGCTCTTCGCTGTGCGTGGCAAAGGACACCTACCTGAAATTTCTGCGGCTGGACAAACCCTGCGTGGTCAACGAGGACTCCCACTCGCAGCTTTTGCAGGCGCGCAACGCCACCGCGCAGGATGTGGGCATCGTGTTCTCCTACTCCGGGCAGACCATGGAGATGATCCAGTGCATCAAAGAAATGAAGGCGGGCGGCGCACCGGTGATCGCGGTGACTCGTTACTACCCCTCCGAGGTGGCGCAGCTGGCCGACCATGTGCTGTATGTGGCCGCCAACGAGAGCCTGTTCCGCAACGGCGCCATGTCCTCCCGCCTTTCCCAGCTGAACGTGATGGATATCCTGTACACCGCCTACGCCAGCCGCAACCACGAGGACACCATGCGCCGCCTGACCAAGACCCATATCTATAAGCCCGGTGACCCGGAGGTGCTGACCCAACCGTAAAACGAAAGCCGCCCCGCAGGGTACAAAAAAGGCGCTTAGCGATCTTCTCGCTAAGCGCCTTTTCTTCCGTTAACGAAAGTATAGCGTTTTTTGCTGTTTCTTTCAATCTGAAAAGTGCAGCAGCTTTTTCGTCGGGTAATTTTGTATTTTGTAAAGTGTCACAATGTTTTGCTTTGTTTTTTGTCAACTTTGCCGTGTCGGCTTTCCTGCCCTGCAAAAAATCAAGCGTGCAAACGGTGTGCAGAAAGTGTGCAGCCGCTTTCCTACATAGAAAAAGAACGTCAAATCTTACGACTTGACGTTCAAAATTTGGTGCACCTCCAGGGACTCGAACCCTGGGCCCACTGATTAAGAGAGCAAGCCGCCGGTTCGTCTCAATTTATGGAAATTTCGAGCTATCGTCATTTTTAATCAAAGCAACGTGATTTTTCACCCAGCAATTTCTGCACCCTTTGTCGTATTTTGCAACGAAAAGCACCCTTTGCACGTTTTGAAACCGTGCAAAATCCGTGCAGAAACCGTGCACTTACTCTCCGACAAATAAAATCGCCCTATCCTCACCGGCTTGACGGCATTGGTTTGAGTGGCCGCACACCAAAAAATCAAGTCTAGGAGGATCTTACTATGATGCAACTGCTTTCCTGCCGCTACAACATGGACACCAACCGGGTGGAAGCCCGGTTCGAGGATGAAATCACTCTTGCCATCGACTGCATAGCCATTGAGAACGAATACGGCAACGCCCCTGCACAGCGGGCAGAGCTGGACTGGCTGCTGTATAATAAGCCCTTGGAGTATGCACAGCTCGTGCTCCCAACAGTCTCGCTTTTGTGCACACCTTGCACACCGTGAGAAAAGGAAAATCAACGCATATTCGTCTATATAAAATATTCTGCCATCCCGACGACCTTTCTCTCTCGCAAGTATGCTTTCCAAGCCGCTGATTTTCAAGATGATGCAGTTTGGGGCGTAATATGGTTGGCGGACAAGTGAGCTACAGGCCCTTGAGATGCAACTCATATGGGGTTCAGATGTATCGCATCCTAATTTACAATAAAATACGATGTAACGTAAAATCGCAACTTCTACTCGGAAAGAATGAAAGCTGCGCTTTTTACATTTGGCATCAAGTTATAGATTGACAATAGGACACATACACGATAAACTTTATATAGTATCATGTAAATCAGAAGGAGGGCAGGCCAAACCATGAGTGTCAAGTACACTACCCCTGCCCAGCACAAGAGCAACCTCCGCAATGTGTATGGCACCTTTGCCATTGAGGGCATGACTATCAGCAAAGATACACGCAGCAACCTTGACCGCATTGGCAGCGGTCAGGCCAGCTATCAGCAGGTCGTGAATGAACTGCGTGCAAAGTACGCGAAGAAAGGCTGATTATGTTCTCAAAGTATGATGTCTACACCACAGTACAGTCCATGTACTGCTATTTTCCCTTGCGCTTTTGCTGGAAAACAGGTATAATATTCTCTGGATAAAAGGGAGTAAGGGGCGTACTTTAGTTGAAAAACGGGTGCGCTGTGCTGCAGCGACACCCCCGGTAGAAATACCCGATGCAGTACCGGATGCTTGAGACTTTTATCACATTTTCCCGTTTTGGGCTGAATGTGATAAAGGTCTTTTTTTGTGCCTCTGCCGTTATTATTAAAAAGGAGAGATATTATGCTGATCCCTGTTCTGTTATTTATCGTGGGTCTGCTGTGCCTGATCAAGGGCGGCGACTGGTTTGTGGACGGTGCCACCGGCATCGCCCGCCGCTTCCATGTGCCGGAGCTGCTCATCGGTGCCACGGTGGTGTCCATCGGTACCACCCTGCCGGAGGTCATGGTGTCCACCACCTCTGCCCTCACCGGTCACGGCGAGATCGCCTACGGCAACGCCATCGGCTCGGTCATCTGCAACGCTGCACTGATCGCCGCCATCACCATTGCGGTGCGCCCGGGCAAGGTTGACCCCAAGAGCCTACGCACCCCGGTGGCCTTCTTCTTTGTGGCTGCCGCTTTCTATGCCGGTGTGGCCTACACCACCGGCTCCTTCACCCGCCCGGTGGGCCTGATCCTGCTGGCCATGTTCGTGGCTTACATCGTGTGCAACGTGCTGGCTATGAAAAATGCCCCCGCCCCGGAAGAAGCGGAGGAGACCGATGAAAATGGATCCCTTGCCAAGGAGCTGGGTCTGCTGGCCGTGGGCGCGGTGCTCATTGCCGTGGGCGCGAACCTGCTGGTGGATAACGGCACACTGATCGCGCAGGCACTGGGCGTGCCGGAGTCGGTGATCGCGCTCACCTTTGTGGCGCTGGGCACCTCGCTGCCGGAGCTGGTCACGGCCATCACCTCGCTGGCCAAGGGCCACGGTGCGCTGTCTCTGGGCAATGTCATCGGCGCAAACGTGTTCAATCTGGTGCTGGTGAGCGGTGTTTCCGCAGTGGTGGCACCCTTTACCATCCCGCAGAACTCCATGCTGTTCGGACACAACGCATCGCTGGTGCTGGAGTTCCCGGTGATGTTTGCCGTGATGCTGCTGCTGACGGTGCCGGCCCTCATCAAAGGCAGGCTCAGCCGCCCGCAGGGCATCGCTCTGCTGTGCATCTATGCCGCCTTCTGCGCCGTGCAGTTCAGCATCTGATCTGTTGTAAACGTAAAATATTTAAGGCTGCTGCACAGGGTTTTGTGCAGCAGCCTTTTTATGTGGGATGATTTTGAATGCGCTCCGCGACATCTTCCCCCGGAGCGGGTGGAAGTCTTTCCTCAAAGGGAGAGCCAAGAGCACTGCCGAAAGTCTCCTCATGATGCCTAATACTTTAGCAATGGGCTTTAAACCTTGGCTACCCCTTCGGGGGAGCTGGTGCTGCCCCTCATCCGGCGCTACGCGCCACCTTCCCCCGGTGGGTGAAGGCTTAAGCGGTGGCGGTACAGTTCCCGGCTGACCCGTAAAGTTTCCGGGCGTGTCCGCTCTCCCCTTGGGAGAGCTGGCGCGGGAGCGCCTGAGAGGGTAAAAAAGTGGGTCAGAAGCGCCCACAGGCGTTTCTGACCCACAAATAGAACGATATTTTGTTTTACAGCTGGCAGGCGGTATCGTAGCCGGTGCGGATGGCGTTGGAGATATCCGCAGCCTTGCCGGCGGCATCGCCAATGGAATACACCGGGATGCTGGCATTTTCCAGCGCAGCAGCGTCAAACTCGTTGGAGCGTGCGCCCATGGCCAGTACGATGTGATCGCAGGGGATGGTCACCTCTGCGCCGTCCTTGTTCTCGCAGACAACGGCATCCATGCGGAACTCCTTGACCTTGTGGCCGGGGTACTGCTCCACGCCGTAGGTCTTGTAGTTTTCCAGCAGGGTGGGCAGAATGGTGGTGCTCTCGCCTGCGGCGATCTTGTCCATCATCTCAATGACGGACACCTTGCAGCCGCGGGCAGCCAGATACTCTGCGGTCTCGCAGCCTACCATGCCGCCGCCAATGACGGCCACCGTGCCATACACCTGCTGCTCACCGGCCAGCACCTTCCATGCATCGGCCACATTCACGCTGTCGATGCCGGGGATGCGGGGTGCGGCGCTGTGTGCGCCCACAGCGTTGATGACTGCCTCAAAACCGGCATCCTTCAGCTGCTCTGCGGTGCGGGTCTGACCCATGCACAGGTGCACACCGGCGTTGCAGACAGCATGGATCAGGTCCTGTGCGGCACGGCGCATCTCCTCCTTGCGGGGAGGCACGCAGGCAATGTTCAGCTGACCGCCCAGAGAGGTGGTCTTTTCAAACAGGGTCACGTCGTGGCCGCGCAAAGCTGCCACACGGGCAGCTTCCAAGCCGGCAGGGCCGCCGCCGAGCACGGCGATCTTCTTTTTCTGCTCTGCGGGCTGGATGCTGCGGGTGTTCTCGTAGCCGTTCTCTGCGTTCAGCACGCAGGAGAGGAACTGGCGGTTCTGGATCGCATCGGTGCAGCCCTTGTTGCAGCTGATGCAGCGGCGGATATCGCAGGCCTTACCGGCAGCGATCTTGGTGCCCCAGTCGGGGTCTGCCAGCAGCGGGCGACCCATGGCAACCATATCAGCCATGCCGCTCTCGATGACACGCTCCGCCATCTCGGCATCCACGATACGACCCACGGCGCTGACCGGCACGTTGACAGCCTTTTTGATGTCGCCGGCGATCTTGACGAAGAAGCCGTAGGGCTGCACACCCATGGGGGGAATGGTATCGGCCATGTTGCCGGTGTGGTTGGCCTGTGCAATGTGGAACATATCCACACCGTCCTCCACCAGCCACTGGGCGAACTGCACGGCATCGGCCTCATCGACGCCGCCCTTGCCGCGCTGCGGGGTAACGATGGACAGCTTGTAGTCGATGACCATATCCGGCACAGCCTTGCGGATGGCGCGGGTCAGCATACGGGCAAAGCGGACGCGGTTCTCCAGACTGCCGCCGAACTTATCGGTGCGGTGGTTCATGCGGGTGGAGCACAGGCAGCCGTTCAGGCGGTCGCCGTGGATCTGGATCACGTCCACACCGGCCTTCTGGGCACGCACTGCGCAGGCGCACATCTTATCGATGATGGCCATGAGCATCTCCTCGCTGACCTCATCGGTGAAGAACATCATGTCGTGATGCAGGCGCTGACGCATTTCGTCAAACTTCTTCTGCATGAACAGGCTGTTGATGGCGTCCACATCGTACTCCGGGTGGAAGAGCTGGACGCCCAGCTTGGTGCCGTAGGCGTGTACGCTGTCGGCCAGTGCCTTGAAGGCAGGGATCTGGCTGTCGTCAAACAGCTTGGGGGTGGGAGAAAAGCTGTTGATGGGTGCCACATCGCCCATAACGATGTAGCCCACGCCGCCCTTTGCCAGACGGGTGTAGAAGCCCATGTCCTGCTCACTGATCATGCCGTTTTTCTCGTAGCCGGTGGTCAGCGGGGGGAACATGATGCGGTTTTTAAAGGTCTGTCCGCCCACCTCGATGGGCTGCAGAATTACGTTTTGCATATAAAAGCCTCCTTGCAGATATGCTTTGCTTTACAGATTTGCTTTGATGAATGCTGCGGTCTTTTCCTCCACGGCGGCACGGGCTGCCAGCGTGGCAAAGTTGTGGCCGCCGCCTGCAATGGTGTCCACCTCGGGTGCGGTGTACACCTGTGCGTAACGGCTGCAGGTGCCCTCGTCCACCAGACGGTCATCATCGGCGCGCAGCAGCAGCACCGGGCCGTTGTAGCCCTTGGCCTCGGTAAAGGGGTCGGGGTGCTTGGCCATCTCGTAGTTAAAGGCCATCTTGTAGCACAGACCCTCCATGTCGGTGTAGTCCTTGCCGGTCTGCACAACGCCGTCGGCGCGCTGTGCGCAGCCAAACCACATCCCGGCACCCGGGCACAGCAAAATCAGGCCGTGGGGCTGGATGACCGGTGCGCAGGAGGCGGCAATGTAGCCGCCCATGCTCTGGCCGGAGAGGAACAGCTTTTCGCTGTCCACATAGGGCTGCTCAGCGGCCCATGCAAAGATATCCTGTGCATCGGTGTGCAAGCCGTCAAAGCTCATATCCTCGAACTCGCCGTCGCTCTCGCCGTTGCCGTAGAAATCGAACCGGGCGCTGCCGATGCCCTGCGCTGCCAGAGCGCGGGACAGATGGGTGTACATGGACTTGTAGCCGCTGCAGCTGCCGGCAAAGCCGTGCAGATGCACCACAAAGGGTACCTTGCCCTCGGTGTCGGGCAGGGTCACGATGCCGCGCAGGGTGTGGCCATTGCGGTTTTTAAACTGGACCTGTAAGATTTTCATGGTTTACTTGCTCTCCTTTGCGGCGCGGCGAGCCTTCAGCTCGGTCAGCATCTCAGCAGTCTTCTGCTTGGTCAGGGGGTAGACGAAGAACAGGATGGCAACTGCAATGCCGTAGCCCAGAAAGTAGACGCCGGTGTAGCTCTTCCAGATGGCGTTTACAACGCCTGCGGTCTGCACAGCGCCAGCGGTAACGTTGTAGCCGATGGCACCCAGCACAAAGCTGGACAGGCTGCCGGAAATGGCGCTTGCAAGCTTGCGGAAGAAGGAGTAGGTGGAGTAGACGATGCCCTCGTTGCGCTCGCCGGTCTGCAGCTCATGGTAGTCGATGGCGTCGTTGACCATGGCCCAGATCAGCACCTGCATACCGGAAGCGCCCAGATAGCAGATACCGTTGATGACGATGAAGGCCACGGGGTTGTGGACGGGGAAGAAGAACAGGATGCCGAACACGATGGCGGCAAAGCCGGCGCCCATGCAGCACCACTCCTTCTTGCCGAACTTGTTGGCAAGAGGCTGGGTGATGGCAAAGGACAGCACCGCGTACAGCACGCTCAGCATACCGGAGACAGCCTGAATTTTAACGTTGCCGAAGAAGTCCTTATACAGGTAGGTGTTCAGACCGTTGACCACGGAAGCACCGATCATGCCGGTCAGGCTGAAGAACATAACGCCCAGCAGAGCCTTATTGTGAGAGATCTCCTTGAGCACGTGCAGGTAGTTCAGCTTTTCGCCCTGCGGACGCTCAGGCACTTCCACGCGCTCCTTGCACCACACGCAGGTGATCTGCAGGCACAGCAGGCCCAGCATAGCGCAGATGCAGGCCAGCATCAGGAAGCGGCCAGCCACGGGCTTGTTGTCCACATACAGGAACAGGGGGCCGATCATGACCATGACGGTCATGAAGATGGTGCCGCCAAGGCTGCGGTAGCGGGACAGTGCGGTGCGCTGGCTGACATCATCGGTCATCACGCTGGACAGAGTACCGAAGGGCACGTTGACGCAGGTGTACAGCGCCTCGTACAGAACGTAGGTGACGAACATGTAGGCCAGACGCAGGCCGTAGTTGATATTGCCTACATTGACAAAGCCAAGTATGCACAGCACTGCCATGGGGAAGGAGAAGGCGCGGATCCACGGGATGAACTTGCCGCCCTTGGTGGCCTTGCGGGAGTCCACCATGGCACCGATGATGGGGTCATTCACGGCGTCCCAGATCTTGGTGATCAGCAGCAGGATACCCACGTGGAAGGGGTTGACCTGCAGGATCAGGGTGTAGAAGATCGACAGATACATGGCACGGTACTGCTCGGTGAAACAGCAGCCCAGATCGCCCAGCGTATAACCGATCTTGTCCTTCATGGAGAAGGGTCGGATGGTCTTTTTCTGGTCCATTGTGTTTTATCCTCCTTAAAAACAGTGAAACCACGAGACTTTTCGCACAAGTCTCTTTTCTACGTTTGCATTATACGTTAATTTTTCATCAATACATATCCAAAAAATGATTGAAAACTATCGCAAATTGATGTATTATGCAATTATAACAGTTGTACTTTTCTGTTGTGTACAACAATCTGTTACACATGACAGTTTCATGGAGGACTTTTTGGTGAATTATACAGCCAAGCGTTATCTTTTTGAGCAGAGTGCCGTCCGGGAATTTTATTCCGGCGCGTATTATGATTTGTTTCTGGTCATGCGGGGCAGCGGTGTGTTCCGGTGCAGCGAGGTGGTGCTGCCTGCACAGCAGCAGAATCTCATCATCTTCAAGCCCGGTCAGGGCGGCAGACTGGAATACGCCGGTGCTTACGGCCCGCTGGAACTTATTCGGGTGCAGCTGTCCCCCCAGACGCTGGCGCAGCTTTCGGACGCAGATACCGACCTTGAAAAAAGCTTCAACGTGGTGCCCTTCCGGCAGGTGGCTGTGCGCCCGGACAGCCAGATCTATATGCTGCTGAAAAACCTTGCCCGGAAGCTGCTGATGCTCCCGCAGGAGCGCACTCAGTTCGGTGCAGCGGTGTTCGAGCACGGTATTTTGCAAATGCTTGTGGTGCTGGCGCTGCGTGCCTGCATCCATGCGGAGTTCCACACCGCATCGGTCAGCCGCCACCACCTGATGCTGGACGAGGTGTTTTTGTTTATTCAGGCGCACCTTACCGAGGAACTGACGCTGGAGCGGCTGGAAAAGGAGTTTTTCGTCTCCCGGGAACATATTGCCCGGGAATTCAAACGCCAGACCGGGCAGACGGTGCACCGCTATATCGTAAAGGCGCGGTTAGACCGCTGCTGCACCCTCATCGAGCAGGGGCTGCCCATCACCGAGGTGTACAAGACCAGCGGCTTTGGCGGTTACAACCACTTTTTCCGCGCCTTTAAAAAGGAATATGGCATGACCCCCAAGGAGTACTTCCACACCACCCGGCAGGACGCCCGGGGATGAATCCGGCAAAAGCAGCGCCGTCTGCGCCTGTGAAAAAACCGCCCGGGAAGATCCGCAGATCCTCCCGGGCGGTTTGCTTATCCTATTTTTTTCTTTTACTTGCGGTGGGCGAGGCGGTTCAGCGCCATCACAACCAGCACGAGAAAGCCGATGACCAGCAGGATACCGGTCATGCCGATGAGCATCATGGGCAGGGTGGTCATCCAGGAAGAAAGATGAAGAGCATAAAGGCACCTCCGTTAAAAGCGATGCAATTGCCCGCAGAACTCTGCAAAATGCAAAGAAAGAAGCGTGAAACCGATGGATTTTCAAAAAGTACATGGATGACCCCACCCGGTTCGCATCCGACTTCAGGGTTCGGAACCCGGCATGGTCTGCCAAAGTTTTTTAGGCATAAAAAACGCCGCATCGTACAAAACGATGCGGCAAAAACGGAAGTCTCCTCGGTAGATATTCCTACTGGTTGGGACCCGCGCACTAAGCAACAGCGACGAGTTGCGTTAGCTGATTTTTCCGCAGCCCCTTGGCGGGGCTTTGAAAAATCAGAACGCGGCCCCAACAGCTCCTCCCTGTTTCAGCCACTGGCTGCGGTCGTCGCCGTTGCACTGGGCTGGTTGCTTGCCCTGCCTGCGGCAGGGCCGCGCTATTCGAATCCCTCTAGGTCCCAAAGCCAGCGTGTGACCTATGCACATGCAAAAGAAAAGCAGCAGCGTTAAAATTACGCTGCTGCTAAAAGTGGACCTAGAGGGATTCGAACCCTTGACCTCTCGGATGCGAACCGAACGCTCTGGGAGGGAAGATAGAGCACTACCTCTCCCTCGGATGTGAACATGGCAGACTGGAAGACTAACCTCTAAATAGGCCAAACAACCCGCTACTTGCAGTCGTTGCAAATGGCGGGTTGTTTGCCTATTTTAAATTTTCCCTTTGCTCATAGTAGTGCAAAATCAATGGCCCAATGGCCAAAGAAACCACAAATATCAGGCAAATCCACTGGTCACTTATAAATACCCTTCTAAAATTCAATGGATTTTGCTATTTCTAACGCCTGTTCTTCCGACACAAAATTCGATTCGAGTTCAACCGCCACAAAACATTCTTTCTCATTATTATATGAGAGAATGCCCCAGTTGTTCACCGGCTCAACATTTGCACCATCCTGATAAACTACCGTTGTAAGTGCAGTCGTTCCATGTTTGTTTCAACCACCTCATACCTGCTGTCTGTATCAAATCTGTACACTGATCCAAGCCGAAGTGTAGAATATACGATCTGCACGGAATCTTTATCTCCTTCGTATGGTTCATAATCACTGTAACCAATTGCACCGACTAGCGTTTGATTGCTATCATAAATATCATACATCCGAACCACTTCATCCGTCAGTCCAAGCGATTCGGCAATCTCCCGGTTGGTGTAGCCCATTGCCAAAAGACGTAGTGGGGCACGATACATTGGTTTCATCTGTCCGATCAGTTCTGTCAGGTGTTGGATGTTATCGGTGCTGACTACTGCATCATCCGGCACCGGGGCATCATCTGGCACGTCTGGGATTTCTTCTAATGGTTCTTCTCGCTGCTTGCGAAGCATATCGTATGCACGGCTTCTACTACAACTAACGAGATAAGCGGCGAGTTCGTGACAGTTTTCTCGATGAATTTTAGAAAAATTTTTGGCAACGTACAAAAAAACCTCTTGCAGCACATCTTCTGCCAGATATGAATCGCCCATAATTTTGTAAGCGGTATGGTAGACCAGCCGCTTGTAGGTATTATATACATCTATAAATTGTTCTTCGCTGCTCCGGTCATCCAGAACTGCCAGATACATTGCCAGCATTTTCGCTCACATCCCTCTTATCGGGAGGAATTATGTCAATTTGACACAATTCCTCTCTACCCATTCATATAAACCACCACGGCAGTTCCAGCCACAGGTTATCCATGGCCTGTTCCTCGGTCTTTTTGGCGCGGCCTTTTGTCAGGTGAAAGTATATCGCCGTGCCAATCAGCGGATGTTCCTCGCCATCGGTGAAGCCATAGCGGTACAGCAGGTAGGTCTGCTCCCGTTGGGTCAGCTGTTTCAGGCCATCGTACAGTTCCCGGCGCGATTCCTGCTCCTCCATAATGATCTGCGGCTGCATGGCGTAGGGGTCGGCTATGGCTTCAATGCGCCGCAGTTGTTCCTCTCCCGGCAGAACATCGTCCAGCGAAACACGCTGGTAACAGATACCATCCTTGTCCTCCGTTACCATCCGCTGTTCAAAAGCAGTAAAGGCATCCCGAACCATATCCATCATGGCGTTGCGGATGGCCGGAGCTGCGTAAGTCAGAAACTTCATGCCGCGCGCTGCATCGAACTTTGGCACGGCCTTCCACAAGCCCATATTCCCTGCCTGTTTCAAATCGTCCGTGTCAAGGTTCAAGCCAGCCTGTGCCAGATTCATGCTGCGAAAAAGGTCATTTGCCACCTTGCCAATAAAGGACTTGTTGTTGTCAATCAGGCTGTCCAGCGCAGTTGCATCGCCTTTCTGCGCCAGCACACAAAGCCGTTCATTCGTCTGCTTCATGGGCGTTTTCCTGCTCTGCGGCAGACTGCAAGATTCCCAGCAGACCGCTCCGCAGCTGTTCCAGTGCTTCCGGCGTAGCTCCTTCCATGCCCGAAACGCTGTCCAGCATGGCCTCCGTCAACTGCTCTGCCGTGATCGTTGGGTGCTGCACATCCTGCCCTTTGGTCAGTTCTGTAAACATTTTTTCTGCCACTTTCTTGCTCATGGCTTCCTGTTCGGCGTAATGGCTCCCGATGCCCTTTTTGATTTCCTTGACCGCCGCCATGAAGTACATCTCGATATCATCAAGATCACCTTGGTATACCGGCTTTCTCCGAAGGCTGATGTCCTTTGCGGCTTTGGCTGCTTCCGGGGTCTTGACCTTTGTGCGCAGCAGGGTGCTCAATGTCGTGAGCATGGCATTCTGTGCTGCGATACCGGATGCAAAGGTATCATCAAAATACTGCGCTATGCGGTATGTAAGCTCTGCGAAGCGAGCGTTTTCCAACAGCAGGTTGACCACCTCTGTATTGACACGCCCCGTGTAGAGGTTCTTTGCGGCTTCTACGGACAGGCCAAGTTCGGCAATGTCGTAATTTTTGCGGTCGGGGATGTTGGTTTCTCCCAGCAGAAAATCCGTGGACACGTTAAACAGCCTTGCAATCTTCAGCACCTGCTCGTGGGTCAGCGTTCCCTTTGCACCGCTGATGAAGCGGCTGATGGTGCTTTTAGAGCAGCCGATCTCCTTGGCAAGCTCCGGTTGGCTGATATTGTGCTCTTTCATCAAGTCCGCAAGACGGACATTGGATGGTGCAGGCAGATACTCTTGTGCCATGTGGTCGGCCCTCCTTTTTGAGCTTTTTCCTCATTATAATACGCTCTGCCGTTTTGTTCAATATGCGGTTACCTCTCCGCCCTTGCTGTTGCAGCCCTGCAACCAGTAAGGGCTTTTTTCTTTTTCCGTTGCAGTTCTGCCGCTTTTTTGCTCTTTCTGCAAAATTCCCCGTATATTCAGGCAGGAAGCAAAAAAACACCAGAGTTCCCACGCTAGGGACTCTGGTGCAACGCACGAAACAAAGGAGGAATGCCCTTGAGCCTGTATCAAAAGATCAAGTCCGCCATCACCGTTCGGCAGGTGGGAGAAATGTATGGTATGGAGCCAGACCGCCATGGCATGGTGTGCTGTCCATTCCATTCCGACAGCGACCCCAGCATGAAGCTGAACGAATCCTACTATTACTGTTTCGCTTGCGGGGCCAATGGAGATGCCATCGACCTCACCGCCAAGCTGTTCGACCTGAACCCCCGGCAAGCCGCCGAGAAGCTCGCAAGTGACTTCGGGCTTGACCCGGACAAGCCGCCCGCCAATGCCATCGCCCTGCCGCCGCCCAAGCGTGGCCTGACGGACGAGCAGTGGGCAGACATCGCCTACTGCCTGCGGGTGCTGACCGATTATCTTGACCTGCTGCACGACTGGCAGGAGCGCTACAAGCCCGCCACCCCGGAGGAACCGCATGACCCACGGTTTGAAGAAGCCCTCCACACGACCGAGACCATCGA
>OGJQ01000575.1_pt1 | contig 26192 bp, 21 predicted proteins | sample 1572261 | NCBI WGS metagenome assembly OGJQ01 (sample SAMEA2582138, study PRJEB24529) | metagenome | biome: Human gut stool | place: China | collected 2011
ACGGAGACGCTTAGACAGAGAAAAGCCCGGAGAGCAGAGGTACAAGGACCATGCCTACCACGGCTACACCAGCACCGGCCATGAGCTGCTTCATGCCCTGGCTCTTCGCGCCCGGATTGTCGTTGCCGTAGCCCTCCATCAGATTGATTACGCCCCAGATACCAAGCCCGGCTCCAAGTGCTACAACAAGGGTCTGCAAAACGTCTACTGCGCTATTGAAAAATGCCATAAATATATCCTTTCTGCCGCGTCTGCGGCTGTCCGGCAAGCGGACAAAAGGCGGTCAGCATATGCCGCCGCACAAAAAAACCGCCCTCTGGTAAAGGCGGCTGTCCCCGCGCTGCGTAAGTTCTGCGGCGCGGCGGTATTCAGTTGTAGGGGGTGCGGCTCCTGCCGCTGTGTACTGCGCCGGAAAGTGGGGGCGCGTATCATGTAGCCGGTATGGATAGATGTGATTGCTTCAATCGCTCCTTTCTGTGTCCCGCTGTGCTGCCGGACGTTTTTTTCAGACTTGCGGGAAGTGAATAGCTTGCGTAGCAAGGTGTTCGCTTCCCGCAAGTTCACAAAGGGGTAGCTGCCGCAAGGCAGCGTAGGGGAAGTGTAGCTTCCCCTGTCCCCCGGCGGTCTGCCATGCTGTCACTGTTGCGGGATAAGCCCCCCGGCGCGTGACATACTCCGTTGCAAAACGGCGGTGTTCCGCTTCCTTTTCCCGCCAATACTCCCATAATGCAGCGTCGGCGGCTTCCGCAACATTCATTAAAAACCGTTCAAGCTGCTTTTGTTTTTCCTCTGCGCTACGTTTCCTCATGGTCTGCGTCCTCCTGTAAGTCTGCCGCGTCAATCTCGTAATAGTCAAAAACCTCGTCGGGCTTGACAATGGCGGGGCGGCGTTTAAGGTGCTTTTCCATGTCAAAGGCGTTCTTCGGGTCTGCGTCGGACAGGTACTTGTATTTCGGGTGCTTCGTTATGTCGAATTTGTCCGAAAAGAACGGGCGCACCCCGCGTAGCTGCAAGATACATTTCCCTCCGTCCATGACTGCGATTTCATCTTCCGTCATAAGCTGCTTTCCCAATTTCTGATAGTTCAGCCCATGCGAAAGCTCCCGCCCCCTTGTTTCGGACGTGTTGAAGCTGTCTATCGTTTCCTTGCCTAAAATCTCCGATATTTCTTTGAGCGTCGTTTTTTCCTTGCCACCCAAGAAAAGCGTGGTGTCGCAGTTGCCGACTATGGTATCGGCGTTGTCCTTGTAGATTGCCTTTAGCTGTGACTGGCTCTGCAAGATGATTGACGCGGATATTTCCCGGCTCCGTATCGTTGCAATGAGCTTTTCAAACTTCGGTATCTGCCCGATATTCGCAAATTCATCAAGTAAGCACCTTACATGGACGGGAAGCCGCCCGCCGTATTCATCATCTGCTTTGTCGCACAAGAGGTTGAATAGCTGTGTGTAGAGAATACTCACGACAAAGTTAAAGGTGTCGTCGGTGTCGCTGATAATCACGAAAAGGGCGGTCTTTCTGTCGCCTATGGTGTCAAGCTCCATTTCGTCGGTTTCCATAAGCTCCCGCAGCTCCTTAATGTCGAATGGGGCTAACCTCGCGCCGCATGAGATAAGTATGCTTTTTGCGGTCTTGCCCGCCGCAAGTTTGTATTTTTTGTACTGCTTGACTGCAAAATGTTCCGGGTCTTTTTCTTCCAGACGTTCAAACATGAGGTCAACCGGGTTCTGGAAGTCCTCGTCGTCCTCGCGGGCTTCCGACGCATTTATCATTTCAAGCAGCGTCGTGAAGTTCTTCTCGTCCTCCGGGGCTTCATACCAGATATAGCCGATTAGTGCGGTATAGTAGAGCTTTTCCGCTTTCACCCAGAAATCCTCGCCGGATTTTTCCCCGTCGCCTTTGGTGTTGGCGATAATGGTATTGACTAACTTCAAAATGTCCTTTTCGCTCCGCAGATAGGCAAAGGGGTTGTATTTCATGGATTTTTTGAAGTTAATCGTATTTAGCACTTTGATACGGTATTTGTACCGCTGCAACATTTTTCCGGTTTCCAAAATCAGTGTTCCTTTCGGGTCAGTGACGATATACGACGTTGGAAAATCCTTTGACGTACATTGCATGAGCGACGGTTTCACAAAGAACCGGGTCTTGCCGCTGCCGGAACCGCCGATTACAAGGATATTTTTGTTTCTTGCGTATTTCGGCTGCTTCGGGCGGCTGTTCATGGTGAGCCGTTCCGTCTGCGTTAAGGGGATATTATTCTCAAATACCGGGTCTGTGTATGGCTTTATATCGTCAGCCCCGCCCCAACGCGCCGAACCGTATTCTGTCCCGCGGCGGTATTTCTTCGCGTTCTTGCCTTTGGTGTAGATAATCAGCCGAACAATGACCGCCCCCGCAATGCCTAAAGCTAAGTCTGCCGGGTGGAAGCTCGGCGCGATACTGGAAAAGGCGGCGGTAAAACCGTCCCCAAGATGTAGCAGCTTTGCGCTTGCGTCCGCGCCGGGGGAGAGCCGGACAGCCGCGCCCGCTTTATCAAAGAGCCAGACAAAGAGCAGATACGGGAGATTTAAGATAAGCAGCTTCTTGATTTCCGGCTTCATAGCGATACCTCCCTGTCCTTGTTCTTGACCTTTGCCCGTTCCGCGTTTCTGCCCTGTGCAGCTTCTTTGAGGGTAGAGAGCAGCTTTCGGATTGAGGGCTTTTTCTCCTGTGTCAGCTTTTTTGCGGAAAATTCCTTAAAGGCTGCGGTCAGCACGTCCGCGTCCCGCCCCTTGAAGAAAACCAGATAGCGGGGCGGGCTTTCCGTCGCGTCCTTTTTCAGCGCAAAGTCGATACCGTACTTTTTCGCCGTACTCTCAAAGGCTTTGATATTGCCCTCGGTAATCTCAATGTTGGAAACGCCCGCGTTCTGCTTCATAAGCTGCTTTAAGCTCTGCTTGCCCTGTGGCGGTTTGGAAAGCTGCTTTTTTCCCTTTGACAGTATGGCTTTCATTGCCTTTTGGAGCGTCTGGGCGGTCAGCTTCCCGGTCTTGATGTAAAGGGCTATGGTCTTTTCGTTTACTTCGTCCTGCAATTTGTCGCGTCCTCCTTTCGCGTTTCTTTATGGGGCGGCGGTCAGATACGCACCCGCAGCCCGTTCAAGTCCTCGGCTCTGATACCCACAAGATACCAGTTGTCGCCGTACTCAATCCGGGTCGGCTTCCACTTGCCCCGCACGAATACGTCAAAACATTCTCCACAATGCAGCCCGCCATAGTAGCTGTTTAAGTCAAAGCGAATGTCGTAACGGTCGGTGCGCTCGTCAAATACCAATGCTCCTGTCATTTTCTGTGCCATAATAAAATCCTCCTTTTGTTGTTTTACAGGCTTTCGCCCGGTTTGCATGAATAATAGTCCGGGTCGCCGTACTGCGGCTTCTTCGGTGACAGTGCGCCGCTTGCCATGTCATGGGCGACAAGGGAAGTGTAATAATTGCCGATAGTGGACGGGGCGTTGAAAAGGGCTGCTTTCAGATATTGCTTGATGTTGCGGATTTTCGTTGTGTTCTCCCGCATACAGTCAAGCACAAAGCGGATATGCTCGCCGTCCAGTTTCATAAACTTTGACTTCACAAGCTCTGCCGGGTAGTCGTCCCCCGCAATCCGTACCCGCTTTCTGGCGGTGCATACGGTTTCAAGCATGAGGTCTACAATCTCGTCAAGCCTGTCACTGTCAAACTTCATGTCCTGTTTGAGAATGTGGTAGTCGATATTGTCCTTGATGATTTCCCGGTATATATCAACTGCGCTCTGTGCTGCCGCTTCCGTTCCTTTCCGTTCCGGCGGCGTAGCCGCTTCTCTGCAAGGAGAGGGGTTAGGGGAAAGGATAGGAATGGAATGGGTACTTTGTTCATCAGTAATTATTTTTTCTTTTTTTGGTAAGTCAGTTCTTTGTATATCTTTATTTAATTGCGTTGGATTTTCCAACGTAGGTTTTTCCAATGTAGGTTTTTCCTGTGTTGGATTATCCAATGTTGGATTTTCCAATGTAGGTAAATCCGGCGTAGGCGGCTGCGGCTGCTCGAATATCACATAGTCCGCGCCCCGCAAGCGTCCTTTCTCGTCGCGCTCCCTTGAACGGACGATATACCCGGCGCGTTCAAGCTCCTTAATGGCTTCGCGGATAGCGTCTATCTTCTCCCGGTTGATAAGGGATAAGCCTTTCAAGGTGTAGTCCCAATCTTCGGGGAGTGACAGCATTTGCGACAACAGCCCCTTTGCCTTTAGGGAAAGCTCCTTGTTGCGTAGGTGGTGGTTGCTCATTACGGTGTAGCCCTTGTTCCGTTCCACTCTGAAAACTGCCATAGTTCATAACTCCTTTGCTTTGGATTTGTTACGCAGTAGAAGCGCGGTTTCGGGGGATAAGGTATAAATCCCTTTCCGCACCAGATACGCGCCCGGAAAACCGCTTGTAGCAAGGCTTTTTCTGCCCCTACTGCGTAACAAAGGGCATGAAAAAAGCGGCGTTCCTGTTCTCCCATGTAGAGAGTAAGAAACGCCGCTTCTGCGTCGTATTCAGTTTTTAGTACAATACCCTGCTTGTCCGTCGCTCGAAAAACCTTGATTTTCCAGTGTTTTCAAAAGTATCGTTATCTAACGTCAGCTTTTGAACGGCCGGATTTTCAGCGCATGATGGACGATATGGAAGCCGGAAAAGTAAACTGCATTGTCACGAAAGACCTGTCCCGTTTCGGGCGGGAACATGTGATGATGGACTACTATCTGGAATTTCTGTTCCCGGAGAAACGGGTTCGCTACATCGCCGTTGCGGAGAATGAGGACACAGAGAAAGGGCTTTCCGATTTTGTCCCGTTCAAAAACCTGTTCAATGAATGGTTTGCGAAAGATACAAGCCGCAAGGTAAAGGCCGCTTTCAAAGCAAAGTTTGCCACAGGACAGCGTATCGGCGCCTATGCTCCCATCGGGTACAGGAAACACCCGGAAATCAAAAACAAGCTGATAATCGACGAGGAAACCCGCTGGATAGTGGAGAAGATTTTTGACCTTGCTATTCATGGCAGAGGGGCGGCCAGTATCACAAGAATACTGATTGCGGAAAAGGTTCCCACACCGGGATTTATCAACTTCCAGCGTGACGGGACTTTTGCAAACATCTATGCGGGTGCGCCGGAGGAAAAAAGCTACGCATGGACGATAGCCCAGGTCAAGAGCATTATGAAAGACGAAACCTATATCGGCCATACCATTCATTACCGGGAAACGAACATTTCCTTTAAGAACAAGCGGAGGGTACGCAAGCCCCAAAGTGAATGGGTGCGGGTGGAGAACACGCAGGAGCCGATTATCAGCGAGCAGGTTTTCCGGCAGGTACAGGAGCAGATAGCAAACCGCCGCAGGAAGTGCAAGGATGGTACAACGCAGATTTTTTCCGGATTGGTAAAATGTGCGGATTGCGGCTGGTCGCTGTCCTATGGGGAGAACAGGCAGAACAGCAAGCCTTACGGCCATTATCATTGTAGCAAGTACGGGCAGGGCACACGCCAATGCTCCATGCACTATATCCGTTATGATGTGCTTTATGCCTATGTCCTCTCCCGTCTGCAATACTGGTCGGGGCTGGTACAGCATGATGAAGAACGGCTCTTGAAGCAGCTGTTAAATGCCACTGATAAGGGACAGGCTGCCGCAAGAAAGAAGCAGGCCGCAGAACTGAAAAAGGCAGAGAAGCGAAAAGCCGAAGTCGATACTTTGTTTGCCCGGATGTATGAGGACTGGGCGGCGGGGCGTATCACGGAATACAACTTCTCTATGCTGTCCGGGAAGTACCAAAGCGAACAGGCTGAACTGGACGAAAAGATTGAACAGCTTCAATCCGCTATCGCCACTGAAAGCCAGAACGCCGTAGACGCAGAAAAATGGATTGCCTTGATGAAAGAGTGCGTCAATCCAACAGAACTGACCGCCGAACTTTTGAATATGCTGATTGAAAAAATCGTTGTCCATGAAGCGGTCAAAGGTGAGGACGGAAGCCGGGAACAGGAGGTAGAAATCTTCTACCGCTTTATCGGCAAAATTGATTGAATGATACCAATATCTTTAACTATGTGATACCGGTACTTCATGTCCTGATATTGATTTATTACCGGCGATAGCAAGCGTTTTACAAACAAGCGTTGATTCGTTGTTGGGATATAGGTCGATGGTAGCAGCCGATTATGAGGATCGTTACAAAGAGGATGGGTTTTTCTGGGGGGTAAATCCTAATTATCTGTGTTATGAATTGATGCAGAAGAAACCACCCATTAAGCCTCTCAAGGTTTTGGATGTGGGTTGCGGAGAGGGAAAGGATGCAGTATTTCTTGCGAAAAACGGTTATATCGTTACTGCTTTTGACATGGCAGAATCCGGGCTGGAAAAGGGAAGGATGTTGGCAGAAAAGAATGGCACCTATGTGAATTTCTATAAAGCAGACATCAATGATTTTGAACTGCAAGATAATTATGATATCATTTTCTGCAGCGGAGTATTTCATTATATGAAACCTGAGAAACGGACAGAGGTGGTTGAAAAGCTAAAGAAACATACCAATTCCGGCGGTTTGCATGTAATTAATGTATTTGTAGAAAAACCCTTTATCAAGAATCTGGAGAAAGAACATAGTCATCTGTGGAAATCAGGAGAACTCTTTATGCATTATCATGATTGGAAAATACATACCATGGAAGAATTTGTGTTTGATTGTAACAGTGGAGGAGTGGCACATCAACATTGTATGGATGTAATGATTGCCGAAATGTGGAATGAATAACAAGACCTTATATGTAACGGATCTGGACGGCACTTTGATGCGGTATGATAAAACAGTATCGGATTATACAATAGATACCCTGAATTCACTCATTGATCAGGGGATGCTTATTACTTATGCCACGGCTCGTTCCTTTCATAGTGCATGGGAGATTACGAAAGAGATTCATTTTTCTGTACCTGTAATCACAAGGAATGGAACAGTGCTGGCGGATCAGATTCAGAAAAAAGAAACAGATATTTTATCCTTTTCGGATTGTGATGTGAAACGGTTGAGGCAGATGTTATCAGGAATCATTGAACCTATGGGGTTTGTGACAGCTTATTTTGATGGTCATATGTCTAAGTCATACCGACAAGGGGAATTGAATATAGGATTACGGAAGTATGTTGATGAACATTCCGGTGATAAAAGAATGAGACTGGTTTCGGATGATACAGACTTATTTGCAGGAACTGTCACCTATGTTACATTGATTGCAGCAAAAGAAGAATTGCAACCTGTGTATGAAAAGGTATGTCATGCCGGAAACTGGGAATGCGTTTTCCAAAAGGATACTTACGGAGAGGAGTATTGGCTGGAAATTTGTCCTTATGGCGCTACAAAGGCACAGGCGATATTGAAGTGTAAAGAAAGTCTTGGATGCGACAGGATTGTTGTTTTTGGAGATTCCACAAATGATCTTTCCATGTTTGCAATAGCAGATGAAGCATGTGCAGTAGCGAATGCAATAGATGAGGTGAAAAGGAAGGCGACACATATCATTGCAGGTAATGAAGACGATGGTGTGGCGAAGTTTCTAATGAATCAGTGGTTTCCTCCTTCGTTTTTGATGTCCTGGTTTTCTTCGGTGTAGTTTCTGACTTTTCTGCTTTTTCCTTGATTTTGGACTTTACTTTTTCACGCTTTCCTGCAATTCAATCATCTGACTGTCTGCCTTCACCTTGATTTTGGACTTTACTTTTTCACGCTTTCCTGCAATTCAATCATCTGACTGTCTGCCTTCACCTTGAATGGATGATTTTCAAAAGATCTCAGTCTCTCCATTTCGATTTCAACAAGCTTTTCCTCTGTTACAGCTAATTCTTTCTTTTCTGCCATAGGCAACTTTCTTTCCCTGAACACACTCGCTCACGCAAAAAAGCCCGTCCAGAATAGATTTTTTTCATCTAATCTGAGCGGACTTATCCGACAGGCCTTTTACCGGCATGGCTATAGTGTTTTACTTTCCATCATTTCTTACTTTTACAGCCCAAACCTCATCCTACTTTGTACATAATCCCTACGGCTGACAGTTTCAAAAAATATGGATTGATGACAAGAAATCATTTTCGCTGACAAAATCAGTTCTCCATGACACATTTCGCTGACAAATTTGTCACCGAAAATGCTGTTTTTGCATGAAAAAAGCAGCAATGACCTTTCTCATGTCATTGTTGCTTTATTTCAATGTTCCCTGGGGGAATCGAACCCTCAACTGCCCCTTATGAGTTCGAATCCACCTTGGAAATATATATAATTCTGAGTTAATCCAAGTCAAGGAAAGCCTTGATTTTCCTGATTATTTTATAACGTGCCGTAGGTCGGATGTCGATGGGTTTTTGACCATTACTCCGATTTGCACATACTTTCTTCTATAAATTGCGAACCCCATTCCAGAATGGCATTTTTCACCCGTTGGTCAATATCCAAACGTGCTGTCTGACATTCTTTCGGATACTTTCTTGCCGCCTGAAATGCCAGTTTCATAAAGATTCCAGAACCAATTGGCAGCATCGTCTTTAACATACTCTCCGGAAAAACGAAATGGGTCGCATGCTCGTAAATAACAGATTCCAGCCTGCATGTGTGGGGACGCTCTTTCATACGCAGCTCCATACGGCGTATATATTTTGCAGTATCCCACAGCACATCATCTTCAGCGCCAATCAGCAATAATGTTCCATGGATTTTTTCAATCTTGATCATTTCTTCTTCTGTAATTGGATGAGCTGCTTCTGAGTCATCAAACAATTTTCTCGAATTAATCATATCACCGGTCCGTTTTGTTTCTTTCTCAATCATGTGCCAATAGTCCGGATGTTTATAGCAAAACGGCATATATGGAAGCGGTTCACCTTTATAAGAGAAAAGTGATTCTCCCTCAATCGGCCATTCCTTACAGCCATCTTTTTTCCCCTGCATAAACCCCTGCCAGATAAAATCACTCGGTGTCAGACCTATTGTCAATGTAAGATCTTCAAAATAAGAAGCGGCAGTCAAAGCAAGTGTTCCTGTAGTAGATGCCCCGACAATTCCTATCTTCCGATTACCATGTGTTTTTAACCAACTGATTGCTTTTTCTATACGTTCCAGCGGATAATTATGATGTCCATAATTCTTTTTTGCCGGAGACATTGTCATCACATTCACACCAAGTTTATGTAACCATTTCACGGATGTTCGTGCCAGATAATCCTCTGAATCATCTCCGATCATTGCAATCATTGCACAGTCTGCGTCCGTTTTACATTTCCAATATACACCATAAAATCCATCTGTTTCCATATCAAAATGTCTTTTCTGCATCTGCATCATCTCCTTAATATCAGTCACATTTCTCCAAAACTATTATTTTGTTCGAGATATTCCGAATAGCCGGAATCTTCCCAATCACATGATAAATCAGCATAAGTTCTTTCATCCCCTCAACCAGACTGACTTCATGCAGGATAGAAAAATTTGCTGCAATCTTTTGTAGTTCTGCTCCGTTCTTAACTCCCCATGTGAATTTTGCATTGCTGCCGTCTATAGATTTTTCTTTCACATGTTTTACAACAAATGGTGACATGGTTTCGACCATTACAGTTACTTTCTGAAATGATTTTTCAATAATAGAAAACATCTTTCTGATGTCATTCTCACACAAATACATAGTAAGTCCTTCAATTACTACCAGGACATTTTCTCCATGATAATCTATATCGTCCACGTAGGAATCATCCATTGCAGACTTTGCAATCTGATAGATTGGATCTGTTTCCGGAAGAAACTGCTGCCTTATCTTCATAGTCTCCGGCAAATCTACATTGTACCAGCGCAGATATTTTCCCTTCATACGATAACATCTGGTATCCAGTCCGCATGCAATATTTACAACAACTGTATTTTCATGCTTCTCCAAATATTGCCTGACCATCCGATCTAATACAATTGTCCTTGCAATCACACCATAAATCATGGCACTATCCTTATCTGCTTTAGAAAAGTCATAGTCCAGCTTTTCCACAAGTTCTACGGCAATCTCGTCCTTGATCTTCGCATTTTGTTTTTTTGTTTCTTTTGCTCTTGCATACAGGGTCTGTATCATTGTTTCAGGTACACCTGTCACATTCACTTTTTCTTTCATTATCTATCGCCTTCCACTGCCTTTCTTACTTCTTCCACCCACTCTGCACTATGACAGCAAAACAGTTCTTCGTGCTGCATATTGTGTCTCCGGATATCCGGATTTTTGAAATAAGTACAATATCTCTTTTCGTATTTTTTTCCCATCTTTGTTGCGTAAAACACATGGATTGTAGTTCCCGGCACATCAATTCCATGCTGGACTTTTGTAACCAGATCCGAATAGAACTGATTATAAATACTCTGTTTTGTAATCCACGGACTTCCTCCTTTACCGATTCCAAACATATTTAAAAATCCATTATATAATTCTTTCTTATCCCCGTCTGTCTTGTTAAGCTTTTTCTGCATAAATTTCGGAAGAGCACCTGTATGTACCATTTTATACATGAAAGGCACTACCATGGATGCCTGAATTTTTGCTACAAGTTTACCTGCTTCATCCATATCGCTGCTCCCAATGATGCCATGTTCTATATGAATTTTTTTTCGCTGAATCAAAAGAGATACAAAACTTCCACCAAGAGAACATCCATACGCTGCTTTAATTCTTCCACAATACTTTTTCTTGATTTCCTGCTCAATCTTTTCGCATTCATCTTCCATTGAATAAAATTCTGTTTTCTCATTTGGATCAAATCCATCATAAGAAACTGTTACCGTGTAAAAATAAGAATGTAATCCATCCAGTACATGATCAAAGCTGCTATACAGACAACAGGTACCAGGAAATAAAAATATTACCGGTTTACTACTGTCTCCACTTTCATATAATTTCATAACTGGCCTCCTTTAGGCTTTTCTCACAGTCCTCTTTTAGATTGTTCTGTATATCGCATATGCGTTAGCTTCATCTAACTACATATTACTAAAAAACCGTGCGCAATGCAAGACTGTAATATCGCACGGTTTCTTTTTCATGTTTTTCTTTTTCCGCTGTATTTTTCCTCCGTACGTTTAGATATATAGATGTATGAAACACAAGAGCAAGTTATCAGAAATTGAAACTGGAAGTTGTATTTGTATGTATCACTTCTCGCAACAAAAATATACCATTTATTGCAATAACCGTAAGTACAAATAACTTTCCTTTAATTTTTTGATTAATTGTCTCTGTATAATCAGATAATTTCAATACTGTTTCTTTTATTTCTTCATTCATATTCTCGCTTTTCCTTTCTCCATCAATGATTTCAGGTATACTAACATCATAAAAATCAGCCAATTCAGCCAACAAACTAATATCAGGCATATTAGAACCTGTTTCCCATCTAGAAACCGTTCGGCCTGAAACTTTTATCTTTTCAGCAAGCTGTTCCTGTGTAATATTCTTTTCTTTCCTAAGTTCTTTTAAGAAACGTCCAATCTTTTTCTGATCCATACTGTTTCCTTTCATTGACAGAGTAATATTATTCTACTAAACATAACACGACACAAAGCGAGAAAATGCCGTATTTACGTTATTGGACAAATCTGTCTAGTATTATTTATATTGGCTTTAGCCCCAAGAACTTCGAGTTATCTTTTTCTTCCTAAATATCGGCATACTTTTGATTTGTATTGCAGGTACTCATTTCCGAATGCTTCTATCAAAAAATCTTCCTCTACATTGACTATCTGCAAATGAAAAAATACCACTGCAAAGCCTGTGGCAAAACAAAGGAACCAATTAAAGAACGAAAACAATATTCCTATATACATTAAATCAAAACCCAAAAATGCAGGATTTCTGCTAATAGAATAGATGCCCGTTGTTACCAAACTGGTCTTTTCTTCTTTTTGCACACCTGCTCTCCAATTCTCCTTCATCTGTGTAACAGAAACAATAAAAGCAAGTACACCGAACATTGTTATTACAACTCCTGTAAATTGCAACACAATATGTGCTGTTCCCGAATAAAACACAATACTGATAATCTGTATTACAGTAAGCAAATATGTGATTATTTTAAGAGCTACTTCTATAAATTTGACAAATCCCTCTTTTCCTTTTCCTAATTGATCTGTCTTTATGCCTTGCTTTTTCTGACTAATCAGCTTTGCAAAATAGCAGATGTAGAACACTGCCATCAGTGAAATTGTAACAATTTTTATTATCATCGTGTACCTCCAAACTTCGATTGAGATTTCACCTATTCTAAAGACTCTATTGAACTTTAAGTACACTAAGGGACTGCTAGTCTAACAATTAAAAAAGTGCAAGAGCAACAGCTCCTTTGCATTTTTACAAGTTGCGACCTAAAAAAACAATTATTTCACATTCGCATTATACAAGTCCATAAAATAAGAATCTGTATGTAGTAGTTCTTCAAAAGTACCTTGTCCAACAATCCTCCCTTCTTTAAAGAGAATAATTCTGTCAAAACCTGCAATGGAATTTAATCTATGTGCAATGGCAATGACAGTTTTATCTTTCATTTTTTGCATAACTGATTTCATTACATTTTCTTCTGTTAAATTATCCATCGCAGATGTTGCTTCGTCCAAAATGACAAGTTCGGAGTCTTCAAACCACAAGCGAGCTAATGCAAGTCTTTGTTTTTCTCCACCCGATAAACAAGTACCTTTCTCACCAATTTCAGTATTCAAACCTTCCGCAAGATTTTCAACTAAATGAGATAGTTGCACTTCACTCAATGCCCCTAGCATTTGTTCTTCTGACACTTGTTTCTCAAATACCAGATTTTCTTTTATTGTTCCGTCAAAAACAGGGGCATCCTGTGATAGATAACTAACTCTATCATACAGATTATTAAGACAAATTTCTTTTAACTCCATGTCTCCTAAGCGAACTTCTCCCTGATTATATTTTAGCAACCCTAATAAAATCTTAATCAAGGTCGATTTTCCGGAACCACTTTCTCCTACAAAAGCTATTTTTTCTCCCTTTTGTATTGACAGGCTCAAGCCATCAATAATTTTTCGTTCCTCATATTGGAATGATAAATTTCTTATTGCAATTTTTCCAACATTTGTATTTATTGCGTTACCGTTTCTTAATTGAATATCGTCTTTTAAGCCTAAAAATTCCTCAAATCTCTTATACGACGCCTTGTCCAATTTATATTGGACATAAAGTACATTAAAAATGGCAATTGGTGTATAAGCATTTTCAATCAGTGCAATTAGTGCAACCACAGAACCTACTGTAAGGTTTTTGGTTTTCCATGCATAAAAAAGAATACCAATATCTAACATTGCCACAAGTAGAGCAAATATTGTAAAGAATGCTTCATGAATCATATTCATTTTTACCTTTGCTGAAACAATACTCTCTTTGGCATTATTAGTTTTCTTTATTTCATTCGGAAACTGTTTGCTCATACGAAATATCAACATTTCCATAAAGCCTCTAACCAAATAATGATTTAGCAGCTCTTCACTGTTCAAAATTTTTTCTTTTATTTTGTATAGAAACTTTAATAGAATGTTAGTTATTATAAAAATAAACGTATAACCTACAAACAGTACATAAGTGACTTTTTCATCTATCTTCCAAATAAAGTATATACTGAAACCAATGGTAGGAAGTAAGTCACGAATCAAACACAACCAGAAATTGAATAATACATTTCTTCCTGCTGCTGAACCATTCTCAATCCTTTGAACAAGTTTGCCCGTACCTATTTTCTGATATTCCGTATAATCGATTGTACTTATTTTTCTAAGTGACAAAAGCTTAAAATCCAGATAAATACCATGTTCCAACTTCTTTTCAGGGTAATTATCCAGATAATTCATACAATAATTTACCAGCAAAATAAAGCCATATGTTGCAACTCCTGCAAATGCAAGTGTTCTATCAGCCAATCCATCAATAACCTTTTGGAAATAGTCAACCTTGTAATTAGTCACAAATGAATTAAATATACCTAGTCCAATGTAGACCAATACCCATATGCTGTTTTTCTTTAATATTTCTTTTATATAACGCATAACTGTACTCCTTTATAGATTGTATTTCAAGCATTAGGACAGTACAGTCAACGACTACTGGCAAGTTTCTTTTAACCTCAGCACAATCTGCCAACAGTTTACATCAACTGTACTGAGTAGTTATCTCGGATAATTTTCATATCGTTCTCACCTCTTCCTAAAAATTTTCTATTATTATATCATGCTAAGTTCCAATATTCTATCGTAATTCCGTCAAAAGAATATAAAACAAAGGGCATATTATCTTGCCCCTCTGTTCTTTGTCTGCCTGCTGATACTGTTCTGGTTTTCAGCGGCTTCCCTTTGTAGTCTTGCAAGTTTATCCGACAGTTTTTCATCCTTATGCGTAGGTGTATCCGGTTTTCTGCAGGCATTCTTCCAGCTTTCGTATTGTCTCTGATAATACATATAAGCATTCCTGCATTCTCTGAATGTCAGCAGGAACTCGTTCATGTTTTCAAAACCGCTATTACGAACCATGTTTGAGAGTTCTACCTTTAATCGGTTGATATAATCCGTCTTTTCGTCAATCTTTCTCTGTAAATCAGCTTTTCTGGTGAGCTTCGCCAGTCCCTTTAAGTTTGACATTTCGATTTCAAGACTGCCTCTTAGTTTCTCAGCTTCAAAGATAATGGCATTCTGGCTGTCCAGTTCTGTCCTTATCTTTTTAACTTCGGATAGGCGGCTGCTTCCGGTGTCATAACAGGCTCTGGCGGTAAAGCATCTACTGTAAGTATTCCGTTGTCCTGCTTTTGGGCTTTGTTTTTATCTTCGGGAGCATTTTCACGCTGCAGCCTGCTGTGAATGCCTTTTATAGCCTCAAGCACCTTTGTTATAAGCAGTACCAGCTCTGCTATTGCCATATTCAGGATAAGCGAGAGCATTTCGGGCTTATTGCCGTATCGCTCAATTGACCTCTTTACTGGCTCTGTGATATGTTCCCTCTTTATCTGTAGAATATCACCCATAGAAACCTCGCTTATGATAGCCCTGTCAACTTCACGATTCCAGTCCATGACACATTCCGCTGACAAATTTGTCACCGAAAATGCTGTTTTTGCATGAAAAAAGCAGCAATGACCTTTCTCATGTCATTGCTGCTTTATTTCAATGTTCCCTGGGGGAATCGAACCCTCAACTGCCCCTTAGGAGTTCGAGTCACCTTAGTTACCACTTGTTACCTGATGTCAACCAAATCCAGTATTTATCAGGAAAGTAGGCACTTAATTGAAAATCCTTGTCAATATAAAATAATAGAAACAAACCGATTTTTGATGTTCTCTGTTAGCAGTTTGTTAGCAATGCTAACGTACGGGATTAACTAATGTGTACATCAAAATTCATAAACATGACCATCATTCCCCTGTTAGCATCGGTAATGATTGATCAATATTTCTATTAGATTACTTACATTATATCGTGTGATAGGTCGGATGTCGATAAGTTTTTGACCTTTTTACTGATATAACTAAAACTCCCCATACCTTAAATTGAAATCCGTACCTTATTGGCGTGGGAAGTTTTAGTAAGATGTTTTAGCTTTTTTTATTTGTTACTTGTAGCGTTACCTTCTCCAAACCCTTCTCAAATTTCGTTATTATAACAATGCTTTTAGCACACTTAAATCAGCAAGATTCTGCTTCTTCTGCATACTTATAAATATAAGACATCTTTCTATATTATTAGATTATACCGCTTCTCTTTAATATGTGCTTGGAACCAAAATCTGTTTGCAAAAAATATAATAATTTATTTTGTATGTCAAAAACTATTATTTTCTTGGTAATCCTGCCTTTAAATCAGTTAAAGCATTATTAGGATCTTCTTTTAAATACACTAAGTAATTATATGCCCCCAATGGCGATAAATTGTAATCACGATGAAGTGTTTCTGCTGTATATCCACATACTTGTGTCTGTGTTTTGTCCTTTTTGCAAAATTTTCCTATACGAGCATAATTAAAAAATTCTTCAAAGATGTCATCATACAATTTCATTTGGTTAAGCATAGAGCTCGCTCTTTTATCTGAATATCCATACTTTTGCTGAATATACCTCTGAAGCATTTCAAATTTCGAATTGCCTTTGCTAGCCAATAATTTTTTATTCAAAATATCTTTTGCATATTCTACAGCTTCGTTTTCCGAGCAAAACGACTTAAAATCAAAAACATATCCTTTATCCGAATCTGTCTCTACATATTTCCAATTCTTTCCATCAAATAATATACTCCATACATAAATAACATTTTGCCAACATCCATTGAGAAATATTTGGCTTTCATTTGCATCAGATATTTCTATATATCTAGGCATTTTATCCGTCTCTATTGACGCATACCATTTTAATAATTCTGCCTTTACCATTACTACTCCTTTCAATATGTTCCTTTTTCAACTTCACTAATCATACCAATATTTTCTAACTCTTCCATACTTAATGGCATATCATATTGCTTTCCGCCACCTGTAGCACCAGTAGTATCCTCAAACATTGGTGCAATTTCACCTGTAGCAAGACCATCTCCATCTCCATACCCTTTAACCTGAGCATTTTCATAATACCGATCCACATTAGTGTGCATCTCAACTTTTTTATCATCGCTATACATCATAGAATTATCAATTGCATTAGTCAGATTTTCTTTTGTAAAATCTTGTTCCGCTTGATATCTATGATATGATGGTTCTTTTGTTATATCCTCTTCAGTAAAATGATATGGTATAGAACGTTCCTTTACTGTTGCACAACTACCATCTTCACCTACAGCACCAGTACATCTTCCCGATGGTGGTCCAACTCTATCAAATTGCTGGCCCTCTTTCATCACTTCCATTGTTCTTGTTTCGGGAACCGTATCAACAGTTTTCCAATCATATCCGATGTCATATTTTCCTGTCTTTCCGTTATAATAAACACTTGTAACGTCCTTTGAATCTTCAGGAACCAAAATGTCTCCTCTATCGCTTGTATCAGCACTATCATATGAATTTTTTAAGTCTGATACTAAATCTTGTTTCTGCGAATCAGATAAATTTCCACCCTCTTCCTTATAATAATTCTCTAATTTTTGCTGCGTATCATACTCAAATTTTGACGCATATCTATCTGGTTCCTTTATTTTTGACTCAATTTCTCCAGTCTTACTTTCTAAATCAGACGGAATTTCTGCCTTACCGTCAAAAACAGCACCTTTTTCCTCTTGATTCTGTCTTATATCATTTGATGTTGCATTTGCCTCAGATGGTGCACCATCAACTTTTTCATCTCCAATAGTTTTCTTATCAGGAATATGATCTGTGATATTCTTTGCATATTCTCTAGCATCTGCCTCAACCGGCTGATTCCTATATCCTCGATAATCATCTTCTGGTCTAATATAATCATCAAAATTTTCCTTAAAAGCTTGCGCTTGAGGATTGTCCGAATTATCAGCTATCTCATGTTGCCAACAATGTCTAGATTCGTGTGCTATTGTATCTGCAGTCTCCTTTGCATCTCCCATATTATGCTCATTAATATAGATTGCATTTTCAGATGGAGAATATCCACCAAAGTCCGTATCATCATCATTATTATAATATTTTACAGTTGGCTTTTCCTGTAATCCCAAATCATCTGCAACACTATCTCGTAATTCTGAAACGGCTTCTTTTTGTTGTTCTGGAGACATATTATCCCAATTAGATTGTTCAAATGGCTCCAATGCATTTTTTAATTCATCTGAGACTTCTCCCTTCACACTATCATTATCTGATTCATTTGATTCATTAGCATCTTTTGTGACAAAATCTTCTGGCATTTCAGGTCCATTGTTGCCCTTTGGATCTTCGCTATCTTCCCCTCCTTCTGAATTTTCAGACTCTTCGTTATCCTCTGGATTTTCGGTATCTTCCTCTCCTTCTGGATTCTCTGACTCTTCACCATCCTCTGGATTTTCGGTATCTTCTTCTCCTTCTGGACTCTCTGATTCCTCACCATCCTCTGGGTTTTCGGTATCTTCCTCTCCTTCTGGACTCTCTGATTCCTCACCATCCTCTGGGTTTTCGGTATCTTCCTCTCCTTCTGGATTCTCTGACTCTTCACCATCCTCTAGATTTTCGGTATCTCCCTCTCCCTCTGAATTCTCTAGCTCTTCATTATTCTCTGGATTTTCGATATCTTCTTCTCCTTCTGGACTCTCTGACTCTTCACTATCATCTTCTATAGAATCTTCTGAATCAAGGGGATCTTGTTCGTTATTATCATCCTCTTCAACTGAATCATCAGTATCATCTGAATCAATTGAATCTTCTGCGTCTAATGAATCTTGGATATCTCCTTCTGTCGAGTCCTGATTATCATCTAAATCCTCAGCGTCCTCTATTTCGTCATCATTATCAAGCGAATCAACAGTTTCATTATTGTCTTCACCCATTTCATCAGCTCCCGATGGATCTGACTCAATAGTATCTTGATTGTCTAGCTGCTGTTCCGGAGCTACATTATCTGATTCTGGAGGTTGTTCAGTATTTGGATCATCTTCAATATTGTCTTCTTTATCTAACTGTGATGATTCATCTTCAGCCGATTCAGTAGCATCATCTTTTCCTTCTATCTGCTTTCTTTCACCTTCATTATCAATTGTCGAATTACCCTCAAGTTCTTCTCCGCTTCTCTGATGTTCCGCTTGATTTATCTCGTTTTGTTCATTGTTTGCTTGATTTATTTCTTGATTTTGTACTTCACTATTAGAACCGCCTTCTATTCCCATCGTAGCTCCTTTCACACTTCTTATGTTTATAGCCAATTAGTAATTCCCGTTGCTTCTAATGCCGTTAAGACAGCCGCTGCCATCAAAATAAACGCCCAAAATCTATCTCCTTTATTTCGAGCAATGGCCAATACTCCACAAACAACGGTTGCAATAGCTACTGGCACGCAAAGAACTGGTGATAGTGCCGCACAGAAAATACACGCAACAGCCAAAATTGCTGTTAAACTGAGCATTCCATGCGCATTCTCTCTTTTTTTAAATGTACTTTCTACCAATACATTACATGTAGTTGAACAACCGCCTTCTTTTGCGATACAAGTTAATGTACAATTACCAATTCCAGTTGCTCTAATTACAGTTTGTCCATCGTCTAATTTATCCACAATTGCCACTGACTTATCACTTGATTTCCATTCATATGAAGAATCAAAACAATTATTGGGTTCAACCAAAACCGAAATAGACTCTGTTTGACCAACATATAAATGACTTTGTGTAACAGTGGATACAATATTCCTTATATTAGGCAAAACTTTTACTGAAATACTCGAAGATGCTTTGGTTGTTGTTGCAGTAATTGTTGCAACACCATCCTTTAATGCTGTAATAACCCCATCCTGACTTACCCTTATTACATCCGCATTATCAACAGACCATTCAACTGAGTTTATATCTTCCGCATCTTCTGGAATCAATGCAATATTTACTTCTTGTTTTCTTCCGATTCCCATTTTTCCTGCAAACAAACTCAATTCAATCTTCTTAACAAAATTGTCTTGATATGTTTTAACACATTTTCTGACAAATGGAATATTTTCTTCTGCTCTATAAATATCAATATTTGTTGTCCCAGGCATTAAAGCTGTAATCGAAAATCCATCTATACTGATTATGCTTTCATTCTGAGCAACTATTCTTAAATTAGGCAACTCCGTTCCCTCGGGAATCATTTCTACACCAAGAGTAATTGAGTGACCCACCTCAATTTCTGGTAATTCTGAAATTGCTAAAAATGGATCTATTTCTGTCGCAAGATTTAATGTTTTCTTATCCTCGTCATTCATCGTGTCCATAACATTTTTCAATAACTCAGATATCTTTACTATAATAGGTGTTTTTACAAATCTATCAATAATACAATTTACAACTTTATCCAAATCTGATTCACAGATTTCCCATATATATTTCTGACTTCCAATAGCAGTAACAACACTTTTATCTGATATCAATAATATAATGGAACCTTCTAACATGGCGCTTAGTTGATTTTTTATTTCTTTCTCTTTTGTAACAATCAATTTTGCATCCTCGAGTGTTACAGATTTAACCATAGTTGTATCTAACGATAACTGAACATCTGTATAAACCGGAAGCTTAAATGCTTCTAAAGAATAATTAACGGCGTATTTTGATGCAAGTTTTCTAATTAAATCAAATCTTTCGCTTGTTGATGTATTCACTTGAAAAGAAGCTGTTCTATACTCTTTACAAGAATCAAAATCATTCTGCATCCCTTCAAGAAATAACGCTTCAAAAGATTCTGAAACTACCTCTAAGCAATAGTCATCATTGATTTCCCTTTCAGCTGCTTCCAACAATTTTGATACCCAGCTTAAAAATGGTTCCTTCATATAGTTATTTAATTCACTATATGGTGACAATGGTTTATCATCTAATGATGCAATATTAATATCTTTATATGGGTTTAATTTTAATTTCAGTGTATTCACACCACAGCCCTCCTAGTATAAAATTCGTTTTACTTCAAAATAATCTATTCCATTTTGTTCTAGTTCCTGTGCATGAATTAAGTATTTGAGAATAGTATTATTAAAATTATCCGGCAAGTCTACATACTTAGTAAGTTCACTTCTAAAACGTGATTTCCACTTTACTACGCTTGACTTGTCATATTTTTCATCTTCTACTTCTGACTTCTTTATTGTTGTTTCAATAATGTCAAAAAGATTTTTTGTTCCAGAAACATTTAATAGTGTCTCACAGAAGAAATCTATATCTCTTCCTTTCTGCAATCGACTTATTACATATCTCATACAACAGCGAATTTCTTCTTTTTTATATGTAACGGCGTCAACACTATCAATTACAGCCATCATCCTATCCATATTCATTGTTTTGTCAACAATATACTGTTGCATCAGTTCTTGAATAACAGCACCCTTCAATTTCTTTAATGAACTATATTCTGCAACTGGGATCTTTTTCTCATACTGATTTGAAAAAGCATCTATGTGTGTCAATACAGCTTCAAGCCAATTATTTTGCATTACAACAGCAATACCTGTTCCAAGCTTTGACATTTCTCTTACTTGTTCTTCATTTAATCCGGCTGCATTTCCAACGGCTTCACAATCTCCCTTTTCAGGCAACCGCATCAATATCTTTGTATTAGTATTTTTAATAGCTGCAATATCAACAGCTGTTGGAGACTGATCAACAATGATAAATCCTTCTCCGTATGTTCTCATTTCTGCAATACTATTACAAATCATTTCAACTGACTTACCAATCACATTACTTCCTGCTGCACCTGGTGTTGTACGTTTCAATAGATTATGTGCCTCTTCTAATACTGTGATATGTCTCAATACAGAATTTGCTTGATTTGCATTTGCCATTCTGTATTCAGATAACTTCAATACCAAAATACCCATTATAAGCGATTTAGTCTCTGATGAACCAACCCTACTTAAATCAACAATAGTATTTTGATCAAACATTACTTCATCTGGGATGTCATAACTGTCACAGAAAATCTGTCCCGAAATACCATTTGTCAAAGAAGTTACTCTTGTAACCAATGCTCCAATATAGTCACCCTTTGTATCAGAAGAATAACCAGAATTATTAATAACATTAGGTAATGTTCTCATCAAATCATGAAAGGTTGGATACGTTGGTTCCCCAGCTCTCATATAAACAGAGTTTAATAAATCCCAACCTTTTTCAATATAAATCTTTTCCACTGCGTCCTTCAAAATAGCCGGCATCGCGGCATACATTTCCCAACATGCATTAAAAATCTCTATCAGTCTGTCCAAATGCTCTAGAATATGTATATTTTTGTCAAAACGGAATGGATTAAGTTTTAGCATTTGACCCATTAACGGATTAGTTGTAAATATGTTTATTCCTTCAACTGCTCCAAATGCCTCTTTATACTCACCCTTTGCTGGTTCGACAACTAAAAATGGTATATCGTTTTGAATAAACTTTTCTAACAATCCATATGTCGTATTAGATTTACCAGAACCTGTTGAGCCCGTGATAAAGCAATGAGAAGTAAAACTGTTTAAATCTAATCTAACAATACTGTCCTCAGTATTCCCCATATGATAAACCTTTCCTAACTGTATTTTCTTCTGGTCAGGTTTTTCATTTTGAATAAAAACATTTCTACCAAACTCTGCAATACTACTTACCGTCAATCCAGTTACTGATTTATGAGGCAATCCCATAAGCAATGGTAGTTCTTTTCCACTAATGAAATTGCCTGGAGTAACATATTGCATTTCATATCCCATCTCCGGTGCTATCTCAACTAACGGATGTTGTCCATACTGAATATACTCCAACACACGCTCTGTATTTTTTGGAGTTTTGATTCCCCACACATTTACAAAAGAATTCTCAACATCAGTCTCATCTCCAAGCATTAATGCCTTATATGCATTGGCGGCTACTACTGATGTTTGAATATCATCTGCTATAAAATAACCTGCGCATTCCCATACACCAAAGGCTTCACACGCTTTTATTCTTTCCAACTGCTCATCAATTTTATCTAGTAAAACAGAAACAGATTTATTCTGATGCTCAACAGTTAATGTTCTTGTATTTCCTCTTGTTTCCGTATCTGATTGGTTTGTTCCCGAACCAGTTGTATCTGCAGTTCCTTCAGTTACAGATTTTGACCACGAGGAACCTGATGAATATCCGCTTGTTGTACTATTAGTGGTTCCAGAATTAATGCTAAATCCCCCGCCTCCAATACTACTTCCACTGTTTGTACCATGTGTACGTGATGAACTTGTGCTAGAGTTCTTACCTGTAGTATTTGATATGCTATTATTCACAGAGTGAGAAAAGTTTTCAAACATACCACTAGTTACTGCTTTACTATAGTTTTCTCCATACGCTAATGATGTTTTAACAAATGGAGACAATGAAGAATACAGTTCTTCAAATCCCCTCTTTCTCATTTCCAGATCATCTTTGGGAACTGGTTTAGCTATAAAAACAGCGGTAAACTTTTCTCCTTGCATTGTATCAATAAATTTTTCAATTCCTTGTACAAATTTATCTTTATCTTCATCTCTCATTGAAGGAATTACTGTAACACAGGATACATTACGAGATGTATTGTAATTATCTGTTTTTGCTACAGTTGCCATCACTTCAGCAATTTCTCCATTTTTCATACTTCTAAGTGTACTACCGGGAAAGTTGCCAACAAAACTCTTTTCTAAAATCTTACTTGCAGTTGCCGCATTATCAACCGAGCGAATACCGATATAAAATGTTACTTCTCTACCATTTCCATTAATCACAAGCAGCGCTGAACTGTCAACATTTTGCAACGCACTATAAACACTAATTAATTTATCATTTATATTTTCTGTTTTATCATAAACCAATTTGATGATTTGAAATAATCGAATCGAATTAGTAGTTTTTTCATAGTCATCTAATGGAACAATATTCTGTTCCGAAATATTAATTAAATAATTCTTATTAATGAATCTATCCGCTGTTATCAGACCGTTATTCAATAACTGTAATTGTTTCTGTTCCTGTACTGAGACTATTGCTGTATTATCCAAAGCCAATCTCCTCCTAAAAAAATAGCCAGGAATATGTAATCAAACACACTCCTGGCAAATAATCTTTTTATTTTGCTCCGTAAGTAGCTCTATATGTTGCACCTAACTCCTGAAGCTTTGCAATTCTGTCATCTTTATCTGGATGACTACTTGCTAAGTTTGCAAAAAGACCTTTTGCATGAGAGCCGCTAATTGAATCTAAAAGAATGCACAATTCATTTCCATATCCGAGATTAAATGAAAATTCATCTGCTTCATACTCATTAGCACGGCTAGCCTTCATAACAAGAAGAACACCTATCTTTGTCCATACCCATGTAAGACCCGCAACAATTGCAGTAATCATTGCATGATAAATAGCATTTAAAATTGCTGCAACAGCACCTTCTGATCCGCCCATAAAAATGGTACATAAACCAAATACAAGATGGAATAAATCAATAACCAATCTAATTCCTAAAATAAAAGCTGAAACAATTAGATTTCCTACAGATACTACAAGGATTAAATCCGTATCTTTATGTGCAAGATGTCCAAACTCATGACCAAGCGTTGCCTTAATCTGGCTCTCTGGCATATGTAACATTCCCTCTGTAACACAGATTGTCTTTCTTCCAGTTGCAAACGCATTAGGATCCTCATCTGTATTCATATATAGCTGAACATCATCCGGAATAGAAGGATCAAGTTTTTTTGCTTTATCATATACCTCTCTAAAAATCGGTTCAATGAAATTAATCTGCTCAACTCTTTTAATTTTCTTGCATCCTGTTTGGAGTCTTAAAATCCATTCTCCAATCGGTGAAAGTGCTATTACTAATGATATTGCATATAAAACAATTCCTATTAATAATGCCTGCCAGAAAGGCATTGTTCCTCCCCCAAACAAAAAGCTAACAATTCCTGCAATGACAAAAATATTCAATACCAGGTATATAAGCACTGGTATGTTAGATTTTCGTGTCATACGTTTAATAAAATCCACAAGGTACATAAATTATCCTCCTAAGTAATTCGTATTATTAATAATTAAACCCACATCCAAGTTTAATCTATATCAGTAATTATTATACCCTCTTAACCCGACTACTTCAAGTATTTATTAAAATTTTATGAATAATTATTAACATTGAATAAACCAATTCCCGCCAACTTTCCGACACACCCCAGCTAGATACACAACCAGAAGTTATTCACCTTCTGTCTCTTTTTCTATCGGCTATTCAATTCATAAAAAATAGGCAGAAGATTAATCTTCCGCCATTCTCAATACATATATTTATACTGTTACACCCTTTGCCAGTCCTGCCAGCAAAGCTGCCATTTCCGGATTGTTCAGCACCTTCATAAGTGCCTCTGCATCAATTCCATCCGGCACTTCGATTTTCTTCTTTCCTGTATCTGTCCGCTTCATATCCAGATTCAGATTTTCTTTCTTATAAAATGCATCCTCGATCAGCTGTGCATTTTTCTTACGGTCTTCATCCAGAATATGTCCATATACTTCTGTTACCATATCTGCCTGTGCATGTCCTGAATCTCCCTGCACTGCTTTGATATCTCCTCCGCTCAGTTTCAGTTTATACGTTACACTCGTATGACGCAGACTGTGAAATACCACATCCGGCAGACCTTCTCTGTCTATGACTTCCTGCATTTTGTCTCGCAGATAGCTCTCACCGAGAGGCAGTCCATAGGACGTTGCCAGAACCAGATTGTAATTTTCATACATATCTCCAAGTGCTTCTATTGTTTCCTTCTGCTCTTCCCGCAGCTCCGCAAGAAGAATAGCCACGGATGAAGGAATATATACTTTTCTGATACTGCTGTCTGTCTTCGGTGCTTTTAGCACTCTGACAGTACGGTTATTCTTCCTCATGGATGGAAATACCTGAATGATATCCTTCTGCTTCAATGCCTCAACAGCCTTTTTTGATATTCTCTCCACTTCCTTATTTATAATAATGTAGGCACTATTGCTGTCTATTGCTTTCTGCGATATCTCCACGCAGTCCCAGGTGAGTCCTAAAAGTTCTCCCAGTCTGAGCGTTGCAGTAAAACTCAGATGAAAAGCTATTTTAAGCCATCTGTTTTCACAGGCCTCTATAGCCTGCATCAGCATTTCTGCCGTCCATATCTCCCGTTCCTCTTTTTTGTGTTTTGGCACCGTTGCATCCGTTGCAGGATTTTTATTCATGATGCCCCACTTTACTGCCTGCCGGAAACAACTTCTCAGTATCTTATGTATCTCCCCTACTGTAGCAGCTGTGATTTTCCCGCTTTCATCCATATTTCTTGAACTCTTTACAGCCGGCATATCTACAAGCTCCTGATAATACTTTTCTATAAAATGATTATCGATCTGATCCAGCTTTTTATTTCCTATCGTAGGGATAATATAGTTATTGATCGTACTGATATTCCCGTCATAGGTCGAAAAGCTCCACTTTTCCCTGCCAT
>OGJQ01000601.1_pt1 | contig 25420 bp, 20 predicted proteins | sample 1572261 | NCBI WGS metagenome assembly OGJQ01 (sample SAMEA2582138, study PRJEB24529) | metagenome | biome: Human gut stool | place: China | collected 2011
TCTTCTCCATCTAAAGTTTGACCTTGGATTGCAGGAATGTCTAATGGTGATGGTAAGTAAGCAACAACACCGTTGATCATTTCTTGAACCCCTTTGTTTTTGTATGAAGATCCACAGATACATGGAACTATTTCATTAGCTATAGTAGCTTTTCTTAAAGCAGCATGTAACTCTTCTTCAGTTAATTCTTCACCTTCAAGGTATTTTTCCATTAACGCTTCATCAGTTTCAGCAATTGCTTCAATCATAGCCATTCTGTATTCTTCAGCTTGATCAGCTAATTCTGCAGGAATTTCTTCAATTCTTACATCCTTACCTAAATCATCATAAGTAACGATTGCATGATTAGATATTAAATCTACCATACCTCTGAATTCTGCTTCAGAACCTATTGGAATTTGTATTGGAACTGCATTAGCTTTTAATCTATCTCTAACAGTGTTTATACATCTGAAGAAATCAGCTCCTGTAGCGTCCATCTTATTAACATATATCATTCTTGGAACACCGTACTTATCTGCCTGTCTCCAAACAGTTTCAGTTTGTGGTTCAACCCCACTCTTAGCGTCTAGAACTGTAACAGCTCCATCAAGAACTCTTAATGATCTTTCAACTTCAACTGTGAAGTCTACGTGACCTGGAGTATCGATGATGTTTAATTCATGCCCTTCCCAGAAACAAGTTGTTGCTGCAGAAGTAATTGTTATACCTCTTTCTTGTTCTTGAACCATCCAGTCCATTGTAGCAGCACCTTCATGAACTTCTCCTATTTTGTGGCTCTTTCCTGTATAGAATAATATTCTCTCAGTTGTTGTTGTTTTACCAGCATCAATGTGAGCCATTATTCCAAAATTACGGAATTTGTCTAATGGATATTTTCTAGCCATTTTATGTCCTCCTCTCAATGAGTAATTTTATATTCGACAAAACTGCTTTGGCATAAGCCAAAACAGTTTTTGTAATATTAGTATCTGTAATGAGCGAATGCTTTGTTTGCTTCTGCCATTTTGTGAGTATCTTCTCTCTTCTTAACAGCAGCTCCAGTATTATTAGCTGCATCTAATAATTCTCCAGCTAATCTTTCAGCCATAACTTTTTCGCCTCTTTTTCTAGCAGCAGCTAAAATCCATCTGATACCTAAAGTTTGTCTTCTTTCAGGTCTAACTTCGATTGGAACTTGGTAGTTAGCACCACCTATTCTTCTAGCTTTAACTTCTAATAAAGGCATAACATTGTTCATAGCTTCTTCAAATACTTCTAAAGCATCTTTGCCTGTCTTTTGCGCCATAATTTCAAACGCTTCGTAGCAAATCTTTTGTGCTACTCCTTTTTTACCATCTTCCATTACGTTGTTTATTAACTTAGTAACAACTTTTGAGTTGTATATTGGATCTGGTAATACATCTCTTTTTGCGATAAATCCTTTTCTTGGCACTTTTCTTCCCTCCTTAACAATTTTTAATTTAATTCATAGGTACTCGGCAAGTTAACTTACCGTAAAGTGCTTCGCTTCTTACATCTATATAAACTTATGTAAAATTTCTAGTCTATGTAAATGCCGAAGATAAGCACTGTCTTAGTTTAGAAAACTATTTTTGCTTTGGTCTCTTAGCACCGTATTTAGATCTTCCTTGCATTCTGTTAGCTACTCCAGCACAGTCTAGTGCTCCTCTTACGATATGGTATCTAACACCAGGAAGGTCCTTAACTCTACCACCTCTTATAAGAACAACGCTGTGCTCTTGTAAGTTGTGACCTACACCACCGATGTAAGCAGTAACTTCGAATCCATTTGTAAGTCTTACTCTGGCAATCTTTCTTAACGCTGAGTTAGGCTTCTTTGGAGTAGTAGTTTTAACAACTGTACAAACTCCTCTTCTTTGTGGACACTCGTTTAGTGCTGGCGCTGTTGATTTATTAACAACACTCTTTCTACCTTTTCTTACTAATTGGCTTATAGTTGGCATTTCTTCACCTCCTGAAATTTATTTATCTATATAAAATAAGATAAACACTAATTATTATTCTAGGGTCAATATTGCTGATGACTTAACATCAATCCCACCTATCTTCCCAAGTTCTTTCATTGTAGATACTTCTACAATTTTAATGTTTTTCTCTTTTGCTAGTTGAATTATTGGAAGTATCAACTTAGCATTTGCATCTTTAGCTACATATAAAACTTTTCCTTCGTTATTTTTAATTAACTTAGTACATTGTTTTATTCCAATAACTTTTTTTACTACAATTCTGTCTAACATGAATCCCCCTCCTTAAATTAAAGATCATAGAGGCATGTTATACAGGATGCCTCCATGAATCATGTAGACAATCATACTGTAGTGTAGCTTCAAAAATCACACAATTGGTATTTTATCATTTAAGCATACACATGTCAATAAAATTGCATTGTATTATTCTATTGTTTCAATATTATCTTCTTCTAACTCTTCTGTTGGTACATCAAGCTTTAAAGATCTATATCTCATCATACCTGTACCAGCTGGAATTAACTTACCAATAATAACATTTTCTTTTAATCCAATTAATGGATCTATTTTACCTTTAATAGCTGCTTCAGTAAGAACTCTTGTTGTTTCTTGGAATGAAGCTGCTGATAAGAAACTATCAGTTGCAAGAGCAGCTTTAGTAATACCTAATAATGCTACTTCACCCTTAGCTTCTTCTCCTCCAAATTCTCTTACTCTAGCATTTTCGCTTTCAAAGTCAAACATATCTATCATAGTACCTGGTAATAAATCAGTATCTCCTGAATCAGAAACCTTAACTTTTCTAGTCATTTGTCTAACAACTACTTCTAAGTGCTTATCATTGATATCAACACCTTGTAATCTATAAACTTTTTGAACTTCAGAAAGTAAGTATCTTCTAGCTCCTTCAACACCTTTGATATTCATGATATCATGAGGGTTAACTGAACCTTCTGTAATTTCATCTCCAGCTTCTATAACATCATTGTCAGATACTCTTAATCTTGAACCAAATGGAATATCATAGCTACATTCTTCACCGTCAGCAGCCATTACAAATACAGTCTTCTTCTTCTTAGTTTCTTCTATTCTTACAGTACCTGCAATTTCAGAAACTATAGCAAGACCCTTAGGTTTTCTAGCCTCAAATAACTCTTCAACTCTAGGAAGACCTTGAGTGATATCCGCACCAGTAGCAACACCACCAGTATGGAATGTTCTCATTGTAAGCTGAGTACCTGGTTCACCGATTGATTGAGCTGCTATTATACCAACAGCTTCACCAATATTAATCTTTTGAGCTGTAGCCATGTTCATACCATAACACTTAGCACAAACACCAACTTTACAGTTACAAGTAAATACAGATCTTATCTTAACCTTTTTAACACCTGCAGCTGTTATTCTATCAGCCATATGAGATTCAATATATTGGTCTTTTCCTAATAATAATTCACCGCTTTCTGGATCATAAACATCTTCAGCAGTATATCTTCCATATAATCTTTCTGCTAATCCTTCGATTACTTCATTACCTTCTTTAATTTCAGCAACTATTAATCCTCTATCAGTACCACAATCTTCTTCTCTTACGATAACATCTTGTGATACGTCAACAAGTCTTCTTGTTAAGTAACCTGAATCGGCAGTCTTAAGTGCTGTATCGGCATTACCTTTTCTAGCACCGTGTGTTGATATGAAGTATTCTAATACGTCAAGACCTTCTCTAAATGAAGCCTTGATTGGTAATTCGATGATCTTACCTGATGGAGCGGCCATAAGTCCTCTCATACCAGCTAATTGCTTAATTTGGGCCTTAGATCCTCTGGCTCCTGAATCAGCCATCATGAAGATTGGATTGAATTTATCCAAGCTATCCATTAAGGCATTGGCAACATCTTCTGTTGTTTTACTCCACTTTTCAATAACTTTTTCATATCTTTCATCTTCAGATATGAAACCTCTCTTATACATCTTTTCTACTTTTTCAACTGTTTCTTCAGCTTCTTTTAGTAATTCATACTTAGCTTCAGGAACTATCATATCTGATGCTGCAACTGTTACAGCTCCAATAGATGAATAGTGATATCCCAATGCTTTAATTTTATCTAGCATTATTGATGTATTAGTAGGTCCATGCTTAATATAGCATTTATCTATTAATTTTCCTAAAGTTTTCTTAGTTATTAAGAAATCAACTTCAAGATTAAATTCTGTTTCTGGATTTTCTCTATCAACATATCCTAGGTCTTGAGGAATAGATTCATTGAATATAATCTTACCTACTGTAGTTTTGATTATACCATGTCTAACTATACCATCAACTTCCTTAAACATTCTAACGTTAATAGCAGCGTGAACAGCTATTTCTCCAACGTTGTATGCCATTATAGCTTCATCAACAGAAGAGAAATACATTCCTTCTCCCTTAGCACCCTCTTTATCCATTGTTAAGTAGTATGAACCTAAAACCATATCCTGTGTAGGTACACATACTGGCTTACCATCTGAAGGTTTCATTATGTTACCAGCTGCAAGCATTAAGAATCTAGCTTCTGCTTGTGCTTCTACTGATAAAGGTACGTGAACAGCCATTTGGTCTCCATCGAAGTCCGCATTATATGCTGTACATACTAATGGGTGAAGTTTTATTGCTCTACCTTCAACTAATACTGGTTGGAATGCTTGAATTCCTAGTCTGTGTAGAGTAGGCGCTCTGTTAAGTAAAACTGGATGATCAGTAATAACTTCTTCAAGTATATCCCATACTTGTTCATTTACCCTTTCAACCATTCTCTTTGCGCTCTTAATATTGTGAGCTACGCCATCTTCAACTAATTTTTTCATTACGAAAGGCTTAAATAATTCTAAAGCCATTTCTTTAGGTAAACCACATTGGTACATTTTTAATTCTGGTCCAACAACGATAACTGATCTACCAGAATAGTCAACTCTCTTACCAAGTAAGTTTTGTCTAAATCTACCTTGCTTACCTTTTAACATGTCAGATAATGATTTTAAAGGTCTGTTACCTGGTCCTGTAACTGGTCTTCCTCTTCTACCATTATCTATAAGAGCATCAACTGCTTCTTGAAGCATTCTTTTTTCATTTCTAACGATTATATCAGGAGCTCCTAAATCTAAAAGCTTCTTTAATCTGTTATTTCTGTTGATTACTCTTCTATATAAATCATTTAAATCAGATGTAGCAAATCTTCCTCCATCTAATTGAACCATTGGTCTTAAATCTGGTGGAATTACAGGAATTACGTTTATAACCATCCATCTTGGATCATTTCCTGATTTTCTAAAAGACTCAACAACTTCAAGTCTTCTTATAATTCTTACCTTCTTTTGACCACTGCTGTTCTTTAATTCTTCTTTTAACTCTTTAGCTTGTGCTTCTAAGTCAATTTCTCCCCAGATTTCTTGAACCGCTTCTGCACCCATTCCAGCTACGAAACTTTCTTCACCGAATTTGTCTACAGCTTCTCTATATTCTTTTTCACTTAAAAGTTGTTTCTTTAATAAAGATGTTTCTTTAGGGTCTATAACAACATATGAAGCAAAATAAAGAACTTTTTCTAAAGCTCTTGGTGACATATCTAAAAGTAATCCCATTCTTGATGGAATTCCTTTAAAGTACCAAATGTGAGATACTGGGGCAGCTAACTCAATGTGCCCCATTCTTTCTCTTCTTACTTTAGCTTTTGTAACTTCAACTCCACATCTGTCACAAACAATTCCCTTATATCTAACTCTCTTATATTTACCACAATGACATTCCCAGTCTTTCATAGGTCCAAATATTCTTTCACAGAATAGACCATCTCTTTCTGGTTTTAAAGTTCTATAATTAATTGTTTCAGGCTTCTTAACTTCACCTCTAGACCATTCTCTAATTTGGCTTGGAGAAGCTAATCCGATTTGTATAGCATCAAAATTGTTCAATTCAAACAAGGGTATATCCTCCCTTCAATTTTAGTGTTCGTCATTAACGAAATCATCTAATTCTAATTCTTCTTCATGGAAACCTTCTAAAGCAAATGATTCATAATCAATATCTTCATCCATTTCCTCATCATTAGTTGTGTAACTATCATCTCCAGCAACAGGTTCAGTAACAAGTTCTTCTGTTCCTTCGATATTTACATCTAAGTCTTCTGAATCATCATCAGAGAACTCTTTTAATTTAACTTCTTCGTTATCTTCATTTAATACTTTAACATCTAAACATAAAGCTTGAAGTTCTTTAATAAGAACCTTAAATGATTCTGGAACTCCTGGTTCAGGGATATTTTCACCCTTAACTATAGCTTCATAAGTCTTAACTCTTCCTACAACGTCATCTGACTTAACTGTTAAGATTTCTTGTAATGTGTGTGCTGCACCATATGCTTCTAGTGCCCAAACTTCCATTTCCCCAAATCTTTGACCACCGAATTGAGCTTTACCTCCAAGTGGTTGTTGAGTAACTAATGAGTAAGGACCTGTAGATCTAGCATGGATCTTATCATCTACTAAGTGAGCAAGCTTTAAGATATACATTATACCAACTGTAACTTCGTTATCAAAAGCTTCCCCAGTTCTTCCATCATATAATACAGTCTTTCCATTTGCATTGTATCCTGCTTTTTCTAAGCATTCTTCAATGTTCTTTTCTGTTGCACCATCAAATACAGGTGTTGCAATGTGCCATCCTAATGCACTTGCTGCCCATCCTAAGTGAACTTCTAATACCTGACCAATGTTCATACGTGATGGAACCCCTAGTGGATTTAAACAAATTTGTAGTGGTCTACCATCTGGTAAGAATGGCATATCTTCTTCTGGTAAAACTCTAGAAATAACCCCTTTGTTACCATGACGTCCTGCCATCTTATCCCCAACAGATATTTTTCTCTTTTGAGCTATATAACATCTTACAAGTTCGTTAACACCTGGATTTAAGTCATCACCGTTTTCTCTTGTAAATACTTTTACGTCAACGATAATACCAGCTTCTCCATGTGGTACTCTTAATGAAGTATCTCTAACTTCTCTTGCTTTTTCACCAAATATAGCTCTTAATAATCTTTCCTCAGCAGTTAATTCAGTTTCTCCCTTAGGTGTAACTTTACCTACAAGTACATCTCCTGATCTAACTTCAGCCCCGATTCTGATTATTCCTCTTTCATCTATATCTTTAAGAGCATCTTCACTAACGTTAGGAATATCTCTTGTTATTTCTTCTGGTCCTAGCTTAGTATCTCTAGCTTCACATTCATATTCTTCAATATGAATAGAAGTAAATACATCTTCTCTTACTAATTCTTCAGAGATAAGCATAGCATCCTCGTAGTTGTAACCTTCCCAAGTTATGAATCCCATTCTGATATTCTTTCCTAATGCGATTTCTCCTAGGTCAGTTGCTGGACCGTCTGCTAACACTTGGTTCTTAAATACAATTTCACCCTTATCAACTAAAGGTCTTTGGTTTATACAAGTACCTGGGTTACTTCTCTTGAATTTAAGTAATTTGTAAGTGTCAATTCCACCATCAACATCTCTCTTAACTCTGATTTCTGATGAACTAACATATACAACTGTACCTGAGTTCTTAGCTTTAGGTAATACTCCTGAATCCGCTGCTGCTCTATACTCAATTCCTGTACCAACTATTGGTGCTTGTGGCTTTAATAGTGGAACTGCTTGACGTTGCATGTTTGCTCCCATAAGTGCTCTAGATGCGTCGTCATTTTCAAGGAAAGGTATCATTGCTGTAGCAACAGAAACTATTTGTCTTGGTGAAACATCGATTAAATCTACATCTTTAGCATTTACTTGTAAAATGTCATGCTTATGTCTAACAGTAACTCTACTATCTACGAATCTTCCATCTTCACCAATTGGTTCTTTTGCTTGTGCAATTAAGTATAAATCTTCTTCATCAGCAGTAAAGTATCTAATTTCATTTGTAACTATTCCAGTTTCTTTATCAATTAGTCTATATGGTGTTTCAATAAATCCATATTCATTTACTTTTGCATATGTTGCTAATGAGTTGATTAATCCTATATTTGGTCCTTCTGGAGTTTCTATAGGACACATTCTACCATAATGAGAGTGGTGAACGTCTCTAACTTCGAAACCAGCTCTTTCTCTTGAAAGACCTCCTGGTCCTAAAGCAGATAATCTTCTCTTATGTGTTAACTCAGATAATGGATTAGTTTGATCCATGAATTGTGATAATTGAGAACTACCAAAGAATTCTTTTATTGCAGCAGCTACTGGTCTAATGTTTATTAACATTTGAGGAGTAATTGCTTCTTGATCTTGAATAGTCATTCTCTCTTTAACTACTCTTTCCATTCTTGATAAACCAATTCTGAATTGATTTTGTAGTAACTCGCCTACAGATCTTAATCTTCTATTACCTAAGTGGTCTATATCATCAGTATATCCAATACCATAAGCTAATCCTAATTGATAACTTATAGTAGCAAATATATCATCTCTTATAATATGTTTAGGTATTAATCTTGTTATGTTCTTCTTAATTTCTTCTTTTATAGTTTGCTCATCATCATAATTATCAAGAATTTCCATCAATGTAGGATAATGAACAGCTTCCCTTATGTTTAAATCACTTACATCAAATTGAACAACTTTTTCTAAATCAACAAAGTGATTTCCCATTACTCTTACAACTTTGTCTTCTACTAAAATATCAACAGAATTTATTCCTGCAGATTGAATATCAGAAGCCATTGTTCTGCTTATCTTTTCTCCTTGTTCAACCATTATTTCTCCAGTTGAAGGATTTATTATGTCAGCAGCTGCAATTTGATTAATTAATCTAAGATTAATAGCTAATTTTTTATTAAATTTATATCTACCAACTCTAGATAAATCATATCTCTTAGCATCAAAAAATAAAGAGTCTATTAATGAAACAGCACTATCAACTGTTGGTGGTTCACCTGGTCTTAATCTTTTATAAATTTCAAGTAAAGCTTCTTCCTTAGTCTTAGTGTTGTCTTTTTCAATAGTTGCTTTAAATCTTTCTTCTTCTCCAAAATAATCTAAAAGTTCTTGGTCACTTCCATACCCCATAGCTCTAGCTAATATAGAGATTGGTAATTTTCTTGTTTTGTCAATTCTAACATAAATAACATCATTAGAATCTGTTTCATATTCTAACCATGCACCTCTGTTTGGAATAACAGTTGATGAAAACAGCTTTTTACCGCTTTTATCAACAGTATTGCTATAATATACACCTGGAGATCTAACTAACTGACTTACGATAACTCTTTCAGCCCCGTTAATAATAAAAGTACCTTGCTCTGTCATTAATGGGAAGTCTCCCATAAATACTTCTTGTTCTTTTATTTCTCCTGTTTCATTGTTTGTCAGTCTTACTGACACTTTTAGTGGCGCTGCATAAGTGCAATCTCTTTCCTTACACTCTTCCACTGAATACTTAATATTATCCATATCAAGTTTGTAATCTACAAACTCTAGTACAAGATTTCCAGTGAAATTTGAAATTGGGTTTACATCATCAAATACTTCTAATAAACCTTCTCTTAAAAACCACTCGTAAGAATCTAATTGTACCTCGATTAAGTTTGGCATTTCGGTTACATCTTTAACCTTAGCAAAGCTCATTCTAGTTCTTTTTCCGACTTGGACAGGATGTACCATGAATTTTCACCCCTTGTTTAAAGTAAAATAACCAAAAGCATAATTTCCCTAAGGACTTATACTTTCGGAGAGCATCACGTTATAGCATAATCACTTTCGATTATACTCATTTTCGCAAGAATATATAATTATCCATAATGAATAGTACATTTTATGATAGTAACATACACAATTTCCTTTGTCAACACCTTTGCATATTAATTACAATCCATTAATATGATAGTATTTACAAAAAAAATTTTTTTATTCCATTTTTTCAAATCTTATTCACGATTTGGGCATTAAAAAAGGTGCTATATAGCACCTTTTATATATAAAGTTTAAATTACTTTATTTCTGCTTCTGCTCCAACTTCAGCTAATTTAGCTTTCATGTCTTCAGCTTCTTCCTTAGAAACAGCTTCTTTTAATGTCTTAGGAGCTCCGTCAACTATTTCCTTAGCTTCCTTTAATCCTAATCCAGTTAATTCTCTAACAACTTTGATAACCTTGATCTTGTTAGCACCAGCGTTTGCTAATACAACGTCGAACTCAGTCTTTTCTTCTGCTGCAGCACCTGCAACAGCTCCACCAGCAACAGCAACTGGAGCAGCAGCGCTAACACCAAACTCCTCTTCGCAAGCAGTTACTAATTCGTTTAATTCTAAAACAGTCATTTCTTTTATAGCTTGAATGATTTCTTCTCTTGTCATTTTAATTGCACCTCCAAAATTTTATCAGTTATTATTCAGCTGACTCTGATTCTTTTTTTTCTTTAATTGCATTTAATAAATATGCAAGGTTTGATAATGGAGCTTTGAAGCTTCCAAGAAGTTTTGCAATAAGAACTTCCTTTGATGGAATTGTTGCAAGTTTTTCAACTCCAGCCTTGTCATAAACAATACCGTCAACAATACCTGCTTTTAATTCTAACTTCTTATGATCTTTACCGAAGTTATGTAATACTCTAGCAGGAGCAGTAGCATCTTCGTAACCGAAAGCTATAGAAACTGGCCCTTCTAAGTATTGAACTAAATCACCTAAACCTAATTCGTTAGCAGCTAATGTTACTAATGTGTTCTTATAAACTTTATATTCAACACCAGCTTCTCTTAAGCTCTTTCTTAACATTGTATCTTCTTCAACTGTTAACCCTTGGTAACTAGCTAATACTACACCTTGAGCTTTTTCTAACTTTTCTTTAATCTCAGCTACTTTAGCTTCTTTGATTTGTCTGTTCTTCTTTATCACTGTGTGTCCACCTCCTCACAGTTATTAACTGTAATATATATTAAGAAAGGTCTTCCCATAGACATAGGAAGACCAAATAAATAATCACTTATCTAGTTATCCTAGGCAGGCGATTACAACTTTAAACCTTACGGCACCTACTGTCTACGGAAACAGTATTCTCTTTTTTCACAACGAAATTTATTATACTATGTTAATTTCACTATGTCAATATTAATCTAAAACTTTTGTTGGATTAATCTTAGCTCCAGGTCCCATTGTGCTTGAAACTGATACAGACTTAATGTATTGTCCCTTAGCAGCAGCTGGTTTAGCCTTTACTAATGCATCCATTAAAGCGTGGAAGTTTTCTTGTAACTTTTCAACACCAAATGATTTCTTTCCGATTGGGCAGTGAACGATAGCAGTCTTATCAACTCTGTATTCAACTTTACCAGCTTTGATATCAGCTATAGCCTTAGCTACGTCAAATGTAACTGTTCCTGATTTTGGGTTTGGCATTAATCCCTTAGGTCCTAAAACTCTACCTAATCTACCAACTACACCCATCATGTCTGGAGTAGCAACTACTACATCGTAGTCAAACCAGTTTTCACCTTGGATCTTTTGAACTAATTCTTCAGCTCCAACGAAATCAGCTCCAGCTTCTTGAGCTTCTGTAGCTTTTGCACCCTTTGCAAATACTAATACTTTAACACTTTTACCAGTTCCGTTTGGAAGAACAACAGCTCCTCTAACTTGTTGGTCAGCGTGTCTTGGGTCTACCCCTAATCTAACATGTAATTCAACTGTTTCGTCGAATTTAGCTTTTGCAGTCTTAACAGCTAAATCTAACGCTTCAGCTGGTGTATATAAAACGTTCTTATCAACTAATTTTGAACTTTCAATATATTTCTTTCCCATTGTTATGCCTCCTTCGTGGTTTTAGCGGTTTTTACCTCCCACTTATTAAAAAATTAGAATTACTCTGCTATTGTAACACCCATACTTCTAGCTGTTCCTTCGATCATGCTCATTGCAGTTTCGATTGTAGCAGCGTTTAAGTCTGGCATTTTTAATTCAGCGATCTTTCTAACTTGATCCTTTGTTAATGATCCAACCTTTGTTCTGTTAGGAACTCCTGATCCGCTTTCTAATCCTAATTCTTTCTTAATTAGAACTGCTGCTGGAGGAGTCTTTAAGATAAAACTAAAAGATCTATCTTGATATACTGTTATAACAACTGGTATTATTAATCCAGCTTGATTAGCAGTCTTTGCGTTAAACTCCTTACAGAATCCCATAATATTTACACCGTGTTGCCCTAATGCTGGACCTACTGGTGGTGCTGGTGTTGCCTTACCTGCAGGAAGTTGTAATTTAATCATTCCTGTTACTTTCTTAGCCATTTACTATTCCTCCTATACTGTGGTAATACGGACTTTTTGTCCTCCCACTTAATTAAAAACATTAGTTTTATATATAATTATACTAAACTAACTTCTCAACTTGGTTAAAATCTAGTTCAGCTAATGTTTCTCTGCCGAACATATCTATTAAAGCCTTTATCTTGTGTTTTTCAACACTTATCTCTTGGATTATCGCTACGAATTCTCTTAACGGTCCTGAGATAACTCTTACGCTTTCTCCTACTTCTAAATCAATATCTATAGGCATTTCTACTACACCCATTGATTCTACTTCTTCATCAGTAAGAGGTACTGGTTTAGAACCTGGTCCAACAAATCCTGTTACACCTCTTGTATTTCTAACCACATACCATGACTCATCAGTCATAAGCATTTTTATTAACACATATCCACGGAATAATATCATACCAACACCGTATACAACAACAATTGTCCCGATTAATGCGCACATGATCAGAGTAATATTTTTTCTCAAGACCTTCTTATGTTTTCTCGACATTAATCGGGACCTCCTATATTTATTTATTCCTGTTATTCACAGCCACATTATAACACATTACTTTTGATTTTCCAGCCACTCGTTCAATTGTTTCTGCTTCTCGTCCATTACAGTCTGAAGACCGGCTGCGTATAACTTCTCATTAAACTCCGGAATTGCCGTGGTAGGATCAGCTGCGCCACAATCGATAGAAGCCGAATACTCACTAACCACATTGTTTAGTGCTGCAATCTCATTGCTGACAGATGTACTATCAAACATGAAACCTAATGCTTTTGACTTATTTGCAGTGGTATTCATCTCTTTCTGCGCATCCATAATCTTTCTGGAGCTTCCCTCCCATACATGGATCTTGTACTGGTTCGGAAGTTCCCATCCCATATTCAGATTGTATTTTGCATTAGAAGCATCTACCCCATCCGGGAATCCAATCACATCATTTTCAGCATCTTTGACAACATAATGAACGCCTTCAATACCCCAGTTAAACAGATTCATTAATTCCGGATCACCGTACATGTAGTCCAGCACTTTCATTGTCATCTCCGGATTTTCACAATTCTGACCAATTCCCCAAGTAATTGCGGCAACAGCATTGGTATAGCAAAACGCAGGAGTAGGGTTGATTCTTACAGCCACCAATTCATAACCGGTATTCAGACTTTCCTGTTCCGCAACGCCCGGTTTATAAGGAGTGGCAAAGCAGAATGCATTTCCGGCCTTCAGGATTGTGGTTCCGGCATCTGTAGATGTTGCCATATCCTTGTCGATATAACCTTTTTCATAATAATCATGAACCGTAGCAGCCAGATTCTTGTAGTTATCCGTCTCATAGTAATTCACAATCGTAGTATCAGCACCGCCATTATCCAATACTCCAAAACGATCGGAAAGTACATCGGCAAAATATATGTTACCGATCAAACCATCTTTAGCGCCTACAAGAATTTTCATATCAGGTTCATTTTCATGAATCGTTTCGAAAATCGGTGCACAATCAGCCAAAGATTTCACATTAGACACATCCAAATTATATTTGTCCAAAATGTCTTTTCTCATTACCAGACAGCTGTCTGCATACCATTCTTTTTCCACCGGCACACCATACACATAGCCATTCATATTAGCAATTTTGAGAATATCTTCACCCAAAGCTGCTTTCATATTAACGCCATACTGGTCAATCAAATCAGACATATCCAATACCTGTCCGCTGTTTACATAGGTACTCACGTTATTATACATTATGGGGACCAAATCCAGTTTTTCCGCACCGGATAACATAAGTTGTAACTGCTGCTGATATACTCCCCATCCCAACGTGATTACATCAATCTGTGCACCAACCTTTTCCGCCAGGATTTTATTCATTTCTGCTTCTACAAGATCCATGTCCTCCTGATCATTTCCAATCACAGCCATTGTGACCGTATACATATCTTCCGGATTTTGAGGTATTTCTGCAGAAGCTGTTCCACCGGTTTCTCCACCACTACTTGGGTTACTCCCGCATCCCGTAAAGCAAGCTACCGTCAACACCATACTGAGTAACATTGATAAAATTTTTTTCTTCATTTGTTATCCTCCCATATATTTATTTTATCTTGTAAGGGCAATGTATTAACCCTTTACTGCTCCTAATGCAATTCCTTTTTGGAAATATTTCTGTAAAAACGGAAATACTACAAATATCGGCAGCATTGCTACAACCGCAATCGCCATACGTACACCTACTGTAGGTAATTTTGCCATTTCAGAAGAGGCTTGTGAAGCCATGGACGAATTAGAAGACAATACCTGTATATCTGTAATCATTTTATTCAACAGATTCTGGATACTATAATATTTAGTATCCGTAAGGTAATATAAACCATTTGTCCAGTCATTCCAGTAACCCAGACCGGCAAAAGTTCCCATCGTTACAATAATGGGTTTAGACAAAGGAATCACCAGTTTAAAAAATACTGTAAATTCTCCTGCCCCATCTACCTTTGCAGCCTCAAACAATGCTGATGGTATACTTGTTGATATATATGTACGTATTAATAGCACACTCATTGCCGACAGCAACAGGTTAGGAACAATTAAAGCCCAAATTGTATTTTTTATATGAAAATAATTACTGTACAACAAATAGGATGGTACCAATCCACCGCTAAAAAGCATCGTAAAGAAAAGGTAAAAAGTTATTGCTCTTCTTCCAGGCAATTGTTCAAGAGATAACGGATAGGCAATCATTGTTGACAGCATAACATTGACAGCTGTTCCAACTACTGTGACCAAAATTGTAATTCCATAGGCCCTCATTATCTTAGACGCATTTTTCCATATGTAAGCATAGGCTCCCAAACTGAATTTTTCCGGAAAAAATGAATATCCGTTTCTTATCAGTGTACTTTCCTCCGTAAAGGAAGACATAATCAAAAGAATAAAAGGGGTAATTACAAATATGGTAAACAGAATCAGTATAAAATTCGCTAAAATCTGAAACCGCATATTCGATTTTGAACGGATCATTTTTCTCCTCCTAAAACAGTGCGTTTTCCTTACTTACTTTCCTAACGATCAAATTAGCGGTGAGAACTAAAACAAATCCTACAACCGACTGATATAGGCAAGCAGCAGAAGACATTCCAACATTTCCCAGTTTAATCAGTGCTCTATATACATAAGTATCAATTACATTTGTCGTAGAATACAATGTTCCGGAGTCCAACGGTACCTGATAAAACAATCCGAAATCAGAATAGAAAATTCTTCCAATCGATAACAAAGTAAGCGTAATCACCGAAGGGACTAGGGATGGAAGCGTAATACATCGAATCTGTTTCCACTTACCTGCTCCATCTAAATTTGCAGCTTCATAGTAATCTTTGGGAATACCATTGATCGCCGAGATATAAATCAAGCAACCATATCCGACTCCCTTCCATACATTCACAAGTATCAAAATAAACGGCCAATATTTTGGTTCCGCATACCACGAAATCGGATTTTTCCCGAATGGAATCAACAGCGAATTATTCACCATTCCGTTTTCTGTTGAAAGAAATGCGAAAACAATATAGCTAATAATTACAATTGACATCAGATAGGGGAGCAATACCGCACTTTGATAAAGTTTTTTTAATTTTTTGCTCACAACGTCGCATATAAAAATTGCAAGAATAATTCCAACCACTGTATTAATCACTATAAAAGCAAGATTATACAATAACGTATTCCTTGTAATTACCCAGGCATCGTTTGTGGCAAACAAAAATTTGAAATTTTTCAGTCCTACCCAATCACTCCCCAAAATGCCTTTCTGGTAATTGATATGTTTAAAGGCAATAATTGTACCAAACATAGGAATATAATTATTGATAAAAATATAGATTAATCCAGGTGCCATCATCAAGTAGAGCGGTAGCCATCTTTTCCAATTGTGTTTTTTTGTTTTCATCTCTCCACCACCTTTTCTATGTATTTCCATTATATCAGTTTTCAAGATTCTTTCTTGCATTCAGGCGACTTCATAATGGCACTGAATGGTATATCTTCCATCATATAATGTTATGTTTCCTCCATTCCTTAATCTGTTCCTCGGAATGTTTCAGCAACCCACAGAATATTTCCTCATTATGTTGTCCAAGTGTTGGTGCCGGTTTACTGATCTCAGGCATATTATCCATCAACTTAATAGGATTGCCATTTACTTTCATTTTCCCAATCACAGGGTGTTCTATCTCCACAAACATTTCACGTTCTATGGCGATATGTTTATCTTCCGTGATCTGCCTTACATTATAGATGGGTCCTGCCGGAATTCCTTTTGCCAATACATTTTCTACAATTTCATTCACAGTATATTGCGTTGTCCACTCTTCAATATATTTCTTTTGTATTTCGTTATTCTGTACTCTCAAAGAAACCGTAAGAAAACGTTCATCCGTTATCATCCATGGCATATGAAGAACTTCGTTGCAAAGCTTCTCATATAGCTTTTGATTTCCACATGCTATAATAACCTGACCATCCTTCGCCTGATAACTATCATAGGGTGCAATAGATGCGTACGCATTTCCATTTCTTACAGGAAGTTGCCCCGACTCAAAATATCTTGTATATGCATTCTCCAGGCTGGCAACTACAGAATCTACCAGTGATACATCTACCTTTTGTCCTTTTCCGGTGAGTGTTCTTACGTTCAAAGCCATTAAAACACCAATCACAAGATTCATACCGCCCAGTATATCACCCATGGCATTTCCGGAACGCGTAGGATCTCCGTTTTTTGCACCGGTAACGCTCATAAGACCTCCCATTGCCTGTGAAATAATATCATAACCCGGTCTGTCAGAGTACGATCCATAGCAGCCAAAGCCTGACACTGCTCCGTAAATAAGGCGTGGGTTTTTTTCTCTCAAAACTTCATATCCCAATCCCAATCGTTCCATAACCCCAGGTCGATAATTTTCCAAGAGAATATCTGCCTTATTCACCAGTTCCAGGAAGATTTTTTTCCCTTCTTCCGTCTTCAAATTCAATGTAATTCCTTTTTTATTGCGATTCAGGTTCGCATAGTAAACACTTTCTCCATTTCTGTAAGGACCATAGCTTCTGGCATCATCACCTTTTCCCGGCACTTCGATTTTTATTACTTCAGCACCGAAGTCTCCCAATATAGAGCCTGCATAGGGTCCTGCTACTACCCGGGTCAAGTCAAGAACTACCAAATTCTGTAGTGCTTCCACTTTTTCTAATCCCATAAGGTCTCACCTCCGATCCCCTTATAATTCCTCATCTTTTACGTGAATCTTTAATCTCATAATGGCACTCCCCATAGATTTTCCAAGGCTGTCCAACCGCAAGCTCATGGTTGCACCACCTCCAAGTGCATGTTTGAGTACAAAATTAAATCCTCCAAGGCTGGGAACTTCATATCTTATAATTTCGCCCTTTACCATGTCGCCGAAAAAATCATGTAGTCTTTCGGGCGTTACTTCTCTTTTAATAATTTCATAATATTCAGGTTTTCTGGCAAATACACAGATATTGCTGGTATCTCCCTTGTCACCGCTTCTTCCATGAGCGATATCATTCAATAATATTTCTCTCATAATCTTGTCCTCTCTATGCAAAACTATATTGTAATAATATGGCTCTTTATCTCTACTGCCTCTCGTGGAACAGATGTCGGCCACAGTGCCATAACTTCCTGCACACGAGCCCTTCCTCCGAAGAAAGATGCTCCGGGAGGTCCGTTTAACTGCATAGGGCTGATTTCCGGGATGATCTTCGCACATTCATTCTTATCCTCTGAAAATACAGCAATGCGCATTACACACTCGTTCAGATTTTTCAATGCTTCTTCACTCATGTCAGCCACATTAAGATGAAGGCTGTTCAGACCAATAAAACTGATATGAACATCATCCGCTTTCATTCCCTTTTGCTTCATTTTCTTCATGATAATGTCTGCACAATATCGGGCTTTTTCATAAGCATCAGGCCATGCAAAGCTCAACATTGAAACCGTCTTCCACCCTTTATGATACCCAACACACAATTTCAAAGTATCCGGTTTCTCTTTACCATGAATATGATCAATTCTGACGCGATTATCACCAACCTGTGTAATAGTAGCATTACTAATATCCACATTTACATCAGGAGTCAGATAATTTGCCGGATCTAGCACTTCATATAAAAATTGTTCCTTACAACTTTGCTCGCAAATGACTCCTCCACAATCAGGTGCCTTAGTAATTTCAAATGTTTTATCTGTCAACTCTGCAATAGGAAATCCGAGATTTTCCATCTGAGGTACACTACGCCAATCATACATATAATTGCCGCCTGCTCCCTGTCCACCACATTCCAGTAAATGTCCTGCCATAATTCCTCTTGCAAGGTTATCCCAGTCATTGTCTTTCCAACCAAATTCATAAGCCAACGGAGCCAGGAAAAGTGCGCTATCAGCTGCTCTTCCGGTGACTACAACATCTGCTCCGCCTTCAATTGCACTTTGAATGCCTTCATGACCAATGTAGGCATTGCAATTATATATTTTATCAACAATATCCGTGAAATCGCCTTCGTAGTCAAAATTCGGAAATGTCCATCCATCCTTTAACAGCTGCGGGATTTTTGATTTAATGTCGTCCCCTGTTACATAACCGATTTTATACCCTTTCATATTTTCTTCAGTTGCATACTGTCGAATAGCATTTACACATCCTGAAATATTCATGCCACCTGCATTTGTCAAAATTTTAATATTTCTTTCCCAAGCAGTTTTTCCTGCTGCTTTTAACAATCTTGTCACAAAATCAGGAGCATAACCTTTTGATGGATCTTTTAGTTGTTGCTTTGCCATAATGGACAGCGTCAGTTCTGCCAGATAGTCACATGCAAGATATTGAATATCTGCATTGTGAATCATATGGATAGCAGCATCTGGAGAATCTCCCCAAAATCCCTGTCCTCCGCCAATTGCTATTTTTTTCATCCGTTTCCTCCTTAACGTGCCTTGGTAATGCGGCTTTCTATGTCTGTTTATTTTTCATATTCTAATTATAACAATTCTCCACATTCTTTCTTGCATTCATCCGACTTAAAAATGTCACTCAGCGGTATATATAAAAATCCCTAAAAGTTAGTTTTTGCCTAACTTTTAGGGATTTCTATATATAAACAGTTAATTATTCTTCCATGGCATTCAGGCGGTCCACCAACTTCTGTACATCAGCCATGCTGACTCCGCCGCCGAAACTGACCGGTCCGCGCAGGGGCATATACTGAAGCATCGCTGCATTCATCTCATCGCTGATGGCTTCCTTCGCGGCATCGCCGCCTTCGCTGACCTCGCTGTCCTGACCGAACATTCCTTTGCTCAAAACACTCTGTACCAGTTTCCATGCCTCCGGGCGGCTCATGATGTCGCCCATTGTCGTATCTGTGGTATAGTGGAAAGGAATCTTCACGGTGGATTCTACAGTCACGGTATCTCTGAGAGCAATGTCTCTGGAAGATGCTCCTATAAGGATCTCGAACTCTCCGGTCTCCACCTGCCAATCATGGATCTGTACATCATAGTAAGCAAAGGCTCGCTTTCCAAGCGTAAAAGTTACTGTCTTCGTCTCTCCGGGTGCCAGTTCGATCTTGGCGAAATCCCTCAGCTCTTTCACCGGTCGGATCACAGTGCTATCTTTATCCGCCACATAGAGCTGTACAACTTCCTTACCCGTTCTGTCTCCGGTATTGGTCACATCCACAGACACCGTCAGTTCTTCTGTGTCTTTCATTGTCTTTTTGTCCAAACGCAGATTGCTGTAGGCAAATGTGGTATAGGACAATCCGTAGCCGAAGGGGAACAATACATCCATTTTCTTCTTATCATAATAGCGGTATCCCACGAAAATGCCTTCCCGGTATTCCACGTGGTCGCCCTCACCGAAGCCGGCAAGATAAGAAGGATTATCTTCCAACTGCTTCGGGAATGTCTCCGGAAGCTTCGCACTGGGATTCACCTTGCCGAAGAGGATGTCATACTCGGCACCTCCCACAGCCTGTCCTCCAAGATAGGCTTCCAGAATACCTTTCACACGATCTGCCCAGGGCATCTCTACCGGTGCACCGTTGTGCAATACGACTATAGTGTTAGGCTGTACCGCTGCCACTCTTTCGATCAATTCGTTCTGGCAATCCGGCATCCGCATATGTTTACGATCAAAACCTTCGGATTCAAATGCATCCGGCAGTCCTGCGAAAATCACGGCTGCCTTTGCCTTTTTAACTGTCTCTACGGCTTCTGCCAGTAGTACCTCATCCGTCTTATCTTCTTTGTCATCAAATCCCTGGGCATACACAATATGTGTATTGCCTGCTGCCTCTGCCGCATCCAGGGCTCCTGTGATCTTATGACTGTTGATATGGGAACTGCCGCCGCCCTGATATCTGGGCTTTTTCGCATATTTTCCGATAAAGGCGATCTCTTCGCCCTCTGTCAGCGGCAGCACATTCTCATTCTTCAACAATACAATGGTCTCTTCCGCCACTTTCTTAGCAACCTCATGGTCGTGATCCAGATTAAACACCGCTTCGGTATCTCGGTTCTCGGCATAGCGATATACGATGTTCAGAATACGTTCCACTGCGGTATCCAGTACCTTTTCCTCCAATGTTCCGTTCTGTACCGCTTCTATGATCAGCTTATCATTGACTCCCATAGAGGAAGGCATCTCCAGATCGAGACCTGCTTTTAAGTCTTCCACGCGGTCATTGACTGCTCCCCAGTCACTCATGACATAACCGTCAAATCCCCACTTATCTCTCAGGGTCTCTGTGAGATATTTGTGATGAGCCGCGGCATAAGTACCGTTGATCCTGTTATAAGAGCACATAACTGTCCAGGGTTTTGCCTTCTTCACCGCTCCCTCAAATGCCGCCAGATAGATCTCGTTCAGTGTTCTCTCGTCAATGATCTCATTCACGGACATTCTACGGGTCTCCTGATTATTCGCCAGAAAATGCTTTAAACTGGTTCCCACATGCTTGCTCTGCACACCGCGGATCAGAGAGCCTGCAATCTCACTTGCCACCAGGGGATCCTCTGAATAGTATTCAAAATTACGACCGCACAGGGGAGATCGTTTGATGTTCACAGCCGGCCCCAGAATGACACTGACGCCTTCTGCCTGACACTCATTGCCAAGTGTCTCGCCCATATGATACAACAGATCTCTGTTAAAGGATGCCGCGGTTCCGCAGCCTGCCGGGAAACATACTGCTTTAATACTCTCATTTACACCCAGATGATCGGCCTTGTCATCCTGCTTGCGCAGACCGTGAGGGCCGTCGGATACCATACTTGCGGGAATCTCCAGGCGCTCGCAGCTTTCAGTATGCCAGAAATCTGCTCCGGAACACATTGCCGCCTTTTCCTCCAATGTCATTTTTGCTATCAGATCTTCGATTTTTTCCTTTGTCATGTTGCTATAACCTCCTGTCATTCAACCTTGTCCGCTTGCTCTTTCTGTTTACCAGTTTAGCAATTTTCCACATTGATTCCTATATCTGATTATGACTTCTTTTTAGGTCAATATTGACTTTTTCCTTCTTTTTATTCTATGATATAAATATATCGCGGGAAATAATATAATTTCAGAAGGAGGCTTTGCGATGCCGCAATTTCCACACGAAGAGGTTGCTTTTGAAAGCGGAATCAACGTCCGTTTTACAATCTATAACAGCAATAACGATTACATACCGGAACACTGGCATCGAAGCATGGAAGTTATCTATATCTATGAGGGTTCCATGGAACTCATTGAGGGACAGCGGGTTCTGTTGCTACATGCCGGAGATTATCATGTGGTAAATTCCGCCGCCGTCCATGCTACCCGGACCACGACACCGTCCCGGGTTCTGTTATTACAGATTCCTTATGCGTTTCTGATAGGTGCCATCCCAGAATATGAAAGCATCCGTTTTCTGTTCTCCCACAGGGATTCTTCTGCCGATGCGCAGATTCAGGAGATTCTGACTTCCATGGGCGATCTCTATACAAAAAAACCGCAAAGCTATACTCTGCGGTTTTCCGGTCTGCTTTATGATTTTTTATACATCCTTATGACCCACTATAAAGTCACCGTCGACAATACTTCCCGGATTCAGAGTCAGAAGAATCTGCATCGCCTCGAACCGGTGATTCAGTACATCCAATCCCATTACACCGAAGCCATTTCTCTGGAAAATGCAGCCTCCCTGGCTCATCTGAACCCAGAATATTTCTGCCGTTTTTTCCGGCGGAACATGGGAACCACCCTCACTTCCTATATCAACAGCGTGCGTCTGACGCATGTCTGCAAGGATTTAAAAGACACCGATCTGAACATCAGCGAAATACTGGATCGACACGGAGTCACGAACTATAAATTATTCCTGCGCACCTTTAAGCAGGTATACGGCTGTGCTCCGAGGGATTTCCGGAAGCAGTGAGGAATGCTTCGTCTCTTGTAATGTGTTCCATGTTATTACCTCCCTGTCCGGGCAAGCGTTCCTCACAGCCGTAATCACCGTCAAAAATCTGTCGGATCTTCCATGTCGCCATCATCATCCTCCTCTGTATCAATCCCCAGTTCCTGCATCAGAATACGGTTCCATTCCACATTATTACTTTCCAGTTCTTTCTTCTGCATAATACGATTGCGGTCACTTAAGATCGCCAGCATTTCGTCCGCGATCTCCTCCGGCGGCAGATCAGAATAATGACACAGATAACCGATCATACGGCTCGCCGTAAAATCCGTATTCAGATTCTTCGTCACCAGATCACAGAACGATTCCGGGTAGCCGCGGGATAGGAGCATTTTATATAATTGCATACTTTGGGGAGATCTTGGTTTCATTCTGCCTTTACCCTTTCCATCCTATACTTAATATCAATTTCATAACAATTCATTAATCATTTTTTCAACTGCTGCGATATAATCGTCCATTTGTTTTCTCTTATAGACACATATATATGATGGATGATGAATTGGAACATAATAGGTTCCATTACATTCTGTATAATGATATTCGAAATCATTCCACTTTTCAAAATCTAAATGTAAATGCCTTGCGACAGAAGAATAAACTTTTTCTCCCAACAAAAATACAATTTTAGGTGACATCGCATTAATTTCACTTACTAAATTGTCAAAACATTTATCCATTTCTTTTTTGCTGGGATAACGCAATTTCTGTTGTTCCGTAAGCGGAAGACACTTTACCAGATTGGTTTTATAAGTACTCACTTCATTACACATCTCTTCTATCTTTTGTATCAGTTTTCCAGTATTTGTCTGCTCTGATAAAGGTGTTTCCTCTTCAGATGTAATTTTTTTAGCAGACAGTCCAACCCAAAAAACCTGACACGTTCTTTCCGAATCCAACAATGGTCTTTGATTATTGCATAATCCGCATTTACTACACATCCGTATATCTTCAAGCATTTCCTTCCCCTATCTCTTGTGTTTTGATAATATATTGGTTCAAAATTTCATCTGAAACTTCGCTATAGTTACCAAAATCAAAGTTAAATTGGTTTCTTCCCTTGAATTTACTTATTATGTCATTAAATTCACATTCATGGACAATTCCCTTCTCAGACACAATGTCATTATACAACTTTGTTCCATGATATGGTCTGAATTGAAAAACACTCGTCCTAAAATTGCCCTCTGTTGTCTGTGAAATATTGCTAATTTTTCTTGCCAGTTCGTATGTTTGTTGGAAATCATATTCTGTCTCTTGTGGAAAACCATAAATGAAATATCCTTTTAAGTCAATACCCTCCTGCAAAATTTTTTGAGCCACTTCTATAACATCTCCTGTACTTCCTACTTTATTGATCTTTTTTCTCATAGATTCTGATCCGGATTCTATGCCCATAAATAGTTCTCTGCAATTAGCCCCTTTCAATTTATCTATATCATCTAAATTTGGCTTTAAAGAAAGCACATGCGCCATTCCTCTCCAACTCAATTGCGGATATTCTGAAAATACATGTATTGCCTGTTTTATACGCTGTTTATTGCTCAGAAATAAATCATCCAAAACCCTGATACTTTTCACCTCCGGATACATCTTTAATATATCGTTGATTTCATTGACAATGCTTTGTTCTGATCTAATTCTGACAGGAATCCCTCCGTTCACACTTCTTGCCCCTCCGCAAAAAGCACAGTTGTAAATGCATCCTCTCGATGTTACCATTGCTATTTCTCTTTCGCCATAATGATTTTTTATTATTTCATCGTGGAAAAATTTTCTATTCAATACAATATCTGAAATATCTCTTGGAAAAAATTCTGATTCTGCATTTACTCTAAAAACTTTTATATTTTCAATTTTTTTAATTGGTTCTACCTTTTTGTTATCTAAAATAATTGTTGGAATAATATATTCGCCATCACCTATAATAATATTCATTCTGTTCTTAAGATTCCATTTTACAATTTCCTCATAAATGCTGCCCACTACCAGTCCACCAATAAACCACTCACATTTCACCTTGGTCTGCTCGCAAATAGCCTTTACCAATTTATAGTTTTGGGTAAAAATATTTATTCCGACATAATCCGGCTGTTTCTCCTCTATATATTTAACAATATCTTCTACCGACTTTCTTTGTTTCACAGCATCCAGTATTTCAACCTGAATCCCGGCCTTCTCTACATATGTAGCTATATATCCAAGTCCAAGCGGTGAAAGATAGTTTTCTCCTTCTGCGGCAGCATCCCAAAATATAGGAGAATTAATAAGAATACATTTTTTCATTTCATTTTCACCTCTTTTACAATATATTCAACGATAGTATCTACATTTTTATCCAATTCGGTACAGTTATTTATTTCCAAAACCGATATTCCATTTTTCTTCAATATTTCTATTCCTTTTTCCATATAATACAATTCTTCATCCGATCGATTATTCTTTTCAAACCTTGTTAGTTCAGCACGATCAGATAATCTTTTCTGAAGAGTCCCCACATCAGCCATAATCGTAACTTGAAGATCCGGACGTATTATCAGTGCGTTTAAATCCATTATATAATCAGCATTCACTCCATCC